>Ga0182024_10005551_pt1 | contig 28236 bp, 18 predicted proteins | sample P32metaG_FD_120480 | JGI IMG/M metagenome (GOLD analysis project Ga0182024, IMG submission 120480) | Permafrost microbial communities from Stordalen Mire, Sweden - P3-2 metaG (Illumina Assembly) | ecosystem: Environmental > Terrestrial > Soil > Wetlands > Permafrost | place: Sweden: Stordalen...
CATAAGTGTTGTTCTGGACGCGGCCGGATGAGCGCGGCACGCGAGGCGATAGCCCGTCCTGGGCAGGTGGCGTTAGGGCTGCTCTCAACAGTGAGTCTCTCTCATTCCCTCGGTGCGAGCGCCCACCCAGCCCGACGTGCCAGCTGATGCCCGCCTCGCGCCCGGAACCACCAATGCAAATGGTGTTGTTTCCCAAGCGCGGCGCCATCATACATACCGGCGGAGCAGGATGTCAATAGCTCGTTATCGGCCGACGTTGCTGGGCGCCGCGAGCGCGCAAAGGACCGCAACGGATGGAGGACAGCAGCCTGTATCGCCTGAGACGAAGGTGTGTCTAGCTTCTCGGCACCAAACTTGAACACAGTCTATTCTCCGAATGCACGCTCCGGGGTGAGCTGACGAAGACGTGAGCTGAAATGGGTAGCGCCAGACCGAGCGCGGGCGCCCGGCGAAGCCCAGGCGGCGGGCTCCCTCGCGAGCGCCACGTCGCGCCGCCCACAAGTCTCGACCTGCCGGCCGTGTGGCTCGCGGGGAGCGAAGTCGACTGCCGACAGTCGCGAGGCCGACGATGGTAGGCCACCGTTATGACCGGGCAAGCCCCGTGATTACGGCCTCTTTCCGCCGTGTGAGGTCGCGTCGGTCATAACAACACTTATGCCCGCGCGTTAGCGCACAGGCGTTCCTGAACCGACCGCTTCACCGCGCTCCAGCACCTCCCCCAATAGATGTGTCGGGTGAGCTTGACTCTGCGGACAGCATCGTCGCGCTCAAGCGCTACGAGGCCGATGTGGCCGCCCGCCAGCAGCTCGACGATCAGCGCGACCGTCTCGGAGCGGTCGTCCTCGCGCCAGCAGGCGCCGGGCGACCGGTCCGGTCAGCCAGCCGACATCCGTGCGCCGGGCGCCGTTCGGGCGAGCGGCCGGCGAGAGCGCGCGAGGGGCAGCGCCCGGAAAGCTCGCCCCGCGACGGGCACAACGGGCTACGAACAGCCTGAGTTGCCGAATCGGTCTCGGGGCGAACTGAGCTCACGGTCGGCTCAGGACCGGCCGCCGGTCTGCCACGACGCTTCGCACCGCGTGCCGCGTCGAATGCTTCTTCTTGGACTTCTTGTGCTTCTTCGCTTTGTGGACCTTGCCGCAGGGGGTGCTCATCCGGATCGAGCTGTTCTCGGTCTTGCCGGATTGGGCGCCCAAAGCGGCGGCGGTGACTTGTGGGGCGTTGCAGATCGTGCGTCCGCGGCCGGTGATGACCAGAAGGCCTTTTTTGCCACCGGTGATCGTGAGCGTGAACTTCGACACCGGGGCGTCGGGGATCGTTGAGAACGTGGTCACCAGCGCACTGCCGGCGTTGACCGACGTGTTGGCGCGGAGATCCAACCCGATCTGGCCGCGCAGTGGGACGAGCAGGCTCGGGAGCGTGCGGATCCGGTTGCCGTGGCTGAACCGGATTCCTTGGACGAGGTACACCTTCCCGGTCAATGGCTGGGACAGCAGCGGCGTAATCGCTGATGCGGACCCCACGATCGTGCTAGCCGGGCAGCCGACCGCACCGCCGTGCACGGCCAGCGCGACGTCGTAGTTACAGACGTGCTGTGAGTTGTTGGGATCAAGCGCCATCGACAGCGGCAGGGTGACCTTGACGGTGTGGATGTTGGCCTGCCCGAACGGCTGGGTCAGCGTCGACACCAGAGCAGGGTGATCGCCGCTCTTGGTCTTGCCCTTGCCGGTCAGGCTCATCTTCAGCTTCGGGCTGAAGGCGAGCGCGGCGCAGCCGCCGACCTGGAAGCGCGATGACACCGGCTCAGACAGACCGCCGGTCGAGGCCAGGCTGCCGGTGATCGCCATTGGGTCACAGCTCGTGGGGTTGACCGTGAAGTCCGGGCGGTTGAGGTTCACGTCGATCCGTCGGATTCTGAGCGGGATCCCGTCCAGGATCGTCGGGAACGGATCAGACACGTCCGTCACCTGCGCGGTCGTGGGATCGATGTACAGAGCTTGGCGGACGACCACGGTCCCGAGGTCAAGCGGACCCGCCACGGCCGGGACCACGACCGCGAGGCCGTACGGCGCGCCCTTATACGGACCGGTCAAATAAGCCTTGCCCGGAAGGAAGAACGGGTCGCTGCCGGTGCCCGCACCGGTCTCAACCGTGCCGACCTGCGAGCCCGCCGGACAGGACGGGTCAGCCGCCTGCGCCGTACCGGTGCCGGGCTGGTCAGAGATCGAGGACAGCGCGGCCTCTGAGCACTCCTGCACGCCCGCGAGCTTCGCGAGCATCCCCGGCGGCAGCGTCACCGACAGACCGGACAGGTTCTGGTCGGTGTCAGAGCGCGAGAACGACAGCGTGAACGGCGAGAATGCGCCCGCCTGCGCATTCTGCGTCCCGGCCGTGAACGACGGGGAGAAGCCACTCACGGCACCCGAGGTGATCTGGAAGTTGTCAGACGGCGTCGAGGCTGGGTTGCCGCTCCACGGCGACAGCGAGCTCGTGGTCGTGTACGTCCCGAGCGCGTCCGGGGTCGCGAGGACCCCGAGCGGGCCGCCGAAGAAATCGAGCTTGAAATCGGTGAACGGCAGCTGCGGGTTGTTGTCGAACGTCGTCGTCAGCTGCCCCGTCACCGGGTCGGGCACCACGTGCCCGGCGAGCTTGACCAGCACCCCGTCCGCCTCTGCGGTCACATAGATCGCCAGCAGCGACCCGAACGGGTTCTGGGTCTGCTGCGCGAAGTACACCGCGCCCTTCAGCGGATCCGGCAGCAGCGGCGTGTCGACCTCGACCGAGCCGATCTTCGACGCGTCCGGACAAGAAGGCTCGTTCGCGTTGTCCAGGCCGATCTGCGCCGGCGAGCACGCCGCCAGCCCGTTCGCCGCCGAGGGGTTCACAGACACGCCCGCCGGCAGCGCGACGACCGCGGTCTTCAGATCCGCCTCCGCCAGCGCAGCCGGGTCGTCGTTCTGGGGCACGTGCAGATCGACAGAGAGCCCGGATGGCGAATCCGCCACGCTCGTGTCCGGCTGGACGCTGATCGACGGCGTGAAGTCGAGCTTGTCGCAGCCGGTCGTCCCGACCGGCGTGCCGTTGTTGTCGTGGCTGGCGAAGCTCGCGGTCTTGAAGTCGCCGGGGTCCTGCCAGGAATCCACACGAAGGGTCGTCGTCGGCGGCCCCGCGCACGAGGTCGGGAGCCTGAGGAACGGCGTCAGCGGCTCGCCCGATGGGCAATCACCGTTCGACGTGCCGTCGCTGTTGAGACAGCCGCCGCGATAGGGGTCGTGGCTGGGGTCGGCCGGAACCCCCCAGAAGGTCAGCGAGCTGGTGATGAAGGGGACGTCGGTGGTGATGTTGCTCAGCGTCGCGGTCACCCCATAGTCGCCGCCGGTGCGAACGTTGGCGTCGATGAGGACGTTCGCGACGGACACGTGGGCGCCGAACAGGGCCGGCTCGCCGGCCCGCGGTTGCAGGTTGTAGACGCCGACCGTGGTGGTCCGAGACGACGTGTACGAAGCCGGCACACCCTGCAGGGTCAAGGTGCCGACCTGCGAGCTCACCGGGCATGCATCGATGCTCGCCGCCCAATCGGTGCACCTCGGCGTCGCCGAGGGGTCGCCGATCAACCCGGCGGGGAGGCCCACCTCGATGTCCCTGACGTTGCCGTCGGGGACCGTGGTGCCCTGGCTGTCGGTGGTCGTGTTGAAGCTGATCGTGGTGGTCAGCTCGTAGGGATGCGAGCCCGCCTGGGTGTCGGTCGAGCCGTCCTGGTTGGTGGCGGAGCCGTCGAAGCTGGCGATGCCGAACCCCTTGGTGGTGGTGAACGTGTGATCGGGACCGTCGGTGGTCCCATCCGAGTTGGTCGCGACCACCCGGTAGTGGTAGGTGGTGGTCGTCTCGAGGCCGGCAACGTTCGCGCTCGCCGGCTGATCGGCGAAGCCCGAGCCGAGATCGGCGGGGGTGCACGGAGCGCTGCCGGAGGAGTAGGTGGTGTCGGTGCCGTACTGGAACGTGCAGGTGGTGTCAAGGCCACGCGGGTTGACCTGCGCCTGGAGCGTGGCGGTCGTGCCAGACAGGTTCGCGGCGGATTCGCCGTCGATCTGCGGGGCGCTGGGCGGCTGGGGCACGAAGATCCGCACCTGGTTCTGGTAGTCGGAGACGTACACGTCGCCGGTGGTGGGGTCGACCGCCAGATGGTTCGGCGGGCTGCCGGCGCCGTTGTTATCGATCGTGCCGGCGCCGAAGTCCGTGAACTGGGTGCCGTCGGAGTGATAGCCGATCACGTGGTAGCAGGGCGAGGACAAAGACTCGCAGTTGGTGGCGTTCAGATCGAGCACGAGCACATCGCCGGTGACCGGGTCCACCGTCACGTCCTGCGAGCCGCCGGAGTCAAGCACCGACTCCGCGCCCGCCGGGTCGGTCTGACCGCCGCTGCCGGCGATCCTCACCACCCGGCCGGCGTCGACCACGTACACGTTCCCGTTCGAGTCGACCGCCACGCCCTGCGGGCTGGTGAACGCGCCGACCGTCGCGTTGCCCGAGAACGTGTTCAACAGCATGCCCGAGGAGTCGAACTCCTGCACCGTGTTATCGGTCTTGTTCGGGTAGTAGACGTTCCCGGCCGCGTCGCTGGCGATCTGCACGAACGCGTTGGTCGGTCCCGTCACCGCAAACGACGAGACCTGCGACCCCGAGGAGTCGAACACGTCGATCGCCGGGCCGGCGCCACCGTTATACCCGTCGTACAGGTACACGTCCTCGTTGACCGGGTCGACAGCCACCCCCAGCCAGTGCGATCCGAAGAAGCCCCCGGGAGGACCAAACGACCCCAGGTCCGTGCCCGAGGAGCTGAACTTCTCGACCCCGCTGTAGTAGTTCGCGACATACGCATCGTCGGTCGCCTGATCGACGGCCACCCCCAGATTCGGCTTGCCCTGATCAAAGCCACCGGCCGGGAGGTAGGGATACGCGGACGCCGTCGAGCTGCACACCATGCCAACGCCAACCACGCACGCCGCCGCCACGCAGAAACGGCGCGCGGTCGCGCGACGCGGCCACCGCCGGGTCGGGCGGGTCGACGCCGCTGGCCGTGGCCGGCGCCAGCGCACAGCGTCGGCTCCGGCGGCGCGGTTGGCGCCGTTGACGAACCGCGGCTCTGCCGCGGCTTGGAGACGACCGCCCAGAGCGCTCATCGGGCACCTCCCACGTTGTGGCTCGCTGCTCGCGCGCGGCGGGCGGCCGTGTGCCGGAGCGCCGGCTCGACGGTCAGCCGCACGGTGGCAACCGAGGACGCGCCGCCGGAGGGCGTGTAGCGGACTTGTAGCGTCAGCCTCAGCTTGCGCTGGTGCTTGAGCAGGCGCTTCTCCTTGGCGGTGAGCGTGACCCGCAGCTTGTAGGTCCCGGCCTTGGAGACCGATCTGTGGACGGTCCTGATGCCGGCGCCGGTGATCGTGATCCGGCCCGCGCCCGGCACCTTGACCTTGACCAGGAACGTGGCGCCGTGCACCGTCCGGGTCAGCACCCTCGGCTTCGCGGGCGCCGAGCCCGACTTGGCGTTCCCGGGACCCGAGAACGTGACGCTGGCCGCGGTCGACACGCCCGGCGCGCCGCTCAGCGTCCCCTTGCACGCATCGCCGCTACACGGCGCGGTCGGCGTCGGCGGGGCCGGGAACCCGCCGCCGACGCGGGCGTCGTAGATGTCGTACTGCTGGTCGGTGTCCTGCGGCACGAGCTGCTGGGTGGTGTCGAAGAACACGTCGTCGCCGCTGGAGCTGGCGTCGAGGAACTCCGAGGCGTCGCTGCCGGTGCCGCTCGAGATCAGGTAGATGCAGCCGCCGGCGCTGGCGCAGCCGCCGGCGCCGTCCTGCTCGTACTCGTACACGTCCGCCTGGGTGCCGTTGGTGTCGCGCCGCACCAGCGGGTCGTAGCTGTTGAAGAACAGCCGGCTGCCGTCGCTTGAGAGGCTGCGCGGCACGTTGATGGCGAGGCTCGCTGGGGCGGAGTTGGGCCCGAGTTCAACGGGAAGGGTGAGCCACGAAGCGCCGATCGGCCGCGCGCCGCTCGCGTCGCAGGAGGGGCAGGTCAGCGTGCTGGTGGTCGCGTCGTAGAGATAGACCTCGAAGCACTGCGACGTGTCCCCGCCCTCAGGAGAAGTATCACCCTGCAGGCAGGTTCCGCCGCCGCTGACCGTGTTGTCGTAGCCGGTCAGGCTGTGGACCGACTGGAACGCCAGGTGGGTGCCGTCGGCCGAGACGCTCTGGGGCCGAGCGCCGTTCCAGTCGTTGAAATCCGCACTGCCCAGTTGGGCGATGAAGGTGACCGTGCCGTCGCGGGCGACGTACAGGTTGCACGTCTGGTCCACGGCCCCGTAGAGGCCGGTGCAGTTGCCGGCGCTGGCGCCGGCCGCGAGGACGCCGTTGGCGACGAAGTACACGGAGGAGCCGTCGGCCGAGGCGCCGAGGACGCCCTGCACGTTGGCGGCGCAGAAGCTGCCCTCGGCGGCCGCGCAGCTCTGGTCGGTGCTCGGGTGGGGGTCGACGGTGAGGTCGGTCAGCCGGCCGCTTGCGGTGTCGTACTGGTAGAGGTCAGAGCCGACCAAGCCCCAGCCGGCGGAGGCGGCGGCTTGGTCGCAGGTCTGGGTCTGGCCGATGCTCGACCCCCGGTAGACGGCGGTCGAGTCGTCGGTCAGCTGCTCGCAGCTGGTGAAGAACACCTTCGAGTCATCGGCCGACGCCGCCCAGTAGGTCGGAAACAGCGGACCGGGGCCCGCGCCACTGGTCCTCTGGGAGGCGGACAGCTGGACGGTGGTGGCGCCGCTCTCGCGCAGGTAGAGCTGGCCGGGCACGGCGTCCGTGCCCGAGTCGGTGAAGATGACCTTCGAGCCGTCGGGCGAGACCGCGTTGACGGCGCGGCCCGCGACTCCCCCGGCGAAGGTGCTGCCGCCGGCATGGCCGCCGCCGGCCGACGCGGTGCAGGCGGGGCCGCCGGCGCCGCACGCGGTGGCGGGCGGGGTCGGGATCTGGCTGACCAGACGGACCGCGCCGCCGACCCACTCGTACAGGCTCTGCGGACCGCCGGCGGGCGCGTCGGGGGTCAGCTGGGCCGAGGATTGGAAGAAGATGTGGCTGTAGTCGGTCGAGGCGCCGTCGAACGTCGCGGCGGCCGGGGTGACGCCGGGTGGGGTGACGTCGACCAGCTGGTAGGAGCCGGTCGAGTCGTCGCGCACGAACAGGTTCTGGTTGTTCGCCGGCTCGCCTGAGACCAACGCGGGATCGTCCTGGCCAGCCGCGCCGCCGTCGACCAGCGCCGCCTGCGAGAGGTCGGGGGAGTAGCCGACGATCCCCGGGTTGTCCCTGAGGTCGGTGGTCGGTGCCTGCGGCGGGATCAGCCCCTGCGAGGACCAGCCGCCCGCCCCGCGCGTGGCCAGGTCTTGGTCCTCGGCACCCGCCTGGAAGCCCGGGAACGGAAGCAGCGTTGTATACGCCATCCGGTCCCCGCCGGAGGAGGCCTGGAAGCCTCCCGCACCCGGGCTGCCTCCACTGAGGAACCACAGCTGGCCGTCGCCCTTGTCCGCCGGCGTGACCTGCTCATAGGCACGGCAGTCGGGCAGATACGCGGAATAGCCGGCGCGGAGCTGGGCGTTGGGGCAGCCCGCTCCCGAGGGCGTACCGGTCTGGTAGACGAACGTGTGGTCGACGCCCGTGGTCGTCTCGGCGGCGTTGACCGCGACCACCCGCCAGTGGTAGGTCGTGTTGGCGCTCAGCCCGCTGATCGGCTGGGTGACCGCGACGTCGCCCTGGCCCGAGCCGATGTCCGCGTCGGGGACCGGCACGCTGGCGCAAGGGTGCGAGGAGCAGTCGGCGGTGCCCCACTCGAAGTGGTAGGTGGTGTCGAGCCCCTTGGGGTTGATGTCGGCGTTCAGATCGACCGAGGAGTCGGTCAGGTTGCTGGTCCAGGCGCCGTCGATCAGCGGCACGCCGCCCGTGTGGAAGGTCACGTCCGCGCCCTCGGCGGAATTGGAATTGGCGACCAGGCGGAAGTGGTAGGTGGTATCGGCCTGAAGCCCGCTGACGCCGGCGCTGACGGCATGGCCGTTTGAGTCCGGCGGGATCGAGGCGGCGTCGGGAACGCACGGCGCGGTCTGGCCAGCGCTATAAGGGTTAGGCCCGCCCAGGCTGTAGTCGGCGTCGTCGACGTAGTCGAAGTGGCAGTCGCTGATCGTGGTGCCCTCGGGGTTGACGGTTCCGTTCAGCGTCGCGCTCGTGCTGGTGACCGCAGAAGCCTGGCCGGTGGTGACGGCGGGAAGGACCACCGGCGCGAACTCGTCGACCACGTGATTGCCGCCGTCGGTGACGTACACGTCGCCGGCTGCGTCGACCGCGACACCCTGCGGGCCGTTGAACGAGCTCGCGGGGGTGCCCGCGCCCGTGACGTCGCCGAGGTAGGCGCCGGAGCTCGAGAACTCGTCGACGACGTTGTCGGCGTTGTCGACGACGAAGACGTTGCCGGTGGCGTTGTCGACGCCGACCCCGACGATCGAGCCGAAGGAGCCGCTCGGCGTGCCCGCGCCCGTGAATTGCTGCACGAACGTGCCGGTCTGGTCGAACTCGTCGACGACCCCTGTGCCCTGGGCGACGGCGTAGATGTTGCCGGCGGCGTCGACCGCGATCCCCTGCAGCTCGCTGAACCCCTGACCGGTCGGAGTGCCCGTGATCTGCGAGCCCGAGATATACGACGCCGAGCCACTGAACGACACCGGGTTGCCGCTCCCGTCGAGCTTGTCGATCACCCCGTGGTTCGAGTCGGTCACGTACACATCGCCGGACGAGGGGCCGCCCGAGTTGTCAACCGCCGTATAGACGTAGCCGAAGCTGGCGCCGAACGACCCGCTCGGCGTCGTCGACCCGTTCCACTGCGCGACGAACGCGCCGGTGTTGTCGAACACGTCGACCAGGTCCGCGCCCGAATCGGCGACGTAGGAGAACTGCGTGGAGTCGTTGACGGCGACACCCTGCTCGTACCCCGAGCCGAAGTTGCCAGCGCCGGTCTGCTGGAAGACAGCCGCGCCCGTCGAGTCGAACTCGTCGACCACATTGTTGGCCGGGTCGGCGACCCACGCGTTGCCGTTGCTGATCGTGATGCCATACGGGCTGACCAGGCCGCCCGGCACCGCGCTCCCACCCGAATTGCACTCACTCGCAGAGCCCGGACTCGTGCCCGTGATCTGGCAGAGGTACTTGTGGCCGAGCGCTGCAAGCGCCGGGGTCGCGGTCACCAGCCAGCCGGCCAGCAGGCAGCCTCCGACCAACACCGCCCGACGCACACGCCCGAGCGCGGGCTCACCACTCCCGTAGATCGCACGCGCGATCCCCGCCGCGAGCGTGCCGAGCAGCTGGCAGACGGCGCTTGCAGGGCGGGAGCGGCTGGTCACGTGCGGGGCTCCTTGGTCAGCGGTGGGGTTCACGGGAAGCTCGGGGTAGGAGGGAGGAGCAGCGCGGGTGTCTGCGAGAAACGGTGGGTGCGAACGCCGTCATCACGGGCGGAAAGCCTTCTGCTACCGGGTCCGAGCGCCGACGTACCGGCCACTGCTGCGGGACGCCGGGCGCTTCGGAGGCTCAGCTCATCCGAGCTTCGGGCGACGCCGCGAATGGGCGCGGCGCGAAAACGAGTCACGTCGTGGCACTCACAGTCACGTTTGTGCACGGGCCCGCAGCGGGGCGCCCCCGGGACGAGCTACTCATAGATGCCCTCCGGCGTCTGCCCAAGCTAGGCATAGACGCCCTCCGGGAGGCTTCGCAGGACACCCTGGCCGCGCCCGGTGAGCGTCCAGGCGCTCAAGGAGCCGTTGGGCTGTTGCGCCGCCAGGCCGTCGCGCTCGAGGCGCTTGAGCAGCGTCCACACCTGGGAGTCGTGGCGGATCTCCAGGCCGCGCTTGACTTCCCTGCCGCTCGAGCCCGGATGCTCGGCGAGGTATCGCAGTGTGCTGACCCCCAGGCGTGACGGCAGCCGCCCGGCTGTCTCGTCATCCGTCTCGTCCGAGATCGCGTTGGGCGCAGAGAGCTTCGACAAGCGCGGGTGGCCGTTGGTGCTCGGCAGCGAGACCGGCTCGGCCGGCCCGCGGCCGTTGGTCGCGGGCGCGCACTCGGTCCGGCGGCCGTTGCGTGCCTTCTGCTCGATCAGCAGCGCGGCGATGCTCGACCACAGCCCGAGCCGGACCCGCAGCGTCGCCCCCGACGGCAGGTCGTCGCGCTCGGCGGCGATTTCGAGATAGCGCCGGTAGCGGGGCGGGTCGCCGAGCTCGTCGGCGACCGACTCGAGCGCGCGCCAGCACGCGGCGATGTGCCACCTCGGCGAGTACACGCGCGCCGGCACGGGGCTGTCGAGGCCGGCTGCCGCAAGCGCCTTGCGCCACCCGCCAAATCTCATGTAGACCGTCTGGCCGGCCGCCAGGCGGAGCTTCGAGGCGAGCTCTTCGTACTCGCGCAGCGACGGAGATCGGTGAAGCTCGCCCGCGACCGCTCGCAGCCCCCGCAGCAGGTCGCGCTCGGAGAACGACGGCGACGGGCCCACGCGCTTGTACGCCGCCGCTCGGGTGTCGCGGTCGGCGTCGGTCGCGCGCTCGGCGATCGTCGCCCTGATCAACCGGTGGCTGACCCCGGTCTCCCGCCCGATCTGGCGAACGCTCACCCCGCTGCGGAACCGCTCGAGGATCTCCGGTGCGCGGGCGCTCGCGGCGGCGAGCTGATCCTCCCGGCGCGCATCGCGCACCTCCTCGGCGTCCACCCGCCCCGCCTTGTCGATGATCTGCCCCACCCGCTGGCGGGACAATCCGTAACGCCCGGCGATCTCGGACAGCCTCAGCCCCGACTCGCGCAACGCCACCATCTCAAGCTCGCGGTCGTCGGCCACCACCCGCAGGCGACGGCGTGCGACCGGCTCACGGGTGAGCAAACGCTCCGCGCGGTCGATCGCCGGAGAGACGCTCACGCCGCCTCCACCCTCGCGAGCGCCCGCGCGCTGACCCCGGCGCGCCAGCTGATCTCCAGCGCGCACTGGCCATAACCGAATTTACGGCCGCTGGCCGATCCGTGTCAGAAAAGTCCTGCTAATCGCCCGCTTCGGTGCCGTTACGGGACGACTGCACGCACGTTATGACCGACCTCGGCGGTCGCGACGCGCGCGACCGCACGGCAGCTCGACGAGGGCATCGGGAGGACCCGCGTCCTCGAACGCGGCCGGGCAATCAACGCATCAGCGCCCGGGCTCCGCCGGCCACCATGGCTGTCCGTCCCGGTCGGGGTCGCCGACCGACTGCTGAGAATTGGTTGTCTATAGCTCGACCCTCACGGGCCGCCCCGCCGGTCGAGGATCAGAGAGGCAATTGTTTGCGAACGTCTAACGCCGGGTCGTCGTGCAGACAGATCCGCCGTATCAACGGGCGATCGCAGCGTTGTCGTGGTCGGGTGGAAGTGGCGAGGTTGCGCCCACACACGACTTCATGTATATATTGCGTTGAGGAACAGAACCGTCTGCAAATTGTGGTACGGTTCCGCGCCGCCGACGAGGGCCAGGTGGCCGGCCAGGCCGGAAGTCGGCACCGAGGGAAGAGAAAGCACACACATTTTGAGAGCCCAAGAGAACCCGGGCAACGACGGGCACACCGCTCCGAGCGAGGCCCGTCTCGGCGGCGGCCGTAAATTCGGTTATGGCCGCTCCGGCGGACGTCCGGCGCGCTGAGCTCTCTGCTGGAAAGGCCCTGATTTGGAGGTGCTTTTGGCCGTGCCGGCGCTCGGGCCTCGCGCTATAGCGAGCTCGTACGACCCGCGATCTCTAAGGAGTGCTGCCGCGATCTCGCTCCGTGATCGCCGGGTGCAGTCTATTCCCGTGCGTTCACCGCACGGGAATGACTGACCCCTCTCCTTCCGCCGTCTCGAGCACCGCCCCTAAGAGGTGTGTGGGGTGCCTGTCGAGGTTCATCCGGTTGCGGTCATAGCGCCTCGTGGTCCTTGGATCGGCGTGCCTTGCCCCGTCCTGCACGTCCCGCAGCGACGCCCCCTCATCCAAAGCGAGGGTGACGAACGCGTGCCTGAGCGCGTGCGGGTGAAGCCGCGGCACCCCGATCGACTCCCCCAGCGCCCGGACGCGCCGGCCGGCCTGCTGGCGCGAGAGCGCCCGGCCGCGTTCGTTGATCAGCAGCGGCCCTGAGGTGCGGCCGCCTGTCGCCCGGGCGATCGCCTGCGCGACCGGCGGGTTGATCGGCACGAGCGTGGCCTTGGTGGCCTGCCCCTTGCCGCGGATCCGCAGCACCCGGTGGCGGCCCTGCTCGGACAGGTCCTCGATCAACGCGCCGACCGCCTCTGAGACGCGCAGGCCGAGCTCGAGCATCAGCAGCACGAGCAGCGCGTCGGTCGGGCTGGATGCTCGCGCGGCGGCGATCAGGGCCTGGGCCTTTTGCTTGCTGATCCCGAGCGTGGCGCTCTGCTCGGGCACCCTTGGGCGCTGGATCTGGTCGACGGGGTTTCGGTCGATCAGCCCGGCGAACATCGCCCGGCGGTAGAAGTGCGCCAGACAAGCGAGCCGCCGCGCCACCGTGGCGGGCGCCGGCGGCTTGCCGTCCTCCAGCGGCTCGCGGGCGTAGCTCTCCACCGTGGCGAACGTGGCGTCGAACGGGTGGATGCCGGCTCCCTGCAGCCAGACGAACCAGTCCGCCAGATCGATCGCGTACGCCTCCTGGGTCAGGCGCCGGCCCTCGAACCGGCGCAGGAACGCCGCCGCGGCCGCTCCGGGCTTGCGCGAGCGGTCAAGCCGGCGGCCGCCGCGGGCCAGCGCGAGCAGACCCTTGGCCACGGCGCGCCGCTCATCAGACGCAGATTGCTCCTGCCCGGGTGCGAGCACGGTCAACAGGTCGGGCGTGCCCCCAGCCCTGTCCGACCGCGATCGCGCCGCCGCCCGCGTTGGTCGCGAAGCTGTTCGTCGCCCGGAGTCCGACAGCAGGCCGATCGCCAGCACGTCGACGGGCGCCTGGTCCCCCCGCGTGATCGCGCCGTTGGGCACCATCGCCGACCCGTCGCCGTCGGGGGCGGCCGCGATCAGACGTTCCCCGCAATGCGGGCAGTACGACGTGCCCACAACCACGGTCTGTCTGCACCGCGGGCACGCGCCGTTCCCGTCTTCCATAGGCCTTCTTCCCTCGTTGGCGCCTTCCCGCCCCGCGCGGTCATAACGCGCGGTCATAAGACTACGCCGAACTCGGCCGCGAGTAAACAGCGATGTTTACCTCGCGGTCGGCGAGCGCGGCAGGACGGATGGGCAAAGAGGTCCGCTTCCGGTCGTCGATCGGCTGTTTCCGTGCTGCGAGCCGATTTGCGCCGCGAGCGCCCCTGGGCTAGCGTCCCTGGTGAACCATGGGGACGACTGAGTGAGCACGGGCGAGATGAGCGTCGCCTCCGCCTGGGAGGCATATCGCGGGGCGATCGCGGCGCTGCTCGAGCCAGCCGCCGCTGAGATGGTCGAGGACGTGCAGCGATCCGAGGGCCTGGTCGAGGCGGCGGTCGGAGCCTCGGCCCGGCTGGGCGACGAGGTGGCCACGCTGCTCGAGGCCGACGCGCCCGTCGTCCGCGAGCTGGCGGTGCTGCAGCTGAACGCGGCGGCGGTCGTCGATCTCGCGGCGGCCGACTACCTGGCGGGGCTCGCCCACGGCTCCGATGATGTGCCCCCGCTCGACGAGCCGCCGCCGGTGCAGGAGCTTCCGGCCTCCGAGCAGGAGCAGGCGCGGGCGCGGGCGGCGCTCGCGCGCGACCTGGAGGCGGCCGACCCGATCTTGAGGACGGAGCCCGGGGCCTGGCCGCCGGTGATCATCGGCGGCGCGCCAGTCTCAGGCGGCCGGCGGCAGTTGCTCGAGCTTGAGGCGGGTCGGTCGCTTGAGCGCATCTCCGGGGACGCGGTCCACGCCGCGCAGGAGGTGTTCCTCGGCGGCGTGCTGGCGCTGGCGCTCCCGCACGTGCTGAGCGCCTGCCGGACGCCGATCGACGACGTGTTTGGCAACGCGGCGCGCGTGGTCGGGCCGCGGCTGAAGCGGGTGGCGCTGAAGCTCGTCCACCAGGGGGTGCGCAAGCTGTTCGCCGTGTTCGGCTCGGGCGCCAAGCAGGTCAAGGAGCAGGTCCAGGAGTGGGTCGAGGAGCGCCTGCAGGCGTGGGGCGTCAACGCCACCCGGGCTCGCGTCGAGCGGTGGATCAAGGACGACCTGTACGAGATCGAGGCGATCGAGACGCACCTCGCCGCGGTGATCGAGGACGCGAGCGGCGACGCCAAGATGCCCGCGGCGACGATCGAGCTCGTGCACCTGGCGCGCCGGTTCGGCGACCACATGCGGGTGCTCGAGTGGCTAGTCAGCAAGCTGCGGCGGATCGCCCCTTGGATCGTGACCCTCGGCCACGTGTGGGGCACGATCGGGCTGGCGGCTGGCTACGTGGCCGGCACCGGGTTCGCGGTTCTGTCGGGCGGCGACTACGTCGACTGGCGCGGCTCCCAGAGCCTGTTCGATCTCGTCCCCGGCGTGCAGGCGATCGTCGAGCAGGCCTGCTGAGCGAAGCTCACCGGAGCGATCAGCTGGCGCTGGCGTGCGATGACGATGGCGGACTGGCTACAGCGGCAACCGTGCTGCTCCTGTTCCCGAGCGCGGGTTGGCTTCGGGTGAATCAGCGCGGCGGAGGTTCGGGCTGACAACGCTGTCTTGGCCATGACCGGGAGTGTCCGACGCCGAACGGCGGTGGACTGCGCCCGATGAGGCCCCATGCGTCGCCCGGTAGGCGTTTAGCGTCGGCTCGTCGCCCAAGAACGGCCGCTGGCTAACGGATCCAGGCGAGCGAGCCGAGGCCGCGATTGGTCGCCACGATGTCCCCGACGTTCGTGATTCGCCGACGCCGCAGTGTGCGCACGTCGATTAGGTAGGCCCGCGTCCGTCCGACGCATAGGAGCGCTCGGCTGTCGGGTCTCCAGGCGTACGGCATCGACGCGGTCGTATCGCACGTGCCTCGGATCAGTGGCCGTTCGCGACCGGTCCGCAGATCCATGATGCAGACGTCGCGGTCCGCTTCACAGCCGTATGCGAGCAACCGACCGTTTGGAGAAAACAGCACCGTCGCGCCCCTGGTGGCCGCGAGTTGGCGCGGGCGGCTACCAAGCCGCCTGGCGAGCATCAAGTGACCGGCGAGGTTTCTGTAGGCAATCTGACCTGTGCTGGCCCACGACGCGCCATAACCGGCCCTCCATCGGTGGATTCGACCCGAAGCCACTTGCACGATGTACAGGTTGCCGCTAACCGTGGGCACCATGAGCGAAGAGCCATCTGGCGACCAGGTCATCGGCCCGCTGATAACGAGTGATCGACTGTGCGGGATGAGCCTCGCATGCTGTAGCCGCGCGTTCGCGACAGCGATCCCACCGGCGTCGTTGACGGCGATGCGCCGCGTGCGTGGATCGTAGACAGGAGCCAAGTCCTCACATGAGCCAAGCGTGGCGAGGGTGCAAGAGGTCGCTGCGAGTCTTCGACCGTCCATATCCGCGATGCGCCACGTTCTCGCGCACTCTCCTGGGTGTCCCGGCCTCGGAACGCATGACTGATAGCTCGCGATCAGGCGGGTTGACCGCCCGAGCTTCGTCCCTAACGATTGCCTAACGGACATGTGCGGTCGAGGTGCCTGCTTGCGCCTGTGATATGTGCCGAGGTTCCCAAGCCGTATGTGCCGCGCCAGCGGGCCCCGAGTTGTGATGCCTCGAGTGTGACGCGCGAATGTGGACGCAAAGTAGCCGCCGTTGATGTGCAACAGGTACGCCTGAACGCCTGGGAACTCTTGCTGCAACCATTCGCCATGGACCGCGGACCAGGTCCAGCCACGCTTCACGTATGACGAGTGGAGGGGAACCAGGAGATTGATGATCGATGACAGCGGGCCGAGGTTGAACTGACCCATCTCTGATACCTCGGGGTAATCGCCGGGAGCCATGTCGACAATGAACGACATATGACTCATCCCCTCCCCCTCACCCCAGTCGTAGATGATGATGTCGCCCGGCTCCGCTCCGGGCACGGCGTTGGTGCGGAAGTCCGACGTTATGTTCGTGATCGTCGTCGAATAGTGACCCTCCAGGTAGGACAGAAACGGCCCGACCTGCCACTCGGCTGAGGTTCCGCTCGCGGTGAGGCCGTACGAACCTTGATCGGTCCAAGTGGAGCTCTTCGGGAAGGCGCCCGCCCAAAGCGCATGGCTGACGAAGTACGCACACATTGCCGTGTGGTCTTGAGGGTCCAACGCGTTCGCCAGCGCCCACGACACAGCAGCGGATCGATCGTAGAAGTCGTTTGCTCCTGCGCTCGTGTTCTGCGTCGGCGCGGGGCCTTGTGGGGTCGCTCCCGACCCCGAGCAAGCGGGCTCGCCAGCGGGGCCCGAGCCGGCCGGGGCGCCATCATTGATGTAGTGCTCGTTGACCCAGCCGTCTCCGATACTTGGCCGGCTCAGGTCTTGCACGTAACTCCACCACGTGTTGCCGTAGGGCCCTACGGGATCGCCGGCGGTACCGCAGATGAGCTTGACCTGATCGCCGTCGTACACGCCCACCCCCGGGGTCTGCGTCGTGTCGGCCCAATGCGGAGAGTCTCGATAGTAGATGCCTCCAGCCGCGTTGACGATCGTGTACACGAGATCTGTCGCGGCGTCTGAAGGGGCAGGCGGTGAGGGACTCGTCGTGGTGGTAGCCGGCGGCGGCGATGGGGCACAGGGAGACGCCCCCGGCGAGGGCTGGTTGATCGGCGATCCGTCGTTGATGAAATGTTCGTTGATCCAGCCGGAGCCAGTGCCGGGGCCACTTACCCAGCTAGCCTGCTCCCACATGCTGTCGGTGGAGCCGGGCACGTTCGCCGCGCCGCTCTGATAGCAGTGAACGGCGATCACCGTCCCTGGGTAAAAGCCGTTGCCGGCGACCGCCTCGGCCGTGTTCCAATCGGGTGCGGAGCGCCAGTAGATGCCACCAGACGCGTTCATGACGTAGTACTGGCCGCTTGGGAGCGGAGGTGGCGGCGGAGGCGGCGATGAGGAGCAGGACGGAACGCCCGGCGATGGCTGATTAATCGCTGAGCCGTCATTGATGAAGTGTTCGTTGATCCAGCCGTGACCGCTGCCCGGTCCGCTGGACCACGTCGCCTGTTCCCACATGCTGTCCGAAGATCCCGGGACGTTGGCAGCACCGCTCTGGTAGCACTGCACAGAGATCACCGTCCCGGGGTAGAAACCGTTGCCGGCGACCGCCTCGGCGGTGTTCCAGTCCGGCGCCGAGCGCCAGTAGATCCCGCCTGACGCATTCATGACGGGAAACGTCGGATCGGCCAACGCCCGCGACGGTATGAGCGCCATGAGCACCAGCCCACCGAGGGTGATCCAACGCGCCTGACCACGATGTAAAGACAATGCCCCTCCCGACATAAAGCCCGCCCCGTGCGGCCGAGCAGCTCGCGGCCGAGATCGTACTTGTTCCCGAGAGGTCGCTGGAGAATCGTGTCCGACGAGCAGTCCGGCGCCAGCGCACGCCAGAGGTATCTTGCCGGTCCGTGCACGCTCAGGTCGGATCTCCCGTCCGCGCATTCACACACATCGTCATGTCTATGCGTTTGCCCTGCCGTGCCGCGAATCCTCTCCGACCAACGCCGTGAACCGGTCGATCGCCGACTGACTCGACGGCGCGCCTCCGCGCGTCGGGTAGGATCGCGTGGCTTCGGAGTGGGGGCGCTGGCCGGCAAGGTCTTTGTCATCCATGAGCTGAGCCGCGCAGAGGAGCGAGATGAACACCGCAACACATAACTACTCCGAGCCGAGGGTGCTTGACCCCGACTCGTTCCCGATGCGCCTGTACGAGAAGGCCAAGCGGCTCGGTGTGTGGAATCCGTCCGAGATCGACTTCTCCCAAGACCGCGCCGACTGGGAGGCGATGAACGAGGAGCGCCGCCACGCGATCCTCAGGCTGACCGCGCGGTTCCTCGGCGGCGAGGAGGCGGTGACGCTCGACCTGCTGCCGCTGATGTTCGCGATCGCCCGGCAGGGGCGCCTCGAGGAGGAGGTGTTCCTGACGACGTTCCTGTTCGAGGAGGCCAAGCACACCGACTTCTTCAGCCGCTGGGTGCGAGAAGTCGCCGGCTCGCCCCGCCTCCCGCCCGCTCCGGAGGCCTCCACGCAGCTGTTCGACGTCGAGCTCCCCGGGGCGATGAATGCGCTGCTCGAGGATCAGTCGCCGGCGGCGATCGCGCGCGCGTCGGTGACCTACAACATGATCATCGAGGGGGTGCTGGCCGAGACCGGCTATCAGAGCTCTCACCACTCGCTGGCGGTCAACGGGCTGATGCCCGGCCTGTGCGCCGGGCTTGTGAACATCAAGCGCGACGAGTCGCGCCACATCGCCTACGGCGTCTACCTGCTCAGCCGGCTGGTCGCCGAGGACCCCTCCGTTTGGAGCGTGATCGAGGAACGGATGCACGAGCTGCGGCCGCTGACCGACGCGATCATCCGCTCCGGCTATGAGGCCTACCCGGACGGCGTGAGCCCGTTCGGCCTGCGCGGCGACGAGTTCAGCGAGTACGCCGCCAGCCAGTTCCGAAAGCGCTACGAGCGAATCTCAAAGGCCCGCCAGAGCACGCTCGCCGAGATCGAGGCCACGAGCGAGCCGACCGAGGTGCAGGACCTCGTCGCCGAGGTCTGAGGGCGTGAGGTGGGAGCGACTCCCCTGACGGGGCGGCGCGCGGCGGGCGCGGGGGCCTCCGGCGATGGCTTGGGGGCGTCAGGCGGGACCCGGGAACTGGCCTCCTGACATCGACCGCGAGCACGAGCACTGCCGGAGGGCAAACGGCCGCCCCGCCGCCTCCACGACGGCGAGCCGATCGAACCGAGCTCACGGGCGAGCGCCGGACAGCAGCAGCACGAGCGGGATGCTACGGCGACGCTCGAACTCCGCCTGATCGTCGAAGCGCTCACGGACAGGCGCGCACTCCCGCAGGTTGGTCAGCGCAAACCCAGCCTGACGCAGAAGCCGGACATACTCCTCGATCGTCCGGTGATACCAGCACGAGCGCACGCCGAGCCACTGCTGGGCCCGGGCGCCGCAGTCGAAGTAGTCGTCAACCACCCAGTCCCGCCGCGGCTCATCTGTGCTCGCGCGAGCGTCGTGCGAGGTGATTACGGCATGAACGATCGTGAACACGAGGCGACCGCCCGGCGACAGCCACTCATGGCAGGCCTCGAGCACTCCCGAGATGTCCTTCAAGTAATGGAACGCCATTCGTGAGAGCACCAGGTCGAACGACCCGGGCGCTGCTGAGAACTCCTCGATGTCGCACCTCACAACTTCACCCACCGTGCCGCCGAGCGCCGCTCGTCCGGCCTCGACCATCCGCGCGGACCCATGGACGCCCAGATAGCGCACGGCGCCCGCATCCAGCAGCATCCTCCCCACCGCTGCGTCGCCACACCCCAGGTCCAGAACCCGAACGCCGGACACCACCCCGAGCTCCTCAAGAAGCGCTGGCTCCTCCATCACGACGCTCGGGTTCAGCGACCACTGACGATGCCGCCGGTAGCGCTCAAACACCTCCGGCTCGTCGTAGAACGCGCCCCCACGACGCTCACCGGCGTCTCCGCGTCTCGGTTGTGAGGCGCCGCTCATCTACCGGAAGCCAAGCCTACACCGGACCGAGATGACCGACTTGAGGCCGCAACCATCGCAACTTGGGCCCCAAGGGAGTCTTCAGAGCCGCACGACCCACGAGGATCCGTCCGAGGTTGTGTCCACGATGAGGGCCCAGAGCAGAGGTACCGCGTTTAGCAAGACAGGGGTAAGCCGATGAAGCGCAAGATCGATTGGAGCACCGCCCAGGTCACAGACGGCACGCTCACCGTCTCGCTGACCGAGTCCGAGACAGCCGAAGGTCTGGAGTGGGCGAGCACCGAATCCGCGGAGTGGGACCGCATCTTCGATGCACTGGCGCAGCAACCTCTCCCCGGCGTCTCCTACGCGCCGAGCGACATGTGGGGGCATATCCAGTCCGGCGGCCAGACGATCACGGTTGACCACGTGCCTCGCGACATCAACCTGCTTCGCGGGCAGTTGACAGCGGCGGTTCAAGCCGCGAACGAGGAGGCGGAGAAACAGCGCGTCCAGCGACAACGTGAGGCGGCCGGGCAGCGGGAAGAGCAGGAGCGTCAGCAGGCGGCGGACTCGGAACGGACCGAGCGGTTCCGTCAGTTCGGCGAGCAATAACCGGGGTCGAAGACGGAACCGACGCCGCCTCCGGTGGGTCTCGATCGTCTCCGGCCCATCTCGCCAGCTCGACGTGATCGCCCGCGCACCGCGAGTCTTCGGCGGCGAGCGTTAGCTACGCCGCGGATGACCCTGTCGTTGCGGCGTCCTCGCTCTCCACACCAGTCAGCTGCCGTTCCGCCTCAACGGCGGCCTCGCTCACCCAGGTCGGGAGCTTGCGCGGTGGCAGCAGCATCGCCCTGCGGATCGCCTCGCGCGCGGCCGTGGCCTCGCTCCAGCTGCCGCTTCCCCGTCGGCGCGCGAGCCAGAACCACCGCCAGCCGCTCCCGCCCCTGAGGCCGCGCATCTCCTAGCGGAGCACCTCGACCTCGCCGGTGGGATCACGACGGTGACGGTCTCTGAGCGATTGTGGACGGCGGTGCCGGCTGGCATGACTCGGGAGCGTAGGGGAACCGACTCCCCTGAACGGATTCCGCGTCCGGCCCGCCTGCGTCGGCGCAGTGGTAGCAAAGCCGTTCGCGGCCGTCGCTGTCCCCCGCCGGCCGTACGCTCCGAACCGTGCTTGCACTCGCGGTCACGTGGTACGGAGACATCCTGATCGCCGCCGGCGCGATCGCAACCCTCGGGGCGGCTGTCGGCTATCTGACCGGCTGGGGTCGCGCCGCTGCACACGCCGTCATTGCGATCGGCCGGCGCCGCGCCAGCGGCGGGACGGTCCAACAAAAATCGGTACCTGCGGAGCCAGATCCAGGACAGGTGAATGTCCTGAACGCCATCTACGGGCACGCTCGCGCAACTGGAAGTCGACCGCTGTTTCGTGACCTGGACAAGCAGCTCGATCTGGTCGATGTCAAGCTGCGCCCGTTGGCCGAGGCGATGCCGCCTGGTCTGCTGCTGCCCGACGTCGCCCCCCGCGGCGGTTCCTTGAGAGAGAACGACGAGCTGATGGTCACGCGCGAGGGGCTTCGCTATTGCGAGCACCGCGATCAGGCGCTCGACCTGCTCGGCCGCAGTCTCGCGTATCTGGCCCGGCGCGAGAAGCCGTTCATTCCGACCGGGGACGAGCCCAGGCTCGAGGTGACAAGCCAGCAGATCTCCGAGGCGCTCGGGCTCTCTGGCATGCAAGTCGCGCTCGCTCGGCTGCTGCTCTACGAGTACGAACACCAGGCCTGGACGAGCATCTCCGGAGACGGTGAGAGCGGCTGGTCGATGACGGTCGAGGCGGAATATGTGCGGCGGTTTCGCGGGGTGCGCGACGGCGCCCAGTACCTCCGAGCGTGCGAGGGAGAGTCGTTCGAGCACCAGCTGGACGAAGAGGAGGCGATCCCGCGCTTCACGCTGATCTGCGACCCGCCCAGCTATCTGGCGCTCGACGGCGAGATAGTCGTGATGACAGTCGAGAACCGCGGGCCGAGCGACATGTTCGAGGCCACCGTCGTCGAGATCACGTGCGCGGCCCAACCCCCTACTCCCTGGCACGTCCGCTGGCGGGGGGTCGAGACCGTAACGAAGGAGATACTCACGGGGGCCCATTGGGTGCTCGAGATCGCCCGCGACGACGCTCTGCACGGTGCACAGCAGGGCAACTGGACGCCGGGATTCGTGTTCCTGCAGCCAGCCGGCCGAGAGGTGTTCGTGGCGGCCGCCGAGCTCGGCTCGACCGACGCCCGGTACGGACTGCCGATGCGGGTCAAGATCCGCGTAACTCCCCGCTCGCAGCCGGAGCGCTTCACGGAGAACGTCGTCACTCTGCAGCTGACCGAGCGCGGCCGAATGGTCCTCTGGGATCGCCACCGCGTGCCGATCCGCTGACGAACGATGTCCGGCCTCTCGCGGCCTCGCCGGGAGCGCTCGCTTGCGCACGCCCGCGTGCCGGCGCCTCGTCTGCTGCGCGCCACGAGACCGCAAGACTCCGACGTGATATTTCGGGGCGTGCCACCGACCCTTCGTCAGCCATTGGGCAGCGGCCCCCCGGCTCAAGCGAGCACCCGCGTGCGCGTTGGGCGACCGCCGCGACGGTAGGCTCGCACTGCGATGACTGCGCAGACTCCAGCCCATCAGACCTTGGTCGCCTCCCTCGTCCACCACTTTGCGATGAGCCACGGAACAGTCACTCACGCCGACGGCATCGGCACGTTGCCGGCACCGGTGGCGGTGGGGCGCCACGAGCCCGATGTCCTTGCTCGAGACGAGCCTTCCGGGAGGTTGCTGATCGGTGAGGCAAAGCAAGGCGATGACCTTGGCACCGAGCACTCACAGGAGCAGCTGCGCGACTTCTCAACCTACGTGGAAGCGTCGGGGGAGCACGCCGCGCTCATCCTCGCCGTTCCCAAAGGCTGGCGAGGCGAAGCCGAGCAGGCAGTGGTAAGCGCAGGCGGCGAGCTTGACTGGACGACAGTGCTCGAAGTTGAGTTTCCCGGAGCGCCGGCTCTGCCACACCTGACCGCGGAGTAGCTTGCGCCAACACTCAGCTGCTGGCCTCAGCCGCGGCCTTGCCCTGGTCGCGTCCCCTGCAAGTGCGGGTGATCGCGTTGCGGCTTGGCACGTGCCACTGGACGTCGCCCGAGGCGCAACGCGTCCCCTGCAAGTGCGGGTGATCGCGTTGCGGCTTGGCACGTGCCACTGGACGTCGCCCGAGGCGCTGGCGCCGGTGTAGAACTCGCCCTGCGCGGCGTGGAGGCGAGCGAGGAGCCGGCGGGCGTGGCCGCGGTTCATGCTCGCTGAGACTAGGTCCGGCGCTGGCCGCGGGAGCCGGTCACCCGACCCGGGCGATGTGGGGGGCGTGCTCGGCCAGCCACCGATCCAGGTCCTCGGCTTGGGCGAGCGCGCTCCGGTTGATCGGCGTGAGGTGGAGCGCGCGCAGCGGGCGCTTGCGCTCGGGGCGGACCACGTACAACCAGTTCCCGATCCGCCCCCGCTGGTCAAGAGGCGTCTGCGGTGGTGAAAGCAGGTCGCGCGCTTACCGGCGGACTCGATGGCTTAGCTAAGCCATCGCAAGCGCGTCCTTGTCCATTCCCCTTGGGGTGACGTCACGCCGAGGCGGGGGTGATTCGGTCCCCGAGGGGGTTAGGCGGTGCTGACTCAGTTAGGACCGGTCACCCTCGCTCAGGCGATCGAGCTCGAGTGGCGGGTATGCGGGCGGCTTCGGGGGAGGCGGAGGGGGCGGCGGCCTTTTCTTCGAGTCGTCCATTACGTCCACTCCTTCCGGAACTTGATCGCCAGCTCCTCGTCGAGCGGAAGCGGCTGATAGGCCGGCTTGGCGGTGTCGGGCGGCGCGGTATCCTGCCGAACCGGTGAACCTTGCTGCGGGACTTCAGGGCGATCGCCGCCGTCGCGAGATTCGTCGTCCTCGCTCACTTGCGTTCCCCTCCGTTGCCGTCACGGGTGTCTGGCTCGAGCGGCAGCGTCGGGTAGGCTGGGCCACCGGGCGAGGCGGGTTGGGACGGCGTCGGGGCAGGCCGAGGTCGCGGCGTGCTAGCCGCCCAGAATGCTGCGCGTGCTTCGATGGGCTTGATCGGGAGTGGCGGGTAGGCTGTGCCGCCAACAATCAATGTCCTCACGTCTCTGAGCGCCGCTGCGTCGATGTGATGGTGTGCTCAGTCACAGTTTCCTCGGTAGCAGCATACGACCCGTAGCAGTCGGTTTTGCCGGCGGCGGATCGACAAGCAGGACAGCCGCCTGCAGAGCCAGCGCAACGAACGCACTAGCCAGTAGCCGGAACGACCACTTGAGCCACTGAGCTTTCTCCTCGTGGCGAGCGTCCATCTTCTTGGCGATCGCAATCCGGCTCGCAACGATCGAACCCACAACCTCGTGTGTCGGCCGATCCAAGAACTCGTCCTGATTCAGCGCGTCCATTGCCTTCGCGCCGAGACGATCGTAACCACGGGGCCAGAGCACAGCCATCGAGGTGCCAGCTGCGCCGAGGCCCAAAATGACCGTTGCCGCGAGCGCGATCTTGGCCACAATCGATGTCTTTGCCGAGAAGAGGCCAGAGTCGTTCGCGAGGCCGACAAGCAGCGTGAGAACCAGGCCCGCGGTCACGATCAGGCCGCGCGCTGTGTTCTCCTGCGCGTCTTTGCGGCCGTTGCGCTGCGAGACCTCGAACTCGAGGATGGCGCTCACAGCGGCAACGTTCTCGGATCTCGGTGGTTGCGGCGATTCGGGGGGCTTGTCTGTGTGAGACCGTCGTGTTCTTGCGCGCAGCCGCATCGTTAGAGCGTAGGTCGAGCAGCCGACGGCTAGAGCATCGGCGCCCGGCGCCCGGCGCCACCGCCGGCGGCCCGGCGGCCCGGCGGCCGGCGGCCGGCGGCCGTATCAGCGTTTGTGTGGACAGGGCCGTCAAGTCCTGGAAAATGGGCTTCCAGTGTTGAAGAAGCTGCCCCGAACCGGAGGAGTGCGATGGCTGTGAAGCGTGGGTTGGACTATCGGGCTCGAGATCAGGACGGTCAGATCCGTAAGAAGAATGGCACGACCAGGATGAGGACCCTCGCCGAAGAGGCTCCCGAGTTCAAGGCGTTCTCACCGGACGCGACGCTGACCAACATGCGTCGGCGCTACAAGGTCGAGAGCGTCGAAGAGCTGCGCGCGATCGGAGCGCGGAAACTGCGTGCCAAGAAGCCGCAGTAACAACCGATCAGTCGCGTTTTCATGAACCCGGGGCTCTTCAGCCGATGGCATCCGACGCACGCCGAGTCCCCCTGGTCGCCAGGAGCAGAAGCCCCGACACCGGGCCCATCGCAGCATCGTCGTAGCCTCCGCTTCCGGGCGTCAAGGTGGCGCTTCGCCGACCTCCAGGGCATCGCTGTCTGGCGCTGCGGCGTGGCCTTACGATCCGCCCGTGAACGTCGAAACGATGATCGAGTCGGCTCGCAGGCGCGTACAAGCCGACGCTCAATGGCATGGCACAGCTTCATACGCGGCTCTCGTCGAGGAGTTCGTGGCCAGCCGGACTCCGAACGCCCGCGTCCGCTGGTTGCCGCCAGGCGAGAGGTCGTATCGGCAGGGATCGATCCTTGAGCTCGAACGACCAACTCCAGACAGCGGTGAGCCGTGACTAGAGGCTTGTCCGTTGCGCCGCCGAGTTGGAGCTCCGAGGCCCACCGCTGCAGACGCCGTCTGGCGTCCGCAGATTAGGATTGCCGACCATGGCCGGGCCGGCGATCCACCATCTGAACTGCGGCACGATGTGCCCGCGGGGCCGGCGGCTGATCAACGGCGACGGCGGCTGGCTTCTGATCGCGCCCGGATGTCGCACCCACTTCAGCCCTGCGGCGTCGGCCACGCGGGCGGCCTCCGCCCTTGCCCGCGCCGCGCGCGCCAATCCGCGCAGGCGCGCTCCATAGCCGTCATCCGGTGGCGCCTCGATGTGCGCACGCATCGCGTCGGCCCACTGGACAGCCGCCGTGTCGTTCATCTGAATCGCCCGCTCACGCTCCTGCGCCGTAGCCGCCACCGCCCACCTCACCTCTCGATAACCGGAGGTCGGTGGTTATAGCCGAGCGGCGCTCCAACCTCAGCGTGACCGCGAGCGACCGGCAGGACGTCCTTGGCTACTGACTCAGCTGCGTCAGTCCGCGCCCGCGAGCGTCGGCTGCTCGAGCACGGCGCGCAGCGCCAGCGCCTCGATCGCCAGCCGCGCGTTCTCCGGGGTGTCCTCGATCTGGCCTGAGCGCCACGCCTGCACGTAGTCGCCGGGCCGCCCGCCCGTCTGCTCCTCGAAGCGCGCGAGCCGGTCGCCGAGGTTGTGCGGCTCGCCGTCGCGCGGCGCGCCATCCGCCGCCAGCAGGCGCGTGGGGTTCAGGTAGCGCTCCACCTCGGAGGTGGGGATCCGCACGGTCTTGCCGATCCGGATTGCCTTAATCTCGCCGCGCTCGATTTTCTTGTAGACGGCCGACTCGCTCAGGCTGAAGCGCTCGGCGTAGTCCCTCACGCGGAGGTAGTGCTCGTCAACCCGGGCCATGGCCGACAGCGTAGTCCATTAGATCGACGATTTCCATGATTTCCACGCTAGGTAGCATATCCATAGTATCGACGCCTTACACGGCCGGCTTGAATCCGGCCGATCGCCGACAATGGCCGCGTGTCCGACGAGCGCGTGTGGTTCGTCGCCGAGCGCTTCGAGCGCCTCCGCGACCTGTTCTTCGAGCTCGGCTACGCGCCCGATCCCGGGCCTCGCGACCCCAACGAGTGGGACGAGCTCCACTACGAGGATCCGCCCACCGGGCTGGTGCGCCTGAAGGGCGTCCGGCTGCGCGACCCGAACGACGAGGACTCCGACTTCGACCCCGAGATCACCTTCAGCATCGCCGAGCTGTGGTCGCCGGAGTACGCCGAGGGCGCCGAGTCCGAGCGCGGCTACTTCCTGGTCGAGTACAGCTACCACGCCCACCACCACGGCGTCGACCAGCGCTGGGACTTCGACCCGACCGGCCACCCGGACATGCCCTACCACCGCCACCCGCCGGGCGCCGGCACCGAGCGCCAGCCGCTCCCGGACCCGATCGACCCCGCCGACGCCATCCGCATCTTTCACCAATGGATCGAGGAGCAGACCGGCCGGCCGGTTGACTCCTCCTAGCGAGCCTCGAGGATCACGATCGGGATCGTGCTGCCCGTGGCGTTGCGCGCGTAGAACTCATAGCCGGGATAGAGCGCGACGAACCTCGCCTACAGCCGCTCCCGCTCCGTCTCGCCGGTGACGCGGGCGCGGACCTGACGCACGGCAGGGCCGATCTGGATCGTGATGTCGGCGTTCGCCTTGAGGTTGTGAAACCAGGCGGGATTGGTTGGCTGCCCGGCCTTTGAGGCCGCCACGGCGACTACGTCGCCGTCCTCGAGGTAGATCGCGGGGGGATGCGCGTGACCCCGGTCCTGGCTACGGTGTGATGAAGCAGCAGGATCCGGGCCCGCGGCCAGCCGGGAACGTGCCCGCCGACCCGGCCGCCCGACCGCCGGTAGAGCGCGACGTGGATCCTCGTCGATCGCGGTCCGAGGTAGAGCCCGCGCTCGTTCGCGAACTGCGAGGCGGACGCGACGAACCGGGCGAGCAACGGCGCGTGGTCGCTCGAGCTCATGCGTCGCCGCTGCTGATCACAAAGCCCGCGAGCACCCGCCGGCACGGTAGCCGACCGCCGCCCAGCCGGTGCTGGCGCTCTGGCTCACCGCTGGAGCTTTCTGATCAGGTCAACTTCCCTGGCGCGTCGGGGTCGAGCCGCTCTGTCTCCCGGTTCGTAGCTTACGTAGACCGCGACGAACCTGGGCCTCAGGCATTCGCGCTCGTCGTGCGAGGGACCTGCGGAGGGCGATTGGGTCGACCTTGGCCGTGGCGAGGCGGTGCTGTCGGGGCCGGCGCGCCGGCAGCTTTCACGGGTCGGCGCGGGCGCTGTCGCCTGCTGGCTGGGCTGGGCTCCATCGCTCGAGAAACGCCTCGGTCGCGGCGGCGTCGAGCGGGCGGGCGATCAGGAAGCCCTGCCCGCTGTCGCAGTCCTCGTCTCTGAGCAGGGCGAGTTCTTGCTCCTGCTCGATGCCCTCGGCGAGGGTCTCGATCGAGAGTCCCTTGCCGAGCTGCACGAGGCTGTGCAGCAGCGTCTCGCCCTGGCTGCTGTGGCTCAGCGTGGAGATGAACGAACGGTCGATCTTCAGCGCGTCGACGGGGAAGCGCTGCAGGTGGGCGAGCGAGGAGTAGCCGGTACCGAAGTCGTCGATCGCGATCCGCACGCCGAGCGCCTTGATCGCGCCCAGCCGGCGCGCGGTCTGCTCGATGTTGCGCATCAGCGTCGTCTCGGTGATCTCGATCGTCAGCGCCTCGGGATCAAGACCTGAGCGCTCAAGCGCGCGTTCGATGTCCTCGATCACCCGATCGCTGTCAAGCTGGCGTCCGGACACGTTGACGGCCATGGCGATCCGATGACCGGCCGCTCGCCAGATCGCGCCCTGAGCGCAGGCCTGCTC
>Ga0182024_10005552_pt1 | contig 28235 bp, 21 predicted proteins | sample P32metaG_FD_120480 | JGI IMG/M metagenome (GOLD analysis project Ga0182024, IMG submission 120480) | Permafrost microbial communities from Stordalen Mire, Sweden - P3-2 metaG (Illumina Assembly) | ecosystem: Environmental > Terrestrial > Soil > Wetlands > Permafrost | place: Sweden: Stordalen...
CAGCACCTGAAGCTCACGACAACCCTGCAGCATGTCGCCGGCAAGGGCCGCGGCGGTTTCGACCACGTGCTCGCAGTTGTCGAGGAGGACGAGCGCCCTCCGGCTGTGCAGGTGGGACACGACGGTCTCTGTCGCGCTCCGGCCAGGCTCGTCGCGGACTCCGATCGAGGCCATCACCGCCGCCGGAACGAGCTCAGGATCGGCGACCGAGGCGAGCTCGGTCACCCATACGCCGTCAGGGAACTGATCGAGCTCATCTGCCGCCAACTGGAAGGCCAGGCGGGACTTGCCCGTCCCACCGGGACCGGTCACGGTCAAGAGCCTCGTGGATCCCAAGAGCTGTCTGCCGAGCGCCAATTCATCACGGCGACCGAGGAAGGACGAAAGTTGCACAGGAAGGTTGTGGGCGACGCGCTCGAGCGAGCGAAGCGGCGGGAACGTTCCGCCGAGATCGGCGTGGCACAGCTCGAACAGCTCCACGGGAGCGGCGATGTCCTTCAGGCGGTGACGGCCGAGGGCGCGCCAGCTGAAGCCGTTTGTGCACGCGCCGGCGGCATCGCGGGTTGCCGCTGAGAGCACCACCTGGCCGCCATGGGCGGCCGAGCTGATCCGGGCCGCCTGATGGACGGCGAGGCCGACATAGTTGTCACCGCCGAGTCGCCCGAGCCCCGTGTGCAAGCCCACGCGCACCCGGAACGCCGCGCCCGCCGGCCATATGTGGCGGCCAAGGCCCAACTGGGCGGCGAGCGCCATGGCGACAGCGTCCGCGGCATCTTGGAAGACCACGAAGAAGGCGTCACCCTCGGTCGACACTTCCACGCCGTTGTGAGCGGCGATGGCCGCCCGCATAATCTTGTGATGCTCGCTCAGCAGAGCCTCGAAGTCGTCGTCGCCCAGGTGCTGGAGGAGGTGGGTCGACCCCTCGATGTCGGTGAAGACGAATGTCACGGTCCCCGTCGGCCACCCAGCCATCGTCCCTCCGAGCGCATTCGACAGGCGGCGAAGGCTAACAGGCGGCCCCTGGCGCCAGCTGCGCCCACGAGACCTTTTCCAGCGGGGCAGAACGGCGTCGCCCAGGTCGCCGGCCGGTTGTGGCTACCCGGGAGAAGGCGTCCGGAAACTGCACTGCGTCATGCGGCGCCTCTGCATCTCACGCGCCGCTGGTGTGGAACAGGCGCCCGATGAGGAAGCCGACGGCGGCGGCGCCGAGCCCGATGACCACCATTTTCAGCCCGTTCTTGCGCCAGTCGCCTGCCAGCGTAAGGGACGAATAGACCCCCACGCCGAACAGTACGGCCGCGCTGAGCACGAAGGCCGTGATCAGTGCCTGCGTCCGGGACAGCCAGACGAAGGGGAGCAGCGGGATCAGGTGGCCGATGAGCGTCGCGATCGTGATCACTATGGCGCTACGGAAGATCTCCGGTGATTGCACCGGCTGCAGGTGCAACTCCTCGTCCATCATCGTGGCCAGCCAACTCTCGCGGTTTGCCGTGATGGTGTCGACGACACGGTCGAGGAGCTCACCGGCAAAGCCCTTGGCGGCATAGATCTCCCGGATCTCCTGGCGCTCGGCGCCCGGGGTGGCGTCGATCTCGGCCGCCTCACGGGCCCGTTCGGCCTGGTAGTAGTCACGCTCCGCGACGGCGGAGGTGTACCCGACCGCGCCCATCGAGATCGACTCGGTGATGGCGGCGGCGAAGCCCGCCGCCAGCAGGATTGCATTCGAGCCGCCGCCGGCGATAACGCCGAGGATGATCCCGAGGATGTTGACTAGGCCATCCTGGCCACCCAGGATCACGTCACGCAGCCAGTTGGCATGGCGATGCTCTTCTCGATGGCTCGACCGAACGGCGTCCGGGCCGCCCGCGGCGTGCACGGCACGCGCCAGCCGAGTCAGCGTCCCGCGCCCCTCACGGTTGTGATTCATCACGGACCTCGCTTTCATGTTCGTGCCCCGCGCTATGTCCAGTTCTTGGTTGTCTGAGGGTCATCATTAGGCCCAAACACCGGCTGGGTGAGCCGGCGTCATGCCTTCGGGTGCTTTGCCTGCCCGGGTTGCTCAGGGGGCAAGCGGCGAAGCTCGAGCAGCTCCAGCCCGAGCGCCTCCACCTGTGCCAGCACGCCGTGCAACGCCGCCTGGTCCGGAACAGCACCTCGCAACACCGTGTCCGGGCCCCGCGTCTCTGCACGTAGGGCCGGAAAGGCGCGCAGCACTGTCAGGCCAAGGTGGCCCCGGACAAGGAACTCGTAGCTCGTCGGCGGTTGGTGTCCGCCCCGCTCGCCGGTCATTGACTCACCAGGTCGTCGGGAGAAGCGTGACGTCGGCGGGCCGAGGACGACCAACGCGGCGGACCCGGCGCGATGGCCCTGCGGATGCTGACGAGGGAGAACAGGCACAGGGCGGCGAGCAGGCTCGAGAAAGCGAGCACGGCCGGGAAGTCCCCGATGAACTCGGAGGCCACTCCCACGCCGACGACGGGGATGATCAGGCCGCAGTAGCACAACACGAAGTAAGTGGAGATGACCTGACCGCGGTACTCGGGCGGGGCGAGGCGATTGGCCGTGGCCAGGCTCCCCAAAAAGACCGCACCGACTGCAACTCCTGCTACGACGATGGCCGCCAGGAAAAGCGCCATCGTCGCCTGTGAGAGGGCGGCGACGATGAGGGCGAGCGCCGCCAGGAGCAGGCTCAGGCCAGCCGTCACGACCTTGCGGCTGCCGAACCGAGACGCCAGCAGCTGGGTGAAGGTCCCAGCGGCGAACAACAGAAAGACGACGGCACCGGCGATGGCGTGGCTGTGCTGATGTATCACGCTCCCGAGGAAGGTCGGCGCCAGCGCGGAGAACAACCCCAGTAGCGAGAAGGCGGAGAAGCCGGCCATGCCGGCAGCGATGAATTCCCCCCGGCTGCCGTCGGGGATGCCCAGCCCGGCGAAGCGCAGGGTGGGTCGCCGGCGTGGGCTCACTGTTTCAGGAACGAAGAACAGGCACAGGGCCGCCGCCGCCAGCACCACCAGGTACACCTCGAACACAGCGACCGTGGGTTTGGGCGCGTACTGGGCGAACAGCCCGGCGACGAGCGGGCCGAGGCCGAGGCCGCCCATGTTTGCCGCCGTGGCCACGAGCGATGAGCGGCGGCCGCCCGAGGCCGGGATCAGCTCTGTGAGCGTGGCAGTCGCTGTGCCGGTCATCAGTCCGGCGGACAGCCCGGACAGGATCCGGGCGGCCAAGAGCACCTCCACGTTGGGGGCAACGATGAACACGACTGTGCTCAAGGCGCTGAATCCGAGGGCCGCGGCCAGAACCGGTTTGCGTCCGGCTTGGTCCGACAGTCGCCCCGCCAGCAACAGGGCGGCCAGCACTCCGGTGGCATAGACGGCGAAGATCACCGTCACGACGGCAGCAGAGAAGCGCCACTGGGCCTGGTAGATGACATAGAGGGGAGTCGGCAAGGTGGTGCCGAGCATGGTGGCGGTGAAGACGAACGCCAGTAGCCAGAAGGCGACCCGCCGAGGAAGGCCCGGTCTTCTGAGCTTGGACGAGTGGGAATGGCTGAGGCAGTCGATACAGGCTGCGTCAGGCATTCGCCGGTCGGTTCGCGTCGTCGCCAGGTTCACCGATCGATTCAGCCCGCGTGAGGCGGGTGCCGGTTGCGGCGATAGCCGCACTGTCATGTCGGGGCTCCTTTTGCGTCGCCATTCGGGTACCACGAGCTTCACCCCCGCCGGGGTGAGCCGGCATCACACGGCCGGGTGATTTGCGCCGCCTGTGACTCGGCCCAGGTAGGCGGCCTTGCGGGAGCAGGACGTAGTGTGGCGGAGAGGCTGTCAAGGAGGGCGCGGTGGGGCCTGCGAACTGGTCCGAGGGTGCCGGCGCTCCGGCAGCTGCTGCTGTTCGGGACGGCGTCGTCTCCCGCCCCAGCCTTATCGAGCTGCTCGGCAGAGCAGAACGCGTCACCGAGCTGTCGGCGCCCCCGGGAAGCGGGAAGACGCTCCTGCTGCGTTCCTGGATCGTCGAGGCAGGTCTGGCGGAGGGCGCTGCGTGGGTGGCCGTGCAGGCCAACGAGTGTGATCCGCAGCCGTTCTGGCTCTCCGTGCTCAGCGAGCTGCGGGTAACGACCGCCGGGTCGAAGCTGGTGCGGGGGCTGACGCCGGCGCCCGATCTCGACGGCTTTGTGGTCGTCGAGCGGCTGCTGGCAGACCTCGCTTCCCTCGACGATCGGATCTGGCTGGTGATAGACGACCTGCACGAGCTGCGCTCGGCCGAGGCGCTACGCCAGCTCGAGCTGCTGCTCATGCGCGCGCCGGCCAGGCTGAGGTTCGTGCTGGCCAGCCGCCGCGATCTGCGGCTGGGCCTGCACCGCTTGCGGTTGGCGGGGGAGCTCACCGAGATACGCGCAGCCGATCTGCGCTTCACGCTGGAAGAGGCTCGCGTGCTCCTCGAGTCGGCCGGCGTACCGTTGTCCGACTCAGCCCTTCGGTTGCTGCATGACAGGACCGAGGGCTGGGCAGCAGGGCTGCGGCTGGCGGCGATGTCGCTCGCCGGGCATCCTGACCCGGACCTGTTCGCAGCGGAGTTCTCCGGCAGCGAGCGCACGGTGGCGGAGTACCTCTTGGCCGAGGTGCTCGAGCGCGAACCAGAGCCCGTGCGGCGGCGGCTGCTGCGCACCTCGATGCTGGAACGGGTGAACGGCGAATTAGCCGACGTGTTGACCGGCGGCTCGGGCGGAGAGCGGGTCTTACAGGAGCTCGAGCAAGCCAACGCCTTCGTGGCCTCGCTGGATGCGCGGCGGACCTGGTTCCGCTACCACCAGCTGTTCGCCGACCTCTTGCAACTCGAACTGCGGGGCAGCGCGCCGGCTGAGCTCCCGGCGCTGCACGGTCTCGCCGCCGGTTGGTATGCCGAACATGGGTACCCGGTCGAGGCAGTCCGCCACGCCCAGGCGGCGCAGGACTGGGGCCTCGGCACTCGCCTGCTGTCGGACCACTGGCTCGGGCTAGTGCTCGACGGGCAGGGCGCCACGGTGCGGAAGCTCCTCGCCGGCTTCCCGACCGATCTCATCGCGACGGATGCCGAGCTGGCGGCGCTCTACGCGGGTAACGAGCTGGTACGGGGCTCACTGGAGGAAGCAGAACGATGGCTGATGCTCGCGACGGGCGGATTGGGGTCGGTGCGCGCTGACCGGCGCGGGCGCCTGCAGATCGTGCTCGCCATCCTGCGCATGCGGCTCGCACGTCAACGCGGGGATGTCCCGGCCGTAGCCGAGGAGGCGCAGCGGCTGCTGGCGCCTGCGGAGGGCGCTGACGCAGCCTTGTCCGCCCTGAGCGGGGACGTGCGGGCGCTGGCCTTGATCGACCTTGGCATCGCCGAGCTCTGGACAGCTCACCTCGAGGATGCGGATCGGCACCTCGAGGAGGGCATCACCCTGGCGCGCCGACTGGGACGGCCGTTTCTCGAGATCACCGGCCTGGCGCACTGGGCGCAGCTGCTGAGCTGGCGCTCTTTCACGCTCGGAGCGCAAAGGAGCACCCAGGCGATCGGGTTGGCCGAGCAGCACGGCTGGACGGATGAGCCCATCGCCGGTGTCGCCTATATAGCGCGCGGGATGGCAATGGTCTCCCAGGGACGCCTCGAGGAGGGGGAGCGGTCGCTCGAGAGCGCCGAGCGCACGCTGCGACCCGAGGCCGAACCGGCGGCCGGGATGAGGCTCTACTACGCCCGCGGGCTCCTCGAGTTCGTGAACGGCCGTCACGACATCGCGTTGGGCGCTTTCCGAACGGCCGAGCGGCTGGCCGGGTTGCTCGTCACCCAGCACACCCTCGGGATGCGTCTGCGGTCACACGTGCTGCAAACGCTCGTGCGGATGGGCGATCCGCAGCGCGTCGAACAAGCCCTCGCCGCGATGGACGAGACGGAGCGCGAAAGCGGAGAGATGCGCAATGCCGTTGCGGCACTCCGGCTTGCCCAGGACGACCCGAAGGCGGCCACGGTGGCGCTCGCCCCTGTCATTGACGGCTCCGCTGCTCTGACGAACGCTCACCTGTGGGTCATGCAGGCTTTCTTGCTCGAAGCGATCGCCCGCGACGCGCTCCGCGACGCGGGCGCTGCCAGGCGTGCCCTCGAGCGCGCCCTCGATCTCGCCAAGCCGGAAGCCGTTCTCTTTCCGTTCCTGTTCGATCCTGCGCCTGCCCTGCTTGAGCGCCATCGCCGCGATGGGACCGCTCACGCCGGCCTGATCTCCGAGATCCTGAATCTGCTGGCCGGGAGGAAGCCCGCGGCACCGGCCGGCGCCGCAGAGCGACTGCGCGAGCCGCTCAGCCAAAGCGAGGTCCGCGTCCTGCGCTACCTGCCGACCAAGCTCTCAGCACCGGAGATCGCCGGCGAGCTGTACCTGTCGGTGAACACCGTCAAGACCTATATGCGCCACCTGTACGACAAGCTCGGTGCGCACCGCCGCCACGAGGCCGTTGAGCAGGCACGCGCCCTCGGACTGCTGGCACGTTCCCCGCGAAGTCCGTAACGAGGGCGAGCCTTTCATAGCCGCCTTCGGGCCGCCGACCGGCTCGAGGGCGAGGTGTGCACGCCGCAGCTCGATCGGCCGCCCATGTCGAGGGCCGACGCCTCCGGCGCCCTCCCGTAGCCGAGCCACCCGCACAAATCACCCCGCCGTGTGACGCCTGCTCACCCCACCGGACGGGAGGCTTGCTGTCGAGCATTTAGGCCAATCGAGAGGAGGACGGAATGCAGACGGTCACGTTGGGAGCTACCCGGCCACGCGACGGCCACGCCGCAAATCGTGCTTCTCGACACCGGGCGCATGCGCGGCGCCGGTCCGGACGTGCCCACATCCGCAAAGACTGTCGCTCTCCGCGAGGTGCGGCCGCGCCGGGAGCGGGATGTCTCTGGCGGCTGGCTGGGGCCGAGAGTGTCTGGTCTCATGGCTGGTCTGGTCGCCAATGTCTCGTTGATCGCCGGCGTAGCCGGCGACGGCATGGGATCACACGCCATCGTCTTGACCGGCATTGCGGGTCTGACGGCCGGGGCATTTGCCATGGCCAGCGGTGAGTTCGTCGCTGTCTCGTCGCACAACGAGGTCGTCCGGACCAAGGCCCGGAGGAGGGGCCTCGAACTGCTGTTTCACCCGGAGGCGGAGGAACAAGAGCTAGCCGAGATGTTCCACTCCCGCGGCTTCCCAGCCGAGCTCGCCGACACGGTGGCCAAGCAGGTGTCCGCCGATCCCGAGCAGGCACTGGCCATCCACCTGCGGGAGGAGTTCGGCGTGGACCACCGGCAGCTTCCGTCCCCGCTTACCGCGGCGGCGACGGCGCTGGCCACGTTTGCGGCCGGGGCAGTGATTCCCCTGCTGCCCTACTTGCTCGGCTACGCCTCCCTGGCCGCGGCGCTCACCCTGGCCGCGCTCGCCGCCCTCGTAGGTGGAGAGCTGGTCGCCCGGCGCACCGGCCGGCCGTTGCGGTACGACGCGCTGCGGCAACCGATGCTCGGTACTGCCGCCGCCGGGATCACCTACCTGATCGGCCATCTCGCCGCAGCGAACCTCAGGTGAGGGCAGCGTAGGCGGCGTCTTGTAGCTCATCGTGGACGGCGGGAGGCTGCGAGGTCTCCCATACGCGTTGTGTCAGCACGATCACCACCAAGGCGTGCGCCGGATCGACCAGCCAGGACGTGCCGAGCCCGCCGTCCCAACCGAAGGCACCGGCGCGTGGCCCCTCGGTGATCACGGACTGGCACAGGCTCCAGCTGCGCCCGTGAAGGAACGCGTCTGGTGTCCCGGCCCGCTGAGGTGGGGTCAGCTGGTCACGGGTCATCTGTGCGACCGCTTCTTCGGAGAGAGCCGGGGCGCCCGTGCTGAGGAACATTCGGGCGAAGGCGAGAAGGTCGTCGGCGGTCGAGACCAGCCCCGCGGCGCCGTCAGCGAACGCGGGAGGGTGGCTCCATTGCCCGTCGGGCGGGTCCCAGACCTGCAGCCCGTCCGTAGTAGATACGTACGCAGTGGCCAGACGGGAGAGATCCGAGGCCCAGAAAGCCGTGTCTCGCATACCGAGCGGCTCGAACATCCGGGTGCGAAGCACTTCGGCGAAGGGGATGCCGGCGGCGCGGACCGCCAGCACTCCGAGGACTGACGCCCCTGTGTTGTACATCCAATGCTGGCCCGGCTCGGCGAGCAGAGGCAGCGAGCCGAGCCCGGCCATCCAGGTGTCGGAATCGGGCTGCTCGTCGGGGTTGGGCGGGCCAAGGGTACAGAGGCGCAAGTCCGTAGCCGCCTGCACCACCGGCCACGGCTGAGCCGCCATAAACATTTCCACGACCATCCCAAAACCGAAGGTGAACGTGAGCAGATCGCGGACGGTGATCTGTCTTGCTGCGGGGACGGTGTCGTCGAGCGGGCCGTCCATGCGGTGCAGCACCCGGCGATCGGCAAGCTCTGGCAGCCACCTCTCCACCGGATCGTCCAACCGGACGACGCTTTCGTCCACCAAAGCCATGATCGCCGCGCCGGTCACGGGCTTGGATGTCGAAGCTATGCGGAAGAGCGAGTCCCTGCGTACGGGCGGCCCGCCAACAGACAGCGATCCGAGTGTCTCGACATGAACTTGTTCTTCTCTGGATACCAGCGCGACGAGGCCGGGGATCTTGTCGGGCCCGACGTGGCCCGCTGCCACTTCGCCGAACCTTTCCAACCCGGCCGGGGACAGCGGATCAGTCATGTTCTCCTCGTTTTGCGGGTATCCCGGGATTCACTCGTCGGGAGACTCCGCCTGCTTTCGGGGAGCCCCCCGAAAGAACCAGTGCACGCCGTGTCGGTCGGCAAGATGTCCGTAGGTACCGAAGGGCATGTCCCGCAAGTCGTCGAGTACGTCCTTGTCGGCGCCGACGGCCAGCTTGTCGAATACCGCCCTCAGCTCCCCGTAGTCCTCTGCCTGCAGGTATATGGCGACGGTGTTGCCCGGTTTCGGCATCCGGGTGCGATGTAGCCAGTCGGTGGCGGAGAACTCGACGACGCCGCTCTTCAGGCGGGCATATGCCACCTTGTGCTGCTGCTCGGGTGGCGCCTGGTTCCCCATCGGGGTGTCGCCCAGCCTCGTGACGGTCAGTTCTCCACCCAGAAACAGGACCGATAGAAGTCCATCGCCTCGGCGCAGTTTCCGTCGAAGAGCAGGAAGGGCGTGAGGTTCATCGTGCTCGCTCAGCTCCCTCGGAGCTCGCAGCCGTCATCGCGCCGATATCAGCACCGAGGCGGTCAGAGCGCAAGGCCGATCACGATTCCCTCCCGCGCGAAGATGGCTGGCGACGCGGGAACGACCGAGGTTCCGAGGGGGACGTGGCGAAGCCGTCGAATCTGCGCTGGAGACCGGGGCCGGGATGCCAGCGGCGTCGTTAAGGCTCGATCATGTTCGTCTCTTCGCCTCACTCCCTCTTGAGCGAGATCGCCAGGTCCGGCTTGACGATGGACGCGACGTACCTCGGCCAGATCATGGTCCCGTGACAGCGAAAGTTGATGACCTCGCCATCGGCCACGTCGAACGCGCGTGCTCGGCTCGTATATCGGCCTGCCCGAATTTGGAGGGTGTGATGTCCTCGATCGAGTGGCATCTCGAGAGTCCCATGACTGTCGATTGAGCCGACTGTCTTGCCGTCGACCGAGATCTCGAATTGGCCGCGTCGAAGCTCAATGCCGACACCTTCCCGCGTCAATCTGAGCGTTGCTGACACCACGGGCCTCTGTGAACGTGGGCTCGGCAAGTTGAGATCATGGGGCCAGGGAGGCTTCGAGGGTGATCTCGGGCACGCCAGCCAGTGCTCTGCTCACCGGACACCCGGCTTTGGCGGCCTTGGCGTGCTCGACGAACGCGGCCTCGTCGATCCCGGGCACCTTCCCGACGGTGACGAGGTCGATCTTGGTGATCGTCGGCACGCCCTCTACGGGTCTCAACGTAACTGTGGCGTCGGTGTGCACCGAGTCCGGCGGGCTCCCGGCTTGGGCCAGGATGTTGGACAGGGACATGGAGAAGCAGGCTGCGTGTGCTGCCGCGATGAGCTGCTCTGGGTTCGAGCCTGGACCGTCCTCGAAGCGGGACTTGTAGGTGTATCCCCCGCTGATGGTGTCGCCCGCGGTGAAGGTCCCGGTGCCGCTTGGAACGTCACCTTTCCACTCCGCACTTCCCCTTGCCGGCATCGCTGGCTCCTTCCCTTTCGTTGCTGTCGAGTGAGACGAGACCCATCCTCTTTGGATCTGCGGTGTCGCGCCGCTGACCGACGATGAACCCTCCCAGACCAACGTAGCGAGCGCGTCCAGCGCGACGACACTGCCGCACCCGACCGGCTCGTCCACGGGCGTGGGGCGCGCCGCCGGTCTTAGGAGGCTCCTAAAGCGGCTGGGAGAAGTCGAGGACCAGCCGGCCGCGGACGCCCCCAGCGGCGAGCCGCTTCGGCGGCCCTTCTTTGCCGGTAGGACGATCTTGAGAACCTCGGGACCGCCGAAGTCCGTGAGGCCTATCGCCTTCATCGCCGTAGCGCCCCGCGCACCCGACCGGCATCCCAGCCCGCTCCCGCTCGGGCGTAGAGCTCCAATGCCCGGCCAAATACCTCTACTGCTTCGTTTGTGTCGCCTCCGTCGACCGTGGCGACTCCCAGATCCTCCAGCACCGCGGCGCAGGCCAGCGGACGAGGACCGCCCTCATAGAGGGCGACGGCTTCCGTGAGGTCCTCGAGACTGTGGTCCAGCAGGCCTTTTGCGTGGGCGGCGGCCGCTGCTATCGAGCGGATGCGGGGATTGAGCTGGGCTCGGCAGTGGGCCGCGTCAGCGGCATGGGCTGCGAGTTCGTCGTCGTGCGCGGCGAGGGCGATGTGGATCAGGCGGGCCTCGTCGGCCACGTCCATCGGAAAGAGCGGCACGATTCCCATTCGCTCGTCCTCGCCCAACGCACGGAGCCACTCGTGGGCACGAGAGGCGTCGCCGGTTCCCATCTCCTGCAACGCGAGCAGCCAGGCGGCGTGGCGGCGGACGGCTGGGGGCGCTCTGGCCGAGCATCGCCTGGGCGATCTCCCGGCCTGTCGAGTAAGGGCCGCATCGCCCGTGTGTGAGGCGACGCGTCCGAGCGCCACGACACCCGCCGCATCTAGGACACTGACGATCTGGGACGCCATGTCCACGGTGAGCTGGCCCTCAAGAGCGGCGGCCGCGTCGGGAAGACGCCCCATCTGCAGGAGCTGCCTGCCACGCCCGGTCTCGAAGATGCTGAGCGCCCAGCCCTGTCGGTCGCGTTGAGCCGACGCGACACCTTCCGTCGACATCTGGAGCGACTCGTCGAGCCGATCGACCATCGTCAGCAGGTCACAGCGCCATTGGTAGGTCAGGTGGGCCCGTGTGTCGTCGCTGGTGCGAAGACCGGTTCGCAGAGCCCTCTCCACCATCTCGAGCGCTCCCGGGAAATCCCCGTCGGCGTACATGAGCCCGGATTGGGCGAGCTCCAATCCAAACCGCCCGGCAATGTCCTCGCTGCTTCGGACCGCGACCGACGCCTCTTCGAGCATGGCACGGGCGTCATCGCACCTGCCCGCTGTCACCAGGTTGTGGAACAACAACGCCAAGTTCCGGGCCCGGAGGTGCGCCGGGAGACCGGGGAGGGCGAGGGCTTGGCGGCACTCCTCGGCGCGCACGTCGGAGGATATGGCGAACATACCGGCGATGCTGAGGCGGACCTCGGCTTCCTGTTCGGGTGGGAACGCCTGGTGCAGTGCCGTGTCGGCAAAGGCTTTGGCCTCCTCGCGGCGCCCGGCGGCATGCAGCCAGACCGCCGTTTGAGCCACCAGCGGTCCTCGCAAAGAGTGCCGTCGGGGAGCGAGGTCAAGGGCGCGCTGGCTCAGGTCGGCGGCCGCGCCGGGGTCGGTGGCGCCGAGCGCCTCAGCCGCCTTGAGCAGAGTCGTGATCGCAACCTCGTCGCCGGGCTCGGCGCTCTCGGCCAGCTGCGTCGCCACCTCCACCGGTAGCGCTCCGCCGGCGAGCAGCACCGAGGCCGCCTGCCGATCGAGCGACCGTCGCACCGAGACCGGGACGCTGGCTCGCACCGCTTCGAGGATGAGGTCATGGCCGAACACGAGCCCGCCGTCGCATTCGGCGAGCAGGTCGGCGCGAATCAGCTCGTCAACAGGCGTGAGCAGCTCCGACGGTGACAGGTTGAGCATTGCCGCCACATCGAGAGAGAATCTCCGCCCCAGCGCTGCAGACACCGTGGCCACCCGACGCGCCGAGTCCGACATTCGCTCCAGCCGCAGGCGCATGCTCTCGCTCACACGATGAGGCAGCAGTCTCCGTCGCTCGAGCCATCCTTGGTGCCACTAGCAGCCCTCCGGCCGATCGGGGATGAGTGCCACGACCCCATCGTAGGAACTGCACAGAGCAGTTCGTCTGTGGCGCCGAAGTGCCCCTGCTGGTCCGCCGCCCGCGGGGGTCGGGAGGCTCCCGTGGTTATGCGGCGAGTTGTTGCCGCCCGTGCCGGCAGACCGCCCCGCTCGCCGAACGGCTCAGTGTTGGACGCCAAGGGCTCGGTCGAGGTTGACGGCCGCACTGATGAGACCAAGATGGGTGAAAGCCTGCGGGAAGTTGCCGCGTGCTTCCCCGGACATAGAGGTCTCCTCGGCGAACAGGCCGACGTGGTTGGCGTAGCCGAGCATGCTCTCGAACATGATCCTCGCCTCCTCCAGACAGGATCGGTCCGTGCTTCCAGCGCGGGTGAGGGCTTCTACCAGCCAGAAGGTGCAGATGTTAAAGGTCCCCTCTTCGCCCGGGAGTCCATCGGGGCTGGCGAGTCGGTTGTAGCGGTACACGAGGTTGTTCGCCACCAGTCCCCCGCTCTCAGGTGAGCGGTTGATGGCGTCGATCGTGTCGAGCATCTTTGGGTCGCGCGGGGACACGAAGAACACGAGCGGCATCATGAGGCTGCTGGCATCGAGCGTCTCGCTGTCGTACGACTGCATGAAGGCCTGGTGCTGGTCGCTCCACCCTCGGGCCATGATCTCCTCGTAGATCTGGTCCCGCACACGCAGCCAGCGGTCCCGGTCGGCGGGGAACGATCGCTTGTCGGCCAGACGCAAGGAGCGGTCGATCGCGACCCAGCACATGACCTTCGAGTAGACCCAGTGCCGCCTGCCTCCCCGCGTCTCCCAGATGCCATCGTCCTCGCGGTGCCAATTGTCGCAGACCCAATCGACGAGTCGACGAAGCGAAACCCACAGGTCGTAGGAGATCGGAGTCCCGTACTTGTTGTACAAGTAAACCGAATCCATCAGCTCGCCGTAGATGTCGAGCTGGAGCTGGCTGATCGCGTTGTTGCCGACTCGAACCGGCCTCGAGGCGCGGTAGCCCTCGAGGTTGTCGAGCTCCTCCTCGGCGAACGTGTGTCGACCGTCGATGCCGTAGGCGATCTGGAGCGATCCGTCCGGGTTGAGCTCGTGGCACCGGGCCTCGAGAAACGCCATGAAGCTCGCCGCCTCGTCGGTAAAGCCGATGCGCAGCAAGGCGTACAGCGTGAAGGCGGCGTCGCGGATCCACGTATAGCGGTAATCCCAGTTGCGAGTGCCGCCCAGCTCCTCGGGAAGGGCACAGGTCGCGGCGGCGACGATGGCCCCTGTGGGCTCGAACGTCAACAGCTTGAGAGCGAGCGCCGACCGGTGGACCATCTCACGCCACCGCCCCTGATACGTGCATCTTGCCAACCAGCTGTGCCAGTAGTCGACCGTGGCTCTGAGCAGCTCGCGCTGGGCGTCTCGAGCCAAGCCCAATTCGCCGGTGTGCGGGTCGGGTTCGCCCAGCACGAACGACGCCTCTTCACCTTCATCGAGGCAGAAGTCGGCCACGGCGGCGTTGCCATCGATCCGGATCGGAACTTCGCTTCCCAAGGCCAGATCCAAAAGTGGCGAACGAAACCACGCCCCGCCCTCACCCGCTTCAGCGCGGTGTTCCATCCGAGCAAAGTCGAAGGCCGGAGCGCATCGCATTCGCATCCTCATGGAGCCTCGGATGCTGCGCACGTGGCGGATGACGCATCGTCGGCCATACCGCTCGGCGGCGGCGCCGACGGCCATGTAATCCGTGACCTCCGCCACGCCGGAGTCGGAGAAGAACCGGGTCACCAGCACGTTGCTGTCCGGCCGGTAGACCTGCTTTGTGCGATGGTCCTCGTCGGCAGGAGAGATTACGAACCGCCCGCCATGCTCGTCGTCGAGGATGGCGGCAAATGTGCTGGGGGAATCGAAGTGCGGGAAGCACAGCCAGTCGATGGACCCGTTCGTCCCGACCAGTGCTGCGGTTCGCATGTTGCCGATGAGGCCATAACTCTCTATCGGCAGGTAGGCCACGCGCCTCTCCTCTCGCGAAGCCGTCCGTCAGTTGCCGTAGCTCCCGTGGCGGAACTCGTCGACAAGCGACGGGTGAGACGGAGCCCAATCGAGCTCAGATCGGGCGTTGGATGCCTTGGTGCCCTGATCGAGCAGTAGAACCTCGGCGAAATAGTCGCCCAAGCGCGCCCGAGCCTCGTCGTCGGAGCCAGGGACCGCTCCTGGGGCACCGACTGCGACGGCCGCCGCGTTCGTGATCTCGGCGACGGTGGAGCTCAGTCCATTGCCGATCACGTAGTAGCCATGAGCTGAGTCACTTTCCAAGGAGCGACGGAAGAAGTCCGCTAGGTCGGCGACGTGCACCGTCGGCCAATGCTGTTGTCCAGTGCCGAGCATGACCAAGTTGCCGGCGTCGTCTCGGGGCGAACCGAGAAGTAGGCCGGGGATACCGCCTCCTCCGTCTCCATAGGCGACGCCAGAGATGGGCACGACGACGCGTATTCCCTTCGCACCGAGCACACGACGTTCGATCGGCTCCTTCCATGCGACCATCGCTGGTGCATTGAACGGTGATTCCTCGGTGATCGCGGAGTTGGCTCCGAAGACCCAGAGGCCGCTGATCTGCAGGTAGGCCTTGCCGGTGCCTTCGAGCGCTTCGATGGCTGCGTCGACGACTGCTGAGTCCAACCCCGCGCTGGTGGCGTCACCGGGACTGGCGGTGTGAATCACTCCGTCTGCGTTGCGCAGCAGGCTCACGACTGCCGATCGGTCATAGAGATCGACGACGGCCGCCTTTGCGCCGCGGGCGCCGACGGCGTCCGCCTGAGTCTCGTCGCGGACAAGCGCCGTCACCTCGTGGCCGTGTTCTTGAAGTTCCATGAGTACGTGCGATCCGACGAATCCGACTGCACCTGTGAGTGCGACATGCATGGTTTGTCCTCCTTCGTTTTGGCCGAGAGTTGATGTGGGCAGCCGGCGGACGAGCGATCGAATGGTCCTGGCACGAGCGATCGCCCGGCGTTCACGCAGGCCGGCGTGACTCAGTGATCGATCAGAGATGCGATGGCCGACGGCGAATCACACCGCCGCGAGCAGCCGGGAGTTAAGGACGATGTCCACTACGTCCGGGACAGTCTCGAGGCGAGCCCAGTCCCGCTGAAGCTCGCACGCCAAGGACACCCAGCTGATCGGCTGCGCCCCAGCTTGGACGATGCGCTCAAGACCGGCTCGATGCGCCTCTCTAGAAGTCCCTCCCACGGCGTCGACGACGGGGTAGACCTCATAGCCATCCCGTAGAGCGTCAAGAGACGGGAACGAAAGACAGACCTCGGTCCACAGGGCGGTCATGATGAGCTTGTTGCGCCCGGTCGCTTCGACTGCCTGGCGGAACTCGACATCTTCCCAGGCATTGATCTGCGTCCGGTCGACCTCGACTTGTTCGGTGAGGATCTCTGCAAGCTCGGGGATCGTGTGTCCTTGTCCATTCGCGACGTTCACTGTGGAGAGAACGATCGGCAGGCCATAGGACTTGGCCGTGCGGGCCACAGAGACGATGTTGCGGACGAGGAGCTCGGTGTCCATCGACGTGACGGTCTGGATCTGGCTCGGTTGGTAGTCGATTACCACCAAGGCGCTGTTCGCCGGAGTCAGCAGGGGGTCAGTAAGCGGGTCCCGCATCGGTTCGCTAGTCATCGACGTCTCACTTTCTTTCGCGAGGTTCGGACATTCTGAGAGCGAGCGGCCTCGGCTGGCATCTAGGAAACCCATAGTTCGCGTGGCGCCCGCGCCACTCGTCTCCCAGGCGTGGCGCCGTTAGCTTCATGAGTCCTGGTCAACAGGAGGGCGTGTGGGGTTGCTGCTCGGCCGGCACAACGAGAGCGATGTACTCGGACGGGTCCTGCTACAGGCGCGGCGGGGACAGGGTGGGGCGATCGTCGTCCTGGGCGAGCCCGGTATCGGCAAGACCGCCCTGATCGACGGCGCGGTCGCGTCCGCACAGGCATTCCGGGTTCTCCGGAGCATGGGCAACGAGGCGGAGATGGAGCTACCCTTTGCCGCGCTGCAGCGGCTCTGCGCTCCGATTCTCGACAGGCTGGCAGAGCTCCCAGGGCCGCAGAGCAACGCCTTGAACGTGGCCTTCGGGCTCGCCGGCGGTGACCCACCGGATAGGTTGCTCGTCGGGCTCGCAGTGCTGACCTTGTTGAGCGAGCTGGCGGCGGAAAGGCCGGTCATCTGCGTCCTCGACGACGCCCACTGGCTCGACCATGCATCGGCACAGGCGGTGGCGTTCGCGGCGCGACGCGTGTCCGCCGTATCTGCGTCCTTCGTGTTCGGCGCGCGGGTTCTCACCGAGGAGCTGCACGGGCTGCCCGAGCTGGTCCTCCAAGGCCTGGGAGAAGCCGATGCGCGGGAGCTGATGGCCTCTGCACTTCCGCATAGGTTGGATGAGCCTGTACTGGAACAGATCGTCTCGGAGGCACATGGCAACCCGCTCGCGCTGCTCGAGCTGCCGCGAGGACTTTCCCCAGCTCAATTGGGCGGCGGCTTCGGTCTACCAGTCTCTGTTCCGCTGTCGGGACGAATCGAGGAGAGCTTTCGGCGCCGCCTTCGCAGGCTCCCACCGCCGTCCCGACAACTCCTCCTGGTCGCCGCCGCCGAACCAACCGGTGATCCGACGTTGGTGTGGCGCGCTGCCGAGCTGTTGGGCATACCAGACTCCGCCGCGGATCCTGTTGAGGCCGAGGGTCTGCTGGACATCAACGCGGGAATGGTGTTCCGTCACCCGCTTGTCCGCTCGGCCGTCTACCGCGCGGCAGCTCCGCCGGATCGGCGGCGGACGCACCACGCGCTGGCCGAGGCCACCGATCCTGAAGTCGATCCGGATCGCCGAGCGTGGCACCGGGCTCAGGCAACGGCGCGTCCCGACGAAAGCGTCGCTGAGGAGTTGGAGCTCTCGGCGGGGCGGGCCCAATCCCGGGGAGGCTTCGCGGCCGCGGCGGCATTCATGGAACGGGCCACCGAGTTGACCGCCGACACGGCACTGAGAGCCGGCCGGGCTCTCAGTGCCGCCGAAGCCAAGCGCCAGGCCGGCGCCTTTGACGCCGCGCTCGGACTTGCCGCCGTCGCTCAACGAGGCCCGTTGGACGACTCTCAGCACGCTCAGCTGGACGTGCTACGAGCCCAGATCTCCTTCGCGTCCCAGCGCGGCAACGAGGCTCCTCCGCTGTTGCTGCAGGCGGCCTATCGCCTCGAGTCTTTCGACCCAAGCAAGGCACGGGAGACATACCTCGACGCACTGACCGCGGCGCTATTCGCGGGGCGGCTGTCAAAAGGTGCGAGTGCCCTCGACATAGCAAAAGCGGCTCGGACAGCCCCCCAGCCTGAAGGGCAATCCCGCGCTTCGGATCTTCTCCTCGACGGGTTGGCTCTGTTGATCACCGATGGGCCGGTGGCCGGCACCCCAGTCTTGCAGCGTTCGCTGGAAGCGTTCCGCAGCGACGCAGTGAGCACGGACGAGCGATTGCGCTGGTCGTGGTTGGCCGGCCGGGCAGCCGGATACATCTGGGACTACGACAGCTGGGATCTCCTCACCGCCTGCCAGGTTCAGGTGGCCCGCGATGCGGGAGCGCTCACCGTCCTGCCTCTGACATTGAGCACTCGGGCGGGCGTGCAACTGTTCGCGGGGGAGCTGGCCGGAGCTGCGTCCCTCGTCGAGCAGGTGCAATCGGTAGCTGATGTAATCGACAGCCGAACGGTGCCTTACGCGGCACTGGCTGTTGCCGCCTTCCGCGGCCATGAGGCTGACGCCCTTCCCCTCATAGACGCGACCTGCAAGGATTTCATGGCCAGAGGCGAGGGCATGGGAGTGACTCTTACCCAGTGGGCCACCGCAGCGCTGTACAACGGCCTCGCCCGCTATGACCGGGCGTTCGTCTCCGCAGAGCAAGCGCTCGAAGACCCGGACGAGCTGTGGTTCTCGCCCTGGGCGACCGTAGAGCTGATCGAAGCAGCCAGCCGCACCGGAAGGAGCGTCCTAGCTGCGTCCGCCCTGAGCCGCTTGGTACAGGGGACGGCGGCGAGCGGCACGGACTGGGCTGGCGCCATCGAGGCACGGTGTCGTGCCCTCTTGAGCGACGGTCGCCCTGCCGAGACCCTGTATCGCGAAGCGATCGATCGATTGGCGACCACGCCGCTGCGATGGGACCTCGCCCGTGGTCGTCTCGTCTATGGGGAATGGCTACGACGTGAGCGCCGCGCAAAGGAAGCGCGAGAGCAGTTGCGCCTCGCCGAAGAACTGTTCACCGACTTCGGCGTACGCGGTTTCGCCGAGCGGGCCCGGGTCGAGCTGCGCGCTACGGGAGAGCACGCCCGCGAACGGACCCCGGCCACGAGATACGAACTCACCCCCCAAGAAACACAGATCTCGAGGTTGGTCGCTCAAGGAGCGACCAACCTCGAGATTGCCTCGGAGCTCTTCATAAGTCCGAGCACGGTCGAGTACCACCTTCACAAGGTATTCCGCAAGCTTGGAGTGCGCTCGCGCGCTCAACTTGCAATTCGGGTGCTCCAATCCACGGCGCTTTCCTCGCCACCCGGCCCCTCTGAGTTCGTCGAACGAACGCGATAGGACGTGAGCCGTAGGCGTTGCGCGCCCGGTCCTTGTCACATCGGGGGTCGCTCAGGGGTCATGGTGGTGATCCCTTTCAGCGAGGACGTGGTTGATGGGCGAGAACGACGGAGCATCGTCGTCGTCATCGCGGTCGCCGTCGCGCTTGGGTTTCGGCCCACCGCGGACCCGGTCGAGTGGTTGGCGACCATCGGCATGATTTTGGCGTTCTCGCTCGGATTGGTGTGCCTCGCCGCCGCACTGGGGCTCGTGGCGAAGAGCGTCGAGACCGCGAGCAACACCCCGATGTTCCTCACCCTTTTACCCTTCCTCGGGAGCGGCTTCGTGCCGACCGCCTCGATGCCAGCCGGCCTCCGGCAGTTCGCCGAGTACCAACCGTTCACCCCGATCACCGAGACCGTGCGTCGGCTTCTCACCGGTACCGGGATCGGCACCCAGGCCATCGCCGCACTCGCGTGGAGTGTCGGCATTGCGGCCGCCTCCTACGTATGGGCCAGGCGTCTTTACGAACATCACAGCCCTCGCTAAAGGGGTAGGTCACGACCGATCAGACGTGGACCGAAGCACGCAATGCGTCGAGTTCGGGGCGGCTTGCCTGTCGACCTCTGCCACGACATGGCCATCGAGGTGCACAGCACCGACTCACTGCGATGCGGTCATCCGTTTCGGGTGACCTCAGGTCCCGTGATCCGGTTCAGGAGCGGGAACGTCGAGGCGATGATCGCGAGCGACGCAGCGAGTCCACCGAGCACGGTCGCCCAGTACGCGATCCCCGGAATTCGGAACGCGATGTCGACCTGTGAGTGGAGGCAGAGCGCAGCAGAAGCCAGTCCGACGACGATCGACACAGCGGCGACGAGAAGGAGCGGCAGCGCACTCTCCAGCGCGACGACGCGCTGGAGGACGCCGGTGGGGACACCAGTGAGCCGGAGCAGGCTGAACGGGCGCTTACGCTCGCCCAACCCGGCGGCGATGCTCACGGCGAGGCTGCAGGCGGCGATGATCAGACTCGCCACGACGATTACGTCGGTCATGTCCTGGACCATCGCGATGATGCGCGTGGTAGAGGGCGTGTTCCCCTCGACCACCACAGGCGTTCCGCGGAGGGGAAAGGCCCGCTCGAGCGAGGTCCGTGCCCGTTCGAGGGAGGTGGGCGATCCGACCGTGGCGACGACGACGGCCTCGACGGGAAGCCCCGCGATGCTCGCCACTGACAGGTGCGCAGACGGCCAGACCGTCGATGAGGATGCCGAGTTGTTCCCAGTGACCGGCTGGAGGAAGAAGCCGATCGTCGCCACCGTTGCCCCCGGTGCGCACTTGCCGATCCCGGGCGTCTTCGCAAGCTGGTCGCACGCGACCACCCCCTCCCCGTACATCCGCTGAAGACGAGCCGGGGCGACGTGGATCACCGTCAGGCCGCGGACCCCCGGGGTGGCGCGGAGCCTCGTGGGCACCTGACCTGGGACAGAAGGAACATCGGTGGAAGCGTCACACGTATTCGTGACTCCGCAGAAGCTGTCGGCGAGGGTGGCGGTCGCTGCGGCGCTGCCGCCCTCGGAGCTGACGGCGATGATCGAGCTGAGCGCCCCGATGGCGGCGCTCGCGACGAAGAGGGCGATCACGAGCCCGCTGATCGAGCGGAATGCCGCCTTCGGATTGTCGAGGAGCCGGCGACCGGCGATGAGCGTGGCGGGGCGATTCGACCGGCTGGCCATGAGCCGAGAGCCCATCTTCGTCAGCCACGGCCCGGCGAGGACCAGCCCCACCACGAGGAGCACGAAGCCCACCAGCACCTCCAGAATCTGGCTGCCGTTGCTCTTGGGCTTACCGGCGGCGTCGAAGTAGGCGAGCAGGGCGATGCCAGCCAGAAGGGGGAGGACCCGGGCGATTCTCGGCGGGGCAGAAGAGGTTCGTCGGCTCACGCCGAGCGGCGATATTTGGACGCGGCGGAGCGCGAGGCGCGCGGACACGAGAGCGGCGATCGGGACGCCGATCACGACGAGCGCCACGTCGATCCCCTGGAGCGAGAGGTCGCCTGGGGCAAACGGCGCTCCAGCGAAGGGGACGTGGATGAGCAGCGGTCGGAACAGGAAAAAGAGTGCGAATCCGACCGCCACTCCCGCAAGTGCGGCAACCGTCGCCTCCACCGCCGAGACCACCGTGATCTGATGCGGCGTGGCGCCAACGAGGCGCATGGCGGCGAAGCGCTCCTCTCGTCTCGCGGCGGACAGCCGGCTCGCCGTCGCGATCAAGATGAGGACCGGCAGCAAGAGGGCGACAGCTCCACCGGCCAGGATCCACTTCAGAACAGGTCCGCTCCCGGTGCCGCTCTGGCAGTTGAGGCAGTTGCTCGGCGTTCGCTGAAAACCTCTAACTTCCCCGGCCCCCGGGACCCGCGAGAGCTGGCGTGCGTCGTGGCCGATGACGATGATCAGCGAGTTCGGGGAGGGAAGCGCCGCGGTGCCGATCGTCCCGATCTGGCGCCCCGGGAACCGGTCGCGAAGGTCGCCCGCCGGCACGGAGGTGAGCAAATTCGTGAGGGCCGGCGATGCGTAGAACTCGCCCGGTCCGGGTAGGTGCGGAATCCCCGGCGGGACCGGAGCGTTCGGTCCGGCGCCGGCAAGGTCGACGCGGTCGATCACCTGGTTGCCGAACTGGTCGACGCTGAACAGCCACCACAACCCGTGAGAGACCGAGCGATCTGGTGTCGATCGGGACGCCTGGGCCGAGGTGTCGAGCCAAGAGCCACGGTCGGTCTGGGCGTGCAGCCCGTTCATGCCGGCCAGGGCAGCCAGCAGCAGACCGACGCCGAGGGCGACGGCTGTCGCGGTGACAAGGACGCGCAGCACCGCTTCGCGACCGCTTCCCAGCGTCAAGCGCAGGCCGAGTCGGATCATTGCGGGACCCGTTCCATCGAGGTCACCCGGCCATCGCGCACAATCACTTCGCGATCGGCGTAAGCGGCGACGCGGGACTCGTGGGTGACGAGGATCACCGTCGACCCCTCCTCCCGGGCGGTGCGCGTCAGCAGGCCCATGACCAGCTCCCCGTTCAGCGAGTCGAGTGACCCGGTCGGTTCGTCGGCGAAGAGCACGTCGGGATGGGCGACGAGGCCACGCGCCAGGGCGACGCGCTGGGACTGGCCGCCGGACATCTCGCCGGTGCGGTGGCGCTCCATGCCTTCGAGATCGAGGCGTTCGAACCAGCTCCGCGCTTCACGGAGGGCATCCACCCGGCGCCTGCCACCGAGCAACAGCGGCAGCGCGACGTTCTCCTCGGCGGTCAGCTCCGGCACGAGCTGGCCGAACTGGAACACAAAGCCAAAGCGATCACGCCGCAATCTGGAGCGCTCCCCCTCCCGCATCGTGTCGAGGCGCTGGCCGTCGAAGGAGACCTCACCGGCGTCCGGGACGAGGATGCCGGCCAGGCAGTGGAGCAGGGTCGACTTGCCAGAACCGCTCGGGCCCATCACGGCGAGGACTTCGCCTCGTTTCACCGAGACGAACGCTCCCTGCAGCGCCGGCGTTTCGCCGAAGGAGAGCACGAGGTTTCGCGCCTCGATGATGACGCCACTGCCTCCGACCAGGACCGCGGAGGAACCGTTCGACTCGTTCATGACGCCACCTCCTCTGCTAGTGCCGCGAGTCGCGCTTCGGTGAGGTCGATCCAGCGGAGGTCGGCCTCCAAGTGGAACAGGCCGTGGTCGGCGAGGAGCGCGTCGACGAGGTTGCCTTGTTGCTTGAGCTCGGTGAGCTCGCGCATCCGCCGGAGGTGGGCGGCGCGCTGCGTGTCGAGGTACTCCTCCGCTGGGCGGCCGAGCATGAGCGAGAGCACGACCTTCACAAATAGGTCGGTCTGGAAATGGGGCTCGGCCGGGATCGGCTCAGATAGCCACGCCTCGACCTCGTACCTCCCGGCCTGGGTGATGGTGTAGCGCTTGCGGTCCGGCCCGGCGCCCGGCTCAGCCTCGCCGACCAACGCCTTTCCGTCTCGCGCCAGTCGCGCGAGGGTCGCGTACACCTGGCCAAACGGCAGCGGCCTGCCGCGGCCGAAGTAGGCGTCGTAGTCGCGCTTGAGGTCATAGCCGTGGCTCGCTTCGCGGTCGAGGAGCCCGAGGAGGGCCATAGGAACGCTCATACCTCAGAGCATACTCTGTGTATATACGTGCCGTCAATACCAGCCCTCACGTTACGAGCTTGCGATCTTCCTTGGCCTGTCCGCTGTGCTCGGAGGCTTGTGCTTCTGGTGGATACGTCGTCCCATCACTTGACCAACGTGGGCATCGCGGGTCGCGCGGCGACGAGGACGCCGCCTTAGGTGACCTGCTGAAAGGCGGCAGAGGTAACCGTTCTGGCGGTCTTCTCCGCGCTATCTATGGCGTCTTCGATGCTGAGACTGCAGAGGTCGGTGAGGCTGAACAACGCTGCCGCGCTGACCACGACGGCGAGATCGAGCCGCAGCTGAGCCAGGGTTTCGGGATTGGCCGCTTCGAGGACAGCGACAAAGGGAGCCAAGGCGTATTCGATCAGTCCAAAGCGGATCCCTGGTCGGGCCCTGCTGGAGAGGTCTGGCTGAGCGATGGTCGCAGAAATCATTGACCGGACCACTGCTTGGCGTTCAGCGACTCCACGGAGGAGGAAGCGGGTGGCGAAGGCCACTCGTTCGAGGGGATCGTTTGACGCAGCCACTGGAGCAAGGGCCTCGGCCGGGGTGGGCCAGTCCTCGGCCAAGGCCCTGGCCAGCAGTGATGCCAGGTCTGGAAAATAGCGATAGGCGGTGGCTTCTGAAACCATCGCCGCCTTCGCCACCTCTGGCATCGTCACCGACTGGCGCTGCCGTATCAGTTCGACGCACGCCGCGACGATCGCCCGCTGGGTACGCGCCTTCTGATTGGTCCGTTCTCTGCTCTCAGTGATGGCCACCGCGATCCTCTATGATGGTTAGCTCTCTTCATGCGAGTGTACTTGTATGACCGGGACCGGCACGACCTGCGGCGTCTCCGCCTCCACGGGTTGATCGAACGACAGGCACGGGACCAACTCGTACCGCCTCACTCCAGAAGACATCGCGTGGCAGTCCTCTACACCGAGCTTCACGCCCGACTCCTCGGGCCGCTGCTCGAGGCCGGCGAGGCCGTCGACAGGATGGGACGGGTCTCAGTGCCGATCTCCCCAGGCGTCCCCGGCGAGGTCATCATCCAGTTCCGCGGAGGCTCGGAGGCCTACACGGCCTACACTCAGGCCGAGGAACCCCTCGCCGTGAACACCCGGGTCGTCGTGGTCCAGCAGCCGTCGTCGCGGACGGTACTGGTGACCACGTCCTGATCCGTCGAGAGAGGAAGGGCGGATGTTCTTTTACAAGATCCCGGCGCCGAACGAGGCGATGGTGGTCTCGGGAGGCAAGCGAGGCAGCGACGGGGGTCAGTTCCGCATCTTGACGGGCCGGGGAGCATTCGTCTTCCCGTGGACTCGCAAGGCACGGTGGCTCTCGCTCGATCTCAGGGAAGCGCTCATCTCCGAGAGTTGCGTCACCAAGCTGCGCATACCGCTCACTGTCGAAGCTGTGGCCGTGTTCAAGGTCGGCGACGATAACTCCTCGATCGCCAACGCGGCACGCCGCTTCCTTGATCAGCAACAGGGGATGGAGCGGCTCACCGCGCAGGTGCTCGCCGGGCACCTGCGGTCGATCGTCGGCGGCCTCTCGGTCGAGGAGATCATCGGTGATCGCAACCGGGTGGCCCAAGAGGTGAAGGCGGCCTCGACCGACGAGATGGAGAAGCTCGGGCTCGTAATCGATGCCTTCCAGATCCAGGAGATCAAGGACGCCACCGGCTACATCGACAATCTCGCTGCCCCGCACGCTGCGGCCGTTGCACGCGATGCCCGCATCGCTGCTGCGCAGGCCGACCAGGCCGCCACGGAAAAGGAGCAGGAGGCCAACGCCCTGAAGGCCGGCTTCGTGCGCGAGGCCGAGATCAAGCAGGCCGGCTATCGCGCGGAGATCGAGCAGGCTCAGGCTGCGGCCAGCCAGGCGGGCCCGCTCGCGCAAGCCAAGGCGTCTCAAGACGTGACCGAGGAGCAGACGAGGCTCGCCGCCCTCCAGGCGGAGAAGCGCGAGAAGGACCTCATCGCAGAAGTCGAGAAACCCGCCGATGCCGAGGCCTACCGCACAATCCGCCTCGCCGAGGCCGACAGGGATGCGATCAAGGCGAGGGCCGAGGGCCTCGCCGGCGGCAACCAGGGGCTCATCGCGGCCAACAGGATCGTCGAGCAGCTTCCGGCGCTGGTGGAGGCTGCGGCCAAGGGCCTCAGCGGAGCGAACGTCGTCCTCGTGAACGGCACCGAAGGCGTGACGGAGCTGCTCACCAACCTCGTGACTCAGGGCTATTCCATCTACGAGGCGGTGAAGGGGGGAATGCCTCAGATCTCGATGAGGCCGCTCGAGGCGCCGATCGGCAACGGGCCCGTGCCCGCGCCGGTCGGCGATCAGAGCCCCGCCGAATGACTCGTCCCGCACTCCCTTCGGTCTCGCCTGATTAGTCGATTAGCTGCCAGGTCACAACGACCTGTGCCGTCAGTTCAAAACTCGCCGGCTTCGTCATCGTGCTCATTGGCCGGCGCCTGTTGTGGCTGTGACGCCGACACAGGGCAAACCGGACACCTTCTTCGCTGATGGCCCAAGCGTCGTCAGATCCGAAGGAGTCCCCGCATGCTCACGGAGCTCGGGGTCGCGGAGCAGCGGACGAAGCCGACAGCGATCCCGCCGCTGCCCGTGGCAGCCCCGCCAAGCGATGGCTTAATGGGACTCCGCGGGGGGCGGTTACCCTCGCCTACGACTTGGCTGTGTAGCTGTAGGGGATGGCGGCGATCTGGTCGCCGACCGGGATGGCCTGGCCGAACGGGCTGATGTCGGTGGCCGTGTCGACGAACAACGTCCCGTTCACCGTGCCGGTCGCCGTCGGGGCGATGGTGGCGTAGAGGGTGATCGTCTCGCCGGGGCCGACGACCACCGGGGTGACGGTGTTGTTCTGCGACCACAGGTCCCCGTAGGTCGTCTGCACGGCGGGGTCGAAGGCGAGCGTGGTCGCCGTCATGGCCAGGTTGACCGTGGCGCCGGGCGCCGGCTTGGACTTGAACGTGCCGGTCAATGCCGGATCGACGTCCCAGTCTCCCGGCGTGAGCACGTCGGCGGAGATCTTCGACGTCGCCGTGTCACCGCTGCTCGTAGCCCCGACCTGCGGGTCGCCGTTGAGCTCTCCTCCGAAGTTGCCGAGGTAGGGCGACATGTCGAAGGTCACCGGGGCGCTGGCCGATGCCGTGGCCGTCACCGACTTGGTGTCGGTGGGCACGATCCACTGCGGGATGGCCGCCGATGTGCCGAGCGGCAGGGAGATGCCGGTGGACGGGGTGAGCGGCGTGAGGCTATCGGTGACGGTCTGGTTGAGCCTGGCGTCCAGAAAGTACGCCTGCGGGACCGACGACGTGTTGGTGATCTTGATCGCCGCGGTGCGGCTCTGCCCGTCGTGTATCACCGTCGATGACGAGTCGGGCAAGCCGGTCACCGTGCTGGTCACCTTGTCGAAGTCGATGGTGCCGGTGAGCGGGCTGCTGACCAGTGGGCCGCTGGCAGGGTTGGTCAGGGCGACGATGAGCATCCACTTCCCGGCTGGTGGCGAGAGCACGTGGCTCACCGCCCCTGGCTCGGTCTTTGACGTGGTCGGGTTGAGGACGGTCCCCCCTGTCAACAGCTGGTTGCTGGCGTGGCCGAGGGTCTCGCCGCTCGGCGACACGAGGTACACCGAGTAGTTGTCGAAGTTGCCGTCCCTGTACGCCGTGTTGACGTTCAGTTCCGGCTGGCCGGCGGCGACGTCGAAGGCGAAGTAAGCCACCGTGGCGGGAGCGCCGCCCCGGCCGTTGCCACCCGTGAGGTCGGTGGAGAACCGGCCTACCCCGTCGGTGAACGGGACGAGGGAGCGCAGGCCGACCGGGATCGACGTGGCCACGCCGTTGCCGTCGGTGACGGAGACGGCGGCGCTCTCGTCACCGGCGGCGGCCGGCGTGACGAAGGTGGCCCGGACGGTGGCCGACTGGCCGGGCGAGACCGTCATGTGGCTGGGCGTGACGGTGCCGAAGGGCGTCCAGCGCTGCGCCGTGGCTACGAACTGCGTGGGCGCCGCCCCGGAGGACGTGCCCCCCGCGAACTCGAAGTAGCCGGTCCACCTTCCGGCCTCGGGGAGCCGAACGCCGGCGTTGGCCGTGTCGCTGTCCCCCTGGGTCAGCGCCGCCTCGGCAAAGCGGCCCGACGGGTCGACCAGCTGGATGTCGACGAAGCCGTTGGCCGGGTTGGGGTCGGTGGCCAGATGGGTGTCGAGGTATCCGACTCCGGATGGCACCGAGAAGGAGATCACCTTCGACCACGACGATCCGGACTCCTTGAACGAGCTCGACATGAGTGTGCTCGGCGCCGACAAGGTACGGCCGGCGAGGTGGACAGTCTGCGCTGTGCTGCCGGTGTTGGTCACGGTGATGGGTTGGACGACCGAGGTGCCGACCGGCTCGGTGGCGGTGATGTCGCTCGTGCTCAGGGCCACGGTGTCGCCTACGGCCTTGCTGGCGGACTTACCGATGGACTCCGCTTCGAGGACCGCCTTGTAGGAGTCGAGTAGGCCGGAGCCCTGCTGGTTCGCCGGCAGGCCGAGGTCGGTGGTCGTCGAGATGATGATCTGCTTGACGAGCGCCGGAGTCGGCGTCGCTCCCGCGTGGGTCTTGCGGTAAGCCTGGATGACCAGGGCCGCGGTGGCCGAGGTCAGCGGGGCGGCCTCGCTGGTGCCGCCGGACACGCACGCGCCGAAGCTGCCGGGAGAGGGATTGCAGGTCTCCCAGTTCAGGTCGCCGGGGGCGACGAGGTTGGGCCCCTTGAGGTCGAAGGTCGAGCCACCGCTGCTCAGCCCGCTGGCGTTGTCGTTCTCCCAGCCCTTGGCCCCGATGGCGGAGTAGTTCTCGATGTCCTCCTGGGCGTACACCCGGTACGTGGTGCTGGCCCCGGCGGAGATGACGGCCGGGTCCGTGCTCGGCGAGCCCTGAGTCGACGTCGGTCCTGCGTCGCCGGACGACACGTCGACGACTGTGCCTGCCGCGACCGCTGCCTCGTCGGCCTGGCGGATGAGGTCGTTCATCGTGTCAGGCAACGGGTTGTAGCCGAAGGACTCGCTGAGCACGTTCACGTGCTCGACGGTGACGGCGTAGTCGATGGC
>Ga0182024_10005553_pt1 | contig 28233 bp, 24 predicted proteins | sample P32metaG_FD_120480 | JGI IMG/M metagenome (GOLD analysis project Ga0182024, IMG submission 120480) | Permafrost microbial communities from Stordalen Mire, Sweden - P3-2 metaG (Illumina Assembly) | ecosystem: Environmental > Terrestrial > Soil > Wetlands > Permafrost | place: Sweden: Stordalen...
CCTGAAGCTGCGAGGCCACGATCCCACCACAACAATCGTCGCCGCCTTGCGGGAGATGCTTCAAACAGGGAAATTACCCCCGTTGCCAGCGAAAGCTGCTGCACGCGGCTGAAGTGTCACAAGCGCGCAAGTGCTTGTCAGCAGAAGCTGGGAGCGTGGGAGTTTTTCGTATCACGGTCGTCCCGGCCGTGGTTTTCTGCTCGAAAACACAGCCCCTTTCCGCGGGCAGCTTCCAACATTCAGGACAATTGCTACAATCCGATACCTATGAGCACCCTGGCTCCTCCATCCGCTCCTTCCCCGATCGACTACCCCGACAGCGACGGCTTGCCGATGGCCGAGAACACCCTGCAATACCAGTGGATCACGACCATCGTCACCGACTTGAGGCACCTGTTCGCCGACAATCCCGCCATCTTCGTAGCCGGCGACCTGTTCTGGTATCCCGTCCAGGGGAACGGCGATCTCCGCATGGCCCCCGATGCAATGGTCGCCTTCGGCCGACCGAAGGGCGACCGCGGCTCTTACCGCCAGTGGGAAGAGGGCGGCGTCGCTCCGCAGGTCGTTTTCGAGGTCCTTTCGCCGGGTAATCGTGCTGGCGGGATGAGGGAAAAGCTCGACTTCTACGATCAATATGGGGCCGAGGAGTACTACATCTACGACCCCGATCGCGTGGTGCTATTGGGCTACCTGCGCAAACAGGGTCGGCTGGCCGCGATCGAGCCGATGAACGGCCACGTCAGCCCTCGACTCAGAATCAGGTTCGAGATGAGCGAAGGCGGACTCACCATATTCCGGCCCGATGGCAAGCCCTTCATCACGCCCGAGGAGCACGCCGAACGGGAGGAGCAACAACAGCAGCGTGCCGAGCGGGCGGAGGAACGTGCCGGGCGCGCGGAGGAACGTGCCGGGCGCGCGGAAGAACGCGCCAAGCAGGCGCAAGACCTCGCGAAGGAGCAACGCGATCGTGCCGATCGCCTGCAACAGGAACTCGATCGGTTGCGGCGAACGTCCAGCCCAGCCGACCCTGGAAACCTATAAGGAAGCGAGCCCAGAGCTTCGCGATTCGTCCTCAAAGGGGCAACTGTTGCGCCGACATCAGATCGGCAGCCCCGCGGGGTTGAGGAACTCGTTGTTGCTGAAATCCAGGCCCCGGACAAATGCTTCGGCCAGGGCGATCCCGGACTCGGCGGTCATCTCGACCGCCGGGTCGAGCGCTTCCCGCGGCGTGGCGGGGCCGAAGCCGTACTGGTCGCGCGGGTAGAGCGCCTGAAGGCGCTGCAGCGCCGCGTCGCGCCAGGCGACAAAGCCGGAGGAGTCGCTCAGGACGAGTTGGGCCACCCGCTCGATCACGGCGGCGTCCAGTTCCCCTTCGGCCAGCTTCAGCGCGCGATGGCAATTGGTGATCTGGCGCATGGCCACGTCAATGGGCCCGCGCACAGGATTGTCCTTGCCCTCGTGGCCGGGGTCCCAGACGTAGGCCAGCTTCCATTTGACCAGGCTGGCCCACTTGGCGTCCACGTAATCCCAGGGGAGCCTGTCGTCCGTGTGGTTCTTCAGCCGCTGCAGCACCCATTCGCTGCACCCCAGCGCAAAGGCGAGAACGCCTTTGAGGGACACTGTCCGCAGCGCCTCGACTACCCGCTCGTCCGGCTCGCCGAGCAGCGCGTACGGGTCGTAAACGTCCCAGGCATGCTGCAAGGGGGCGAAGGCGATAGCATCAACTGGAATGTACGGGGCGGCGGATCGCGGCACGGAGGCTCCGGATGGTCAAATTGAAGACAGCAATAGCTTTTAGGCCAGGTTATCCGCTTATAACGAGTGCTTCAGTCGCGCGGAAGGATCCATCGGCCCGATCGCTCGCTGGTTGCTTTCCTGAAGGCGTTAAAGTGGTAAAATGCAAAGGCGAGTACGAAGAACGGGAATCCCTCTCGTGAAGTACCTCCTGGATACAAATACCTGCATCGGGTGGCTTCGGCTAAGCCGGCCGAATCTGGTGGCGCGGACCAAACTCGAAGTGCCGACCGACATTGTGATCTGCTCGGTCGTCGTCGGGGAGTTGATTTACGGCGCCGAGAGGGCTGCGGCCCCCGCACCAGGCCAATAACCGCCTTCGCGTCGCGCAACTTCGCCAGCAATTCGTGTCCTTGCCGTTTGAAGATGCCGCCGCCGAGAAATATGCCAAGGCACGAGCACACCTGGCGGCCCTGGGTACACCTATCGGACCAAACGACCTGCTGATCGCCACCATCGCGCTGGCGCATGGACTGATTGTGGTAACCCACAATACGGCCGAATTCGGCCGGGTGCCTGGGCTGTCAATCGAAGATTGGGAGTAGTTCCTTATGCCAATTTTTGTCAGCCTTTCATCCTTTCTCCCAGGCCCCGGAACCTATCCGCTGGATATCCCGTAATAGGTCCAACCGTCGCATTGAATCGGCCCTTCGCGTGTGTTACGTTTCGGTATCGACGCGGCGGCAGGGATGCCGTTGCAGCAAACGCTTGCCCGGCCTTGAGTCGCCGGCAAATGGGCAGGACATCGGCTCAACCACCGGCGCGACCAACGGTTACGTCCGCTGGAGGATGTCCCAAGGCAACGGCAGAAACCAGGAATTCGGCGTCACCTTGTTACGCCGGGGAAAAGGATCTTCCCAATGCTCCTGCACACTCTTATCCGGCATTTCGACCCCCAAATACCACTCATCGGCGTTCCCGACATTGAAATCACCGGCGTTCGCGAAGACTCACGGCAGATCCAATTCGGCAACCTCTTCGTCGCACGGCCCGGCACCCGCACCGATGGGGCCGCGTACCTTTATGATGCGGCCGACCGTGGCGCGGCGGCGGCGGTGGTAGCCGTCCGATCTGCCCAAGTGCCGCTGCCGCAGATCGTCGTGAGCGACGCCGCCCGAGCCGCGTCGGTGCTTGCCAACCTGCATGCCGGCAGCCCATCGAGCAGCGTGCGCGTGCTGGCGGTCACCGGGACCAACGGCAAGACCACCACCGCTTACCTGCTGCGGCATCTCCTGGGGGCGGTCGGCACGCGATCGGGGATGATCGGGACCGTGGAAATCGACGACGGACGCAGCCGGCGCGAGGCCAGCATGACCACGCCGGGCGCGTGCGATCTCGCTGGCATGCTCGCCGCCATGCGCGACAACGGGTGCGGGGCCTGCGCCATCGAGGTCTCCAGCCATGCCCTGGACCAGCAGCGGGTTGCCGGCGTCGCCTTCGCGGGAGCGGCTTTCACCAACCTCACCGGCGACCACCTCGACTATCACGTCACGATGGAGAACTATGCCGCCGCCAAGGCGAAGCTCTTTGAGTCGCTTGCCGGTTCGGCGGTCGCGGTAGTGAATGCCGACGACGAATGGGCCGCCCGCATGCTGCAGGATTGCCATGCCCGGCACATTCGGTTCGGCTTGGGGCGGACCGCCGACTACCGGGCGCGGGACATTGCCGTCACGGCACAGGGGACTCATTTCGTGCTGCTGACGCCCGACGGGCGGGCGGAGATTTCCACGCCGCTCGTGGGCCGGCACAACGTGCAGAACCTGCTGGCGGCCTCGGCGTTGGCCGGCGAAGTGTTTGGCCTGTCGGTCCATCAGATCGCCCGCGGCCTGCGCGAAGCGCCGGGGGCGCCCGGCCGCCTCCAGCCGGTGCGGCTCGGGCAGCCATTTGCGGTGCTGATCGATTACGCACATACGGACGATGCCCTGGAGAACGTGCTTGAGGCGCTGAAGCCAATCACGCGCGGAAAGCTTCGCGTGCTGTTCGGGTGCGGCGGTGACCGCGACCGCACCAAACGGCCGCGCATGGCGCGCATCGCCGAAAAGCTGGCCGACGCCGTCTACGTTACCAGCGACAACCCGCGCACCGAAGACCCGCAGGCCATTCTCGACGAGGTCCTTTCGGGCCTGACCACCGTGGGGCGGAACTCCGCCGTCGTGGAAATCGACCGCCGGGCTGCCATCAATCGGGTCCTGAGCGATGCCGAACCGGACGACGTCGTACTCATCGCGGGAAAGGGCCATGAGAACTACCAGATCATCGGCACCGAAAAACACCATTTCGACGATACCGAAGAGGCCACTCGGGTGATCGAATCATTGATGGGGGGCGGAACGGTTGCTGCTTGAGTAGTCATTTGTCACTGGTCACAGGTCACTTGTCCTTGGTCCTTTGTCCTTTGCAAGAATGCGTTGTGGCACGACTTGGTTTTCGCGGGAGGCAAACGATGACGCGTCGGCAAATGACAAAGGACAAATGACAAAGGACAAAGGACAAATAACAAAGGACCAAGGACCAAGGACAAATGACCAGTCTGTCGATTCAACAAATCCGCGAGGCGACGGGCGCGCGGCCGTTGACGGTCATCCCAGCCGGCGTGAGCGTTCAGTCGGTCTGCACCGACTCGCGGGGGATCGGCAGCGGGAGCCTGTTTATTGCCCTTCGCGGCGAGCGGTTTGACGGGCATGATTTCCTCTCCGAGGTGGCTGCCGCCGGCGCAGTCGCGGCCCTGGTTGAAAAGCCGCCTGCCGCGGCGGTGCCGGGCATGCACCTGTTGCAGGTCCGCGACACCTATGCCGCCCTGGGCGGATTGGCCAAGTTCGTCCGCCGGCAAATGCGGGCCAAGGTGATCGCGGTCGCCGGGAGCAATGGGAAGACCGGCACCAAGCTGCTGATCGACGCCGCTCTCCGCGGAAAATTGCGCGGGTCGGTCTCGCCCAAAAGCTTCAACAACCACATTGGCGTGCCGCTGACCATCCTCCCGGCCGATCCGATGCAGGACTATCTGGTGCTGGAGATCGGCACGAACCACCCCGGCGAGATCGGCGCCCTGGCCGAGATGTCCCGCCCCGACATCGCGGTCATCACCAACGCCGGCGCCGAGCACCTCGAAGGCCTCGGCGACCTGGCCGGCGTGCGCCGCGAAAACGCCAGCATCATCACCGGTCTGAACGCCGACGGCCTGCTGGTCGTCAATGGCGACGACCCCGCACTTCTCCAAGCCGTCTTGCCCTACCGCGGCCGCAAGCTCACGTTCGGCTTCAAGACATCCAATGACCTTTTCGCCGCCGACGTGCGCTGCGACGAGACCGGCGTGCACTTCAAGCTGAACGGCCGCCGGGAGGCGTTCGTCCCGTTGCTGGGCGCGCACACTGCGTGCAACGCATTGGCCGCGGTTGCGGTCGGCCGCCGGCTCGGGCTGAGTGAGGAAGAAGTGCTGGCCGGCCTGGCCAGCGCCACGGGGCCGGACATGCGGCTGCAACTCCAGCGGTTCGGCACGGTGACGGTCCTGAACGACGCCTACAACGCCAACCCCAGTTCCATGCGGGCCGCCCTGGAAACTCTGGCAACGCTTGCTTCCAAAGGCCGGAGGGTGGCCGTGCTCGGCGACATGCTCGAGCTGGGCCCGGCCAGCGAACAATTCCACCGCGAGCTGGGCACCCTGGCCGCCACCGGCGCCGCCGGCGTTACACTCGATCTGCTCGCCTGCATCGGCCCCCAATCGCAGTGGACGGCACAAGCCGCCCGCGATGCCGGGCTGTCGGATGAGGCGGTCTTGTACTACCCTGATGCTGCTGCGGCTGCCGCGGGACTGCCCGCACTGCTGCGCCCGGGCGACCTGGTGCTGCTCAAGGCATCGCGAGGAACGAAGCTGGAGATCGTCGCGAAGGCCATCATGGAACGGTTCTACTAGATGCGATTCCAGATCCAACTTGGGTGCCATGGGCAAGCGTACTCGCTTGCCCATGTTCCCGACGTCTCGAGACGCGCTCCACGGGCAAGCGAGTACGCTTGCCCATGGCACTCATTCGGCATGGTCGGGCATTTACCCGGCTCTAAACCCACTTTCCAATCAGGCAGGGGGAGAGGGCTGTGATCCACTTCTTAGTCAGCCAATACTACTCGTGGATCGAGGCGCATCACCTCGGCTCACTTCGCGTATTCCTTGCCGTCACCTTTCGGTCAACGCTGGCACTCGTGGTGGCATTCGTCCTGTGCATCAGCTTCGGGCCCGCCTTCATCCGCTGGCTGCGCCGCACCAAGATCGGCGACCTGGCCCATTTCGAGCAGACCGAGATCGACAAGCTGATGTCCGGCAAAAAGGGCACGCCCACGATGGGCGGCCTGCTCATCATCGCGGCCATTGCCGTCACCACGCTCCTGCTGGCCGACTTGGGGAACTTCTACGTCCGCATGGCGCTCATTTGCCTGGTCTGGCTCGGCGCCGTCGGCGCCACCGACGACTGGCTCAAGCTGACCGCCGGACGCCGCGCCGGCAGCCGCCAGGGACTCACCAGCCGCGAAAAACTTCTGTTCCAGGTCGGCCTGAGTGTCCTGCTGGCAATCTTCACCTTCAAATACGGCTCGCGCGTCACCGAGGCCACGGAGCTCTATGTCCCGTTCGTCAAGACCGCACACGTGCAGTTAACGCTTCCTGTCTTCATCCTGATCTCCGTGCTGGTGATGACCGGATCGAGCAACGCCGTCAACCTCACCGACGGCCTCGACGGCCTGGCCGCCGGCTGCATGGGGATCGTCAGCTTCACATTCCTGGTGCTGGCCCTGATCGTCGGCATCCCGCAACTCGCCAACTTCCTGCTCCTGCCCTACATCCGGGCCGGCGGCGAGATGGCCGTGCTGGCCGGCGCCATGACCGGCGCATGCCTCGGCTTTCTCTGGTTCAACTGCAACCCCGCCGCCGTCTTCATGGGCGACACCGGCTCGCTGGCCATGGGCGGGTTGATCGGGTACATCGCCATCGTTATCCGCCACGAGCTGGTCCTGCTCCTCGTCGGCGGCGTGTTCGTCATCGAAGCCGTCTCCGTCATGCTGCAAGTGGGATATTTCAAATACACCCGCATCCGATATGGCGAAGGCCGGAGAATCTTCCTGATGGCCCCTCTGCACCATCACTTCCAGCGCAAAGGCTGGACGGAGACGCAGGTGGTCGTGCGCTTCTGGCTCGTGGGAGCGATGCTGGCGGCACTGGCGCTGGCGACGGTGAAGTTGAGGTGAAAGACCGGAAACGTGAAGACGTGAAACGTGAAGACGCGGCAATGGCTCATGCGTTTGTCACGTTTTCACGTTTTCACGTTTTACGTCATCAGGTTCTACCTTTTTCCTGCGGCTTTCAACAGCGTGTCAGCCCATGCCGCGTCTGCTCCTTCAAGTGGCGAGTCCAGCTCACGGCGGTAATCCAGTCGGCGCGCATAGCGGCCAGTGACATACGTCTCGTCGAGCAACTCCTGGAGATCCAGCTCGACCAGCGGGTCTTTGGACCGAAGCGGGATCCCGATCTTTGGCAATCGGGCGCGAAGCGGGATCGGCTCCAGTGTGACGGCGCCAGGATCGCGTCGAATACGGAATGTGACGCGAAAAGAACTGATCGCCTTTCGGGGGCAGCGACACGGCCGCAATAGTGCTTTCCAGTTGCCGGCCCTGACCAAATCAACTTCAACGAAGTTGACCCCCGTGTCCACCAGCTCCTTGCGTTTCAAGCGAAATGCGCGGAGACCCCTGCCTCTTTTATTGGTTGGGCTGACAAACTCAATCACCGTCACGAGGCGCTCGGAACCGGCTTCGATGACCCGAATGAATCTTTCCGTCGCCGGTTCGACCTGGGCGAAGAGGCGGTATTTCGTCGCAACAGGACCGCCGGTCCCCTCCACCATTGCGAATTCAGCTGCTGGGGGCTCAAACACGCGAACGTCAGGTCCGAAGGTGCGTTCGTCACCCTCCTCCGTCTCAATCGCGACGCGCTCCTCCACGCTGGCAACCAGGTCTTCGGGCAGATGGCGGTTCAGGTCTTGCCGGGCAGCCGCCACTATCGCGGAGTGAACGTCGAGCCAGTGGGGTTCGAGATACGGGTCCATGCCAGGGAATGGGCTTTTCATACCTCGAATTATAACCAAGAAGCGCCTACCCCGTGTCAAATTCCCTCCCAAGGCGGCAGCACCCGGATCGATCGTGCGGCCCCCGGCGTTCGCTGAATGAACCCGCGCCTTTCCAGAGTCAGGACCATCTGATGAATCGTCGGGGGGCTGGTCCCAAAATACCGCTGCATGTCCGTCTCCGCCGACGGCTGGCCATTGACCTTGGTGTAATGCGAAATGAACGCGAGGCGACTCAACAATTCGACGACCCGGCATACCAGCCTCCTGCCCTGCCCCTGTCGGAGGAGGATATCGCCCAGCAGAGCCGAGCTAAGAACAAGGGGGCCGACCTCGAAAGGGGCTTGGCGCCCGGACCATCTCATTAACGGTCGAGAAGGCGCTTCTGGCCCGCTCGGATGCATACGCAAAGCGGCTTCGCGGATTGAACTCGATCTTGCCGGCGCGTAGGCAAAAGCGACAGCCGTGGCCTTCCTGATCCGGGCGATTGACACAAGGGGGTGCCCGTGCCTTAGAATCGGATCTATTGTGCTCGCCAATACCCAAGCAATTTCCATAAAGGTCCGAACATCGCAGGTATCGACCCTGTAACAGGCCGAATGGCCCGCTGTTCAATCCTCGCCGCCAGCGCTGGGAACGTCATTTCCGCTGGCACGGGTCGCGCGTCGTCGGACTGACGGCCACGGGTAGAGCCACGGTCATTGTGCTTGCGATGAACGACCCCGGGGCGGTACGCATAAGGGCCGAGTTAGCTCGCGAAGGATTGTTCCCCCCAGAAAACAGCGGAGGTCCGGTTGTTCAGTAGTCGTTCGTTCTGCCGAAGATTCAATCCCGGGCGGCCCGTCATTTGGCTTTGCAAGCTGATGACCGGCTGGATCGGCTGGCTCTGGAACACACTCGCTGGCTGGATCGACGAGCACCCGCTGATGTCGAACATCGCCGCCGCGCTGCCGGCGGTCGTGGTCGTGTTTGTCTGCTGCGTGGTACCGCTGGCGTGGATGGCGATCGCGATCCTTGCCAACCCGGAGGTACGCCACGAACTGGCGCTCGATCCTTTCCGCACCGAGCTCCTGCTGCGGACGATCGGCTACAACGGGGCGGCCGCGGTCATCGCCACGGCGATGGGACTGCCGGCGGCGTTCGTTCTGGGGCGCGGCCGGGGGTTGTTCGCCCGGGTGCTCTGGGTGATCATGCCGGCCGCCCTGCTGCTGCCGTCGCTTTCGTATGCTTATGGCTGGAGCCAGTTGGCGTGGATCATCCAGCCGAAGCTGCGCTGGCTCGGGGAGACGGAATTCCATACGCCTTCGCTGGCTTGGCTGCACGTGCATTCGGCGGCATTTCATCTGCCGATCCACGTCACGTTCGTTCCCAATGGACGAGCGGATGTGTTCCGGTGCATCTGGTCGCTGGCCACGTGGTTGTGGGCAGTCCCGGCGACGTTGATCGGGCTGGCACTGCGCCGGATGGACAGCAACGTGCAGCAACAGGCCACGCTGGACGGCGCCGTGTTACGCGTGACCTTCCGACAATTACTGGGACCGATTGTCGCCTCTCTGGCGATCGTAACGGTGCTGGCGACGCAGGAGTTCGCCGTCTACGAGCCGACCGGGATCAGCGTGGTGGCGACCGAAGTGAGAATGGTCTTTGACACCGGGGCGATGAGCTCGGCGGACAATGGGATTGCCGCTCCCGGGTTTCTCGGGAGCGGTCGGGCATCGCCCGACCAGGCCGGTCGCGCCGCGGCAGCCGTCGCGACGGCCACCCCGCTGCTTCTGGTCACGGTGCTGCTGGCATGCATGGCGGCCTGGGGCGCCACTCGCGGGAGTGCTGCTGACGCGCTATCGGCCGGCGGCTGGCCGCCGGTCCTTGACGCGTCGCCGTGGACCATCGCCGCGACAATCCTGTTGCTGGTCCTGAACATCGGCGTGCCGGTTTGGGCGCTGGTCCATTCGCTGAAAGATATACGGGACCTGTCGCCGTACTGGATGGTGAACCAGTACGCGCCGCAAGTCGGGGGTGCGATGATCGTGGCAGCATTTGCAGCGGCGGTGGCGCTGGTGGCCGCGACGTTCTTTGCGGCTCGCTGGGTAGGGGGGATGTTGGCGATCACCGGCGCCAGCTTCCTGGTCGGCGGCCAATTACTGGCGATCGCCCTGATCCGGGTCTACAACCGCCCTGGTTTGTTCTGGGCATACAACTGCGCCGTGGTGCCGGTGGTCGCCTATGTGGGGCGCTTCGGTTGGCTCGCGGTCGCCGCCGGTCGCGGGACCTGGTCGCGGCCCTGGATCGAACTTCGGGACATGGCGTCGGTGGACGGCGCCGGGCGCTTGCGGACGGCGTCGGGCGTCGTCTGGCCCCTGGCCTGGCCGATGCTGCTGGCCGGCGGGTTGATCGTAGGTGCGTTGTCGCTGACAGAAGTCCCAGCCACGGTGCTGCTCATGCCGCAGAACCCGCAGGTGCTCACGCCCACGCTGATGACCTGGGTTCACACAATTCGCTATGATCCCATGATCGAAGCCTCGCTGCTGATGATGGGTTCGGTGCTGGTGCCCGCGGTGGCCGCGGTGCTGCTGGCGACCGTCGGGCTGCGCGTCCTCCGCAGTGCCGGCGCGGTGCGGAGCGAAAGCAGCGGAGCGTGAAGGGGAAAGTTCATTGCTTCTTCCCTTCGTGCTCCTTAGCGACCTTCGCGGGTAATGTCGGCCGGCTCTCAATCCCGCGATGGATGATCCCCAGCACCCGCTCGCGCTCCGCGCCGGCCAGCGGCAATCTCGGCGACCGCAGCCACTCGGCGCCCAGGCCGCATTCCTGCACTGCCAGCTTGATGTAGTGGACGAACTTGACGTGCACGTCCAGGTGCAGCAGCGGCGTGTACCAGCGGTACAGCGTCCGCGCCTCGTCCCACTTCCCGGCCATCATGAGGTCCCACAGGTGCTGGTTTTCCCGCGGGAACGCCAGGCCCAGGCCGGCGACCCAGCCCTGGGCGCCGAGCATCACGCTTTCCAGGATCAGGTCGTCCACGCCGCAGAACATGATGTAGCGGTCGCCGACGGTGTTGAAGATGTCGGTGATCCGGCGCGGATCGCCGCTCGATTCCTTGATCGCCACCAGCGTCTTCTCGTCGGCCAGTTCGGCGAACATCTCCGGGGTGATATCGACGCCGTAGGCGATGGGGTTGTTGTAGACCAGGATGGGCAGCCCGCTGGCATGGGCCACGGCGCGGAAGTGCGCGATGGTTTCGCGCGGGTCGGACTTATAGACCATGGCCGGCAGGACCATGAGCCCGGCCGCCCCGATTTTTTCCATGTCGCGGGCATACCGGCAGCCCGCGGCGGTGCCGCACTCGGCGACGCCGCTCAGCACCGGCACGCGTCCGCCGCTCACCTTGATCGCCAGCTCGACGACGCGCCGTTTTTCCTCCAGCTCCAGCGACGTGTTTTCGCCGAGCGATCCGAGCATGACCAGGCCACTGACGCCGGAGTCGATCAACGCCTGGAGGTGCCGGGCAGTCGCGTCGAGGTCGAGCGACTGGTCGTGGCGGAATTGGGTACAGGCCGCGGGGAAGACGCCTTTCCAGTTTACTTTCATGGGGTGGAGGATATCCGAAGAGCGGGGGATCTGGAATTGCGCGGACCAAGAAGTTAGCGTGGTGGACGGGCATATGACTCGGTATATTCCCTGGTTGTCGTCGGTTTCCAAATGCGCGCGTCGACTACCCGCTGAAGCGGGCAGACCGGCGGGACGGGAAGGATGGTGACCTATGCGACGGTTCCGAAAACGCTCGTGCCGAGCGGAAGAGTACCATGATGGGCTCCACCGTTTCGAGCATTGGTATCGCGACAACACGGTCTATTTCATCACCTCCCGGTGCCGCGATCGGTTCCCGGCGTTTCAATCGGAAGACGCCAAGGCGGTGTTTTGGGATCGGTTCAATTACTACACGGCGATGTATGGGTACGTCCCGTGGATCACGACGCTGCTGAACAACCACTACCATACCCGGGGCTATCTGAAAGTTGGCGAGCAACTTGGACCGATGATGCAGCGCATCCATGGGTCGGTCGCCAAACTGGTCAACGACCTGTTGCCCGAGCGCCGGATCCCCTTCTGGCGCGGGAGCGGTCGGCGCGACTATTTCGATGGATGTATTCGGGATCAGATCCAGTGTCGTCGCGCCTATCGATACACCTTGTTGCAGAGCGTTCGGGCGCGTCTCCATCGGAACTGGCGCGATTACCCGCACACCCGCGTGGCGATGGACGTCGAAGTGGGTATCAGGCGGGCGCACCAATTGAACGCCTTTATGGAAGGTGTGGCCTACAAGCGTTATGAGGGTCGAGACGAGCATTGATCGACCGGCGCCGCCGGTCTGCCCGCTTCAGCGGGTAGTGAGAGAGCGATCAACCCTTGCACACCCGCCCCGCGGAGTTAGATTCAACGCCCATGGGTGAACCCCACGACGATTCCAACAACCACGCCTGCGCGGACGATGCGCACGACCATTCGGCGCACGACCATCCATCCCATTACCACGTCCCCCGCCCGCCCGGAACCAAAATGGGCCTGGCGGTCGCGGTCACGCTGGCGTTCGTCGCGGCCGAGGCGATTGCCGCACTTTTCGCTCACAGCCTGGCGCTGCTTTCGGATGCGGGCCATAACTTCGCCGATGCGGCCGCGCTGGGGTTCAGTTGGTATGCGGTGTGGATTGCCCGCAAGCCATCGCATGACCGGATGACCTTTGGATACCACCGGGTGGGGATCCTGGCGGCGCTGGTGAATTCCGTGTCGCTGGTGGTGATCGCCCTGTTCATCTTCTGGGGCGGGATTGAGAGGCTGCGCCATCCGCAGGCGGTGAACAGCACCCTCATGATTACCATCGCGCTGGCCGCCATCGGGGTCAATGTCCTGATCGGGTTCTGGCTCCATGCCGGAGCGAAGCACGACCTCAACGTCCGAAGCGCCTATCTGCACATGGTCGGCGACGCGGTCTCCGCCTTCGGGGTCGTGCTGGCGGGGGTGGTGGTCGCCTTCACCGGAGCGTGGGTCGCCGACCCGATCGTTTCCTTCCTGATTGCCGGGTTGATCCTCTGGAGCAGTTGGGGCGTGCTGAAGGAGAGCGTCAATGTCCTCCTGGAAGGCACGCCGCTCGGCATCGACATGAAACAGGTCGAAGGCACGATCAGGGGCGTGCCGCGCGTGCTCGACTGCCACGACCTGCATGTCTGGACGGTAGGCCCGGGAGCGGTTGCGTGCAGCGTCCATGTGCTGGTGGCGGAAGAAACCATCCGCGAAGGCCAGCAAATCCTCAAGCTGGTCTGCGACGGGTTGCGGGAGTTCAAGATCAATCACACCACGGTGCAGATCGAAGTCGAAGGACATTGCCCGGATGAAATGTATTGCTGCATCACCGCCGACGCCAATGCCCATGTGGGGCACCATCATTGAAATACGGCTACATCTTCTGCCGGCCGCTGATGGCGTCGGAAAGGATGTTGCGGTTGGCGTATTCGATGCTGCTCCCGGCCGCCAGCCCGCGGGCCAGGCGGGTGACCTGCAACTCGGGGAACCGCTCCGCCGCCAGGCTTTGGATATATAGGGCGGTGCCGTCCCCTTCCATGGTGGGGTTGGTGCCCATGATGATCTCGCGGATGCCCCCGGCGGCGATGCGCTCGAGCAGCGCGTCGATGGTCAGGTCGCCCGGCTCGACCCCGTCCAGTGGCGCGATCCGCCCCAGTAGTACGTGGTAGACGCCCTTATAGAGCCCGGCGGATTCCAGCGCCAGGAGGTCCTTGGGCTGCTCGACCACGCAGACCATGGCGTGATCGCGGTCGGGATCAGCACAGATATTGCACGGGTCGGCCTCGGTCAGGTTGAAGCATGTCGAGCAGTGGCGGATGCGCGTCTTGACGTCGCGGATGGCATCGGCCAGTTTCATCGCTTCTTCGGGTTTCTCCTTGAGCAGGTGAAAGGCAATCCGCTCCGCCGACCGCATGCCGATCCCGGGCAGCCGGGCGAGTTCCTGCATCAAATTCTGAATGCTTTGGGTGTAGCCGCTCATTCATTGGGATTATAGAGCATTTCATTGTCCTTTGTCCCTTGTCCTTGGTCCTTTGTCACTTGTCACTGGCGATGGGTCTTGCCAACGGACAAAGGACAAAGGACAAATGACCAAGGACAAGTGACAAACGGAGCCACGATGTTAGAGACCATGACGCAATACATCATTTCCGCCGTGGGGCCGGACCGACCGGGGCTGGTGGGGGAATTGACGGGGCATTTGCATTCGGCGGGGGCCAACCTGCTGGATTCGCGAATGGTGAACTTGCGCGGCCAGTTCGCCCTGGTGCTGCTGATGGAATGTCCCGAAAGCGTGGCCGCGGCGGTGTCGCGGTCGTTGCCGCAGGCAGCGGAAAAACTGGGGCTGCGGCTAGACCTCACGCCGCACGTCTTGGCAGAAGGGGTCGAGGCGGTCCATGGGATCCCCATGCGGCTCAAGACGTATTCGTTGGACCAGCCGGGGATCGTGCACCGCGTCACCCACCTCTTGCAGGCGCATGGCGTGAACATCGAGGAGTTGACGACGCGCCAGGAGTCGGCCGCCTTCGCCGGGACACCGTTGTTCCTGATGGAGATCCGCATGACCGTCCCGCCCGGCGTCGCGGTCCGGAAATTACGCGCGGAGCTGGAATCCCTGTGCGATCAGCTCAATTGCGACGTGGACCTCGAGCCGGCGTGACGGTTCGAGAACTGAGAAGTGGTCTCGAAACCAACTCTGGGTGCCATGGGCAAGCGTACGCGCTTGCCCGTGCTGCTGTGGTCTCGGAACGTACTCCACGGGCAAGCGTGCTTGACCATGGCACCCATTTACCACTTGTCCCCGATGCAGGACCGCTCACTTCGTAACCGCGTAATAAATCAACACTGCGACCGCGGCCACGGTGATCGCGAAAAACAGGAACGCGACGGCGAGGACGCGCTGTCTGGCCCCTTCATAGTCGCCGGCCGGCTCGGCGCCGCGCAGCCCGAAGGCCCGGCGGATGTCGGCGGGCCGGATCGACCGGATGGCGCGGCGCGGCCGGGGGCCTTCCGGCGCGGTAAGCTCAAAGGTGAAGTCCCTCAATCTGCCCCGCGCCCAAAACGTCTTGAAGTTGAGGCCGAGGTGCGAGCGCAGGCCTCCGATCGTCGTCAGCACCCGGTGCGTGCGGTCATAAACCGCCCGGCGTTTTTTATCGAGCAGCACAAACTCAGCCGCCTCCAGGATAGCGGCGTCGGCGGTGGGTGCGGGCGATGACATGGCCTCGCGAATCTGTTGCCCAGTTGCCGTGGGATTGATGCCAAGGTGTTTGTAAAGGTCCCTCAAAGGATGTCCTCTTGCTTCTCTGGCGCGGATGAGCCATCCGCGCTATAGAGTTTAATCGATTTGCCATCCATCGGTACTCCGATGGATGGCAAACGCCTACGACAGCAGCGCATACGCTTCGCGGAGCCGCTCGAAGGCGAAAGTCGCGGTGGCGACGGCGGCCGGGCCGAGCTTGGCAAAATGGTCGGGGTGCCGGGCTTTTGCCAGCCGGCGGAAGGCGGCATGGACCGCCTCGTGCGACGCCTGCGGGTCCAGGCCGAGCACCTGGTACGCCTCGGCAAGCGACATGGGCTCGCCCTCATCGCCGGCGTCGGCCGGAGGCACGCCCCCGGCCCCGGGAGACACTGGCCCCAAGGCTGCCGCCGGCCTGCCGGGCCGTCGGGCAGGCCGGTCCCAGGCATCCGGCCCGGCGTCGAGATGGCCTCCCGATTCACGCAAATGCCACCAGGCCGGATCGCTGGGATCGCCCGGGATGGGGAACGGACGGTGCGAGATCTCCTCGAACAGCCTGGCGAACGCCCGCGGCCCGATGCCTAACAGGTCGGCCAGGAACTGCAGGATAAAATTCTCTCCGATGGTCAGGTGTCCGTCCTGCACGGCCATGGTCACCGCCAGCCGGGCCACCAGCCGCTTGACGCCGCGGGTCGTGTGGTTCCTCAGGAACCGGCAGGCGATCTCCAAGTCCCGCGGCTGGCCGTGCTGCACCATCTCCAGGACGGCCGGCAACGCCTCTTTGGCGCCGCCGGCCTCGGCGACCAGCACCATGAGCTCATTTTCCAGCGGGGCGATGACGCCGTCGCTCGCGGCGATCCACGCCAGCACCGCCAGGATGCACAGGTCCTGTTTCCGCGCCGATGCCCGGAACAAGTGGTGGAATGTCGGCGGACCCTCCTGCCCGGCCGGGATTGACGCCCCCTGCGGGGCCGGTGACTGCAACAACTCGTCCATTTAAGCAGTGTGACGTGAACAGGCCCTCCTGTGAATCTCAAAAGGCTGAATCACGGCGCAAGAATCGGTACACTCCGTCGAATTAATCTTCTTGACCCGACCTGTCAGAGCATTCAGGAGCACTCTTCGATGAAAGCCACTACACGGACCGCGTTACTCATCGCCGCCCTGGCGGCGGCCGGGCTGATCCCGTCGATGCGCGGGGCGGCCGAGCCACCCGCCGCAAGGGCGGCCGCGGCCAAGCCGGCCAATTCGGAGTGGAAGCTCGTCTGGAGCGACGAATTCAACGGCACTGAGATCGACAGGACCAAATGGGACTTCGAGAGCGGCAACGGGTTCAAAACCGACAACGGCCAATGGGTTGGCGGATGGGGCAACAACGAGCTCGAATACTACACCGACCGTCCCGAGAACGCATACATCAAGGACGGCGCCCTGCACATCCGCGCCGTGAAGGAAAACTACAAAGGCTGCAAATACACGTCCTCCCGGCTCCGCACCCGCAAGACCGACAAGACCGCGCTGTTCAACAAGGCCTACGGCCGGTTCGAGTTCCGCGCTCAACTGCCGACTGGCAAGGGCGTCTGGCCCGCCATCTGGCTGCTCCCCCAGGACGAAAAGTACGGCGGATGGGCCGCCTCCGGCGAAATCGACATCATGGAGGCCCGCGGCCAGGAGCCCGACAAAGTCCTTGGCACCCTCCACTACGGCTCCAAATGGCCGGGCAATGTCCACACCGGCAAGGATTACATCCTGCCCGATAAAGGGACCATTGCTGATTTCCATGTCTACGCCCTGGAGTGGGAGCCGGGCGAGATCCGCTGGTACGTGGATGACCAGCTCTATCAGACGCAGAATTTCTGGTGGAGTTCCAGCGACGGCAGCAAGGGTGGAAAGCCCGCCGGCGAGTCGGACCTCAACCCCTGGCCGGCCCCGTTCGACCAGCCGTATTACATCATCCTGAACGTCGCCGTCGGCGGGCAGTTCCTCGGCAACCCCGACAAGTCCACGGCCTTCCCGACGGAAATGGTGGTCGATCACGTCCGCGTCTACGACAAAGCCGCCGGCTACGGGCCGGTCAAGCCGCGCGGGGAGGGGAAGTTGCCGTTCGGGAATCGCTAATTGGCGCCCATCACTCCGGCGCAACTCGCTCTTCAACCAGCAGCAACTTCACATTGCTTGCCTGCTGCTCGGGCCTCAAGCCCGCGAACTCGGATGAGCGATCGAAGATCAAGCGCGCCCCGGCGGACGGGTCGGACGGGCTACGGGGGACTTCCTCAACCGCGTGAAAGCGGTTGTCGGGGTCGTCGGCAACGGCGGTGATCGCACAGCGGCTCCCGTCGATGCTCAATACCGGACGTCCGCGAAGGCAGCCGTAGGGTTTGCCCTGCATCCCATCGACGACAACGAACGACTCGCTGCCGCGCTGGGCAACATAGGCGCAGCGACGCCCGTTGGGGCTGAACACCGGCGGACCCGGGATGCGGTCGTAGGCTGCCTGTGCGACGCCATCAACGACCGCGAACCGCGCGGTCCGGGCGGGGCGGATTCTACCGTCCGCCACCAGGCCCTCGGCGACGTAGGCGAGCCGTTTGCCGTTCAGGCTGAACGTCAGCGTCGCCGGGTCGACGCCGAGGTAATGCGGGCCTTCGACCCCATCGAGAACGACGAACCACGCGCCGTCCCGCGAAGCCGCATAGGCCAGCCGCGAGCCGTCGGCGCTGAACCTGAAGCTGCCGCCGGCAACCTGCTCGAACATCCCGGCAGCGCCCGGGGGCGGCGGTGTAGCCAGATTCACTTCCGCCCCGTCCAGGTAAACCGTCATCGCACCGGGCTTCCCGGCGGCGTAAGCCAAATGCCGGCCATCGAAGCTGAAGGCCAGGCTGTCTTCCAGGATCGAGTCATGCGCCCGTCCTTCGGCGCCGACCGCCCCGGCCACGCTCATCGGAAGCGTCACCGCCACCGATTTCCCCTCACGCCGGGCGACATACCCGAGCAGCGCCCCCGATTCGCAGAACTTCAGCCCGCCGACGCCGTCGTAGGGCCCGCCGGCATCTACCGCGTCGAGCACGATGTACCATTTCTTGTCGCGCCGGGCCGCATAGGCGAGGTGCCTGCTGTCGGGGCTGAATCGCAGGGAGCCGGAGTTGACCTCATCGAACGGCGGGCCCATGTCCGAGGCGAGCTTCGGCACATCTCCCGGCGGCTTGGTCAATTCACCCTTCGAAGTCAATTCAGCCTTCGAAGCGTTTGGATCTCCCCAGCCGCCCCAGGTCGCTGGCTGCGTAGTTAAGGCCGAAGTAGTCGGCGGCGGGGCATTCGGAGACGGTGCTGGCTGCGTAAACACACAGACCGCCTCCTTTCCCTTCGCGGCTTCGACCACCGCGGCAAGCCGCGAGCCGTCGGGGCTGAAGATCGGGGAATCCCCGTTGACGGCGGGAAAGGGGACCGACTCGGCGCCGTCGAAAACGACGAACCATGAATTGGATAAGACGCCGAGGAAGGAGAACGCCGCCCGCCGGCCCACGTAGGCGCAGTGTTCGCCGTTGGGAGTGAGTAGCGGCATGCCGGGGGTGAGTTCGTCGTAGGAGAAACCGGGATAGCCGTCGATCACGGCGAACTTGCTGCCGTCGCGGAAGATCGACGCGCCGTGGGAACCATCGGCGCTGATGACCAGTGCAACGGCATTCGGGCCGTAGCGAGCCTCAGTAAGGGCCGATTCCTGGTTGACCAGACGGGTGCGCTGCTGCCCGAAGCAGGCCGCCGGCGCGAGTAGCGCAGCGCAGAAGACCAAGGCGACGACCGGGCAACCCGGCGAGGTCCGTTGCCGTGAAGAAGAACTCCGGGCCGAGGGGATCGGTTGGATCATCTGGCAACCCCTGTGTGCGCCGTCGTCGCTGCTGCGCGATCGGCAATCAGCCGCAATCCGCAATGTCGTCGCCGCCCGGCCATTCCTGTCGTTCGAGCTCGACGACTTCGCTGGACCGGCCGATCTGCTTGCGGAGCTTGGGAGATCATAACTCTCCGGATGCCATGGGCAAGCATCGCCCCCATTGCCCTCTTGCCCACCGCCTTCAGTGCCTCTACTCTTGCCGCCCATGAGCATCCTCGTCAACAAGGACACTAAGGTCATCTGTCAGGGAATCACCGGCACCGCCGGGGCGTTCCACACCAAGGGCTGCCTGGACTACGGCACGCTGATGGTGGGCGGCGTGACCCCCGGCAAAGGCGGACAGCAGGACCCCAACGGGCTGCCCATCTTCAACAGCGTGCGCGAGGCCCTCCGCCATACCAACGCCGATGCGTCGATGATCTTCGTCCCGCCGCCGTTCGCGGCTGACGCGATCATGGAAGCGGCCGACGCCGGCATCAAGGTGATCGTCGCCATCACCGAAGGCATCCCAGTACTGGACATGGTCAAGGTGAAGGCCTTCCTCAAAGACAAGCCCAAGAGCGTCCTGATCGGGCCCAACTGCCCTGGCGTCATCACCGCCGGGGAGTGCAAGATCGGCATCATGCCCGGCTACATCCACATGGCCGCGGCCCAGGCCAAGAGCGGCAAGAAGGTCGGCATCATCTCCCGTTCCGGTACGCTCACCTACGAAGCCGTCTGGCAGTGCAGCAGCCGGGGGATCGGGCAGACGACCTGCGTCGGCATCGGCGGCGACCCGGTCAAAGGGCTGAACTTCATCGAATTGCTCGACCTGTTCAGCAACGACCCGGAAACCGACGGGATCATCATGATCGGCGAGATCGGCGGCTCCGACGAGGAGGCCGCCGCGGCATTTGCCAAGCACAACGTCACCAAGCCGATGGTCGCCTTCATCGCCGGCCGCACCGCCCCACCGGGCCGGCGCATGGGCCACGCGGGCGCTATCATCAGCGGCGGCGAAGGCAGCGCCGAAGGCAAGATCGCCGCGTTGAAAGCCGCCGGCATCGCCGTCGCGGAGAGCCCCGCGACGATCGGGGAAACGATGGCGAAGGTGCTGGGGGTGGGTGGGTAAGGCCGGCCGCATCAATAAGTGTCTCCCTGTGCCATGTTCCGTTGGGGGGAGACGCCTGATCGCCTTCGCGATTCGAGACGCTGTTGTACGGCAAGCGGCGTGGCCGGCAGTCCTCAAAGTCAGCCTGTCGGCGAGCATTGAGCGCGGGTCCGTTACTTTCTGTATATAGCCGGCCCGCTTGCCGGGCGTGGACCGCTGGATTGTGCCGAACAAAGGAGCGGCCCGCGCCTTGCAACGCAAGGGAGGTCGCTATTTGCGAGTTAGATGATAATTACTGTCAGTGATTCTCGCGCATTTCTCCCTGTACTCCGGGAGAGGGCAGGGGTGAGGGTCTTCTCTTTCCCCCCGGAGCAAAGAGACCCTCACCCTAACCCTCTCCCGGAGTACCGGGAGAGGGAACTGGGGACTACTCTCGGATTACTGACAGTATTTTTCTGACGCTCAATGAACAAGCGTTTTCTGACTGTCGATAGCGGCCCCGCCAGCGGAGCATCGAACTCTGACGTTCGGCACGAAGAGCGGCCAACGCCTCGCAAGCGAGGCCGCTAAACGGGCATTTTCGTTCGCGATACCACTTTCCCCGCATTTTAGCGCGGCGGTATTGATCTTCGTCGCGCAACACTCTGCTTGCGAAGCCGACTTGCGGCTTCCAAGCGTCATGCACCCCGCGCCTGTTTCTCAAGCCGATTGCTCTGCCCCCCGGCTTGAGGCGGGCGCGGGGTTTCTTCATCCCTGGGGCAGCTTTCACGCCCGGCGGTTCACCCTGCTTTGTTCCGGCGCTGCTTGCGCTCGCAAAACACGGGGAAGAAGCCGGCGTGGCTGGGGGACTATATGGTGGATCAACTGATCGCAAACGACGGCGCCCTGCCGGTTGATGTCGGCAGCCGGGGAAAATCGCATTTCACGCTCCGCGCCAAGGATGCCGAGCTTCTCCAGCGACTGCGTCGCGGGGACGCGGCGGCGTTCAAGGAAATGGTCGATCAATTCTCCGACGAGCTTTTCGGGCTGGCGTATACGCTGACCGGCAATGCCGCCGATGCCGAAGACGTCTTGCAGCAGACATTTTTGGGCGCTTTTCGCCGGATCGGCTCGTTCGAGGGGCGGAGTTCGATCAAGACCTGGCTGGTGCGGATCGTCGCCAACCAGTCATCCAAGGCGCGGCGGAGCCGGCGCATCCGCCGGGCGGTCCCGATCGACGAGCGGCTGGCGACAATCGACCCTCGACCGCGCTCGGGACAGGCCGGATCCCCCGCCCCGCAGGTCAGCTCGCCGCAGGCAGGGGTCGACAGCCGGCTGGATTTGGCCGCGATGCTGGAGCAACTCTCTCCGGAGCATCGCGAGGTCCTGGTGCTTCGCGAAGTGCAGGGGATGAGCTACCAGGAAATAAGCCAGGCCCTGAAACTCCCCCAGGGCACGGTTGAATCCAGGCTCTTCAGAGCGCGGCAGGACCTGCGGCGACGGTTCGAAAACCATTTCACCTGAGCATCGGCCATGATTCGATCGGGAAAAAGCGACTCCGGCCCCCGCCGCATGAACGCGGCGGAGATCGTTGCTTCTTGCTCCCAGCCAGACGCGTGCGCCGGGCCAGACCGCGCCGCTGACGGTGAGCCGGCCTTTGGCTGTGGGGCATGCGCAAACATGCCGCGGGTCAGCGCGCTGCACGACGGAGAGCTGAGCGGCGAAGACAGCTTGTTTCTCTATGCCCACGTTCAGACCTGTCAGGCGTGCGGCGAGATGCTGGCATTTTTGGAGAGAGTTTCGAGACGCTTTTCCGCCGCCGACGCCGGTGATCTGCTTCGCCTGGCTCCCCGCCACGCACTGACCAATCGGGCGCGGCAGCGTTCCTTGCGCCCGCCCGCCGACGTGCGCTGGACCAGGCGGCTGGCCGCCGTGGCGGCGGCCCTCTTCCTCGCGGCTGCCGGGCGATTAGTGTATGTACAATATTGGGGCGCGGGCCTCGGCACCTCCACGAATCGGTTCCAACACCCGGTCCACCAGGTCGATCCAAAACAATCGTCTCCCGCCTCGCCGTCGACGCAGCCGGCGGCGTTCACGCCCGGTATCGAATGATCGTTCGAGCGGTCAAGAACGTCGCCGAAGCGACGTTGCCGCGCACTGATCGAGGAGCGCCAAAGCATTCCCAGCAAATGGAGCGTCTCCCGGTAACCCCGCTTCATCGACGTTTCCGACCGGTGCGGGAGTCGTCTGGTTCAATGCCCTCCGGGGCCGCCGCCATCGGGAGGGGGCTTGTCGAAGCCGGGGCGGTTAAAAGGTCCGCCGGGAGGCGGGCCGAAGCCCGGGCCGCCGCCACGATCGGGACCGCCACGATCGGGACCGCCGAAGTCCGGGCCGCCATTTGGTGGGCCGTCGTGGCCGGGGCCGCCCGGCCCCATACGATCGTGGTCGGGGCCGCGGCCATCGAGGCCCGATTGTCGCCGACCGTGACGGCCCAAGCCCGGGCCACCGGGGCCGGACGGCCCGATTTCGATCGATGCGATGCCGTCGAACGGCTCGCCGGTCAGCTTCTTCCAGGTCTCCCATTGGGACGCGCTCAATGACGCCAGGATCTTGCCGACGGCAAGATCTCGCTGAGTTTGCTGGCTGTCAGCGGCACTGGCACTGTCTGGAGGCTCTCGCCCAGGGCCGTCGGCGTCCGGCGGGGCGCCGGGGCCATCGAGACCGCCAGGGCCTCCCGGGCCATGGCCACCCGGACCGTGGGGACCGTCCGGGCCGCCAGGCCCGCCGGGCCTGAACAGCTTGCGCATGGCGATGCGGTAGCCAGCCTGGGCGCGGCGGACGGACTCCTTCTGCTCGCGCGTCAGGGACAACTGGTCCATCACGTCGGAATCGCTGAAGGACGCCGGCGCGCGGACCTGCCGGGAGATCTCCCGGAGTCGTGACAACTGCTGCGGGGTCAGCAGGGCCTTCAGGGACGCCTCGATCTTTGACGCCGACGCGGCAAACCGCTCCTGTTTTTGCTCTTCGGTCATGTCCTGGAAATCGGGCGGAGCGCCGGGCCGTCCTGGCATGTCGTCGCCGCCGAAGCTGCGTGTGCTGGAATTGGTTCTGATGCTGGCCGCCTGGGAGATCTGATCGGCCGACAACTTCAGCCCCTGCTGGACGGCCGGTTCGGAAAGAAGATAGGCGCTGGTGTCGATGCGGTCGAAATCCTCGAAAGCCGACAGCTCGGTCAGGATCTGCTTGACGTAAGACTGGGCATCGTCGAGCTCGACGCCGACCGCTGTCGCCCCCTGGTGGTCTTCCAGGAACCCCTGGTAATAGTCGAGGGCGGCTTCGAGCATCTCCTTGCGGACTTCGGCGGATTCCGGCGTGCCCGCCAGCTCATCGGCCGCGACCCGGCTGAGAAAGTCCACCGCGTCGCGGGCCTGGCTGAAGCTCCGCTCGGCCTGGGCCCGCGCCTCGCGGGCCTGGTTGAAGCTCTGCTCGGCCTGGGCTCGCTGCTGTTTCGCTTCAGTCGCCTTCTGCTGCTCGCTGATGTAGGCGGCCCGCGTCTTTTGCTGCTCGCGGGCGATCAGCAGCGTGCTGGTAAGCAGGCCCACCGACGCCAGCACCAGCATCGCCAGCGCCGAAAGCGCCAGGGCTTTGTGCCGCCGGGTCCACTTCACGCTCTTGTCCCACAGCGACGGCGGGCGGGCCAGGATCGGCTCGTCGTGCAGGAACCGGGCCAAATCCTCGGCCAGCGCCTTGGCGGAGGCGTAGCGGTCGGCCGGCTCCTTGGCCGTCGCCTTGATGAGGATCGTTTCCAGCTCGGGCGGGATGGTCTTGTCGATGGAGCGTGCCGGCTTGGGGTCCACGGACCCGAGTTGCTGGAGGAGTTGCTCGCGCGTCTCGCCGGGCAGTGCCCGCTCGAGGGTGAGCATCTCGTAGAGCGTCACGCCCAGGGAATAGACGTCGGTCCGCTGGTCGAGCACGACCGCCCTCCCTGAGGCTTGCTCGGGGCTCATATAGCGCAGCGTCCCAACCAGGTCGCCGGTCTGGGTCAGGTTGCTGTCGGTGTAGAACTGGGCGAGGCCGAAATCGGTGATCCACAGACAATTCTGTGCATCGAGCAGGAGGTTGGCAGGCTTGATGTCGCGGTGGACGACGCCGGCACGGTGCGCGTAATCCAGCGCCTCGGCGGCCTGGAGGCCCAGGCGGGCGACGGCCCGGAAATACGCCGACCGCTTCGACGCGCGCAGCGAGGAAAGCCGCGAACCATCGGCCTGCGATGAGGCAGGCGGCGGGGCGGCTTTCGGGGAGCCGCTCGCCGCCCGGGTGCTCTGAGGTGAAACTTCAAGCGCCTTGGAGGAGAGGCCGACCTGGGTGTTGCTCAACCTGTTGCCGGAATCGTCGCTGGTCGGTTCATTGCGCCCGGCGACTTTCCGGAGCTCGCGGATCACGTCGGCCAGGCTCTGGCCTTCGATCAACTGCATCGCGTAGAAATGGACCGAGCGTTCGCAGCCGACGGCATAAACGGGCACGATGTTGGTATGGTGAAGTTGTGCGGCGGCCTGGGCCTCGTTGCGGAACCGCTGCAGTTGCCGCGAGTCCAGCGCCGATGCCAGCGGCAACACCTTGACCGCGACGCGCCGGCCCAGGGAAAGCTGAACGGCTTCGTAGACCACGCCCATCCCGCCGCGCCCGATTTCGCGCGTGAGCCGGAAATCCCCCAGCGGCCGCGCGGACAGCGGCTCATCGTCCACCGGCTCGCCCGAGGCCGCGACCGATGATTGCGGCGCCCCGGGGATCTGCGCCGCGGCGGAGTTAACGAAGGCCAGCCCCTCCAGGCACGCCGCCAAATCGTCGGCTACGTCCGGGTAGCGCGCCAGCAGGTCTTCGCGTTTCAGCTCGCGGCCGGCTTCCTTGGCGGCGGTATATTCCTGGACCGCGGCGAACAGCCGGTCCTCATTATCCGCCGGCACAGCGGCCCTCGGCCTGTTCAGCCGCTGGGTGATGTCCGGGTCATCGTCGAATTCAATCCGTTTGTTCTGCATAATGCTCCCTCGAACGTGTCGTACGGCTGTATTGTCGCTTCATTGGGCGGACAGTTCCATGGGACCAATATCCGGTTCCCGCTTGCAGGAACGCCGCCCCATCGCTTGCGGTTTCGCAATCGTTGCGCCGAGGGGCCCGTAGCGCCAGCCCCCGAACCTAAGACGTATCCTGGGCGCAAGGGCAGCGAGGCGGTCCATGGGGCCGCCTCGCTGCGCCGGCAGACTCTTCAACTTGACTGATGCCCGTTCATTCATGCTTTGTGATGTTTGTGACGCGTCGCGTGTTGGACCTCTTTGGCGGCCTTTGCCGTGGATTTGCCTCTTGCACTTGCCTTGATGCTTCCGCTCGTCGATGTATCGGTCGACGTCTCGGTGCTCGGATGCTGGACCTGAGCGGAAACGACGGCGTCGGCGGTATCAGTCGAGGCCGTTGTGGAGGTCGTGGTGGTGGGGCTGGTTGTGCTTGTCGTGGATGTGGTATCCGTCGTAGACGTGAAAATGTCTCATGATTCAGCTCCCAGCGTGCGGCGCAGGCTCGCCAGGGCGCGCACCCACAGCTTCTGCACGCTGTCTTCGCTCCGCTCCATGCGCCTGGCGACTTCGGGGAAGCTGAAAGCTTCCAGGTGACGCAGCACGATCACTTCGCGGTAGTCATCCGACAGCCGGGACAGTGCGTCGGCCAGCAGGACCGCCTGCTCGCGCCGCGAGGCGTGCTGGCTCGGCGTGCTGCCCGACGCCGCCAGCCCGCCGTCCAGAAGCTCGGAAGACTGGTCGAGTTGCACCGCCAGTTCCCGCTCCAGCTTCATGTCCCGGCCCTTGGTGCCCAGAAAGCGCCGCAGCACCAGCGCGATCTGCCCGGCAAGGATGCGCCGCAGCCAGGCGAGGAACTCGGCCTCGCTGTTGCCGCGGAACTGCCCGATTTGCCGATGGACCTCCAGGCACGTCTCCTGGACCACGTCGCCCGGGTCGACCTTTCCCTGGAGCCGCCGGCCCACCTGCACCCGGGCCAGCAGCATGAGGTACTTGGTGTACATTTCCAGCAGGTGCCCCAGCGCGGCGGCATCGCCGCGGCGTGCCTGGCTGAGCAGCAGACCGAACGTCGATGGGGTCCATTCAGCATTCTTCATGCCCACGTCCTCTGACAGGCCCGATCAAGAATGAGTCTAACATCCGACCAGGTCCGCCGCTCCACCAATCCAGCCCGCCACTCTGGTATCGGCAGTCAAAGGTAGCTGTTGCGCGCCTGGGCCCCAAACCGCCGCGGCGTCCCGGAGATTCGGGCGAACATGACACGACGCGATGCGCCGGAATTCTTGTTGACGGCGGGAACAACGGATCGAATAATCGTCCTTAGGGATCAAAATCAACCTCTTACGGAGTTCCCATGGCACTGAAGTCGTCTCCTCACAAGACGAGTCAGGGCGCTCGTATCGGTCAGGCTGCTCGGACGGGCCGGAAACGAGACAAGGCGGCAGTTCCTCCTGCGTCTACAGAACATTCCAACCCGGACCCGGTGCCCTTCAAAGTTACCGCTTTTGCCGCGGCCGTTTTCCCGTTGCCCGCGATTTCAGACGCAGTGGAAGACGGGCCGCTTTTTGACAAGTCAATAGCCACACCGGTCGCGAAGAGGAAGAAGGCCTAAACTGGGGGGGGGTTGGATGCCAGCTACACGGCCCGAATTCCGGCACGGTCGAATCGTAATCGCACGATTGCTTGGCCGTAACGGCAAACGAGAAGAACATCCGGCGATAATCGTCTCGCCCGACCAAGAGATCGTCCAACCGGAGGACTTTGATCCGCGCCTCGGTGGCGGGAATGTCGCTGAAAACCTCGTCGGAGTGAAACGCCTAAAGCCTGGCGACCAGGATTTCGCGGATCTGGTTGTCGCTGAACGCGCCGTCGAGGTGCTGGGCGTAGGCGCAATGCATTTCCAGGACCCCGCCCTCGAAATCGAGCTTCATCCCGGCTTTGTCTTTCACGTTCTTCAACTTGATCTTCTTCAACCCGTCGCGGACGGCTTCTTTCCCCAGGTCGTCCTGACAGATGACCCGCAGTGCCATGTTGAGTCGATGGCATGAAATGTTGTCGATGAAGTTCAAGCCTTCCAGATCATCGGCCAGGCTGTCCCAGTCCACTTCGTACGGGACCGCCTTACCGCAGATCTCTTCGATCTCCTTCACCCTGCCGGGAAAGACCGTCTCCTGGAGTTCCTTGATTTTTCTGCGCTCGTTGAGTCCCATGACCGTCTCCTATCGTAGATACTGCCCGGTCGCATTATGGCACCGAATGGCGCGGATAGCACGAAGAAGGGCTGGCTCTGTTTTGAAAACTCGACGGGCCGCGGCGATCCCCGCATGCTTCGTTCTCGCTCAGGTTCGCGTGCAGTGTCGACGAGTAACCGTCCGACCTGGGCGGTCTGCACGTCATCACCTGCACGATTTGCAGCCCGACAAGCTGCGTCGGCGCCCGATCAAGAAGGCCGCCATTGAGGCGATGCCCGATCTTTCGTACTCTACTCCGCAGGTCGCCACAGGCAGCGACTCGGGCGACGCCCAAACGCGACCCGAACCGGTCAAGAGCTGTCGCAGACAAAAGCGTTTCAGTGGCGATTGGTGGAGTTTCCGACCGTGACTCCGAAGCGAAAAACGCGGTTCCCAGCGAAAAACCGCATCCCGGGCGTGGCGGAATGGCAGACGCTACGGACTTAAAATCCGTTGAAGGGTAACCTTCGTGTGGGTTCGACTCCCATCGCCCGGAATTCATAAGTTGTTATCGGTTCGTGGTTTGCTGAAAGTGTCTGATCGCTTTGGGCTTGGTGTTTTGGATGTCAAGTGTTTCTGGGGCTACCCCAGTGCTACCGCCAGCGGCATTTCCTGGGACACCGGGCGGGCAAACCGGAAGCCGCCTACGGGCGACGCTGGCAGGCGATAGGCTTTGGGGTAGGGTCCAATGGGGATCGTGCGGCAGCGTTGCCCGCAGGGGCCTTGGCGGGGCAGCGTTTCGGCGGGGCTCGGCGTGGGGTAGCGGCC
>Ga0182024_10005554_pt1 | contig 28228 bp, 22 predicted proteins | sample P32metaG_FD_120480 | JGI IMG/M metagenome (GOLD analysis project Ga0182024, IMG submission 120480) | Permafrost microbial communities from Stordalen Mire, Sweden - P3-2 metaG (Illumina Assembly) | ecosystem: Environmental > Terrestrial > Soil > Wetlands > Permafrost | place: Sweden: Stordalen...
CCCCACGCCGCAAAAAGCGCGGCTCCCCCCACAAGAGGGCTCCGCCCCCTTGTGAATCCCCCGCAAGATTTTCAGCGGGGGTTCTTGACAGGAGCAGGCCTTCTCATGGAAGCCGTGACCATAAGGAGCGGTTGCGTCACCCGCGCTGGAGAGCGGCCAGGACGCGCTTCGGGGTCAGCGGATATTCGTGCATCCGCACGCCGGTGGCATCGAAGAATGCGTTCCCGATCGCAGCCGCGGCCGCGGCCATTACTTCCTCACCGGCGCCCGTGGATCGCTGCTCCAACCGCTGCACCACGACACCGGTAACCTCAGGGCATTCCTCGAAGCGCAGGATGGGATAGCTGTTCCAGTCTAGACTCGTGACGTTGGTAGCGCTAAGAGTCACTTCTTCTTTGAACATCCGGCTGGCTGTCTGCACCAATTGTCCACTGATCTGGTTTTCGACAAAAGCGGGATTGACGACTTGACCGGCGTCAATCGCCCCGTACAAGTGTTTGGCGACCACCCGGCCGGTCTCCTTGTTCACCTCGATCACACCCACGGCCGCGCCATAGGATGCGAGGTGCGTGCCAACGCCGATTCCAACTCCAGTCACGACCTTGGCGTCCGACAGTTTCGAAGCGGCCCGCCCGGGCTTCCACCGCGCGGCTTGAGCGACCGCGTCCAGAACACCCAGCCAGCGTTCATCTTTGATATTGCGCCGCCGGAATTCATACGGATCCATGCCGAGCAGATACGCCAACTGGTCGAGAGTCTGCTCCGACGCGAACGAGAAGGAAAGATCGAGCGGCGAACGCAACCAGCCGCCCTTGAGGTAGTCCTTGGCCGGCAACTGGTGGGTGATCAGGCGGACGTTGGGAATGGCGTACATTCCGCCGCAATTGAGCGCGCTCACCCCCATGACAGCGCCTGCGGGAAATTCGGCTGGAGGTGTTCCGAGGAGTTGCGCGGTGGTTTCCACGCCACACCAGCCGTGCTGCCAGCCTTCATACTCATAAGCCACGATATTGCCCGCTCGGTCGGCGGCGGCGCGGACTTCGCCCACGTGGGCGGGGCCGTAGTTGTCCCATCCGTGCTCATCCCAACGCATGAACTGCAAGCGGACCGGTTTCCCGGCCAGTTGCGACAGCACGGTAGCGGCCTGTGCCACGTCGTCGTAACAGCTATGGCCGTAGGTACCCGATCCTTCGTAATATTGCACTCGGACCTTTTCGACGGGCATTCCCAGCAGGCGCGCCAAGCCGCCACGCGTTCCGTAAACATCCTGCGTGGAACACATGATCAGCGCGGAATCGGCCTTCACGTCGGCCAGCGCGCAGTTCGGACCAAACGGGGCGTGGGCCTGGTAGGGACCGCGGTACTTCGCCGCGGCGACATGCGCGGCCTGGGTGATCGCCGCGGCGACATCTCCCCGATCCGCCACCACTCTGTCCGTGGTCTTGGCCGAGCGCATCTGATCGTATAGCGCGCCGCTGCCGGGCAGCGTGGGCGTGGTATCCCACGTAACCTTGAGTTGCTGCGCGGCGCGTACAGCGTCCCACTCATTCTCTGCGACCACGCCGATGAAATCGCCGCGACGCAACAGGCGTGCGCCGGGGATATTGCGGATGGAGCTCTCGTCGACGTTCACGACCTTGGCGCCCGCGCCGTATGCGCTTTGGCCACGCGGCCGAACCACGCGGCCGTGCAGCATGCCAGGCACGCGCACGTGCTGCATGTAGACATATTTGCCGCTGACTTTATCGGGAGTATCGTTGCGCGGGACGCGCTTTCCCACTACTTTGTACTCCGACACCGGCTTAACTGGCGCAGAGCCGGTGAACGGCAACTGGAACAGCTCGCCGCCTACCAGCGCACCGTAGGTTACAGACTGCGCGGCATTGCCCGAAACCGACACCGCGCCCTTCGATACGGTTAGGCGATCCACCGGCGTGTTCAACTTCTCGGACGCGAGCTTGAGCAAAGCGAACCGCGCCTCGGCGGCGGCCGTGCGAAGCTGCGGCCCGCCTCGCTGGATCGAGGCGCTAGAGTACGTCCCGCCTTGATTCGGTGTGACGTTGGTGTCGAGCCGGACGGTCTTGATCTGGCTCATCTCCAGGTCGAGTTCCTCGGCCGCGACTTGCAGCAGGGCCGTCGAGTTGCCTTGCCCGAGCTCGGCAAAGCCGATGTAGACCGTCGCGGTGTTATCGGCGTGGATGGCAAGCCACGTGTCGACCTGCTTGGGATCGGGCGGACCAGGCGTTTCTCCACGCCCCGCGGGTTCTTGCGCGGATAACACACTGCGCAGGTTGAAGCCGATCACCAGCGCGCCGCCCGCCTTCAGGAAGTTCCGCCGTCGAAGACTCACTTCGTCACCTCCGCCATGGCCTGGGATGCGCGTTGGATGGCTTTGATGACTCGCGGGTACGCTCCGCACCGGCACAAATGACCGTTCATGGCCGAACGAATTTGTGCTTCATCAGGCTTCGGGACCTTCGAGAGGAGTTCGGAAGCCTTGATAATCATGCCGTTGAAACAGTAGCCGCATTGTACCGCCTGCTCGTCGATCATGGCTTGTTGCACCGGATGCAAGGCGGGCGGTGGGGAAACTTTCTTTTGCGCGGCATACCACGCCGGCAGTCCTTCGAGCGTGGTTACCGACTTGCCTTGGACCGCGGAAACCGGGGTCACGCAGGAGCGCCTCTCGACGCCATCCACCAGCACCGAGCAGGAGCCGCACTGGGCGAGGCCGCAACCGAATCGCGGCCCCTGCAGCAGCAGCTCATTAGATAGTACGTACAGCAGCGGTGTATCGGGAGAAGCGGCAACGGTCCACTGCCGTTCGTTCACGCGAATCTTAAGTTGGGTGGCCATTTCTATTGACTCCAGTACTGAGAAAACCTGACACAGGCAAAGCCTGTGCTACCCACTTCAACAGGTTCTATTATTACGCGGTTCCGGGCTGGCCGCGGGCCGGGTTTGCCACCCCAGTTATCGGAATGTCTATATATTCTTCATGGCTTCTTTATGACTTCTTCATGCCTTAAACCCTAGCATCGGGGGAGAGGTAACGGAATGACTCCGGTGCGCCTGGGTGACGAACTCGATAACTACAGAATTGAAGGCGTAGCGGCACGCAGCGGCATGGCATCCATTTTTCGCGGTACCGACCTGCGTACGGGTTCGCCGGTCGCCATCAAAGTCCCGCATCCCGAAATGGAATGTGACCCGGCCTTTTTCGAGCGCTTCCATAGGGAGGAAGAGATCGGCCAGGAAATGGACCATCCCGGGGTGATGAAGGTCATGCGGAACCCCCAGCGCAGCCGGGTCTATATGGTGATGGAATGGCTGGATGGCCGTCTGCTGCGTCAAATCCTCACTCCCACGGCGAAGTTATCGCGCGAGCGGGCCATCCGGCTGGCGGTACGAATTTGCGAAGCATTGGATTACATACATAGCTGCGGCGTGGTGCACCGCGACCTCAAACCGGAAAACATCATGGTCGATGCCGATGACCACATCAAACTGATCGATTTCGGCATCGCTGGTTCCAGCACGGCGCGCCGGATTACGTTCGGGAAGCTCACCCAGCTCATGGGCACACCCGACTACATTTCTCCCGAGCAGGTGAAGGGAAAGCGTGGCGACGCGCGCAGCGATATCTACTCCTTGGGCGTGATCCTCTACGAGATGCTCACGGGGAAAACTCCTTTCCAGGGCCCGAACCAACTCGCGGTGATGAACGACCGGCTGCAAAACAATCCAGTGCCGCCGCGCGAGCTCGATCCGGAGATCTCGCCGCAACTGCAGGAAATCGTCTACCGGGCTCTGGAGCGCGACCCCAAGAACCGGTACGGCAGCGCGCGCGAATTCGCCTGGGACCTGGAGCATCCGGATCAAGTGGGAGTAGCCGAGCGCTCTGAATTGACCGACTGGAAATGGCGCCGCGAACCGGTTTCCAAGCGGGTGATGTTCTACGCCATGTTGGCACTGATTCCGATCGTGGTTTTCGGCTTGTTGGTCTACGTCGCGCGGCACGCCTGACGGTAGCACAGGCATCCCTGCCTGTGTCGGGTTTTCCGCACCCCCAATCGCCTAGAATAGCAACCGGGGGTAGTTTCAACATTGTTGCAGCGTGCCGTGCGTGTGGGCTTGTCCCTGGCCGGCGTGGCGATCATTACCTATGTGGCGTACCGGCCGCAGGTTCCCACCTATGCCACCACGGTGGGGTTTGCGTACCTGCTGCTGGTCCTCATCATTGCTACCACCTGGGGGTTTGTCGAGGCAGCGGTGGTCTCGATTGTCGCGACGCTTACCTTCAACTTCTACTTCCTGCCTCCGCTCGGCACCTTCACCATTGGAGATCCGCAGAACCTGGTGGCGTTCCCCAGTTTTCTGCTGACGTCCTTGATCGCCAGCCGACTGTCGGCGCGGGCCCGGCGGCGTGCTCAAGACGCCATCGAGCGGCAACAGGATCTGGAGCGGCTGTACACCTTCAGCCGCGCCATCCTGCTCATCGACAGTGGCGAGCCGTTTCCCAAGCAGCTCATCCAAAAATTGGCGGAGACCTTCAACCTGAACGCCGTGGTTCTGTACGACCGGCAGGCTGGTGAATTCTATCGAGCCGGTCCGGAAGAGTTCGCGGGGATGGATGACCAGTTACGAGACGCCGCATTGAACAGCACGTCTTTTTCGGATCCGGAGCGCAGGCGCGTGATTACCGCGATCCGGCTGGGCGCCGAGCCGATTGCCAGCCTGGCGCTGCAGGGGGCCCTGATGCCGGATTCGGTGCTGCAGGGCATCGCCAACCTGATCGCCATCGGGCTGGAACGAGCCCGGGCGCAGAATCTCGCGCACCAGGTGGAAGCCGCGCGAGAAAGCGAGGAGCTTCGCACTACCCTCATCGATGCTATGGCGCACGAGTTTAAGACGCCGCTGACATCCATCAAGGCCGCCACCACCTCACTGCTGTCCAACCCGGCGCAGTCCGCGGAGAGCCGGACGGAGTTGCTCAAGATCGCCGACGAGGAAGCCGAGCATCTGCACGACTTGATTGACGATGCCGTGGAAATGGCGCGGCTCGATTCGGCGCAGTTCCAGCTTCGCCTCGAACCAGCCGATGCGGGCGAACTCGTACACGACGTGGTGGCTTCGCTGCGTGCCGGAATCGACGGGCGGCCGGTGGAAATCAAAAGCGAGGACGGGCTGCCTGCCATGATGATCGATCGCCGCCTGGTGATGCTGGCGGTGAAGCAGGTGCTCGATAACGCGCTGAAATACTCGCTGCCATCCTCGCCGGTTTCGATCGGGCTTCACCGGGCGGCCGATTCCGTCGTGATCGAGATCGTCGATCGGGGCAAGGGCATTCCCCTGCAGGAGCAGAAGCGGATTTTCGAGCGCTTCTACCGGAGCCCTGCGGTGAAGCAGCAGATCCCTGGTTCGGGCCTGGGGCTAAGCATCGCCAACAGCATCGTTCAGGCACACCATGGAGAACTGGCTCTCACCAGCACTCCCGGTGAGACGACATTCCGCTTGAGCTTCCCGCTGGCATAAGGCGGCGTAGCGGCCACGAAAGGCCCGCCCGGTGGCCGCTACAATAGGGCGCATGAAGAAGACCACGCTCTTCAAGGAGCTTGTGCACCAGCCGGAGATTGTCATGATCCCGGGAGTCGGCGATCCACTGAGCGCGAAGCTCGTACAGAGCGCCGGGTTCCCTGCGGTGTTCCTCAGCGGTTATGCCGCCAGCGCCGCGCTGCTAGGCGCACCGGATGTCGGGCTCTTAACGATGACGGAGATGGCGGAATGCGCCGCGCGGATCGCCGACGCTGTCGATATTCCGGTATTCGCGGACGGAGATAACGGCCACGGGAATGCGACCAACGTGATCCGCACCATGAAGCGCTTCGAGAAGGCCGGCGTGGCCGCCATCTTCTTTGAAGACCAGGTCACGCCGAAACGCTGTGGCCATATGTCGGGCAAACAGATTATCCCGTGCGACGAAATGACCGCGAAGATCCGGGCCGCCGTGGACGCCCGCATCGATCGCGATCTTCTCATCATGGCCCGCACCGATGCGCTCGCCGTGAATAGCATCGACGATGCGATCGAGCGCATGCATCGCTACCTGGAAGCGGGTGCGGACATGTCGTTTGTGGAATCACCGGAATCCCTGGAGCAGTTGCAGCGAATCACGCGCGAGATTGCCGCACCTAACATGGCCAACATGGTTCCTGGTGGAATAACGCCTATTCTCACGGCTAGAGAACTGCAAGAGCTTGGGTTTCGGGTGGTGGCCTATCCGACGATGCTCACGTATGCGATGGCGCGCGCCGGCGAACGGGCGTTGGAGCATTTGCGATCCAGGGGCACCACCGCGGGCTTTGAAGACATGATGGATTTCGGAGAGTTCAACCGCGTGATCGGGCTGGATGAGGTCCGTAAGAAAGAATCCGAGTATTACGGGCCAACCCCCACTCCGAGCGCTACAGAGCCGTGACCAAAGGGAGCGGTCTTCGTGCTCTAACAGCACATCGCCGGCAGCGCCGCAGGCTCCGCCGTTGAGACCCTCTGAATGATCTCGCCGCAGCGCTCCGGGGAAAGAACTGTACCTGCCAGAGACCGGAACTTATCCGCCAGTTCTTCCCACGTCAGCGGATTTTCCGGATCGCCCTTCGGGTAGCGGACAAACCTCTCGTAGCTCTCGCCGGTGTCGAGCTGAATCGCAACCCGCGCCGGCCACTCCCTGGGAAAAGTCTCCTCGATACGCACATCTTTGACCATCGCCACTTTGCCCATGGTCTGGTGAATGCGCGGTGACCCGATCTGCTCCGGAGTGAACTGGTCGAGCCCGGCCGCCCCGCACAGCAGCGCGACCGCAGCGCCGTAGGGCATCGAAAACTGCGCGTCCACTACAGACTCGGGCCGATACTTCTTCTCGCGCGGTTCCGCCACGATTCCCCATCCGGCCTCGAGAACCGCTACCTCGATTCTCTGTACACGATCCGACCGAATCTCATGCTCACGCGCGATTTCCAGAATGGCGTCGATCGGCCCCTGCATGTAGCGGCAGCAGGCGTGGGGCTTTACCGCGGTGCGCAGGATTTCATAGGACTCTCCCAAACCGGCGGTGAGCCTTTCCGGAACGGGGTTGCGCGAATAGCCGTGCAGAAAACCGTCGCGCCCCTCCAGAATGTGGCGCGGACCGCTGAATCCCTCGGCCGCCAGCATCGCCGCCTGAATCCCGTTCTGCGCCGCGAGGCCCGGGTGAATGCGCTTAGTCCAGGCGCCCTCCGCCAGATATTCCATGTTCCCCGCCGCCATGCTGCCGGCGATCCCCACTGCGGCGAGCGTTTGCTCCTCCGTCAGCCCTAGCAATTTGGAAGCAGTGATGGCCGCCCCGAATGCGCCGCAAGTACCCGTTGGATGAAATCCCAGCGCATAGTGCTCCTTCGGCTGTACCGCCATCGCAATGCGCGCGGCGGCTTCAAATCCGGCCACCACCGCCGCCAGAAACCGGCCGGACGATGTCGCGGGCACTGTTTCCGCAAGGGCCAACGCAACGGAGTACATCGTCGTGCCCAGATGAATGGAGCCGCCGCCATGGGTGTCATCCTGTTCGATGCCGTGCGAAGCCGTTCCATTGGCCAATGCCGCAAACCCCGCGATCGTGCGGATGCGCGTGCCGATAATGGTGGCGCATCCCGTCGTGCCAGTGCGCTGAACCATGCGCTGGACCGCCTTCGCCGACTCCTCGCGCGACCCGCGAATCGCCACCGCCAAATAGTCGAGCAGGAAATAGCGCGCGCGGTCGAGAACCTCCGCAGGCAGATTCTCAGGCTCAATCGCCTGCAGGAATTGGACGAGCTCGGCAGTGTATTCCGCGGCCATCGTGTTACCCGTTGTCCCGATACTTCTTTAAAAGGTTGCGCGCAATGATCAGCCGCTGCAACTCATTGGTGCCGCCGCCGATCACTACCAGCGGCGCATCGCGATAATAGCGCTCCACGGGAAAGTCCTTGGAGTAGCCGTTAGCACCCAGAATCCGCATGGCTTCGAGCGACACTTCGGCTGCCGTTTCGGTGGCGAACAGCTTGGCCATACCCGCTTCCAGATCGCAGCGCTCGCCGCGATCTCGCTTCTCCGCAGCGGAATAGATGAGCAGCCGGGAGGCTTCGATGTGCGTCGCCATGTCGGCCAGTTTGTTCTGTATGGTCTGGTATTCGGCGATGGGTTTGCCGAAAGTGACGCGTCTCTGCGCGTAGCGTATGGCCTCCTCGAAAGCGGCCCGCGCAATTCCCAGGCCCCGCGCCGCAACATTCAGCCGTTCCGCCTCCAGCCCCGTCATCACCTGTTTGAATCCCTGGCCCTCCACGCCGCCGACCAGATTCTCCACCGGTACCGGGAAGTTGTCGAAATGCAATTCGCAGGTCTCGACGCTCTTGTAGCCCAGCTTATCGATGTCACGGCCCACGTTCATCCCCGCCGCTCCCTTCTCGATGATGAAGGCGCTCATGCCGCGGTGCGCCGGTTGCGCCGCCGGATCGGTCTTCGCCAGAAGCAGAAACGTGCTGCCGTGCCGCGCATTGGTGATCCACATCTTGGAGCCGTTGACGCGATAGACATCGCCATCGCCGTCGCGCTTCGCGGTGGTGCTGATGTTTTGCAGATCGGTGCCCGCGTTCGATTCCGTCAGGCAGATGCCGCCGCGTTTCTCACCCGTCGCCATGCCGGGCAAAAAGCGGCGCTTCTGTTCCTCGGTCCCGAACCGCACCACCACGTCGCACATCACGGAGTTACTGCCAATCACCCCCGCCAGCCCCAACCATCCCCTGGAGATCTCTTCGAAGACCATCGCGAACGTGGTGGTATCCACGCCCGCGCCGCCATATTCTTCGGGAATGTTCAAGCCGAACAGGCCCATCTCTTGCATCTGGCGAACCAGGTCGTGCGGATATTCGTTGCGGTGCTCCATTTCCGAAGCGACCGGTATGACTTCCTTGGCGACGAATTTCCGAACCGTGCCGACGATCAGCTCCTGCTCGGCGTTCAGTGCTGGCACTACCGTTCTCCTCCGCGCCTCATTAGCTCAAGCCCGACACAGGCAGGAATGCCTGTGCTACCCGGTGGCACAGGCCTCCTGGCCTGTGTCAGGTTGTATTCTTACCCGTGTCCCTAATCCGTCCCCGCCGCACAGGCCCCGCTCCGAATCAACTCCTCAATCTCACCATCCGTGAACCCCGCCTCCCGCAAAATCGCCCGCGTATGCTCGCCAACCTCGGGTGGCGGCCCCTGAATCTCCGCTGGCGTCAACGAAAATCCCAGAGGCAAGCGCGAGAGCAGCGCCGGCTCCTGCCCTTCCAGTTCCACGCGCGCGAGTTGATCGAGCGCCGCCATCTGGCGGTCCTCCATCACCTGCTCCGGATTCTGAACCGGATCGTTAGCCACGTCATGGGCGTCCAGAACAGCAGTCCAATGGGAAACCGGGCATGAAGCCAGAACCTCCGTAATGAGCCGATCGAGCTCCGGTGTGTTGCGAACGCGATCCGCATTGGTGAGGAAGCGCGCATCGCCGGCCCACTCCGGCTTCCCCAGCGCATCGCACAGACGCTGGAACGCCTTGTCGCTGGAGATCCCAATCATCAACGCCCCGTCGGCGGCCCGGTATGCGCCGTAAGGAGCAAAGGCCGTATGCCGCGATCCCTGCGGCCGCGGATTCACGCCCGCGAATTGCCGGTACAACAAGTGATACGACATGAGCATGACGCCGGTCTGAAACAGCGACGTATCCACGCGCTGGCCTCTCCCCGAGCGTTGCCGCTCCAGCAACGCCGCCACCACGCCCAGCGCCATCCAGACGCCCGTGCCCATGTCGAGGATCGAAACGCCGGCGCGTATGGGCATATCCCCGCCGGTCCCCGTGACGCTCATGATTCCGGTTCGCGCCTGCAGAACGGCGTCGTACCCCGGCCTGGCGTAGTCCGGGCCGCTGGGTCCGTAAGCGGAGAGCGAGGCGTAAATGATGTTAGCGCGGCGCGCGCGCACGGCTTCTTCATCGAACCCCAGCTCAGCCGCTCGGCCGCCGCGGAAATTCTCCAGGAAGACATCGCACGTCGCCGCGATCCGCAACACCGTTTCGCGGCCGGTAGGCTGGCGTATGTCCAAGGCGATCGAGCGCTTGCCGCGGTTCAAAATTGTAAAATAAGCGCCCCACTGGCCGCGATGAGGGCCCATAGCGCGGCCGTCTTCACCACTGCCCATGCGCTCAACTTTGATAATATCCGCGCCCAGATCGGCGAGAATCATGCTGGACGCCGGTCCAGCTACGATGGTGCTCAGGTCCAGCACACGCACGCCCGCCAGGATTCCCGGCATGAGACCATGCGTCCGGCCAACGCCGGTATCCGGCATTATCCCGATCCTGCCCGCTTCGTTTTGGCGCCCAGCCGGTGAGAACCGGCGTGCGTCCGGTAGGCCGCTGCCGCCCATTCGCGATTCTGCTCGGTGCTCTTGGCCAGGTTCTGCAGACGCTTCACCTTCACCCGGTTCCCTGCGAGTTCGGCCATCGCTAATTGTGCATGCACTTGTGCGTGCACCTCAATGGCTTCCTCGGCCAGTCTCAAAAGCTCCTCGCATCGCCGGCAGCCCATCGGATCGATTATACGCCGGTTTTTCCAAAGTGGAGAGCCGTTGGCACAATTTCATTTCGAGAAAGTACGGTCGACCTGTTTACCCCTGAGATAGACCTTGGCGATACTTTTGGTGTTGGCGATATCGTCGAGCGGGTTTGCGTCGAGGACGATGAAATCGGCGCTCTTGCCGGGTTCCATGGTCCCTCGATCCTTCAGTCGCAGGAAACGGGCGGCGGTGACGGTCGCTGCCGTGAGCGCCTGCGCCGGTGTCATCCCGGCTTCCACCATGAGTTGCAACTCGCGATGCGCGTTGTAAGCGTGAAAGTAGTCGGGCGCGGCGCCGGAGTCGGTGCCGAAGCCAATGTGGGCGCCTGCCGCGTTAAGCCTGGCGAGGTTGTGCCGCATGATGCCGTACGTTTTCTGGGCCGCTTGCACAACCGCGGGCGGACGAGTGTCGTAGGCTGCGCGCATACGGGCCACGATGGCGGCCGGCACCGTCTCGCGCAGCAACGCATCGTCCAACCAGCTCGGCGGCCGGGCATAAGTACGGCTCTGGGCTAGCCCCAGGTTAGGCATCACCAGTATGTTCTGCTTCCGGATCAGTGCGACCGCTTCGTCATCCAATTCGCGGTCGCGGACCAGGTGCGCAAAGCCGTCGATTCCCGCGCGCGCCAGGTCCTTGGCGTCATCCAGGTAGTACACGTGCGCAACCACGCGTGTGCCGCCCTTGTGAGCTTCGTCGATAATCGCGCGGTAGAGATCCGGACTGAGCTTCGGAACCGTGCCGTTGCGATCGTCCACCCAGATCTTGATGAAATCGACCTTGCGCGCGATCTGCTCGCGCACCACCTTCCGCGCCTCGGCTTCGGTAGTCACGCCATACGCCGATGGTTTTAGCGCCGGATCGGCCGGCCCCGCATTGGGAGCGGCTATGCCACGCCCTGCCATACGAAACAATGTCCCGCCGTTGGCTTCCTGTTCCATGCGAACTTGAAACGGCAGATCGCCCGGGTCGGTGCCAAGCGACAGGACCGCGCTCACCCCCACGTACGCATAGCGACGGAGATGGTCGTCCAGATTGTCGTGCGTGTAATTCTCGGCCGCATAGCTGAGTTCCTTTTGATAGCCGATGTGGATGTGGGTATCGATGAGCGCCGGAATCACGGTCTTGCCGGCAAGGTCCACGCGCGCGACCCCGGCCGGAGCAGGCAAGGATCCCTTCTTCCCCACTTTGACCACATGCCCGTTTTCGACCAAAAAGGCGGCATTCTCCACGGGCGGACGGCGAGCATCCGTGATGAGCCGCGCTCCTTCGTATAGCACTGGCTGAGCGGTGGCAACACTTGCAAACCACCACAGGCAAGCGGCAGCGGGCAAACCGCATTCGCGCGCAAATCGCGATATCATCTTCAACAACCGAGGCGCAATCATGCGAGTTCTTCCAGTCTTATTACTATCGAGTGCCATGTTCGCACAAACCGAGCAGCCGGCGCCGGTGGTGGGCATGTTGAACTACATCCATGCCACCGCCAATCTGGACACCACTGTCCAGTTCTATCTCGACGTGTTCGGCCTGGAAAAGCCCAACCCTCCCAGGCCGCCTAACCCGGCCGTCCCCGGCCTCATCAATGCGCCGGGCGCGCTGCTTCATGTCGCCGTACTCAAGTTTCCAGGCTCGCCATTCGGCTTCGAGCTCACGTACTTCGGCGCCGTCGATCACAAAGCCGGCCAGGCTCTTCCCACCGATCCCGGCGCCGCGGCCCTGGTAGTTCAAGTGCCTGATTTGGATCGGGTGCTGGCGGCTCTCAAGAAAGCCGGCGCGCCGATCATATCGCGCTCCGGAGTTCCTATAAAGGTAGGCCCGCCGGATCGCGGCGCCCGCATGATCATGGTGCGCGACCCGGATGGCTACTTGCTAGAAGTGGTGGAGTCTGCGACTGCCGGCGCGGCGATGGGCCGCACGGTCGCCGATATGGAAGCCACCCGCAAGTTCTACCACGATCTGCTGGGATTTGAACTTACCGGCGACATGGAGTTTGGGCCCCACCCCGGGATACACGCCCTGGTGGGAGCGCCCGCTGGCGGCACCGCCCGGCGGCTGACGACCAAAGTGCCCGGCACGAACGCACGTCTGGAATTCCGCGAGTTCAAAGGCATTCCGCGCACGCCCTTCCATCTCCGCATTCCCGACCCAGGCTGTCCGGCCGTGGCGCTACGCGTCACCGATCTCGATGGACTGCTCAAGCGGATCAAGGCGGCGGGCGTCAAAGTGGTTTCCGCCGGCGGCATACCCGCCCAGTTCAGCCCGACCATCCGCAACATATTTATCGAGGACCCGGACGGTTTCAAAATCGAGCTATTCCAGACGAAGTAACGCTGGCGATCTTGTCGCCGGCAAGCGCAACGCACGCTTCGGGCAGGTTACCAGTTATTTTTCGCCTAAGACGAAGAGGAAGCCTCGGCCGGCGGATCGTCAGAACCCTGCGCTCGAAATGTTTTGGCGGCGAGACCGGCGGGGAAGCGTAGGCGTGTGACTTTGATGTTCTTGAGCTTCCGGAAGCCGGCTATCAGCAGTGTGCGGACCACCAGCCACTTCAATTGAAAGAATCTCTCGTTACACTCTAAACAGCGGAAGGGGAGGAACAAAATACCAATGCGCCTCTCCACAACAGTGCGCCTGCGGGATCGAGTAACGTTCGCCGAATTGCACTGCGGACACACTCGTATCACTGCTCTCCTCCAGACTTAACTATCTCATGAAGCTGACTGCATAAATCGGCCTACGGTACTAGCCGGGTGATACCATTCGTACGGAATCTTCCGAAGCCATCCAACTGGTGAGACATTCAGGAAGTGATTTTCCATACCATAAGCTCTCCACTAATTTCCGGAACGCGCCTCGACAATAGGCCGCCGCCGCGGGACGGGCAGGACGCTATAATGAACCGCATTAACCTTTAAGGCATTTCTCTATGTCCCGCATCGTCCGCTGTTCTCTAATCCAGGCGTCCAACGCCGCTCCCCCCGACGCGTCGCTCGAAGCCACCAAACTGGCCATGATCGATAAGCACGTCGGCTACATCCGAATGGCCGCGGCCGACGGCGCGCAGATCGTCTGCCTGCAAGAGATCTTTTATGGCCCATACTTCTGCGCGGAGCAGACCACGCGCTGGTATGACTTCACCGAACCCGTGCCCGATGGCCCTACCATCCGCATGATGCGCGATCTTGCCCGCACGCTCCGGGTTGCGCTCATCGTCCCCGTCTATGAGATCGAGCAGGATGGCGTGTACTACAACACCGCTGCCGTGATTCACAACGACGGCTCCTACCTTGGCAAATACCGCAAGACGCACATCCCCCACGTGGCCCCCGGTTTCTGGGAGAAGTTCTACTTTCGCCCCGGCAACCTCGGCTACCCCGTGTTCGACCTGGGATTCGCCAAGATCGGCGTCTACATCTGTTACGACCGCCACTTCCCCGAGGGCGCGCGGGCGCTGGGGCTGAACGGCGCCGAGATCGTGTTCAATCCCTCCGCCACCGTCGCCGGTTTGAGTGAGCACTTGTGGAAGCTGGAACAGCCCGCGCACGCCGTAGCCAACGGCTACTTCGTCGGCGCCATCAATCGCGTAGGCGTCGAAGCCCCCTGGAACATCGGCGAATTTTACGGATCCAGTTACTTCTGCGATCCGCGCGGACGCATCATTACCCAGGCCGCCCGCGACCGCGATGAAGTGCTCACCGCCGATCTCGATCTCGACCTGATCGCCGAAGTCCGCAAGACCTGGCAGTTCTTCCGCGACCGCCGGCCCGACATGTACGAATTGCTCGTCAAGGCCTGAGCCATGCACGAGCCCCCCTTACCGGTTCCGCGCAACCTCGAGCAATTCCCCGAATTGCACCCGCCCTTCGCGCGCCCGGCGGCGCTAGTAGAAGCCAACCGCTGCCTGTTCTGTTTCGACGCCCCTTGTACCGCGGCCTGCCCCACGCACATCGACGTGCCGCGTTTCATCAAGAAGATCGCCAACGAAAATGTCCGTGGCGCGGCCCTGACCATCCTCGACGCCAACATCCTGGGCCTGAGCTGTGCCCGCGTCTGCCCGGTGGATGTTCTCTGCGAAGGCGCCTGCGTGCTCGATCTCTATAATCAAAAACCCATCGAGATCGGCCGCCTGCAGCGCTACGCCATGGACGCCTTCTACACAAATCTCGCAAACCTGAGCACCGGTACACCCCCGCAACCGCCCAGCCCTGGTAGGGCGGACCCCCTGGTCCGCGCGGGTCCCCCTGGCCCCGCTCTTCCCGTGGCGCACCAAGAAAAGCCGGTCGGGGGACCGGCTGCGGACCGGGGGTCCGCCCCACAAATAGCCTGCGTCGGCGGCGGCCCAGCCTCCCTAGCCTGCGCCGCCGAACTACGCCGTCGCGGTTTCCCCGTCACTATCTTCGACAATCGCCCGCTACCCGGCGGCCTCAACACCTACGGCGTAGCCGAGTACAAGCTCCGTCCATCCGATAGCCTCCGCGAAGTTGACCTCGTCCGCTCCCTGGGTGTCGAGTTCCGCCAGGCCGAGATCGGCCTCGATCCATCCCTCGCTACTCTGGAAAAACAATACGACCGCATCTTCCTCGGCCTTGGCCTGGGCTCGATGTTGCAGCTAGGAATCCCCGGCGAGCAATCGTCCGGCGTGGTCGATGCGCTGACCCTCATCGCGCGCTACAAAACGTCTCACGATGTGCCAGTAGGCCGCCGCGTAGTCGTGATCGGCGGCGGCAACACCGCCATCGACGCCGCCAACGCCGCCTGCCGCCTCGGTGCGTCCGAAGTCCACATCTTCTACCGTCGCGGCGAAAAGGACATGCCGGCCTTCGCTTCCGAGTACGAGAACTCCAAAATCGAAGGCGTCCGCTTCCATTTCCTGGCCCAGCCGCTCGAGATCCTCCACGACGATGGCCGCGTCTCTGCGGTGCGCTTCATAGGGACTCGCTTGGCCCCGCCCGATGCCTCCGGCCGCCGCCCGTTCGAACCCCTGCCTGGCACCGACTTCGTCTTCCCGTGCGACATGGTGATCCCCGCGCTTGGCCAGTCGCGCATTGTCGGCCTTCTGGAAGCCATCGGCGTCGCGGTCCACAACGGCTCGATCGCGGTCGACCGCCCCACCGGCCGCACCGCCAATCCGAAATATTACGCCGGTGGCGATTGCGTCAACGGCGGACGCGAAGTGGTCGACGCCGTGGCCGATGGCAAGCGCGCCGCCATCGCCATCGCCCAAAGCCTGATCGCCCAAAACCCGGAGCCGCAGCATGGCTGACCTTACCACTGTGTTCGCGGGACACATCCATTCCCCGAACCCCTTCTGGCTGGCCTCCGGACCGCCCGCCAATTGCGCCGACCAGGTAATGCGCGCCTTCGACGCCGGCTGGGGCGGCGCGGTGTGGAAGACCATCGGCGAGCCCATCGTCAACGTCTCCTCGCGCTATTCTTCGGTCGATTGGAACGGCCAGCGCATGATGGGGCTGAATAATATCGAGCTGATCTCGGACCGGCCCATCGAGACCAACCTGCGCGAGATTGCCGAGGTCAAACGGCGCTACCCGAAGCATGCGGTGGTCGCCTCCCTGATGGTCGAATCCAAGCGCGAGGCCTGGCACGACATCGTGAAGCGCTCCGAAGATGCCGGCGCCGACGGTCTGGAATTGAACTTCGGCTGCCCCCACGGCATGAGCGAGCGCGGCATGGGCAGCGCCGTCGGCCAGGTGCCCGAGTATTCTTGCATGATCACGGAATGGGTGAAGGAAGTGGCGCGCACCCCGGTTCTGGTCAAGCTCACCCCCAACGTCACCGATGTGCGCACCATCGCGCGCGCGGCCCGGCGCGGCGGCGCCGACGGCCTATCCGCCATCAACACCATCAACTCCATCACCGGCATCGATCTCGATACCTTCACGCCGCGCCCCGATGTGGGCGGCCATTCGGCGCACGGCGGCTACTGCGGGCCGGCCGTGAAGCCCATCGCGTTGCACCTGGTGCAGCAGCTTGCCTCCGATCCCGAAGTGTCCCTCCCCATTTCCGGCATCGGCGGCGTCGCCACCTGGCGCGAAGCCGCCGAGTTCCTTCTGCTGGGCTCGACCACCGTGCAAGTTTGCACCGCCGCTATGCACTATGGCTTTCGCATCGTGGAAGATATGATCGACGGCCTGAGCCACTGGATGGACGAAAAGGGATTCGCCACCATCGACCAGTTCCGCGGCCTCTCGCTTCCCAAGATGACTGAATGGAAGCATCTGGATTTGAATTACCGCATCGTGGCGCGCATCGACCGCGATAAGTGCATCGGCTGCGACCTGTGTTACATCGCGTGTTGGGACGGCGCACATCAGTGCATCCACCGTGAAGGCCATGCCGTGCCGGAGGCCGTGGAAGCGGCGAGCCGCGCAAGCATCGCGGTGACGCCCATAGCCAAGCTCGATTCCGCCGCAGGCGCTGCCGGCCGCACCCCGCCCGAGCGCATTCCGCGCGTGGATGAAGACGAGTGCGTAGGGTGCAATCTCTGCTGGCTGGTGTGCCCGGTGGAAGACTGCATCACCATGGAGCGCATCGATACGGGACGGCCGCCCGAATCGTGGGAGCAGCGGGTGGCGTCCGCCCCGAAAGGCCGCCACTCATGACTACGCCCATTCAAAACCCGACACAGGCAGGAATGCCTGTGCCACGTGGCACAGGCCTCCTGGCCTGTGTCGGGTTTCGTCCTTCACTAAAAGGCCCCCACTCATGACCACACTCATCCGCAACGGCACCGTCGTCACCGCCCGCGACACCCAAAAAGCCGACGTCCTCATCGAGTCCGGCGTCATCAAAGAAGTCCGCCCCGATATCCCCGAGCCATCCGCCGAAAAAACAATCGACGCCACCGGCATGTACGTTCTGCCCGGCGGCATCGATTGCCACACCCACCTCGACATGCCTTTCGGCGGCACCACGTCCAGCGACGATTTCGAAACCGGCACGCGCGCCGCGGCGTTCGGCGGTACCACCTGCCTGGTCGATTTCGCCATTCAAGCCCGCGGCACACGCATGCGCGACGCCCTCGACACCTGGTGGAAAAAAGCCGAGGGCAAGGCCTGCATTGACTATGGCCTGCACATGATTGTGACCGACCTGGCCGGCGCCGGCCTCGAAGATATGGACGACATGGTGCGCGAGGGCATCGCCAGCTTCAAACTCTTCATGGCCTATCCCAACGTGCTGATGGTCGATGACGGCACCATTTTCCGCGCCCTATCCCAGACCGCCAAGAACGGCGCGCTCATTTGCATGCACGCCGAGAACGGCAGCGTGATCGACGTCATCGTGCAGCGCGCGCTGGCCGAGGGCAAAACCGCGCCCATCTATCACGCGCTCACGCGGCCGCCGCGCGCCGAAGCCGAGGCCGTGCACCGCGCCATCGCCCTGGCGGAGATCGCCGGAGCGCCGGTATACATTGTGCACCTGTCTTCGGAAGATGCCCTCAACGAAGTCCGGGAAGCGCGCGATCGTGGCGTGCCCGCCTTCGCCGAAACGTGCCCGCAGTACCTCCTGCTCTCCATCGACGAAATGGAGCGCCCCGGATTCGAAGGCGCCAAGTACGTGTTCACGCCGCCCCTGCGGCCCAAGCAGCATCAGCCCAAACTTTGGGATGGCCTCAAAGACGACCACCTGCAAGTAGTCTCCACCGACCATTGCCCCTTCTGCTTTGAAGATCAAAAGGTGCTAGGCAAAGACGATTTCACCAAGATCCCCAACGGCGGCCCCGGCGTCGAAAACCGCCTGCAACTGATCTATCACCACGGCGTCAACCAGGGAAAGATTTCGATCAACCGCTTCGTCGAGCTGGTCTCCACCACCCCCGCGCGCATTTTCGGCATGTACCCCAAGAAAGGCGAAATTGCGCCCGGAAGCGATGCCGACCTGGTCATCTGGGACCCCGCCGCGCGCCACACCATCAGCGCCAAAACCCATCACATGCGCGTCGATTACTCGATGTTCGAAGGCTTCGAAGTAAAGGGCAACGTGCGCACCGTCCTCTCACGCGGCGAGATCATCGTGGATGGCGCCCAGTTCCTAGGCAAGCCCGGCCGCGGCCAATATCTACGCCGCGCCGCCCGCGGCGGCGCCTGGAGTTAGTACCACAGGCATCCCTGCCTGTGTCAGGTTTTCTTCAGCGATGCCATATCAATCACGAAGCGATACTTCACATCGCCCTTCTGTAGCCGGTCGTACGCCTCATTAATCTGCTGAATCCCGATCATCTCGATATCGCAGACGATCCCGTGACCTTCGCAAAAATCCAGCATCTCCTGAGTTTCGCCAATACCGCCGATGGCCGACCCCGCGAACTGACGCCGCGGCAAGAGTAGGTTAAATGCCTCCACCGGCAGCGGCAATTCCGGCGCCCCCACCAGCGTCAAGGTTCCATCCAACTTGAGCAGGCCTAAATACGCATTGATGTCGTGTTGCGCCGACACCGCGTCCAGAATGAAATCGAAGCTGTCGGCGTGCTTCTTCACCTCGTCCGCGTTTTTCGAAACGACGACCTCATGCGCGCCCAGTCGCAGCCCGTCGGCGGTTTTCCCTGGCGATGTCGTAAACAGCACGACGTGTGCCCCAAATGCCCGCGCGAACTTGACTCCCATGTGACCCAGCCCGCCCAGCCCCACAATACCGACCTTCTGGCCGGGCCCGACCTTCCAGTGGCGCATCGGAGAATACGTGGTAATCCCGGCGCATAACAGCGGAGCCGTCGCTGCCAGATCCGCCTTGTTCGAAACTTTCAGAGTAAACGCCTCGTCCACCACGATGCTTTCCGCATAGCCGCCCAACGTCGGGCCACCGAGGTACTTGTCGTTTCCGTTATAGGTGAAGGTAGGGGTCCGCTCGCAGTATTGTTCCAGCCCGCGCAGGCAACTAGTGCACGTCCGGCAGGAATCCACCATGCAGCCCACCGCTGCCAGGTCGCCTTCTTTAAATCTCCTCACATCGCGGCCGGTTCTCACCACACGGCCGACAATTTCGTGTCCCGGCACCACGGGGTAGATGGTATTGTGCCACTCGTTGCGCACCTGATGCAGGTCGGAGTGGCAGACACCGCAATAGAGAATGTCGATGAATACATCACCGGGCAGCGGCTCGCGGCGTTGTATCGAGACCGGCGCGAGCCCTGCAGTGGCGTTCTGGGCAGCCCAAGCCTTTGCTGTCCTGGTTGTCGCGGGCGCCACTAAAGAATCTGTACTGGTGGACATATTTATGTACTCCATCAACTATGTTACATTTCTGCCATGGCGGGGCCGCAAATGATGAAGCACGATCCCACACTCTACAATCCCGATCTCGCGCCCGTCCCCAAAGAGCGCCGCACGTGGGGCATCTACAACTATGCCTCGCTGTGGGTCGCCATGAGCGTCTGCATTCCGACCTACATGCTGGCCTCCGGCCTGATCGCCGGCGGCATGGCTTGGTGGCAGGCCATCGCCACCATCCTTCTAGGCAACCTGATCGTGCTAGTCCCCATGCTCTTGAACGCCCACGCCGGCGCCAAGTATGGCATCCCGTTCCCGGTGCTGGTGCGCGCGTCGTTCGGAGTGCGTGGCGCTAACATTCCGGCGGTCCTGCGCGCCCTGGTAGCATGCGGCTGGTTCGGGATTCAAACGTGGATTGGCGGCCAAGCCATTTATTCCATGCTCCAGATCTTGTGGCCCGCGTTCCCCGGCGGCGTCTGGGTTTGCTTCTTCGCCTTCTGGGCGCTCAACATTTTCGTGATCTGGCGCGGCATTGAAACCATCAAATTTCTGGAAGGCGTGGGCGCTCCCTTCATGCTCGGAGTCGGCCTCCTGCTGTTGTGGTGGATCACTCGCAAAGCCGGCGGCTTCGGCCCCGTGCTGAGCGCCCCAAGCAAGTTTCACACCAACGCCGAGTTCCTCCACTTCTTCATCCCGTCTCTCACCGGCATGGTCGGCTTCTGGGCCACCGTGGCCTTAAATATCCCCGACTTCACCCGCTACGCGAAATCGCAAAGGGCGCAGGTGGTGGGCCAAGCTCTCGGCCTGCCCACGGCCATGACGCTCTATTCGTTCATCGGCGTGGCCGTCACCTCAGCTTCGGCCGTGCTGTTCGGCCAGGCCATTTGGGACCCGGTGCAACTGCTCGGCAAATTCAACCAGCCCGCGGTCGCGTTCGTCGCCCTGATCGCCTTGCTCATTGCCACGCTGAACACCAACGTGGCGGCCAACGTAGTCTCTCCCTCAAACGATTTCTCGAACCTCAACCCGCGCCGCATCTCCTTCCGCACCGGCGGCCTGATCACCGGTGTGGTCGGCGTAATGATGATGCCCTGGAAACTGGTGGCCGATTTCAACTCATACATCAACGGCTGGCTGGTAGGCTACTCGGCGCTGCTCGGTCCTATCGCCGGCATCATGATCGCCGACTATTTCCTGGTGCGCCGCTCGCGCCTGCTCGTGCCCGACCTCTACCGCCGCCACGGCGCCTATGCTTACGATAACGGTGTGAATCTGCGCGCTGTCGCCGCGCTGGGCACAGGTATCGCCGTGTCCCTGGTAGGCCTGCTGGTCCCTCCGCTGCGGATACTTTACGACTATGCCTGGTTCGTCGGCTTCGGCGTCTCGGCGATAGTCTACGTTTCGCTGATGCAGCGCACCGAAGCGCCCGCGACTCTGCCTGAGTGGGAAGGGGAAGGGTAGAGAGGCAAGGCGGGTCTCTCAATGACGGTGAACGTTAAACTCTCGTTGATCTTAGCTGTAGCGGCTACGTCCTTCGTCCTAATAGCAAACTTTATCTTGTTTGCGATGATTGGAGAGATTAACCGGCGTCTTTCCGATGGACACCCTCACCACGGAACCCGCCCATCCTCATTAAAATACCCACCCGTCGGTCCATCCGCCGCAATCGTCGCCATCTCAATCGCGACGCGCGCCCCCTGCTCGGGCGTACGCGGGCCGCTATGACCATTCAAATCCGTCGCCACATAGCCGGGACAAACAGAGTTTACCTTCACCGGCGTGTCGCGCAATTCATTGGCGAACTGCACCGTGACTGCGTTGAGCGCCGTCTTCGACGTGTTGTATCCCAGCACCAGAAACTGGGACAGAGGGGTGGCCGGATCGCCGGTAAGGCACAACGATCCCAGGCTGCTGGACACATTCACAATTCGCCCAGCTTCCGAACGCAACAACAGCGGCAGCATACCCTGGATTACGGCCATGGTGCCAAAAACATTGGTCTCATAAACCTGTTTCACCAAAGCCAGATCCACGTTGCTCGGTTTGGACCCCCATTCCACCGCAATGCCGGCATTGTTGACTAGGACGTCGAGCCTACCGTGTGTGGATTCGATCTGCGCCGCAGCCGCCCTGATCGTTTCGGGCCGAGTTAGGTCCAGCAGCACGGGCACCGCGGCATGGCCGTCCTGGGCCAACCGTCCAGCGGCGGCTTCCGCTCGCCCCAAGTCGCGGCAGCCCAATAGCACGGTCATCCCGTTCTTGGCGAGCCCCCGTGCGATCTCGTATCCGATTCCTTTATTCGCGCCCGTAACCAAGGCGATTTTCTTTCCGTTTGCGGGTGTAGTCATGCGCTGCCTCACTTCCCACTCTATCGGTTTAACCTACCGGATGGAGCTCTAGTCACGCGCGCGGCTACGAAATCTTTCGCGTCTCTTCAACCAGTTATCCCGCGCCACACCCGCCTCCCGCACACTCCGCGTGCTAACTTACCAATCAGAGGAGGCGGCCCACCGTCTCCTTTGGACCTGCCGGCCGGCAAGCGTCGCAACTTAGGTAGTGCTGAACTTCCGGAGGCCGTTAACGCCTCGCGGCGATCCCCTACGGGAGGACGTCGACGGAAGACTTTGGAATCGATTCCATAACACCCTGCGGTGAGCGGATAGCTCGCATCGCCGCCCCGCGGGATCGCAGAGAGCCAAGCATCGAATCGAGCGGGAAAAAAGTAACGCCATCCAGCGATTCCAATGCCTTCGAAGATGCGGCTCAAACTACTGGCGGCCGGTCACGCCCGGCGATAAGTCCGAAGGCCCCGGCCGCCGCGACGAAATTCCTCCTCCGTTCTATCCGCCTGCTCGGCCGCAGTGTGTCCACTCGTTTGACACGCCAGAAGCATCCACTTATATTCAGGTTGGCAGACCCGCGCCATGAGCCTCCTCTTCACCACCGGACCCGAAGCGCGCGAACTCTCCGGTTCACATCTCAAGCAAGGCCTATTCCACGCGCTCGATGCCCTCGGCCCCCGCAAGAAAGTGCTGGTAGTCCCGCCCGATTTCACCCGCCGCCATTCCCGCGCTGGCGAGCTGACGCAATACGCCTACGAATATTACGGCGACCGCCTGACGGACATACTCCCCGCCCTCGGAACCCACACCCCCATGGCCGACGGTCAGATCGAAATGATGTTCGGAAATGTGCCGCGCTGGATCTTCCGCGTCCACGATTGGCGTATCGGACTGACCACGCTCGGCCACGTTCCCGCCGATTTCATCCGCGAGCAATCCGAAGGCGAACTGGATTTCGCCTGGCCCGTCGAAATCAACCGCCTGCTGGCCGAAGGCGGCTTCGATCTGATTCTGTCCATCGGGCAGGTGGTTCCGCACGAAGTGGCGGGCATGGCCGGCCACAACAAGAACATCCTCATTGGCGCCGGCGGCGCCGAGAACATCAATAAGAGTCACTATCTGGGAGCGGTCTACGGGATGGAGCGAATCATGGGCCGCGTGGACAATCCCGTGCGCCGCGTTTTGAATTACGCCGCCGGCCGTTTCGCCCGCCATCTTCCCATCGTGCACGTGCTCACCGTCATCGGCGGCGACTCCGGCGGACTTTTCGTCGGCGACGATCTGGAGTGCTTCGAACGCGCCGCCGAGTTGAGCCTCAAAGTGAATCTCACCCTGCTCGATCAGCCCATCCGCCAAGCCGTAGTTTATCTGGACCCGCACGAATACAAGAGCACCTGGCTTGGCAACAAGGCGATCTATCGGACCCGCATGGCTCTTGCGGAGGGTGGCGAGCTGATCGTACTCGCGCCCGGCGTCAAACAGTTTGGCGAGGACCCGGACATCGACGCATTAATCCGCAAGTATGGCTACACCGGTACCCCTGCCGTGCTCGGTGCCGTCGAGCAGAACGCCGATCTCGCCCTCCACCTGAGCGCGGCGGCGCATCTGATTCACGGATCGTCCGAGGGCCGTTTCACCATCACGTATTGCCCTGGCCACCTCGGCAAGGAGGAGATCGAAGCGGTAGGCTACCGCTATGCGCCGCTCGACCAAATGCTGAGAGTCTACGATCCGGCGAAGTTGCAGGATGGGCCGAACGCAGTCGGCGGCCAGGAAGTCTTCTTCATTTCCAACCCGGCTCTGGGTCTATGGGCGAATCGCGAGCGGTTCCCGGCGCGCGCCCAGGCCCTCCTCAGCGCCTCGAATCGCATAAAGTAGAGACGAGCATGTCGAGCCTCCGAGAACCTCCGCCGGTTGCGCCGCCGCTCATCGTGCCCTCCGGTATCGCGGCCGTCGTGGGCCGGTACCGTTGGCGCATCTGCGCACTCCTGTTCTTCATCACCACCCTGAACTACATGGACCGGCAGGTGCTCGGAGTGCTCGCGCCCGAGTTGCAGCGCGCCATTGGATGGAACGAAATTCAGTACGGCAACATCGTCACGGCCTTCTCGGGCGCCTATGCCGTCGGGCTGCTGCTGGCCGGCCGCTTCATCGACCGCGTGGGTACCCGAATCGGCTATGCCGTCGCCATCGCCATCTGGAGCTTCGCCACCATCGGCCACTCCCTGGCTCGGACGGTGGTGGCCTTTGCCCTGGCGCGTTTCTTTCTGGGTCTCAGTGAGGCAGCCAACTTTCCCGCCGCTATCAAAACGGTGGCCGAATGGTTCCCCAAGAGAGAGCGCGCGCTGGCTACCGGAATCTTCAACTCCGGGGCCAACATCGGAGCCATCGTCGCACCCGCCGCGGCTCCGTGGATCGCGGTCCAATGGGGCTGGCAGTGGGCCTTCGTCTTTCTGGGAACGCTTAGCGCACTTTGGGTAGTGCCGTGGATGGCCATCTATCGCCGCCCCGAAGCGCATCCCAAAGTCACCGTCTCGGAATTGAATTACATCCAGAGCGACCCGCCCGAGCCGACCGCGGCCGTGCCGTGGATCAAGCTGCTGCCGCACCGTCAGACCTGGGCCTTTCTGCTCGGGAAGTTCCTCACCGACCCCATCTGGTGGTTCTTCCTGTTCTGGCTTCCCAAATTCCTGAACACGCAATACGGCTTGTCGTTGACTGAGCTGGGATGGCCACTGGTCATCATCTACAGCATGTCGATGGCCGGCAGCATCTATGGCGGCTGGCTTCCGGCGCGCTTCGTCAAGCTGGGTTGGAGCCTGAACCGCGCGCGCAAAACCTCCATGCTGATTTGTGCGGTTGCGGTGACCCCTATCATGTTCGGCGCCACGGCGGGAAAGTTGTGGCTGGCCGTAGCTCTCATCGGCCTGGCTACGGCCGCGCATCAGGGCTGGTCGGCGAATCTGTACACCATGGCGTCCGACACATTTCCGAAGCGCGCCGTGGCGTCGGTCGTCGGCATCGGCGGTTTCGGCGGGATGCTAGGCAGCATGATGATCGCCACCTTCACCGGCTTTCTCTTGCAGTTCACGGGCAGTTATGTCCCGGTCTTTGTGATTGCCGGATCGGCGTATCTGGTCGCGCTGGCAGTTATCCAGCTCCTCTCACCCAAGCTGGAGCCGCTTACCGAACCTTGACCAGCTTACCGAGCCGTGACCAAAGGGAGCGGTGCTTGTTGTCGGAGTGAAATGTATCTATGAACGCTTCCCCTACCGGTCTCGAAATTCCTCCCCGAGGCGCTCTTGACTTCCTGGCGCTCGGCGCCTTGGTGCATCGGCTCGACCCCGGAGTCATTCCCTTTCGCAAAGCTACCGAGTGCCAGATTCACGTGAGCGGCGCCGAGTTCAACGACGCCGCCAACCTGGCAGACTGCTTCGGCCTGCGTACCGCCATCGCCACGGCCATGGTCGACTATCCCATTGGCGATCTGATCGCGGAGCGTGTGCGCGCCATGGGTGTGAAGCCGTTCTACAAGAGGTTCGCGCACAATGGCGTCAACGGCCCCAACATGGCCACGGTCTATAGCGACCGCGGATTCGGCGTCCGGCCGCCGGTGGTCTTCTACAACCGCGCCAACGAAGCCGCCGCCCAATTGCAGCCCGGCGATTTCGATTGGAAGGCCATCTTCGCGGAGGGCGTTCGCTGGTTTCACAGCGGCGGTGTCTTCGCGGCGCTCTCTTCCAGCACCGGCGAGTTGATCGTCGAGGCGATGTGCGCCGCCAAGGCCGCGGGAGCGGTGGTGTCCTTCGACCTGAACTACCGCGAGAAGCTGTGGCGTCTGTGGGGCGGAGCGGAGCGCGCCGCCGAAGTAATGAACCGCATCGTGCCACACGTCGATGTGCTGGTGGGCATTCCCGGCGCCCAGATCGAGGAGCTGCAGCGCCAGCATCCGCACATCAAACTGTTCGCCGCCACTCTCCGGCACGAGCATTCCGCCGCCCGCCACAGTTGGAGCGCAGTGGCCTGGGCAGGCGGCCAAAGTTGGGTTACGCCGACTTGTGAGCTGGAAGTACTAGATCGCGTCGGTAGCGGCGACGGCTTCGCGTCCGGCCTGTTCTATGGTCTCCTCGCCGGTGAATCCCTGGAGAGCGCGCTGCATTTGGGGTGGGCGCACGGGGCGCTGCTGAACACGTTCCCAGGCGATACCACGATGGCTACTCTGGAACAGGTTCGGGCTTTCGTGGGCGGGGGTTCTTCCCGGATTCAGCGGTAGGTGCGAATTACTGCGCCGGCTCGACTTCGTCGGGAAAGCGAATTCCTACGCGCCGCAAAAACAGGGCGTCCCCGGCCTCGAAAGGCGCGCCATGTTGGGGCAGTTGATTAGCCGTGGGGCATTCGCGCCAGTAATCCGCCAATGATTTAACCACGTAGACGTGCTTCCGGCATTGGCTGCAGCGCCAATAGATCACTAGCTGCCGGTCGACGGTCAATCCCACTTCCCGTATCCTCGCCGGTTGTCGGCCGCACTCGCACGCTAGATCGATTCGCTGGTACATAAAAGTCTCAGCGGCCCCGAATCCCCGGATGCAGTGGGGTAAGCCAAAATGAAGGCGACATGGGGCCGCAGAGCAATCATGCCTGGAAAACGTGAAACCTGAGAGGCCTGTTCGTACTCCACGGGTCCTAGGACGAAATCCGTTTATCCGCAGGTGGGGCATGCTTTAGCCTGCCCACAAATCAGCGCCATAGTGAGAGACGCGGCGGATTGTCTATGAGTAGAGCCGACGGCCACCGTTGAAGGATTGCCCTAATAAACTGTCCGGTGATTTCGAAACCGTCGCGCGTCGGCATGAGTGCCGACGCAGCACGCTTTAGCGTCGCTAAAGCGTGCGCCACGATGTGGCGCGGACACTGGTGTCCGCCGTGCCAAGACTCATCTTGGCACGTGGTTTTGTAACGAAATAGTCGGGACACCTAACTAGTTCCAGCTTCGGCGGGGCAAGCTGAAGCATGTCCTACTACTGCAATTCGTTGACGGGGATGTCGAAGTGCGCGGTGTTCACCACACCCTTGCGCTGGAACTGGACCCATACGCGATAGGTCCGCGCGCGCGGGAACACCAGGCTGAACTGAACTTGCGGCCCGCCATCGGCAATCAGCGGGTGCGTGTGAATTAGATCGATCAAGTCGTCGCTGCCGGCCAGCATGTGCGCCCACGCGCCCAGGTATTTCTCCAGTCCGTCGGCGGGACTCAGGCGGAAGTACATCTGCGTCTTCTGTCCGGAGATGGGCTGCGGCGGATCGGTGGTGAGTGACACCTGCAGGTTCTCGGTGTCCTTGGTGGAGTAATCGCGCGCGATCTTGACGGGCGCCGGCGGCGGCCCGGGCACGATCACCGTCTTGGTGACCAGTTGGGGAGTCGCACCATCGGGATAAAAATCGCCGAGCACGCGATACATGCCAGGCTGGGGAAACACGATGTCGTACAGGAAATTGCCGTCCGGCTGCAACACGGGATGATTGTGGACGAAGAACTGCAGGTCCTGGCTCACCACGAACATGTGGAACAGCTTCTCATGGACGATCGTAAAACTGGTGACGGGCCGGCCCTTCCATGGGTCCTTCACTGCGAAATCGAGAGTGGCCTTTTGGCCGGGCGCCAGTTTGTGCGGCGTGATGGTCAGATCCATGGGATACTCGACCGGATCGGGAAGACCGGCCACCAGCTTCATGCCACACCGCGAGCACACGCCTTCCTTGCTGGAGCGCACATCGGGATCCATGGGGCAAACGTAGATCTTGTCCTGCGCCCATACCACGCCCAGATAGAGCAGGAGTAACAGCAACCAGGCCGTCGAGCGCATGGTCCTATTATGCCCCCGTGTCAACGCCAAATAGAAGGGTCCTATTCCCTGCCAAGTAGAAATGTCCTGTTCGACGGGTTCGACTGGGGGGTGCGTGGTAGTGTGGATTCGATTCTTCGGGAAGTCGCGCTCCTGGGGA
>Ga0182024_10005555_pt1 | contig 28224 bp, 27 predicted proteins | sample P32metaG_FD_120480 | JGI IMG/M metagenome (GOLD analysis project Ga0182024, IMG submission 120480) | Permafrost microbial communities from Stordalen Mire, Sweden - P3-2 metaG (Illumina Assembly) | ecosystem: Environmental > Terrestrial > Soil > Wetlands > Permafrost | place: Sweden: Stordalen...
CCGCCGCAGTTAACACGGAAGCCACGCTGGAGTACGGTCTCCAATGTACGGAGAGAGGCGGAGAGTCGTCCAGTAGATTTTGTAAATGTTTTCAGCACTGCGTGCCGCGCACCTTTGGACTAGTGACCAGCTACACTAAGAGAGCATGATTCCTACACTTGCCTGGACCCCGGAAGGCGTCCGTTTCGTCGACCAAACCAAGCTTCCCCTCGAAGAGAGCTACGTTCTCGCGACGACTTATGAACAAGTGGCAGACGTGATTGTCACTATGGTCGTGAGAGGCGCGCCGGCCATCGGCGTTTCGGCCGCCTACGGCATCGCGCTCGGCGCTCAGCAAACCCGCGCTCGCACCGCCGAAGAATTTGCGCCTGAATTTGAGAGGATCTGCTCGCGGCTGGCCGGTACGCGCCCCACAGCGGTCAACCTCTTCTGGGCCATTGACCGGATGAAGCGGCTCTTTAAAACGCTTCGAACTTCCGACGCATCAATGGTTGAGGTAAAGGAACGATTCCTCGCCGATGCGCATGCCATGTACGAAGAAGACATTGCTGCCTGCAAAGCGATGGGCGCCTTTGGTGGCGAGCTTTTGCCCGACGAGGGCGGCGTCTTGACCCACTGCAACGCGGGCGCTCTCGCCACTTGCGGCTATGGAACCGCGCTGGGTGTCATCCGCTCAGCAGTTGAGCAAGGCAAGCGCATACACGTCTATGCTGACGAGACGCGACCGTTTCTGCAAGGCGCGCGACTTACGGCATGGGAGTTGATGGCCGATGGGATTCCGACCACCGTGATCTGCGACAACATGGCTGCAAGCCTGATGCGTGCCGGCAAAATCAAGGCAGTGGTGGTCGGCGCCGACCGCATCGCCGCCAACGGAGACTTCGCCAACAAGATCGGAACGTACAACGTTGCCATTCTGGCTAAGGAGCACGGCATTCCGTTTTATTGCGCCGCGCCCTGGTCCACCATCGACACGGCTACCCCCACAGGCGATGCGATCCCCATCGAGGAACGCAACGCCATCGAGGTCACACATCACGGCGGCAAACAACTCACTCCGCATGGCGTGGGCATCTGCAATCCTGCTTTCGACGTGACCCCGGCAAAGTATGTCACTGCCATCATTACTGAGCGCGGTGTGCTCCGCGCGCCCTACGCCGAGTCGCTGCGTGAGATGGAGTTGGTCTCTCGGTAAAGTTGTTCTCCAATTGCGGTAAAGCAAAGGCACATCCTCTAAGTGGCTCTTTCATTAAGAAAAATCCACCTTGCTCGAAACTCAAAATGCCAGGTTCAAATTGGAGAACAGCTCTAAGCACAACCGTCTACAGTAAGGAATTGTGCGGCCCCGCCTCGCCTTCATCCATCTCCGGCAAAAATCACTCGTGCGCGGCATCGTGCTCTCGCTGGGTGCATTTGTTGCCAGCCTTTTGCTGGCGGGATTTCCTCACATCGAGAACTTGCACGGCTCAAGTTGGCAAATTCTTGCTCTTTTTATTGCCGCGTGGGGCATGGGAGAGATTGCGCGCTGCCTGCAGCGCAAATGGAGCCTCTACCATGGCGGGGTTCTGCTGCTTCTCTACGCCGATCTTATGATCCTGGCGATGATCGTTTTCCTTGTCGCCTATCCGTGAGCAGGAATGCTGATCTCCGCTACTTTTTGGATGCCGTCCCCTTCCGACGACCTGTAGCATGTCTGTACGCAGGGCGGGCCGGCCGCAGATTGCCAATTTCATTTGGTCGCTCGGCAATCGACAAATCAATGCTGGAGGAAGAAATGTTCAAGGGGTTTCGTGATTTTATTCTTCGCGGAAACGTCGTAGACCTGGCGGTAGCCGTCATCATCGGCGCCGCGTTTGGAGCTATCGTTACTTCGCTGGTGAGCGACATTATCAATCCATTGATTGCGGCTACCGTGGGGCAGCCCGACTTCAGCTCGATCATCCTTCATGTTGGCAAGGGACAAGTAAAGGTCGGCAACTTCATTGACCACGTGATCTCATTCACGCTGATCGCCTCGGTGGTCTACTTCGCCTTCGTTCTCCCGGTTAATGCTTTGCTGGCGCGTTTCAAGAAGCCGGTGCCCGATACACCGCCGGCCACCAAGGCCTGCCCCGAGTGCCTCAGTGACATTCCCGCTGCCGCGAAGCGCTGCGCTCACTGCGCGCAGCCGGTAGCGTAGCGCCAGGGGTGCATCCGGCCATCAGTCCAGCTCGCGCAGCGGCTGCGAGAACGCGAAGAATCCGAGGAAACACAGCAACGCCGTCCCGGCCATCATCGCCAATGCATGGCCGGTTGGCATGTGCCGCGAAAGTTCGCCCGCCAGCAATGCGCCCAACGGCGGCAGCCCTAAAAAGCTTGTTGCGTAGATGCTCATCACCCGCCCGCGCATTTCGTCCGACGACAGATGCTGAATCGACACATTGAAACAGGAGATCATCATGATCCCGCAATAGCCCTCGAAGAATGCCAGGCACTCGGAGAGCGCAAAGCTGCGCGATTCGCTGAAACCGATGATGGCCAAGAAAAAGATCACTCCGGCAACGGTCAGCACTCGTCCCCGATGGCGGATCATACCGGCAATTGCCACCGTCATCGCGCCAAGGACAGCTCCAAATCCAGAGGCTGCCAACAGCCACCCGAGTCCGCTCTCGCCCGCGTTCAACTGCACCTTGGCGAAGTACGGAATGAAGGTGAGAAATGGAATGCCAAACAGGCTCGCCGCCACGGTCATCCATATCAGGATCAGCATCTGCTTGTTCTCGTGCAGATAGGCAAATCCGCCGCGCAGGCTGTCCCACATACTCTCGTGCCTCGCGGGTTTTTCGTCTGGATATTTGATATGCGTCAGAGCCCATAGGACGGCGAGAAAGCTGACACCGTTTAGGAAAAAATTGCCTGCCACACCAAAGATGGCCATGGCGTAGCCGCCCAAGGTTGGCCCCAAGATGCGCGACATGTTGAATTGCGCCGAGTTCAATGCGATGGCATTGGTCAGGTCTTCGCGCTTCACCAGCCGCGGGACCATCGCCTGATAGCTGGGCGCATTCATCGACATGGCAACGCCATTCATGAAGGCGATTGCCGCGACTTCCCAAACCGTAATGACCTTGAACCATGCCAGCCCCGCCAGCAGGAACGCCAGCAGCATCATGACTGTCTGCGTCACCAGCAGCAGACGCCGCTTGTCTACGCGATCGGCAATCACACCACCAAAGAGAGTGAAAATCAGAAACGGAATCGATCCCGCAAATCCAACCACCCCCAGCCAGAACGCCGAGTTCGTTAGAAGAAGAACGAGCCAGCCCTGCGCCACATTCTGCATCCAGGTGCCGATGTTGGAGAGAAAGTTGCCGCTCCAGAAGAGGCGAAAATTCGGATTGCGCAGGGCGCGCGCCATCTGCGGCAGCTTTGTCTCTCGTGCGCTCGGGGATTCCATCGCTCCGAGAGCAGACTCTTGCTGCACGGTACGCATCCATTCATCGTTTGGCCTCCGCTCTTCGTCCAGAAAACTCCCCCCCGCTTTCCTAGTGTAAGCTGAGGTGAAATGCGACGACCCGTTCGCGTCCGTCCTCTGACAATCCCCACTGCACAAGCACTCGACTAAGGGCCTATTCGATGCTCATTCGCAAATCTTCTGCGCTTCTTCTGTTGCTCGCGCTCGTCCCCGGTCAACATGGGCCTCGCTCTTCTGCGCAGGCTGCAGCACCATCGGCATTCGGCTACACGGACTTCTCCAAAGAGGCTGCCCTCGAAGCCAAGTTCCTCGATGTGCCCAGCGCCAAATTGGCCGGCGAAGAATTGAAAATCCTCACAGCCGAGCCACACATCGCAGCCTCTCCTGAAGACCACAAGACCGCCGAATATGTGGCCGAAAAATTTCGCGCTGCGGGCCTCGAAACCGAGATCGTCCCTTACCGCGTGCTGCTGAATCATCCCAAAGTGGTGCGGGTCGAAGCCTTCGACGCTGAGGGCAAACCACTGATGAGTGGGCCCACGCCCGAGCATGTGCAGAACGATGCTGGACAGGACGATCCTCGCGTTGTCATGCCCTTCAACGGCTCTTCCGGCTCGGGAGATGTGACCGGCGAAGTGGTGTACGCCAACTACGGCCGGCTGGAAGATTTCGATCAACTAGCTGCACAGCACATCGACCTGCACGGCAAGATTGTCATCGCGCGCTACGGCGCAAATTTTCGCGGTGTCAAAGTCTACCTGGCCGAGCAGCGCGGCGCAGCCGGAGTGCTCATCTACTCCGACCCGCAGGACGATGGCTACTTCAAAGGCGACGCCTACCCGATCGGACCATGGCGCCCTGAAACCGGCGTGCAACGGGGCTCGGTACAGTACCTCTTCAAATATCCCGGTGACCCCGAGACACCTGGCGTGGCATCAACGCCCGATTTGCCCGATTCTGCCCGCATCAATCCTGATGGCAATCAGCCGCACATCGTTTCCATCCCCATCAGCTATCACGATGCAGCCCCCATTTTGCAGGCGCTCAAGGGCCCCGGAGTACCGCAAGGCTGGCAAGGCGCCCTCCCCTTCCGCTATCACCTCGGCGCAGGTGGCGTGAAGGTTCACCTTGTCTCGCAGCAGGATTACCAACGCCGTTTGATTTGGGATGTGGTCGGCAAAATCAAGGGATCGCAGTACCCCGACGAGTGGGTTGTGAACGGCAATCATCGGGATGCCTGGGTCTACGGGGCGGTCGATCCAAACAGTGGCACTGCGGCCATGCTTGAAGCGGTCCACGGCATCGGCGCTCTGCTGAAGGAAGGATGGAAACCAAAGCGAACCGTCCTCTTTTGCAGTTGGGATGCCGAGGAAGAGGGTCTGGTTGGCTCAACAGAATGGGTAGAGCAACACACGCAAACAATCGACCACGCCGTTGCCTATTTCAATACCGACGTTGGTGTGGCCGGACCCGATTTCAACGCATCCGCCGTTCCGTCACTGAAGCAGTTCGTGCGCGATGTGACCAAGTCCGTTCCCAGTCCCCTGGGCGGCACCGTCTACCAGGAGTGGCGGCTCAATCGCGACAAGGGAGACGAACACCGCACCACGAATGCTCCACTGCAGCCGGGCGAAGAAGTGCGCGTCGCCGATCTCGGCTCCGGCTCGGACTTCACGCCGTTTCTGCAGCACGCCGGAGTCCCCTCCACCGACATCGGCTCGTCTGGACCGTACGGCGTTTACCACTCCACATTCGACGACTTTGCCTGGTTCGTTATGAACGCGGACCCAAGGTTTGTTTACCTGCAGGAAATGGCGCGGGTGTTCGGCCTTGAGTCTCTTCGCATGGCGGACGCCGAGGTGCTGCCCTACGACTACGTCGCCTATGCGCGGGAGATCACGTCCTATATCGAGACCGCTAAGCGCAAGGCAGGCGACGCCGGACTCGGCTCCATGGACTTCGGCCCAGCTTTGGCTGCCGCCGCCCGGCTAACCGCCGCGGCAAATAAGGCGCACGGCGCCCAAACCTCTCCGCCCAGCGATCCCGCAAGCCTGAATAAAGCCCTTCGCGCAGTCGAGACCGCACTGCTTTCGCCGCAGGGATTACCGAATCGCCCCTGGTATAAGCACACCATCTATGCTCCAGGCGAATACACCGGCTACTCCGCCGTGGTCATTCCCGGCGTAAATGAGGCCATCGACGCCAAGGACGCAGCAAGGGGCAGCCAGCAGCTCTCCGTGCTGGCCCAGGCGCTCGACCATGCCGCGCAAACCCTTGAATCCGCCCATTAACCCTGGGACAGCAATGCTTTGGAGGGGCGAGTTCGCGGGCCCAGATTTGTGATCCAGATCACTCAATTTATTCCGAATCATTGACCCCGCCCCCGTCCGCTCGTATCGTTAAGCTAGAACATGAAGAAATCCTCCAACTCGCTTCGGATCGGCATTGCGGTCGCCGTCATTCTCGGCACCATCGGGTGGCTGGCTTACTCGGGCTACGGCTCCAGCAAGAGCTACTACGTCACGGTCGCCGAACTGGGCGGCATGGGCGATAAGGCTTACAAGAGCAACCTGCGCGTGGAGGGTTTTGTGAAGCCGGGCTCGATCGAGCAAAGCGGCACCCATGTCACGTTTGTCCTGAACGAGTTCGAAAGCCACTCGCCGAAAGCTGCGACCGGCCGATCTATCGTGGTGAACTACAAGGGTTCCGAGCCGCCTCCGGACACTTTCAAAGACGACGCCCAGGCGCTGGCTGCCGGTACCTATGGGCGCGATGGCGTCTTCCACGCCTCCGAATTGCAAGCCAAGTGCGCCAGCAAATACGCGCCCGCACAGCCCGGCGCTGCACCACCCAAGCCAGCCGCCGCTCCCGTCAATCCTCGCGCTGCCACGGCGTCCGTAACAACGAAGACGAGTTCCGATCACCCGGCAGCCGCCGAATAAGCGCATGACCCTCGCAACGGAGGCCGATAGCTCGAACCTCCTCACCCGCCCACATTGTGCTCGTCTCGATCAAGTCTCCAAACTCTTTGGCTCATTTGCAGCGCTACGCAAAGTTTCAGTCGACCTCGAACCAGGCCGCTGCTATGTCCTGATCGGCGAAAACGGAGCCGGTAAATCGACGTTGCTGCGCATCCTGGCCGGGCTTCTGCGCCCCACCCACGGGACCGTGAAGGTCTTCGGCGATCAGGAGCCACATGACGCCCGAGCGCGGATCGGCTACATGAGCCACGCGCCCATGCTTTACGACGAGCTGACGGCCGAGGAAAATCTGCGCTACTTTGCGAGCCTGTATCCGGGACAGAAGTGTCTGTCGCCAGCCGAGGCTCTGCGCCAAGTCGGCCTCGATCCTGAATTGAAGCGGCCGTTCGGCCAATATTCACAGGGCATGCGGCAACGCACATCGCTCGCCCGCGTGCTCCTGCCTATTCCCGAGTTGCTCTTGCTCGACGAGCCGTTCTCGAATATGGACGTCGAGAGCGTGCAACAGATGGTCGAGTTGCTCTCCGGCTTTCGTCAGGGCAATCGCACTATTGTCATCACAACCCATCAACGGGATGCCGCCGCGCCCATTGCGGATTGGGTGTTGGCGCTGAAGGCAGGGCGCGTCGCATCCTTCGAACCGGGGTCCCCGACGAAATGAAGACCAACGGCGCTCGTTTCCTCGAAAGCCTCGGCATTCCATTCGAACTACGCGAGTACGAAGTCGATCCCGAAGACCTGTCGGCCATTACGGTAGCGAAGAAGATTGGCATGCCCGCCGAGCAGGTATTCAAAACGCTGCTGGTCACGGGCGGACCGAACATTTACAGATTCGCAGTGATCCCCGGCGACGCCGAACTCGACTTTAAAAAACTCGCACGTGCCGCAGGGCTGCGCAAAGCCGAGATGGCTCCTCTCAAGGACGTGCAGCCGCTCACCGGCTACATTCGGGGCGGCGTTACCCTCTTCGGATCGAGGAAGCCCTTCCCTGTCTATATCGACGAGACCGCCATCCTCTTCGACAAAATCAGTGTCTCTGCGGGAGCGCGTGGAACCCAGCTCATCCTCGCCCCGGACGACTACCTACGCGCGGCCCAGGCTCTCGATGTAGAAGTCCAGACTGCCGACCTGATCAAGTCGGCGGCAACCGAGGGGCATAAATGACCAGCGCCCTCTGGACCCACCTCATAAAAGACCTGCGCATCGAATGGCGCTCCAAAGACGCCATCAACTCGATGCTGTTCTTCGCGCTGCTGGTTGTCGTGCTGTTTTCCATTTCGTTCGACCCGCGCGGAGCTTTTTCCCGCGACATCGCGGGCGGCGTACTCTGCGTTGCGACGATGTTCGCCTCAGTAAGCGCGCTGAACCAGGCATGGGCACGGGAGATTCGCCACCAGGTTCTCGACGCGCAGCGCATGGCGCCTGCCCCCGGAGCCGAACTGTTTCTTGCGAAGGTTCTCGCCAACTTTCTGTTCGTCACTATCGTTCAAATCGCGCTCGCGCCGGTGTTCCTGGTGATGTACAACCTGCACGTCGAAGGGAACCCTTGGCTGCTTGCACTCGTGCTGCCGTTGGGCACATGGGCGCTTGTGGCCAATGGAACATTCTTTGCGGCACTGGCCATTCGCAGCCGCAATCGCGAATTGCTGCTGCCGCTGATTCTCTTTCCGATTTTTCTGCCGGCATTGCTGGCCATGGTCGTCGCCACCACATCGATCCTCACGGGCGAAAGTGATCCGTCGCTCTGGATCAAGCTGCTGGTCGGCTACGACATCATTTTCGCCACTGTCAGCCTGCTGCTGTTCGACGTGATCTTTCATGCGGAGTGACATGCGTTTTCTCTCACAACACTCGTGATTGAGGACACGCTTGTTTTGCCTTCACAATTGTTAGAGTGACCTAATCTCGGGCATCAGCGTCTGGAGGGTATTTCCAGGAGGTACTGGACGCCGCTTGAGAAACGGTCGCCGGGCCTAGTCAGCTCTGGGAGTTCAATTCTCCTGCCCTCCGCTCGCCTACGACCGGCCTTTTGAGACGCTTCTATCGACCGACCGCCCTAATTCCGTTCTGGGATCGGTCAGAGATGCAGATCATGCACGAGACTCGTCTCAGCAATTGATAAGTTAGTCGATCGGGCGTATTCTTCATGTAGTTTCTCAGGCGGCGTTCCAGTTTACTGGTGGATACCCATTGCAAAAACCCCGGACCGACTATCCGGGGTTTTTGCTGTTTGGAGCTCGAGGTTTCCGAGGAAGATGGGCCAGGAGGATTGAGCAATCGATTGTTCCTCAAAGCCCTGCCGTCCACCCTCCGATCGAGACCGCCGCAATCCCTCCGTCGTACACTGATGGCAGTCGAATTCAGGGTTCAAGTATGAAGAAACTCGCCGTTGGCCTTTACGCCGCAGTCACCGTCGCGCTGATGGTCTGGGGCTTCTATCAAGCCATCTATGTCGCGCCAATCGACGCGATGCAAGGCGAAATCTTCCGCATCATCTTTTATCACGTGCCTTCAGCTTCAGTGGCCTTCCTGTTCTTCGCAATCTCGCTGCTCGGCTCCATCGGCTATTTGGCCTATCGGCGCAGCCGTCCTGAATGGGCGCAGATCGCCGACGCGTGGGCTCTCGCCGGAGCCGAAGTCGGCGTGGTCTTCTGCACCGTTGTGCTGACCACCGGGCCGCTCTGGGGCCGCCGGGCGTGGGGCATCTGGTGGACATGGGACGCGCGCCTGACCACCACGTTGGTGCTGTGGCTCATCTATGTCAGCTATCTGCTTCTGCGCCGTTTTGCCGCTGGGCCGCAGGTGCAAACGCTCGCCGCTGTGCTCGGCATCTTTGGCGCGCTCGATGTGCCCATCGTCTATATGTCGAACCGCTGGTGGCGCACCCAGCATCCCGCACCCGTCTTTGGTGGCGCGGAGGGCTCGGGCATGGATAAATCCATGGTTGGACCGTTTTTATGGAACATGCTGGCGTGGATGATGTGGGGCATCTTCGTCCTCATCCTGCGTTACAGCGTCGAACGCAAGCATCAGCAATACGCAACAGAGGAAGCCGAGGAAGCGCTGGCGGCCAATATCTGATCCGCCGAGGCTCCCGCCCAGGACAAGGAAAATATGAGTCAAGCCGCGATTCTCGACCACCAATTTGTAATTGCCGCGTATTCCGTCACCTGGGCTCTGCAGCTTGGATATCTTGCATGGCTTGGCCTGAAATGGCGCGCCGAAAAACGCAATGCGGACCGGCGGGGACAGCGTTCGCGCTGAATTCCATGGCCAGGCATGCGGCGGTCATCACATCGCCCTGCTTGTGGGAGTGCCGTAAACTGAAGTATTGAGGGGCCAGAGATGCTAGTCGTCATGAAAGCGCAGGCAACGCAGGAAGAGATCCAGGCGGTCTGCGACCACATCGAACAAATGGGCTTTCGCGCCCATCCGCTGCCGGGCGCGCAACGCACTGCCATCGGCATCACGGGGAACCCCGGTGAAATCGACCGCGGCAACTTCGAAGATCTCTCCGGCGTAGCCGACGTGATCCGCGTCAGCAAACCTTACAAACTCGCCAGCCGCGACGTAAAAGAAGAAGACACCGTCATCCGTTTTCCCGGAACCGACGCGGCCATCGGTGGTCGCAACCTGGCGATGATTGCCGGCCCCTGCTCCATCGAAAGCCGCGAACAGGCGTTCGCCATCGCCGAACAAGTGGCAGCCGCCGGCGCACAGTTCTTCCGCGGCGGCGCTTACAAGCCCCGCACCTCGCCCTACGCGTTTCAGGGTCTCGGCGTCGAAGCCTTGAAAATCATGTCCGAAATCAGGGACAGATTTGGCCTGCGCATCGTTACCGAAGCCATCGACAACGAGACTCTCGAGCTCGTTGCGGAATGGGCCGACGTCATTCAGATCGGCGCGCGCAACATGCAGAATTTTTCGCTACTCAAGCATGCCGGGCGCCTTCGGAAACCGGTCTTGTTGAAACGCGGACTCAGCGCCACTCTCGACGAATTCCTGATGGCTGCCGAATACATCATGAGCGAGGGCAACTACGAAGTCATTCTGTGCGAGCGCGGCGTGCGCACCTTTGCCGACCACACACGCAACACGCTCGACCTCAGCATCGTTCCGGCCGCGCAGAAGTTGAGCCATCTGCCTATTCTTGTTGACCCGAGCCATGGCACCGGCAAGCGCGACAACGTACTGCCGATGGCCCGCGCTGCAATTGCCGCGGGCGCCGACGGCATTCTAGTGGAAGTGCATCACCAGCCGGACAAGGCCCTTTCCGACGGTGCGCAATCGATCTACCCCAACCAATTCGCCCACATGATGAACGAGCTTGAGCAGATCGCGCCGGTGGTTCATCGCAAGCTGCCCCGCGGCTTGCACATCGAGACTGGTTCGGCGGACACGCATGTCGCCAAGGCGCGCTAAGCCAGGCCTTGCAGTCAGATCGAGCGGCACGCTGAGGCGCATCAATGTTGCGTTGCTGGCGATGCTGCCCCTCGCCGGCTGCCGCCCGCACGACTTTCCCCAATATCCCGCCAACTACCGCGAATACGCCTATGTGACAAACGGCGGCAGCGGCACGGTTTCCATCTACGATGTCGTGAATGTTCGGCTCGACCGCGAATTGCAGGTAGGCCAGAATCCTGTTGCGGTCACGCCGAGCGCCACGCGCAACGAGGTCTATGTCGTGAACTCAGGCGCGCCGGCCGGGCAGGGATCGCTTTCGATCATCAACGCGGAGAACAACAGCGTCGCAACGACAATTCCGTTGCACAAACAGCCGCTTGCTCTTGCGCTCGATCCTGACGACAAGTTGGCCTACGTAGCAAACTCCGCCTCGAACAGTGTTTCTGTCATCGATCTCAAGGCGCGCCGCGAAGTGGCTGTCATCGGCACCGGAGAAGAGCCCGTCGCCGTTCGCATTTCTCCCGACGGCAAGACGCTTGCTGTAGCCAACCGGCGCGGCAATTCTGTAAGCCTCGTTGACCCTTCTTCGCGGCAGGTGCGCGCGGTTTTCGAGGGCTGTCCGGGCGCGAACGATGTCGTCATTCTGCCTGATTCGTCAAAGGCTTTCGCGGCGTGCTCCGGCGGCCACCAGGTCCTCGCCATTGCCCTAGCGCATGGCGATACCCGTCCACCCCGCCCCGATCGAGTCGAATCTCTACTCGATGTGGGCCGCCAGCCCGTTCAGCTTGCGCTCAAGCCCGACGGCGGCGAGATTTTCGTGTCGAATTCACTCAGCGATTCCATCTCCGAAGTGATTACCGGAACCGACGACGTATTAGGCGCTTATCTCATGGGCGCCGATCCTGTGCGCGGCCTGGTTTCCGCGGATAATTCCCTGCTCTATGTTGGCAACCTGCGCTCGCAGGAAGTCACCATTTACGCCATCGACGACGGCAAGCGCGCGGGCTCGATTCACGTCGGCGACGGCCCCTCGGCGCTGGCTTTTTCGGCGTCCGGTCATCTGCTGTTTGTTGTCGATGCGCGCTCGGGCGATGTGGCCGTGGTGCGTACGGCCTCGCACTCGCTCTTTACCATGCTGCCCGCAGGCCGCAACCCCAATGCGATTGCGGTGAAGGCCTTCAGGCTTCCTTAATTCTCTGCAACGGCCGTGGCGATTCGACTCGCGCGGTGGCCTCCGAAGGCATGGATCGTGCGAGTGCCTGCGAGGACCTCGCCACTGTGCAACACGCCTTTCGGGATTAGGTATTCAGCTCCGGCATTGAGAGGAATGTGCCGTCCATCGATGATGAGCGTATAGCAGCCCTGCACCACGATCATGTATTCGTCGAACTCGTGCGCATGCGCGGAGGAAGACGCCGTTTGACCGCATGTCCAAAACGCCATCTGACTCCCGTCTGCTCCGTCGAAGACATATCCTTCCACTCCAGGTGTCGCATTGTTCGCGGTCGCGATCCTGTTTGCATTTCGCTTCATGAACCTAGGAAAATCATTCATGACGGTCATTCTCACACGCACCGAGCTCTCCGGCCTGAGGCTGTTCCCTGTCCATTGTTGACTGTCACCTGCTCACTTCTCCCCATTGAACCGCGTCACGCTGAACTGCGCGCCGGCAAACAGGATCAACCCTGAAACATACGCCCAGAAGAGCAGTCCCACCGAAACGTAAAAGGGGCCATAGAGCGCCTTCAGGTCCAGGTGCGGCAACACCGCGACATAGATATTCTTGGCCAAGAGCCAGATGATCCCGGTCACCACGGAAGTCCGCAGTACGTGGCGCGCAGGAATCTTACGATTGGGAAGAATCCAGTAAATCGAGAAAAAGAACAGAATGGACGCGACGCCGGTCGAGAGCGCGAGCCACAGATAGCTGATGCCCTCGAAGAAAAAATTGTCGGTGTGATGAAAGAACAGCACGCCGAGAATCTGCCGCTGCCAAGTGCTCAGCAGGATGCTCACAATCGCCAAAGCCACCATCAGGATTGCAAGCCCAAACGCGACCAATTGGTTCAGCAGATAATTGCGGCTCTTGGTCACGCCCCACGCCTGGTTCAGCGCCACCTCAAGCGGCAGAAAGATTCCCGTACACGAAATCAGAATCATCACCAGGGAGAGCCACTGCACTCCCTGGCGGCTGGCGGCGTTGGCCAAGCTGGCTGCCACCCAGTCCTGATTCGAGGGCAGAAAATAGTGGACCATTTTGCCCACCACTTCCACCATCATCGTCGAATGAAAAATCGCTCGCGAGAGCGTGTAGAGCAGGACGATAAACGGGATGAATGAAATGATCGCATTCGCCGCCACGCTGAAGGCATAGGTGTGCACTTCGCTGTCGAGCAAATAGCTCAGCACCGGTTCGCAGCCTCGCCGCAGCCTGAACCACTTGGATTGGGTGACCGGCGGTGCTGGCGCTACAGCGCACTCCGGTTGGATTACAGTTCCGCCGAGCGTACCGGCATCTGAGACGTCTGACACGTATACCTCGCCACATGAAGAGTTAGTGGACCAACGCCTGCGTGGCCAGTCCCCCGGCGATTTCGTTCACTTCTACTTAAGGATAGATGCATCCGGCCCTCGCCTGCCGTGACGAAGGTTCATTGTCCGGGGACTGGTAACACCCATTTTCTCCTTGCATCCTAACCCGTTTCCTGCCATAACTTGAGCACGGCGCGCCGGGAGGTACGCTGGTTCGAACCAGTTGGAAGGCCGTTCGTTTTGGATGTTTTGTTTCTGGCGGGCACAACCTCAAATCCGGGAATTCAACGAGCTGCCACTGCGCACGGTTCCACCCGTGCATGGGCGGCTCGCGGCTTTTCTGGAGATAAAACACTCTCCGTCACGCAATCCGTTTCGTGGCGCGCGAGTCAGGGTGTTGTGCCGACCACCGAAGAAGGAGCTAGTACATGAAGGAACAAGGTGTCGTGAAGTGGTTCAATGGTGCAAAGGGTTACGGTTTCATCCAGCGGTCAAGCGGAGAGGATGTCTTTGTCCACTTTTCCGCCATTCAGGAAGAAGGCTATAAGACACTGAACGAGGGCGAAGCCGTCGAATTTGAGTGCCAGCAAGGCCCCAAGGGCCTCAGCGCCGCCAATGTGATGCGGGTTTCATAGTCTGAATTTTGCCAGGCCTGCGTTTGACTAGGCCGGGCGTTGCCTGGGTTTCGAGTTCCATTTTTCAGTCGGACCCAATTACAAATTGAACTTCTTCAGGGCCCACTGGGCCGCCGCGCGCAAGCCGTCGTCGGTCGCGCTGGCCCACTCGCGCAGTCGCGGTGCAAACTCGCGCGCGCCGCTGTTCGCCATGGCAATGACGATGTTGCGGCGCAAGCCAACGAACCCCGCACGCCGCACGGGCGAGCCGTTAAACATCCGCTCGAAGGCCTGCTCATCCATCGCTGCCAAGCCCTCCAGCGCGGGATTCACAAGCTCCGCGCGCGGCTCCAAATCCGCATCAATGCTGATGGGCGCTTTTCGATTCCATGGGCAAACGTCCTGGCAGATGTCGCAGCCGAAGACCTGCCGCCCCATACCCTCCATCAGCTCCGGCGTAATGGGGCCTTTGTGCTCGATGGTCAGATAAGCGATGCACCTCGCCGCGTCCATCTGGTAGGGCGCAATCAGCGCGTCGGTCGGACAAGCCTCGATGCAGCGTCTACAACTCCCACACCGATCCGCGACCACCAGTCTTTTACTTTTTGGATGACATTCCAGGCTGGTCAGCAGGACCGCCAAAAATCCAAACGACCCAAGCTTGGGGTGGATGAGACAAGTATTCTTGCCGGTCCAGCCAAGCCCCGCCGCCGTCGCCAGCGAGCGTTCCACAACCGGCCCGGTATCTACATAAGCCCGCGCTTCAAATGCGCCGGATTCCTGATGCAGCCGGGCTTCAAGTGCCTGCAGCCGCTTCTTCAGCACCTTGTGATAATCCGACGGCCTCCGCACGCCGGTACCGTCCACGCGGCCGGACCAGGCATAGCGCGCGATCCAGCCCGATGCCGGGTCGGCAGGCGCAATCGAGCGCGGCGCGGCGGAGTTATAGTTCGCCAGACAAATAATCGCCGAGCGCGCCCACGGGAACGGAGTACCAACCTTCTCACGAACAAATTGTTTCCTACGCTCGTCCATGCGAGTCAAATAAGACATGGAACCTGCACGTCCAGCTTTCACCCACCCCGCGAACCGTGTGGCATCGCGGGCTTCATCGGCGTATGGAAGCGCGACTAAGCCGGCCTCGCTAAACCCCGCCTCAAGCGCAAATGCGCGCGCATGGTCAGCCGTGAGACCAGTAATCGTTTTCTCACCCCCCGTGCCTGAGTTGTTAACATCCAAGGGAACTTCTCCGTTCTATCTGCGTACCTGTTTGCAACATGTTCGATAGCGGACGCCAGGGCCAAATCCGGACACCCGGAACGCGAAACCAGTTTGGATGCATCGCTCGCATCCACTGTGATTTCAGCATATTCCGCCGCAGGACCAGTTTGGCAGGCTGGGTGCAAACTAAAGGTTAGGTAAGAGCCGATTCCGGCAGCTCCCTCCCCCTTGAAACTCGGAGGCTGCTGGTATCCTGAGGAGAATATATGAATGACATTCTTTCCCATATCGATGACACGCTGCTCATCTCGCCCGGCGACCTGCACGAGCTGGTACGCGGCCAGGAGCAGGACCTCGTCACCCGGCTGACCCCGATCGTTCGCAGACAGAGCGTGACCCTCGATCTGACGCATGTCGAGCGCATCGATGCCGCCGGTATCGCCGCCCTTATCTCCCTCTACGGGTGCGCCAGCGCCGCAGGGAACAATTTCTCTGTGGTGAATGCATCCACGCGGGTGGCGGAAATTCTTGCGCTGGTGGGATTGGACCGTATTCTGATTTCCCATAATGCGGTTCCCTGCCCACAATCTGAACCCTGCTTCGCCCAGCCCGCCGCCTAGGTTCGCCGTTCGTGCGAGTCTGCGCGGCGGGGGTGCGGGTCGTGCAGAATTATCCGCATGTTCGCGTTGTCGAGAAGCACACATTCATAGTTCATCTCAGTTTTCGTCGAACGACCGCGTAGAATCGCTCCGGATCTTTCCCCAGCTTTTGGGCTCTTTGATCCTTGAAAGTGAGCGTTCTTCGTGCGCCCTATCTCCGTAGATTCCTGGACCGTCCGATTGACCGTCTCGATCGTCCTTGCTGCTGCCTTGTCGGCCGTCCCGGCCAGTGGGCAGGATGCGGACGCAGCAAAGCACTTTCTGGGTTCACTCTACAGGCAATATGCGAATCACGGTCCGGGGATTGACTTCACCGGACCCAAGGCCCGAGGCGTCTTCGATCCCTCGCTGATCGCCTTGCTTCACGCGGACCAGAGTGTCTTGGGAGCCGATGAGGTGGGGGTACTGGACGGCGACCCAATCTGCAGCTGCCAGGATTGGGATGGAATCTGGGATCTGAAGATTGCCATTCAACCGCTGAGTGATGGACGCGCGAAGGCTTCGGTCTCGTTTGCGCTCTTTGCACCGCACGCGGGGACCGACCGTGATTTTCGCTCGCTCGAAATCACGCTGGTGCCCGCAGGCGGTCAATGGCGCATTTGGGACATTCTCGACAAATCCGATCCGAAGGCTCCATTCGATTTGCGGGCCGAACTGGAAAAGGAAATCCGTGCTTCGAAACGCGGTTCGAAGGCGAAGAGCAACCGATAGGAATTAGCTTGTTGTTTTCGGTGCGAAGTTGCGGCTTTGCAGAGTCGGCGGGCAGGTTCGGCAGCGTAAAAACCCAATCAGTTTCAGCGTGTTTTCGGTACTGGTCAAGGGCGGATTCAAACTTGACCAGTACCGTGTTTTCCAAGTGCTGTGATGTTGGGCACATGCAAGTGTATACTTGCGGCGCTATTTGTTAATGCGAATCGCGTGACTCCGCAAGGCGCGGTCAAAGTGTCTGAGTGACTGCACGTGCTTGGTTTTTTTACCCGATCTTCCCGCGAATGAACCGAGCTGACGTAGTGCCACCCTTTCACGGGTGCCGCCTTTGCGGACTACCGGCCCCCTGCGACAGCTTTAGTCGCCGGGGTTGAACATCCTATATCGGAGGCATCATTTCATGGCGCATGCAGTACTGGATCCGCAACTTGCCGACAAAGCAGGTTCAACCTCAAAGGCAGCTACAACCAAGTATGTTTACTTCTTCGGCGACAGCAAAGCGGACGGCAACGGCCGCATGAAGGATGTGCTGGGCGGCAAGGGCGCCGGCCTCGCCGAAATGACCAATGCGGGTCTGCCCGTCCCTCCGGGATTCACGATCCAGACCGAAGCCTGTCGCGAATACATGCGCGGCGCACTTAGTCCCGCTATTGATAAAGAAATGTATGCCGCCCTGGAACGGCTCGAGAAATTGCAAGGCCAGAAGCTCGGCGCAGGTGAAAATCCGCTGCTCGTTTCCGTCCGCTCCGGCGCCAAATTTTCCATGCCGGGCATGATGGACACCATCCTGAACCTCGGTCTCAATGACGAAGCCGTGGAATCGCTGGCCAAGCTCAGCAAGAACCCACGCTTCGCGTATGACTCCTACCGCCGCCTGATCCAGATGTTCGGCGACGTGGTCCTCGATGTTCCCAAGAAGAAGTTCGAGCACATATTCGACAGCGTCAAACATCGTGAGAAGGTCAAGTTCGATTACGAACTCACACCGGCAGCGCTGCAAAGCATCATTGCCGAGTACAAGAAGCTGGTGAAGAAGGAAACCGGCAAGGATTTTCCGCAGAAACCACTCGAGCAGCTCGTTGCCGCCCGCGATGCCGTGTTCCGCAGCTGGCAGAACGATCGCGCCAAGACCTACCGCCGCATCAACCACATCGACGACTGGCTGGGCACAGCCGTTAACGTGCAAGCCATGGTCTTCGGCAACCTCGGTGAGAACTCCGGTACCGGCGTCGGCTTCACGCGCAATCCCGCCACGGGCGAGCACGTATTCTTCGGCGAGTACCTGATGAATGCGCAGGGCGAGGATGTCGTCTCGGGCGTGCGCACGCCTCTCTCGATCAGCGAACTCGAACGCGCCATGCCCAAGGTCTACGACCATCTCAAGGCCATCACCTGGAAGATGGAAAAGCATTATCGCGACATGCAGGATTTTGAGTTCACCATCCAGGATGGCAAGCTCTACATGCTTCAGACGCGCAACGGCAAGCGCACTGGCCTGGCCGCTGTGCGCGTCGCCATTGACATGGTGCGCGAAGGCCTGATCACGCAGGAAGAAGCCATCTTCCGCGTCGAGCCGAACCAGTTGTACGACTTCCTGGTTCCGCGCCTCGTGGAAAAAGGCGAGAAGATCGAAGTCCTCGCCACCGGCTTGCCTGCGTCTCCCGGCGCGGCTGTCGGCCAGATCGTATTCACAGCCGAGGACGCCGTGAAGCACCACACCAACGGCTCCTACAAATCCGTTATCCTCGTCCGTGGCGAAACCACGCCTGAGGACATCGCCGGTATGGAAGTCGCTTCCGGCATCCTGACCTCACGCGGCGGCATGACCTCGCACGCAGCGGTTGTCACTCGCGGCATGGGTAAATGCTGCGTGGCCGGCGCAGGCGATTGCACCGTTGATGAAGCCAAGAAGGAATTGCGCGTCAAGGGCCACACCTACAAGCAGGGCGATTGGATCTCACTCGACGGCACCACTGGACGCGTGATTGCCGGGAAGCTCAAAACCCTCGATGCACAACCCGACGATCCCGATCTCGTGAAATTCATGAGCTGGGTCGATCCGGTGCGGCGGCTGCAGGTTTGGGCCAACGCCGACATCCCACGCGATGCCAAGCAGGCCCAGGCTTTCGGAGCCCAAGGCATCGGCCTCTGCCGCACCGAGCACATGTTCTTTGCCGAAGACCGCATTGAACACATGCGCGCAATGATTCTGGCTGACAACGAAAAGGATCGCCGCGCGGCTCTCAAGAAGCTTCTGCCCATGCAGCGCGCCGACTTCGCCGGCCTGTTCAAGTCGATGGACGGGCTGCCCGTGGTCATCCGCACGATCGATCCGCCGTTGCACGAGTTCCTGCCCAAGCGGGAAGATCTGCTCGTCGAAATCAAACACCTCGAAGACACCAAGCCCCGCTCGCCCAAGCTCAAGGAGCTGCGTCCTCTGCTGGCGCGCGTCGAAGAGCTGCATGAGCAGAATCCCATGCTCGGCCTGCGCGGCTGCCGTCTCGGCATCACCTTCCCGGAGATCACCGAGATGCAAGCTCGGGCCATCATCGAGGCTGCGGTTGCGGTCAAGAACAAGGGCGGCGATCCGCATCCCGAGATCATGATCCCGCTTGTCGGGTCAATCGAGGAGATGCGCAATCAGGCCGCGATTGTCCGCCGTGTGGCCGAAGACGTCTTCGCGGAGAAGGGCGTCAAAGTCGACTACAAGGTGGGCACCATGATCGAAATCCCGCGCGCAGCCCTGACCGCCGACAAGATCGCCGAAGAAGCCGAGTTCTTCAGCTTTGGCACCAACGACCTGACGCAGACCACCTTCGGCATCTCGCGCGACGACATCAACAACTTCCTGCCCGCGTATCTCAAGGCCGGCATCTTTAAACAGGACCCCTTCGCCACCCTGGATCAGGCCGGCGTCGGACAACTGGTAAAGATGGCCACGGCCCACGGACGCAACACGCGGCCTACGTTGAAGGTGGGCATCTGCGGCGAGCATGGCGGCGATCCGGAGTCCGTCAAGTTCTGCCACAAAATCGGGCTCAATTACGTATCCTGCTCGCCCTTCCGGTTGTTGACGGCAAGGCTTGCAGCTGCGCAAGCGGCACTCGAAGAAAAACAAACGGGGCCAGACCTGCACAGCGGCACCAACTGATCAGGCAACCGGCGTAACAGCAAGGGCGCGGCCAAGTGGCTGCGCCCTTGCTGCATTCACGCGAACAAGATCGGACATAACTCGCACTTGCAGGAGTTAAACTTCGCTATCCCTCCGATTGGCCAGACGTGTCCCCAAATCCTGCATCCAATAGAAGTGCCGCCATGTTCCGGAAGGGATTACCATTCTGCCTTGCCGGCTTGACCGGCATTTTTCATGTCCGAGGGATACAAAACATGCTGATCCGTGTTGGATACGACATCGAATTCAACCTGCCCGCCGAAGTAGCCATGCTCGCCACGCTCAACGTGCATCCTTCCCGGTCGCTGGACCTGCTGGAGCCCGACGAAGTGCGCACCGAACCCGAATTGCTCGTGTCCAACTACTTCGATAGCTTCGGAAACCGCTGCACGCGATTTGTCGCTCCCGCGGGAAGGCTTCGCCTCACCGGTTCGACGCTCGTTCTGGATTCGGGCAAGCCTGACCCCGTCAAATTATCCGCCCGCGAATGCCCGGTCGGCGATCTTCCCGAAGATGTGCTGCAGTACCTGCTGAATAGCCGGTACTGCGAGGTCGACCGCTTTTCAAATACTGCTTTCGAGCTCTTCGGCGATTCGCAACCCGGATGGCAAAGGGTGCAGGCGGTCTGCGATTGGGTCCATCAAAAAGTGAGATTCGACTACTCGACAGCCCGGCCCACCAAAACAGCCATGGATGTCCTTACGGAACGCGTGGGTGTTTGCCGGGACTTTCAACATCTGGCTATCACATTCTGCCGCGCTCTCAACATTCCCGCGCGTTATGCCACCGGCTACCTGGGCGACATTGGCGTGCCGCCAGGCGGTCCTATGGACTTCAGCGCCTGGTTCGAGGTGTTCCTCGACAATCGCTGGTGGACATTTGACGCTCGCCACAACGTGCCGCGCATAGGCCGTGTCCTGATGGCTACGGGGCGCGATGCCTCCGATGTTGCCCTCACCACTTCGTTTGGACAGGCCGATTTGTGCCGCTTCTATGTTGTCACTGAAGAAGAAGGACAGAAGCCGGCCGTCGCGGCTACGCCGATAGCGGAACCGCGGGCATCCGAGTCGAATGAGCTTCTCCAAATGGCCGGATAATGCGGTCGACCGGCGGCTACTTTGAAGTGTCGCCCCCCGGCGCGTAGTAGCCTTCGCGCGTCTGCACAGTCAGGTCATCCTTGTTGGTTTTAAGCACCACCTTGTGGTAGCCGCCGTCGGTGTCCACCTTGTCAGGCGTATACGTCAGCAGGTACTGGCCGCGCAGCTCTTCGGCAATCTGACTGTAGATCTCCTCCAGGTTGTCTTTCTTCTTTGCCTCAAAATACCGGCCGCCGGTCTGCGTGGCGATCTTTTCCATAATCTTCTTGCCATCCACCTGGGGTTCGCTGGAGCCGCCGCGGCGTCCTCCGCCGGGATAACCGCCGCCTCCACCGGGATAGCCACCGCCACCACCGCCGGGAAAGCCTATGCCACCGTGACGCCCGCCGCCTGGGAAGCCATTATTCTCCCCGCGTTCCTGTTCACCTTTGAAATAGATGGTGTAGATCGTGACATCTGCGTGCTCCGCTGCATCGAGGGCCTCGTTCAGCGACTCCTTGCTCCCGCGATCCACGCCGTCAGAAAAAACCACCAGCGCCTTCCGGCCATCCTTCGGCTTCATCAACTCGTCCGACGCGAGAAAGATGGCATCGTAGAGTTGCGTTCCGCCGCGTCCGCTGCTTCGTTGCCCGGTACGATCGTCTCCGGTGGTCTCCGGACCTTGGCTGTCGTTCTGGGAGCGCGAGGACGGGCCCATCTCGTCAATTTCATGGTGAAGTTTTTCGCGCGACGCGGTGAAGTCCTGCAGCAGTTCAACCTCACGATCGAAATGGATCAGGAACGCCTGGTCTTTGCCCGAAGGCGTGTTCGGGACGGCCGCAGTAGCAGGCGCAGCTGTGCCAGAATGACCGGCACTCGGAGGATCGGCGCTCGCCTTTTCCCCCGGCAGCATCTGGTCCACGAACTTGTCCGCGGCTTTGCGCTCGCTTTCGATTGCGCCCGAGACGCTACGGCTGGTGTCAACGAGCAGGCCCAACCGAGAGGGCAGGTCCGTCTGGTGCATCAGGCTCTTGATCACCTGCGGACGGCCGTCTTCGGTGAGCGTGAAGTCGCTCTTTTGCAGCGTGGTCACCAGTGCGCCGTGCTTGTCGCGCACCGTCACCGGGAGCAGCACCTCCCGCGCCTGCACGTGCAACGTTGTCACGGACTGGTCATTCGCCGGCTGCTGCGACGCGGATTGCTGAGACGGACTCGTCATCGGCAGGCAAGCAACGGCTAAGGCTGCAACGGCAAAGCGGGGTTTCGTCAGAATTCGCATCATGCTGAGTCTATACATTCGCGTTCGCACACTTTCAGTCCGTTAGACGCATCCGGCGCGCAACCGTTGACCGCAGCGTGATTTGTCAGAAGACGGAATAAGCCTGGAATCGTTATTCCGCGCTCGGCTCCGTCGAATGCTCGGTGTTCCATTGGCGCACACGCTCCTGCGTTTGCACCAGCACGGTCTCCGGCAGATTGGAAGCGGCAGCATCGCGCTGCGCGACAATCTCTTCCTGCCGGAACGGCTCCTTTTCTGCAGCAGCCGCCAGATTGAACCAGAAGTATGCTTCGGCGTAATCCTGCGCGACACCTTCTCCTGCCTGGTACATCGACCCCAGCTGGTATTGGGCAGCGGCAGCACCCTGCGCTGCAGCCTTTCGCAGCCACTCGGCCGCCAGTGCATTGTCCTGCGGAACCTCCATGCCGAGAAGATAGGCCGCACCGAGCCTGCACTGCGCTGCGACGTTTCCATTTTCTCCAGCCTTGCGGTACCACCGCATCGCCTCAACCGCGTCTTTGGGAACGCCATCTCCATACCCATAAATCTCGCCGAGACGATACTCCGCCGCCGGATTCGCGCTGCCTTCGTCGGACCTGGTGTACCAAAGAACCGCTTTTGCTTTGTCCTTTGCTATTCCTCGTCCGGTATCGTAGGCCCGTCCCACAAGGAATTCCGCATCGGCATTTCCCTGATCGGCCGCCTTACGAAACCAGCGCACAGATTCCGCGTCGTCTCGCGCGATGCCCAAGCCGTTGTGATACGCAATGCCGAGGTTAAACCGCGCAAGTGCATTTCCATGGCCGGCGGCCTTGCGGTACCAATATGCTGCCCGCTCTAAATCCAGCGGCACCCTTTGGCCGACCGCATATTCAAGCCCCATACGAAACTGGGCGTCTGAATTCCCCGCGGCTGCCCGCCGTTCCAACTCGGCGAAGACTTCGCCCAATGCAACCGCAGTGATTGGCACGAAGAGGCACAGTGCCATCATCGAGTTGCGCAAACAACGGTAAGGAGTCGGCATAACACCACCTTGCGCAACCAGCATCCAACCCGCGCAGGCAGACGCATCGGCACAGACCTTCAGCGCCAGACGCTGTGCGTTTGCTATGGGCGCAGCCCGCCGTATCGAACGGACGATACATCCGGCAAACCGCGAGTGATTGCGAATTATTCCGACATCGTACTGCGAAATTGCGCGCGCCGCGACTTTTTCTTTTCTGAAATTGGAGATCGCCGCGGTTACTGAATATGCAGGAGCTGGCTGGGGCACCGCTCTTCGTTGATGAGCATCGGACGAGCGAATGGCTTAGGCCGCTCCACGAATTCCCTGGCAGCGTGCATACATTTGCAGGCCAAGGTGAGTCGGCTTGGCTTTGCCCGTATCAGGACTTGCAGACGATGAGATTCTTGGACCCTTTTCAAGCAATCCAAGTTCCGACAACTCCGCAATCGACCGGTAGATTTTCGCAAGGTTATTGGAGCGCGTGATTTTAGCCATCTCTTCCGCGGAAAAGGCGAGTAGATAGGGAGAGACCGACGCACTTTCTGCAATCGCCTGAGTCGCCTTCGCACAAGCTGCAGTCAGAATCTGCGTAGGAAGCGGCGCCATCCGGCTAAGCAGATTGATGAACACCAGATTCGATTCGTCCTGCCCTTCGAAGGTGCACGATGAGGCCAGGAGACCCGCCCAGAGTTCCTGAATCCACTCCATGTCGACCCACGTGCCATGCTCGAGAATTCGCACCATCAGGTCGGGGTGCGCCACCATGCTGTAGGCATTTGGTTGATTGACCAGGAGTCGTTCGGCTTTGAACGCGATCTCCACGGCGTTCGCGACTCTCACGCTGCTGAGAGATTTGTGCAGCATCTCTTTAATCTCTTCGGCCGCAGGAGGGCAGATGCGCCGCAGGAACGCCAGCGCTCTCGCCATGCGCAGTTCGCGGACGACACTATCCGGTTCGGCTTCGTAGATCCCGGTTCTCTCCGGGCTCTCCCACAGCCTCAAGTCCATGCCTTCCGGGAGAACGAAAGTCAATCCGACGCCATCGTCCCCGGCTCGAACAGCTCCTGCATCGAATTCGATCCGCTGCTGCGGATTTTCTTCCGGCGGCCCGCTCCTTTGCAGGGTGAGCGAAACCTTTGCACCGGGCTCCCATCTCCCACTTGTCCGCAAATAGATTCCGGTCGAGCTGATGTTGTCCACTTCGTGCATGCACGCGGCATTTCCGGAAATCTCGTAGGCCACGAGCCCCGGCGACGGACGCCGTTCTGCGCCGCGACGATTCTGGTCGTAGAGGCTTGGGTAAAGCCAGCGAAAAAACCTGTCGACCAGCGGCTTCTTCTCCTCGTCCTCGGATGAAGCGACGGCCTCGACCTGCCGCAGCCTCGCCGGTTCGAGATAAATGAGGTGGTTGGTCGCCGGAGGCACTGCAGACACTGGGTCAGCGTTTGGGCCGATCGGAAGATCTACTGCAGCGTGCTCAACTGGAGCGAAGAATGAGGCTTCCTGAATGCGGGGAGTCTCCGTGCTGCGCAGGCCGGAGATCTCGGCGACGGATGCTTCGGGAGCCACCGTGAATTTGGTCCAGTGCACCGTCTCTCGAGGCTCATCCACAAACGGCACGGACGTCTCCGCGCCAACTTCCGATTCTGTAATTTCAATCTGAACCGGTTGTTGCTCGGGTTGCGGCTGCCGTTGTTGTTCCGCCTCCCGCTCCATGCGGAACCAGGAGCCGAAGATCGGCGTTACGACCTCTGCAACCGCGCTCTGCACTTCCGCGGGGGGTTCGGTGTCTTCGTCGTGCGTAAGAGGATCGTCGCTCGCAAACAACGAGGACACTGTTGTGCTCTCGTCCTCTGCGGCAGTCTCGGCCTCTGCGGCCGCCTCGATTTTTGTGAAAGGGGCCTGCTTGACGGGCGCGACCTTTGCCAGCGAAACCGGAGGAGGCGGAACGCCCGCAACAGCGTAAAACGAAGAATCATTCTCGTTTTCGGTCTCATCCGCTGCCTGAACTTCCTCTTGAGGAATCTCGCTAAAGGCCAACTGGTCGCCGGGCTCGATCTTCGCTGACGATATCGTTCGAAACGGTAGAACCAGCGCGCTTGCCGACGGTTTCTTGAATCGCGGAATTTCACTGGACGGAAGCAGTTCCACCCGTTCCACGACTCGATCTTCTTTGTCGAGATAAACCAGATCAAACGGAGAAATTCTCGGCACCATCGGGATGACGGTGACATGCGTCAGCCAAAGGCCCGCTTCATTGTCGGATTCAAGTCCTTCCACCATGACCCGCAGTGCCGCCAAGGGCTCAAGCGTGGAGTTGATCGCCGTGACGCCGGTGCTGACCGCGGTATCTCGTGCCTGGTTTTGTATAGTGTATTTTTTTGCTTCCATACGTGATCATTCCGCGGACACTTTCAGGGGTCAGAAGATACTCGAATTGCTTGCAATCCGTTCCTTTTATTCCCTGCACTCAATAGTCACGAAATGATGCAAGCCCGCTTATAAAGTAGGGGTGATTCACGCACCGTCCACACATGCTACCATCCCGCCGCATCGCAAATTCAGCGGGAATTTGCAACTTTTGTGGCATCGCGCATGGGCGTTTTGGGAACAGAAACGCCTTGATCCTCATCCAACGCCGGTGCCGGCGAAGAGGAACTTCCAGGAGGTGTCGAGATACATCCAACGCTGGGTGCCGAACCAGCTGGTCGGCAGGCCGGGCACGTGGAGCAGCGTATGGCCGCTCGTGCAGATCAGCTCAGTCCCATTCCAGGCAAGGAATGTGCGCGAGGCCTGTCCGACCTGGGCCGGATGCGTCACGCGCCTGAGGCAAACGGGACAGCGTTCGCGCTGATCAAGCAACACCCATCGCATACCAAACAGGCAGATGAAGAAGGACGAAGCGAGCTGCGCATATTCCGAAAGCTCCGAGTACCCAGTTGCATTCCAGTACGAGAGATCGAGCGAGGCAAAATAGGCGATGGAGAGAAGCAGCGCGATTTTCGTGCCGAGGAAAATCCAGCGATAGAGGTTTTTCATCAGCGACGGCCTATGCGAGCTGAAGCAGGATTCTCCCAAAGACACGGACGTAATGGCGGGCAGTGCAAGAAAGGCAAGAAAAATCGCGAATCTAAAGATTGTCCACGGACCACGTGTGCGCTCGCCGAAAGATACACCCCAAAGATCCTCGTCCGGGTCGTCCGGAACGAAGCCGTTGATATGCACGCGCTCGTCGTAGATCTCCGATCGGCCGAAGCGCGTCAGGTGAGCTACGACATATCCGACCGCACCGCGTGGGATCTGTGAATCCGGCTGAAGGAGCCACGCATCTGCCCTGCCGGGCAACCGCCATGATCCTCTCGGCAGCACTCCGAGAACCTTTGCAGCATTTCGACCAACGCGCACCACACTTCCAATCACCTTCGGATTCCCGCCGAATTGCCGCCTCCATAACTCATCGCTAAGGACAACCGTCGGCACGGCTCCAGCGGGCTCGTTCGACACCGCGGAGAAAGTGGCAGGCGCGCCAAGCAAAGCAAACAGACTCAAACTCGCATGAGCTACGCGCCACTTCGGTTTGGCATCGACACCGGTCGACACCGTTTCCTTCGCCATGCGATAAAACGCCAACCCGTCGATGCCTCTCTGCCGCGACGCCTTCAGGTCGAGAAACTGTTGCCCATGGATGGTTGCCGCGGAACTGTCGGTGAAGAGTTCGCTTTGCAGCAAAACCAGCCCTGGCTTGAGCTGATAATGCGATGGATGGCTCTCCATGGAGACACCCGGCAGAACGCAGGCAAGGATGTAACTCACGGCCAGGAGACCGCCAAGACAAAGCAGACACTCTCGGGCGGAGCCATGTTGCGAAGAGCCCGCCTGCGATCCTTGACGGCAGAGATGCCGGACGCAGAACGCGTCCTGAAATGCCCCAAGACAAAAGGCCGCCGCCACTCCCTCGGACTTCCAGCCGAAACCGTCAACAGGAGGGCACGATCGCCGCATGTGCCACAGTTCCGCATTCCATTCGCGCAGCCAATCGGCGCGCTGCTCTCGTGGAACCAGCCTGGAGGCGCAATGCAGGATGCCTCGATTCATCCCGCCGAGTGCCGACCGAAGCGCGGAGCTCATAGAGACCTGGCCTCCTCAGAAGGAATCATCCGTTCGAGCAAGGGATATCGTTTGCGCGACGCTTCAAGCGTTGTCCGGCCTGTCGAAGTTAGTTTGTAGTATTTGCGAGCCGGCCTTTGCTCAGCGTCGGCGATGGACTGCCGTTCCCAGCGCGAGCTGATGAGCTGATCGCGTTCCAGGCGCCGCATCGCCGGATACACGGTGCCGCTGGGCAGGCCCGTCATTTCCATGATGCTGAATCCGTAAACGCACCCACTGCTGATCGCCTGCAGAATGATCGCGGCCGTGTGCGAAAGCTTCGCCTCTGAGACCATGCTGCATTCTAGCTATGTAGCAATCTGCCTGACAAGTACCAACGCGAGCCGATGCGCCGAACCCGCGCCAGGACGGCCGCGCTCCTATCAAGGATTCAAAAGCAATCAGGGTTACAAGCTGTCGGCGATGTCGCTGCTAACCGAGTTGAACGCAATGTTGATCCCGGAGGCAAGGCTCTGCATTCCGGCCACGCAGCCGAATGCCAGTAGCGCTACGACAAGGGCATACTCGACCAGATCCTGGCCATCTTCGCCTGTCATCAGGGAATGGAGCTTGAAATGTACTTTCAGCATTAGTTTGTGCATTTCGTATATCTCCTGTGCCCGAACTATTTTTTCTAAGCCTGAAACCGTTCAAGCGAGCTCTTGATTAGGCATCCTATGGGAACCCGCATTCAAAAGTCCCGGCTGTTTTTGTCCTGGCCCAACCAATGGTTTCCAGTGATTGCGCATTAGTCACCCATCCTTGACTCCATTGGGAATACGACTCCGATGTTACCCGGATGCCGTCGCAATATGATGGGATGGAAATATGATGAGATGGAAATAGCCGCTAAGGAACCTCTGATTAAGTCTTCCGTCTGCGTCCTGTTTGCATAAAATGATAGATAGATGAAGATGACAATGCGGCAGATAACGTTGGCGAATCAGGCGAGTTTTGAGAAGTATGCGCGGC
>Ga0182024_10005556_pt1 | contig 28221 bp, 27 predicted proteins | sample P32metaG_FD_120480 | JGI IMG/M metagenome (GOLD analysis project Ga0182024, IMG submission 120480) | Permafrost microbial communities from Stordalen Mire, Sweden - P3-2 metaG (Illumina Assembly) | ecosystem: Environmental > Terrestrial > Soil > Wetlands > Permafrost | place: Sweden: Stordalen...
GCATCGTTTTCCCCAGTTTTCAGGCCATTTTGCTACGCCTTCAGGGAAATTCTAGAACAAACAACGCCGCATTTCATCAGGTTTTATAAGGCTTTCGTTGGTTTTTCAGGATCGACTAATGAGAATTGCGTCACAAATGTACCTTGATGGCCACTTTGGCTCCAGTTATATCCCAAATTTTGGCATCGTCGAGGATCTAACAAAGAGAAATCCGATTGATTTTGCATTCCCATTCAAGGACCCATCGGCGTTAGACAGAGTTTTTCCTCGTACACAGGAATATGGGCTCCATTCCTTTCGGGATTTGTCGATGGAGCTTTTCGACAACCTCTCGCTGAAGAAAGTACATCCATGAGTTCCCGGTGCAGGAATCGACGGATTTGGCACTCACGCACGAAGCGATTTGACGGCGTCCGAACCCACCCAAAGCAGAGCCCTAACGATGTGTCGTTTGTCGCATGGTTTGCTCGATGGTTGGGTCTAGCTGACCCCCACCTTGTACCTCGGCCAGTGGGAGCGTGGGCCTTCGTGGTCGATTACAGGTTCGGCGTCGCACTCGACTTCGATTACTGTTGCAGGTTGGTCGGGGGCTGCAAGCGGTAGGCCGGTCAATCGAAGCGCCCATTCGTCCTGGGTGAACTGGACGGGCTCGCCGGTTTTCAGCAGGCGGGCCGATTTTGCTTTGGCTTTCAAGCCGCCAATGGCGATGACGACTTCAGGCTGGAAGAAGATGAGCGTTTCGGCTGCCGGGGTGTGGCCTGGCCAGTATTGCTGGTGGATGTAAAGGGTGTTGCCGCGGCGGGTGTATTGGGCGTTGGTGTTCCAACTGAAGTCGCCGCGATCGGTGCCGTAGATGGCTTTACCGTTCGTGTCCAACCATTTGCCAACAGCTTCAAGAACCTTTACCGACTCTTCTGGAATCGAGCCGTCAGGTTTTGGGCCGATGTTGAGCAGGTAATTGCCGCTGCCGCGGGCGCATTCGGCAAGGTTGGAGACGATGTTTTTGGGGGTCTTCCATCCATCGTCGCCGCGGTTGAAACCCCAACTGTCGTTAAGGGTCATGCAGGATTCCCAGGCGCGGCCGGATTTGGCGGCGCGGATCTCCTGCTCGGGAGTGCCGAAGTCGCCCTCGAGGCCGTTGCGGTCGTTGACGATGATTTCCGGCTGCAGCTCGAAGACCATCTTGTTCATGCGCTCGGACTCCCACTCTGCGGCGGTAAGCGGCCAGTCGACGTCGTACCAGAGGACATCGATTTTTCCGTAGTTGGTCATTAGTTCGCGGATCAGGCCGTGGGTGTAGTCGACGAAGCGCTTGCGGGCGGCGAGGTCGGTTTTGCAGATGGCGCCGTCGGGGTGGTGCCAGTCCATGAGCGAGTAGTAGAAGCCGACGCGAAGGCCTTCGGCGCGCGCGGCATCGACGAACTCGCGGACGAGGTCGCGGCCGGGGCCCTGCTTCGGAGAGCAGTAGTCGGTGAGCTTGGTGTCCCAGTGGCAAAAGCCCTCGTGGTGCTTGGTTGTCATCACCATATACTTCTGGCCGGCGGCCTTGGCCAGCTTTGCCCATTCGCGGGCGGCGTTGGGCCTAGGTTTGAATTGCTTGGCGAGGAGTTCGTATTGCGGGATGGGAATGCCCTCGACCTCCTTGGCCCACTCATGCTGGCCGATGACGGAGTAGAGGCCCCAGTGAATGAACATGCCGAACTTGGCCTGATGCCACCAGGCCATGCGCTGGGCGCGGGTGGCAGCTTCAGGGGGTGCGGCGGCCTGGGCTGCTTGCGCGGCCGGCGAGGCGATGGCTTCAGTGTTTGCGGCGGTGAGCGCCAGGGCCGATGCCGCGCTGAATTGTTTTAGAAAAGACCTTCTTGAACTCTCGCTCCACTCCATGGTTGACTTCCCTTCCTGGCAACGGATCTTCGCGGGGAATGAAACCCCGGTTTTGCGTCGAGGGAAATATATCAGTTGCGAGGGCTATTCAGAGCGCGAGGTGGTCAGGATCGGGTCAGCGACCGTGATGGCCTCCGCCGTGGCCGCCGCCGCCATGATGGCCGCCGCCAGACATTTTGGGAGCCTTGGGAGCTTTGGGTGCATGGAAGGAGCCGTGCCCGCCGCCGAACAAGTGAGATCCGCCAGTGCGTTCCTGCTTGGGGGCAGACTCGGCAAATGCGCGACTGCCGCCGTAGGAGCGCGGCTCGGCATAAGAATGCTGGGCGAATTCGTTGCGCTGGTACGTTGACATGGGCGCGCGCGAGTACTGTTGTGGGCTGGCATAGGCCTGGGGACGGGCAGGCAGAACTGATTGCTGACGGCTGTATGCGTAGTTCTGCAGCGCGGGACGGCCGTAGCTGCCGCCATAGGCGCGATTAGGGTTTTCCGCCGCGCGGTTGTAGGCGTAGTTTTCAGGTGTGCGAACGGGCGGGCGGGTAAAGGCTCGCGAGTCGTATCCGTTGGCCCGAGCGTATCCGTTTTCAGGCCGGTTATAGCCCTGCTGCGAGCGGGGGTAGCCATGGGGTGTGCGGTTGATGCCTGACCGTTGCGAGCCGTACCCGCCTCCGCGCGAGCCTCCCCAATGGGCGACCGAGGTGCTGTGCGACATATACGGAGAATGATTGAAGAAGATGGACGAGGTGAGCCAGTTCAGCAGCCAGCCAGCCCATCCAAAGGGTGTGTGGCTGAAGGCGGCCATGCCGATACCGGAGCCGAAGCGCAAACCCTCGCCGAGAACTGACCCGACGGCTCCCAGGGCGTCCGTGAACGAAAAACCGGGATAGGGCGAAACCGGCTGGCCGTAGGAGTTCCAGGGATTATAGGTGGGGACGTAAACGACCTGCGGATTTGGAGGGGCGAGCTGGATATAGCCCTGGTTGTAGGTGAGGGCTTCCTGCGGCGTGCTGCGCAGGGTTCCGGCATCTTCAGCGCGCTGGCGCATCACCTGGATGGTTTGAAGCACGTCCTGAGGCTGGTTGTAGTAGGCGTTGCCCAGATCGGTGGTCCACTGCAGGTCGCAATTCATCATTGCCAGCACCTGGGGAAACGCGGTGAGGGCTTTAACGCTGGGGTCCCAGTTGGCTTGCGCGTTGGCTCCGGCGGCAATCTGGTCCGGCGAAGCGTAACCCATGGAGCGGATCCAATTGTCGGCTGCGATTACCTGGGCCGGGTAGGTTGATGCGGCCAGAACCTGCGCTACCAGCGCGTCGGGATAAAGCGCAATGGGAGCGACTAGCTGCTCAAGCTGCTGGGCGGCGAAGGGCTGTCCGCCCTGCTGCTGGGGCTGGGCAAAGGCTTGCTGTGGGTCGTCCTGGGCCGGGTCGGCGTAGGGCTGCTGGGCGTAAGGCTGTTGCTGAGCGTATTGCTGTTGTCCGTACGGCCGTTGCTGGGGATCAGGCTGTTGCTGGTATTGGTAGGGCGATGGCTTGCCTTGCGGGTAGGGGACGTAGTTGGGGTTGGTCTGAACGTATTGGGAGCCCGAGTACTGCGGGCTTTGGGCCCATGGCTGCTGGGCGACGAGGGCGTGCTGCGTGAGGGGTGCGAGAAGCAGTGTCAGGGTCAGGACGGCTAAGAGTTTGTGGGAGTTGGCCGCGATTTGGCCTAAAGTGGATGCGTCGAACGAAAGACCGGACCGCAGGGCAGGGTGCGATGGGCGCAGGCAGGACTGGGATTTCATATTCCCTCACAGGGCCCTTGCGGTTGCCCCGAAGCGAGACTTGCTCATCCCGCGGGCGCAGGCGCATTTTCGGCCTGCGTGCGGGGATGTTTGTTTAGCCTAGACACGGGACGGTGCGGTTAGTTGCGTGGAAATGTTTGTGTAGGACGAAACAGTTGAAGATTCTTCTGCTTGGGAGAAGTTCTGGAAAGAGGCGGGGGTTGTTGCGAATAGGGCCAACGGCAGCCGATTTTTCAATAATCCGAGGCCTGACCAGCGTCCGATGCATTAGCATTCCGCCAAGGACTTTTCTCGCCGTTTCCGATCACGCTCATCAAGATCTAAATCCCTTTCGCATTGTTTGAGGAGGCCTCGCCATGCACATCCATTCACTTCGCCGTCTTGAACCGCGGGCGGCACGCCTGTTAGCCATGGCGGCTCTTATAGGCGCGTGTCTTGCCCCTGTGGCCGGCTCCCAGCAGGCGCCGCCGGCCGACCTGTTAATCAAGAACGCAACCGTGATGACGGCCAGCCACGGCACCATTGAGCACGGATCGGTCTGGGTGCATGCGGGCAAGATTGCCGGCATCGGCGCCACGGTGAACGCGCCTGCTGGAGCATTGGTTGTGGATGCGACCGGCCTTTGGCTTACTCCCGGCATCATCGACCCTCACTCGCACTCGGCGCTTGACAGCGACGTGAACGAGGCCACCAGCCCGGTAACGCCTTCAATGCACATGGCCGACGCCTTCGACAACCGCGACAAGGCTCTCTACCAGGCGTTAGCCGGTGGCGTAACAACGGAGTTGCTGCTGCATGGCTCCGCAAACATGATCGGCGGGCAGGCGGTTGTGATCAAGAACAAGCTGGGCTTGGACCGCGATGCAATGCTGTTCCCCAATGCGCCTGGTTCAATCAAGTTCGCTTCGGGCGAAAACCCCAAGCGGGTGTATGGCAGCCGCGACCAACTGCCGTCGACGCGCATGGGCAACTTTGAGGTGATGCGCCAGGCTTTCGAGGATGCAAAGGACTACATGGCCACCTGGGATGCCTACAACGCCAAAGTGGCCAAGGGCGACAAAGGAGCCGCGACAGGCAAGGACGATGGCCCCGCTGTTCCGCCCAAGAAGTACCTCAAGCTTGAGGCGCTGGCCGACGTGCTGCGCGGCAAGCTTTACGTGCAGATCCACTGCTACCGGGCAGATGAGTTTTTCACTGAGGAGGCCATCGCGCACGAGTACGGCTACAAGATTCGCGCCTTCCACCACGCGCTGGAGATGTACAAGGTGGCGGATAAGATTGCGCCGGAGCAGACCGCCATTGCCACTTTTGCCGACTGGTGGGGCTACAAGGACGAGGCCTGGGACGCGATTCCGTGGAATGCGGTGATGTCGATGCGGCAGGGTATTCGCGTGGCGCTGAAGAGCGACTCGAACGATCACATTCGCCGGCTGAATCAGGAGGCCGGCAAGATGGTTCACTACGGCGGAGCCACGGAAGATGAAGCCATCCGCATGGTGACGCTGAACCCGGCGTGGATTATCGGAGTGGACGACCGCACCGGCTCGATCGACGTGGGCAAGGATGCGGATCTGGTGCTGTGGAACCACGATCCGCTTTCGACATACGCGCGGGCGCAGAAGGTTTATATCGACGGCGATTTGTTCTTCGATGCGACTTTGCCGGGCTTGGGGACGACGCACTTTAACGGCGTAATGCACGACTCGGGCGGATTTGGATCCGACGATGAGGATGGTGGCCAGTGAATAAATTTCTAGTTGTTGTTTTATTGCTGGCGGGCGCGGCCGCATACAGCCAGGGTCAGGTCATTGCCATTACCGGCGGGCGTTTGCTGACGGTGAGTCACGGCACGATTGAGAACGGCGTGCTGGTGATGGCCGATGGAAAGATTGCCGCTGTCGGCGAGGCGGGTAAAGTGGCCGTGCCCAAGGGGGCGCAGATTGTGGACGCGCGCGGAATGACCGTCTATCCCGGCCTGATCGATCCTGAGACCAACTTCGGGCTGATCGAGATCGAGTCCGATCAGAACACGACAGATATGGCTGAGCCTTCCGACGAGATTATGCCGCACATGCACGTGGCGGACGCCTTTCACGCGGAGACAGAGTTGATTCCGGTGGCGCGGCTGAACGGCATCACGAACGCAGTGGTGGCTCCGGCCAGCAACGACTCGATCGCCGGGCAGGACATCTTCATTCAACTCGCGGGCGCGGACCGCAACCAGATGATTCTCGGCCGCGATGTGGCGCTGGCGATGAACTTCGGCGCTGAACAGCGGCGGCGCGGCGGACGCGGAGGCAAAGCCGAGTTTCCCACCACGCGCATGGGACTGATTACGCAACTGCGCCAGACTTTTCTAGATGTGCAGGACTACGTGGCCCGGCGCGACGCGGCAGCCGCAAAGAAAAACAGCGAGAAGTCAGACGACACCCGCGACAGCAAGAAGGACGACAAGCCCTTCAAGCGCGACCTGAAGCTGGAGGCGTTGATTCCTTATCTCAATGGCGAACGGCCAGTGGTGATCGGCGTCTACGAGGGCTATGACATCGAGACCATCATGGCGCTGGCCGAGGAGTTTCACCTGAAGGTGGTGCTCAACCACGTAACCCACAGCCAGGATGTTCTGGACAAGATTGCGACCTGGAAGGTTCCGGTGATCGTGGGGTCAATTTACGACTTTCCGCGCGCCAACGAGCGCTACGACGCGGTCTTCACGCTGCCCGCGGAGTTGGCGAAGCGCGGTGTCAAGATTGCTATCTCTTCAGCCGATGCGGGCGGACCGGTGAGCAGCCACTCCTCGCGCAACCTGCCCTACGCCGCGGGCTTTGCTGTGGCCTATGGGCTCCCGTATGACGAAGCGCTCAAGGCCATCACGCTCAACGTGGCTGAGATGTTCGGGTTTGGCGACAAGCTGGGTTCGCTCGATGTGGGCAAGACGGCCAACGTCGTGCTGGCCAACGGCGACCCGCTCGACGTGCGTACGGATGTAAAGCAGGTCTATATTCAGGGCGTGGCCGTGCCGATGGTGAGCCGGCAGACGAAGCTGCGGGATGAGTATCGGAAGTGAGAGGTTGGGTTTGACTCCCTATGACCCTGAACTACGCTTTAATCGCGGATAAAGGTATCGTCCTTGGAAGTGACAGCGAAGCGATCCATTCGCATATTGCTGCCGAATTCGGCGATTCCAGGATCGTCGCCACATATAGAGAGAAAAAGAGAAAGCTTCGCATTCTGAGAAACGGCTGCGCATTCTCCGTCGCTGGAAACTCAGGACTGGTGGATGAACTCCTAGCGAAGGCGGATGCGGAAGGAATTGATGACTCCAAACCATTTGAGCCGGTAGCGCATGAATATCAGCGGGTTTTCCAAAATGAGTACACGAAATCCTACGGAAACGACCAAGGGACAAGGCCGAACTGCGAGTTCCTCTTCTGCGGATATGACGGGAAAGGGAAGGCCAGAATTCCGAAGATTATTAAGCTATCTAGTCATTGTTGGTTCTCGTGGAATTCCATTGGCTCTGCTTACGGGTTTGGGTTCTCTGGGAGAGAGTCGCACGGGGCAGTCCTTTATCTTCACCACCGATTACACACTCCAAGAATGCCACTTGAATCTGCAAAATGCCTGGTCTATTCCGCCCTAGCGGAAGTCGCCGAGCTGGACAATATTGTCGGTTTGCCCATTCAAATGGTCGTGGTAACGAGGTCAGGGCCAGCGATTGAGATAGGGCAGACAGAACTGAATTCGTACAACGAGAAGAGGAAACGAATAGTGCCAGCTCTACGGTCGGTGCTGTTTCCAGCTTCAAGGTCTTCAACACAAATTCAGAAAGTTTGATGCCGGAGCTTGCATGCACAGTCTCAGCGAACTCAATGAATACACGGGCGCTTTTCTGGGAGGATGCCTTTTTGTCTTGATCCTCTGTTGCTATGGTCTTGGGTTGATCGGGAATGCTATCCGCCGCTTCCATATGGATTACCGAAAAGTTAATCGCCTCGATGAGCGCGAAGAACATGAAAGCCACTTCTAGCGCGAAATTTGCAGCAACGCACTGATTAGGATTAGGACACTACCGTTCTCACAGGGCTGAAGCCATCCAGGGTTTATCATCGAAAATGGCGCGCGCTGGCGTGGGTGTGCCTGCTGAGCGAAGAAAATGCAGGTCCTTCGACTGCGCTGCGCTCCGCTCAGGATGACAGGTTTTTAAGTTTGATCAGTTTAGGGATTTTTTGCAGGAAACGGACGGACATGCGAGCTAAGACGGCTGTAGTGCTGGGCGCCCAGTGGGGCGACGAGGGCAAGGGAAAAATCGTGGACGTGCTGAGCGAGCGGTTTGCCGCAGTGGCGCGTTACGCGGGCGGGCATAACGCCGGACACACGGTGATTATTGGCGGGCAGCGGTTTGTGCTGCAACTGATTCCCTGCGGAGTTCTGCGGCCGACTTGCAAGGGCATCATCGGCAATGGAGTGGTTCTTGACCCCATCGCTTTTTTGAAAGAGGTTGCCAAGCTGCGCGCGCTCGGTGTGGGCGTCGATGAGCAGCTTTTTGTTTCGAACCGGGCACAGGTGATTTTGCCTTATCACCGGATGATTGAGCTGGCGGCGGAAAGCGCGCCGGGGCGGCAGAAGATTGGGACCACGAGTCGCGGCATTGGTCCGGCGTACGAGGACAAGATGGCGCGCAGTGGGCTGCGGGTGGTGGATCTGCTTCGGCCGGGGCTGCTGAAGACGCACATTGAGGCGGCTTGCGCGGAGAAGAACTCGATTGTGCGGGCGCTGTTCGGGACCGGCACGGCGGCTCTCGACCCGGAGAAGATGTTTGACGAGTACGCGGCGGCAGCGGAGCTGGTGAGGCCGTTTGTCACGGATACGGGTCGGTTGCTGCACAAGATCCTGGCTGAGGGCGGCAGCGTGATGTTCGAAGGCGCGCAAGGCACGATGCTGGACATCGATCATGGGACTTATCCATTTGTGACTTCTTCGTCGGCGACGGCGGGCGGAGCGGCAACCGGAACCGGCGTGGGACCGACGGCGATCGGGACTGTGATCTCTGTGACCAAGGCGTATGTGACGCGCGTGGGCGGTGGACCATTTCCTACAGAGATTCACGACGCTGCGGGCGAGGAGCTGCGGGCGCGCGGGAATGAGTATGGAGCGGTGACGGGACGGCCCAGGCGCTGCGGATGGCTGGATATTCCGCTGCTGCGCTATTCCAACCAAGTCAATGGCGCGGAGTGGCTCGTGATTACCAAGCTGGACGTTCTGGACACTCTGGCTGAGATTCCGGTTTGCGTGGGCTATGAGATCGACGGCAAGACGACGGACGAGATTCCGGCGGATGTGGACGGACTGGAGCGGATCAAACCTGTCTATACTACTTTGAAGGGCTGGAAGGAGTCGACCGAGGGAATCACGGAATTTGAGAAGCTGCCCCAGGCGGCCAGGGAGTATCTGCGCTTTCAGGAGCGGGAGAGCGGGGCGCGGATCGGGATGGTATCAACCGGGCCGGACCGGGACCAGACGATGGTGTTGCCGGAATTTGCGGCGGCACTGGACAGCATTCACGGGTAAACTTGAGCGGGGGGCCTGAGACTCATCGCCTTTATTTCATCTCAGGCCGGAGAGAAATCAAATTCATGGTTAGTTTCATTGTCCGTCTTACTTTCAATAAGGAAGATCGCGCCGATGTGGCGGAAACGCTTCGTTTGCTGGCTGACGCCTCGCGCAAGGAACCGGGGTGCGTGAGCTATATTCCGCACCAGGTGGAGGATGACCCTGACACGGTGTTGATCTACGAGCAATATGTAGATCGGAAGGCGCTGGCGGCGCACCGGGAGTCAGAGCACTTCAAGAAGCACGCGGTGGGCGGTATCTACCAGAAGATGCGGGAGCGAAACATGGAAAACCTGATCGCGCTGGTTTGACCCGAAGCGCTACGTTCGAGGGTTCCAACACCTCGAATGGGAGCAGCAAATGGGCAGGACGGCTCGCAATTTTGGTTGTGAAGCGCCTTTTATCGGAGCGGAGATTTCAGTGCGAATTGACCGGCACACGTCTTCGGGGCTAGTATCCGATACGCCAATGCCTGGTGCCACGAACAACCCCTTAAACCTGAATCGCCACTGGATGGCGCATGGAGTGATGCTGGCCGCGTTGTACTTGTTGGCCCTCAGCGCCAGCGCAGCCCAGACGACCGGCGCGGCTGCGCGCCCATCTGGTCCAACTGGACCGCACAAACACGAGCACCGGCACGAGATCGACCGTCTTGAGGGCCAGTGGCGCGATGCCTTGATGAAGTTGAACACAGCGCAGATGGAGAAGCTGCTGGCGGACGACTACCTGGCGATCACTGCCTCCGGCACACTGCAAACCAGGGAAGAGGCGCTGGCCAGCCTGCACAGCGGCCAGACGCATATCACCACGCTCGATATCTCAGACCGCAAAGTGCGGTTTTATGGAACCACGGCGCTGGTGACGTCGCTTGCCGCGGTGCAGGGCACTACCGCGGACGGAGATCTTTCAGGCAACTACAGGTATACGCACGTTTATGTGCGGGATGCGCAGGGAGCCTGGAAGATTGTCAGCTTTGAAGCCAGCAGGATTCGTGAGCCCGGCGAGCACAACGAGCACAAGTAGCGCTGGGGTAAAAGGGCTGGCTGGGGTTCTAGCCTTCGGTTCCACACATACAAATTGAAGGCAGATTCAACAGTCCTGTTACCTATATATCTACCCTGGTTACCGATTTTTTCTATTCTTTGTGCAGACTTGATGCGGCGTTATGCCTTGATTCTGCTTCAAACTATATAAGCAAAGTGTGTTTGGGCTCGATATGTCGAGCAGTTTATTCCCACGGCCGCAACGGCGTGCTAGAGACTTGAGGTCTATTCCATGGATTCAGCACAATTGGCGAGGCTGAAAGCGTTCTCATTGATACTGATCCTGCCAGGATTGGCGGGGCTGATCGTCTCGGCAATGATTTCGGTGCATTATCTTGACACGATGCCCAAGTGGCCGGCACCGCGAGAGCTGCGCACGGTGCCGCGGAGCATTGATGGAGTTGTGATATACCAGACCGCGGAAGAGGACCGAATGCTCAACCTCATTGAGTACTCCTCGGTAGGTGTGTTTCTGGTTGGCCTCGGTCTGGGACTTGTGTACCTGGAGAAGTGGGGCGCAAGGCAGTCTGAGCTGACCGAGAAGGACGACGAGTTCACGGAAGATTACGGATAGAGCCGTCTTCTTGTTAAGCGCTGGCCGGCGCAGATGCAGGAGCCAGGCCTGCATAGGGAAGCAGAGCTCAAACCGCCAAAAGCCTCAAATTCTGATCATTACACGCCGCCAGGAATGGCCCGGCGTTGCGCGAAGGAATCTGCTATTGCCCGGCACTTGTCCTGCCGCCGCTGCCCTCTACAATGGAGCGATGCCGGAACTGCCTGAGGTGGAGACGATTGCGCGCGGAGTGGATGCTCGCGTGCGTGGAGACAGGATTGTAGACGCGTGGTTCAGTGGGCATCCGGAACCGTTCAAGACGCCGCCGCATAGGCAGGCCAAAGGGCTTGACGGGCTGGTGATTCTCGGGGTTCATCGCACCGGAAAGCATATTGTGTGCGAACTCGGCGCTGATTTGGGCAAGTCAACTGGCGAACCTGACGCTCAGTGGATTGTGCATCTGGGAATGACCGGGCGGCTGTTGGTGACCACTCCCGCAGGTCCGGTGGCTCCCCATACCCATGCCCGGCTGCGGCTCAAAAGCGGACGGGAGATCCGCTTTGTTGACCCACGGCGGTTTGGGCGGCTTGAGTTTCGCGATCTAAGGCGCAGAGCGGGCTTTCAAGGCGCGGGCCAGGAACCACTGACGATCGGTGCGGAGGCGTTTGCCGGCCTGTTTCGCGGGCGGCGACTGGCCATCAAGGCAGCACTCCTGAACCAGACATTACTGACCGGAGTGGGGAACATTTATGCGGACGAGAGCCTTTTCCGAGCCGGGATCCGACCGCGTCGACAAGCGGGACGGCTGACAAGAGTGGAGTGGGAGAAGCTGCGGCTGGAGCTGAGAGCGGTGCTTGAGCATGCGATTCGGCTGGGCGGTTCGTCGGTTTCTGATTATGTGGATGCGGATGGGGTGCGCGGCTTCTTCCAACTCGAGCACTGCGTCTACCTGCGGACAGGGCAGCCGTGCCTGCGGTGTGGGACGCCGATTCGGCGGCTCGTGGTGGCTGGAAGGGGAACACATTATTGTCCCAAATGCCAGCGGTGAGGAGCCTCCTATTATTTTTTGGATTATTGTCACATTCTGAATCCCAGAATGCAGAAACTTCCCGCGTTCTGAATTGGACAAGTGATTGAAAACAGGAAGGGACTTGAACGGCCCACGGATTGCTATTCCCGGAGTGCCAGTGATGTACCGGCTGCTGGAGAAAATCCGGCCAGCCCAAGAACAGCAGGATCCGACAAGAGCAACCGCCATAGATGCGGCCCTTCAAAAGGGGAAACCGGTCGGAAAGCCTGCAGCAGGCGCGGTGGAAACAACCATCGCCCTCACCTATTTGGGAGGCCAGTGACCAGCGCAGGACAGCGAAACGCCACTCCTACGGAGTGGCGTTTCTTGCGTCAGGGACATTGATATTGGCGCCGGCGATACGAAGGGACGCTGGGCGTTTGTTCAACGCTAGGGCCGTCAAGGGCTCTGCACGGGGTGAATTCTTCTGAAGGAATATGCCATCCGACGGCTGAGTCCCAGGGAGTTACATCCAAAAGAGTACCGTTATCACCCCAATGGTGACTTGCCAGCCGGGGTGGTTGGCTGTAGTATCAGACTTGCCTATCAAGCGGCTGACGCGAGCCACCCAACCGGGCAGAGCGCGCTCGCCACCGAGCAAGGAAGTTTCGCCGCACCGTTTATTCCTTAGTCAGGCACCAACGGCGGATACTCCGATAGGAAGGGCATTACCAGAGGAAAGCACCAGCCGGCCGGATCGATTCCCAGAAACCTGTGGAATATCTGCGTGAGGGCGGCAAGGCAGCAGCGGGGCCATTCTTCAGGGAATCAAGGCAGAATGCGCGGAGCCGAGTTTCGCGCCAGTTTGCTGTGTGCCCTCGAACGATAGGATCGCAGGCCGAAAATCTCCCCGTCCGTATAGGGACAGGCGGCAAGCAAAGGAAGTTCAGCAGCGGAGAACAGCGCGGCATAACGCAGAAACGCAATGTATCAGACAGCATATTGCCAGGAAGTACACGCATGACGACAGAATCGACGGAGCCTCAGACTGAACTGGGGCCAGCCCCGGCCAATGGCCAGGCGCAGTCGCAAGGGCATCGGCGCCGCCGGCGCCGCCGCAAGAATAAGAGCAGCCAACAAAGCGCGCCCCAAGGCCAGGCGGGAAACTCACAGGCTCAGCCGCAGCAGCAGGCTCAGCCGCAACCGGCGACGCAGGCCGCACAGCCCCCGCCCAGAGCGCACCAGAATCAGGGCCACGGAAGGAAGAAGAAGAAGTTCTTCCAGAAGGGCTCGTCGTCGGCAGCGCAGCCGGGTAACAGCGTGTCCTCACAGTCGCCTGGAAATTCGCAGGCCGGTTCCCAGGGCAAGCGCAAGGGCAAACAAAGAGGGCCGCGGGAGTTTGTGGGGCCCATGGACCACAGCTACCGGGCGGTGAACGGGAACGTGGCCGACGGTCCGCCGTCGACGATCCAGATCACGAGCAACAATGGCCACGGCGGCGGCTATTACCAGGAAAACTATGCTCCGGCAGCGGCGGCGGTGGTAGTCCGGGAAGACGCACCCACGCGGATCTTCTGCTTTATTGACGATCTGTTCTTTCAGGCCAAGATCAACGAGACATCGAAGAAGCTGGGCGTGAAGGTGGAGTTCGTCAAGGGCGACAAGGACTCCGTGGCCAAGCTGACGGATGTGGCGGAAGCCGACCGGCCCGGGCTGGTGGTGTTTGACCTGAACAACCTGAACGCCAAGCCGTTGACGCTGATTCCGAAGATCAAGACCAAGTTGAAGAAGGCCACGTCAATCATCGGGTTCCTGAACCATCTGCAGGGCGACCTGAAGCTGAAGGCGATCGAGGCGGGGTGCGATACGGTAATGCCTCGCTCCGCGTTCTCGCAGAGCCTGCCGAACCTGCTGCGGCGCTATGGGCTGGAAGAGGAAGAGGACAACTACCAGCAGCCGATGTGAGAAAGACTAGGGAATAGGGGCTAGGGAATAGGGGATAGAAAACCGATGCCTAGCGCTTCAGCTTGTTCATCATCACAACAAGCATGCGTCCGACTTCATTGGATAGAGATTCTGCTTGGTGCATGGACTCTTGCGAACCGAAGCCCAATCCTTGCGAAATGATGAGTTGCGTCTGGACTTCGCCGTTTGAGCCTCTTGCGTGACCGAGAAAGGATACGTACTCGCCTCTGGAGGATTTGCCGTAGCCCTCGGCGATATTGCTTGCGACCGAGACGGAAGCGCGCCGTAGTTGATTGGTGAGCCCGAACCTCTCCGAGGCTGGGAAAGACGAAGTGAGCTTGTAGATTTGCAGACTCAACTGGACGGCCCGCTGCCAGACCACGAGATCTTTGAAGGAATCATTCATAACCGGCCTGTTCTGGTCTCGCGCGGCGTGGTCGTTTTGGCCATCAACTCAACCAAACGCTGAACCCCCACTATTCCCTATTCACTGCTTCTCTCATCCCGGAGGCCAGGTCATCGCTCGTCCACCGAGCAGATGCAAGTGGAGATGGTCGACGGTCTGGCCGCCGTCCGGTCCTGTATTTACGACGATGCGATAGCCGCTGCCAAGCTCTTTGCCGCGGGCAATCTCTGCCGCGGCCAAGTGCAGGTGGCCAAGCAGCGCGCGGTTGCTGTGATCGGTTTCAATCATGGATGAAATGTGCTGGCGGGGGATGATGAGCACATGGCACGGAGCCTGGGGATGAATATCCGCGAAGGCGTAGCAGAGCTCATCCTGATAGACGGGCGTTGAGGGAATGACGCCTTCGACAATCTTGCAGAAAAGACAGCTCATGACAACCTCAGTGTACCGGGGTGGCGTTCGCTCCCGGTACTTCATTCAGCGCATTGTGCGCGATTGAGTCAGCCAGATTTGAAAGAGACACGCCGGAGCAGTTGCCCCGGCTTATGTGCTCGACTTCGGCTTCCATAGGCCGACGGTGTTGCCCTCAACATCGGCAAACCACGCAAAAGTCCCCGTGGGAATCTGGACGGGCGGGACGATCACCTTTCCGCCGTCAGCTTCGACCTTTTTAAGCGACGCGGACACATCGTCGGTTTCGATATAGAAGTAGGTGAACTGGTGCGGTTCGTGGCCCAGGGAAGCAACGTGGCCCGCGATGCCCTGAGCAGAGCCAGTGTCAATAGCGCCCATGGGGCCGGAGTCAATGACCCAGCCGAAAACTCTGCGGTAAAAGTCGCTGGTCTTTTCCTTGTCCTTGCAGCCAATTTCAAAGTGCACGACGGGGTGAGGCATTCTTAGCTCCTTTACCCTGGGATTTGGATCAGTATAGGACGAGCATTCAAATTGCTCGCGCTTTCGCATTCACGTGATCATTGCACACTTTCGCGAGCCGTCGAAAGGCCCAGACGGCGGCCACTGCGAAAACGATGGCTTGAGCAACGTGCAGCCAGAACCAAGCATCTGTACCGTTTTGCCAGACGTTGGTCCGCGCCGCATCATGCGGCCAAATCAACGTGAAGAAAATCAGCAGCCCGAAGACATGACCTGGAATGGCGGGCAGAATGGATTTGGTGAGGTAGGCCGTCGAGCCGAATGCGATGCCGACGAGGAAATAGAAAAGGAGCTTGGGCCACACGAATCCTTGCGTAGGGCCGTGCGCGAGCGCGAAGAGGGCGGATGAAAGGACGACCGCAATGGGGCCGCTGAAGCGGCGCTCAAGAATGACCTGGCAATAGCCGCGGAAGGCAGGTTCCTCAGTGAGTGGAGCGGCCACGGAGCCCATGATGATCATGGACACCACGGTGAAGATGGGATAGCGGGAGAAATCGGGTAGAGCGTTTCCGGGCATTTTCACCAGTTGAGACATCACGATCCAGAATCCGGCGAAGGCCACGACCGACAGTGTGCCCGCCAGCACCGACCAACGAAACCCCGGGGCTGAGACGAGGTTGGCTCGCAAACAAAGACGGCGCGCCTGCGACGTGGAGCGCGGCCAGCCCCTGCCCGCCAGGTAGACCCACATCAGAGCCAGCACAACAGACATCACCGGGACTGCCCAGGGAACTGCCGGGCTGACGCTGAGATTGACGGCAACGAGCGCGGACCAGATGCCTGCGCCGACGACGATGATGAGAAAACCCAGGAGGCCTGCCCAGACTACTGCCCATGCTACTGCGAAGATTTGTCCACCAAGAGTACGCATGTCCTTTGCGCCTCCTTGAGGAGGGCTGTGCCGAAGCGTGGGCGATGCGCGGCGCAAACCCCATCGCCTGACACGCCGGTCCTCTGCAATTCCTCTGCACTACGCAGGCAGGGGCGAAGTTGTTCCAGCCTCTTATTGCTGCGTGGGGGAACCGTCAACTGGTGTGGTCCAGCAGGATTTTCCAGCCTTGCGGTCCTTTGCGCCAGACGAGCGAGAAAATGCCGTCGTCTTTCTTGGCGTCTCCGTGGGCCGTGCGCTCGAGGTGGAACTTGCCGGTAACGACAGCGTACTCGACTGAAAATGCCGAGGGGCCGCAGGAACCGGGCAGCAGGCGCACATCGATATCGGAGAAGGTGAGGACGCCCATCTGCTCGGCGGTGGTGTAGGACTGCTTATAGCGTTCGAGGATGGGACCGTAGCCCTTGCGGAGGGTGGCGCCGATGAAGGTGGTGTCCGGCGAGTCCTCATAGGCCTGCATGAAAGCGGGGATGTCCGCGTGGTTCCAGGCGGCGGCCTGCGCGGCCATGGCCGACTCGATCACCTTCCGATCGGCTTGGCCGGCAAGGGCGGACTGGGCTTCGGAAGCCCTGCCCACAAAAATCAGCACAAGGCATAGGAGCAACGTTTTCATAGGGGTTTCCTCCGCAGAAATCAACTCGTGCGTCTCAATTTGAAACGGTTCCAGTTTGCAACACCGGTAATTCAAAGTTGCGCCCTAAATGATCAATACGGCTCATTCAATTCGCGGGCATTTGCGCAGAATCATTGAGAACGAGCTGCTGTTTCGCAACCGAAAGGAGAATCACAATGGTACATGACACCTGGCACTCCCTGGCGGCTGAACTCCACACCCACGCAGCCTATGAACATTGGGTCGCGGATTACCGGCAAAAAAGGGGTGAGGCTCACATCGCTCAGGAATTTGCCAGAAGGGCATACGAACATTCCGACGAAGCGGCCGAGCTCTCGAAGGAAGCTTTCAGGCAGGAGCCATTGACCGTGAGGAATCATCCATCCGCGCAGCATCTGGACAGAAGGCAGCACGCACGCTCCGCGGAGCCTGCAAGGCGGGCGCGGGGCGGCATCGGAGTCTAGCGGTTCGCCAACTCCCTACGATTGCTCAGATGCACTAACTCACAAGCCCTGGCAGCGCTCGCTGGGTGGCTCTTCCCGGTGAGAAACCCATACGCACCGAAATGCGGCTCCGCAGCCGCTAACCAGGATTAAAAGGAGAATCTCTTGACCCGTCTTGATGCCAGTTTTGATAGCAAGGCCGATACCATGCACGCCCTTGCAGCCGAGCAGCATGCCCATGCGGCCTACGAACATTGGGCTGCCCATTACCGGCAGAAGAAGGGCGAGGAGACATTAGCTCGGAAATTCGGCAGGACAGCGCACAAAATCTCCATGAAAGCCGCCGAACTCTCAAAACAGGCCCTGAGGCAGGAGCCGGTTGTCCAACCAGGCGTACATGACGCTTTGGCCGTGGCGGCAGACTAGCCAAACGCCCTCCGCAGCCGAATTCATCTGGCTTCAGCTTACAATGACAGCATGACAGCGGCTGCCGCTTCCCCTCCTTTTCGCATTGTGCATACGGTGTGCTCGCACGACTGCCCGGACTCGTGCGGTGTGCTGGTGACGGTGGACGGTGATGGCCGTGCGATCAAGGTGGCGGGCGACCCATCGCATCCCGTTACGCAGGGATTCCTGTGCGGCAAAGTGGCCAAATATCTTGACCGGGTTTATGCGCCGGAGCGGATTCTTTATCCCCTCAAACGAAAAGCCGACGTGGCCAAGGGTCCGCTCGTGCGAGGGCTCGAGCACCAGGCATTTGAGCAGGTGAGCTGGGATGAGGCGCTGAATTCGATCGCAGAGCGGCTGAAGCGCGTGGCGCAGGAGTTTGGTCCGGAATCGATTCTGCCCTACAGCTATGCAGGGACGATTGGCGTGCTGGGTTACGGGTCAATGGACCGGCGGTTCTTTCACAGGCTTGGCGCCAGCCAACTGGACCGGACGATCTGCTCCGAGGCCGGTGGCGTGGCGTGGAAGCTGGTGTATGGAAAGAAGCTGGGGACGCCGACGGAGGACTTTCGGCTGGCCAGGCTGGTGCTTGCGTGGGGCGCGAACATCCATGGAAACAATGTGCACCTGTGGCCGATGGTCGAGCAGGCCCGGCGCAATGGCGCGCGGCTGATTGTGATTGACCCTTATAGGACACGCACGGCTGCGCTGGCGGATTGGCACATCGCGATCAGGCCGGGAACGGATGGAGCGCTGGCGCTGGGAATGATGCACGTGATCCTGAACGAGGGTCTGGAAGACCGGGCTTACATCGATGCAATGACGCATGGGTTTGAGCGACTGGTCGAGCGCGCGCGCGAGTATTCGCCTGAGCGGGTGGCTGCATGGACGGGCATGACAGCTGCTGAGATTGAGCAATTGGCGCGAGAGTATGCCACGACGCGGCCGGCGGCGCTGCGCCTCAACTATGGAGTGCAGCGGTCGGAAAACGGCGGGACGGCGGTGCGGGCGATTGCTATGCTGCCGGCGCTGACAGGAGCATGGAAGTACCGCGGCGGGGGTGGACAGCTTTCAACTTCAGGAGCCTTTGACTGGGACGAGGATGCTGTGAGGCGGCCCGATCTGGCGATGGCTTCCGAGTTGAAGCGGTTGGCGCGCGTTGTGAACATGTCGGCTCTGGGGCTGGCGCTTACAGAGCTTGGACAAGGGACCCGGGACGAGGGACCAGGGGCTTACGACGGGCCTCCGGTGAAGGCGCTGTTTGTTTACAACTCGAATCCTGGAGCGGTGGCGCCGAACCACAATTCGGTGAAGCGGGGCATGGCACGCGCGGACCTGTTTACGGTGGTGCACGAGCTATTTTTCACCGATACCACGGATTATGCGGACTACATATTGCCCGCGACGACGTTTCTGGAACACACAGATGTGCAGGGAGCCTATGGGCATTATTTTTTGCAGCTCTCGCAAAAAGCGATTGAGCCTCCCGGCGAGGCGCGGCCGAATGTATGGCTGTTTAGCCAACTGGCCGCGCGCATGGGTTTCGAAGAGAATTGCTTTCAGGATTCGGAGGAGGATCTGATTCGCCAGGCACTGGCGATTGGGGCAGATGGGCATTCAACGCGGCCGGAAATGGAGCACATTACGCTTCAGGCCCTGAAGGAACAGGGCCATATCCCGCTGGGGTTTCATCGTGAACCGGAGACGAGGCCGTTTCAGCCGTTTGTATCGGGGAAGGTTCCAACGCCTTCGGGGAAGATCGAGTTTTATTCAGAGAAGCTAGTGGCGCAGGGGCTGGATGGCGTTCCACGCTTTATTCCTCCGGTTGAGTCCAGGTTCGGCGAAAAGGCGGAGCAGTTTCCGCTGGAGTTCCTGAGCCGGAAGGCCGACAACTACATGAATTCGACATTTGCCAACCTGGATGGGCACCGGAAGATGGAGGCGCGGACCAGCCAACGGCTGGAGATGCACCCGGTTGATGCGGAGGCGCGCGGGATTCGAGATGGAGACACAGTGAGGATCTGGAACGATCGGGGCGCGCTGAGCCTGACGGCAATGATGAATGCAAACTTGCCCGCCGGGGTCGTGACGGGAAAGCTGGAATGGGCGAAGCTGAGCGCGGGCGGGGCCAACGTGAACGCCCTCACCAGCGAGCGGCTCACGGACATTGGTGCGGGGGCTACGTTCTATTCCACGCTGGTGGAAGTGGCGAAAGAACAGGGATCAACTGCGGCCGACTGAGATGTATTGCTGGATTCATTATGCTACGTGTGAGCATCGGGCGCAGCGGGAACGAATTCCGTGCAGCGATCGGCAAAATAATCGACCCAACAGTTTGTTCCAACGCGTAGAATGACGGGGCGCATGGAGAGCGGTTGGATTGCGCATGGCGAGGGCCTGTTCGAAATTCTTTTCGTTGTGCGGACCTGATCGGAAAGGGCAATCGGTAGGTTTATGACTGTGACCTGGACATCTCTTTTGATTGCAATCGTCGTGGCGGCAGCTTTTCTGCTGCTGAGGCGCGGCATGCAAATTCCAAAGAAGGCCGCTGCGGAGTATCTGAAAAACGGCGCGGTGGTGATTGACGTGCGAAGCGCGGGGGAGTTTACTGCCGGGCACCTGGTGAAGGCGATCAACATTCCGCTGAGCGAGATTGAATCTGTGATTGCGCGCAAGGTAAACGACAAGAGCCAGGTGCTGCTGCTGCATTGCCAGAGCGGGAAGCGTAGCAGCGAGGCAACCAGGAAGCTGAAAGAGCTGGGATACACCAATGCCTACAACCTGGGATCGTACGATCGTGCGGCGCAGATTGTGAGCGGCCGATAGGCTGGATTCCGGATGAAACCTGGAACAGATTTTGCGCTTCGTCTGGCGACGGAGGAGGACATCCCTGCGCTTCACCTGCTGATTGAGGCGTCGGTGCGCGGGTTGCAACCGGACGATTATACGCAAGCTCAGATTGATGGCGCGCTGGGGACGGTGCTGGGGCTAGACACGCAACTGATCCGGGATGGGACTTACTTTGTCGCGGAGGAAGTTGCGGACGGCGAAGGGCTTCCCTCAGGGGCTAAAGCCCCGTCTTCTTTTGTTGGTTCAGGTGGCAGGGCTGAAGCCCTGACCTACCAACCTCTCGCGGGGTGCGGAGGATGGTCGAAACGCAAGGCGCTGTTTGGGGCGGATCGAGGGCCGGGGCGCGAGCAGGAGTTGCTCGACCCGGCGACGGACGCGGCCAAGGTGCGCGCCATCTTTGTGCATCCGCGGATTGCAAGGCGCGGATTGGGAACGCTGATTCTGGCGCACGTCGAGGCAGAGGCTCGAGCGGCAGGGTTCCGTCAATATGAGATGGGTTCCACACTGACAGGCGTGCCGCTCTACAGGCTCAAAGGCTATGTGGAAGTGGAGCGGATTGCGGTTCCGCTTAAGAACGGCGAAGCACTGCCAGTGGTCAAGATGGTGAAGATGGTCACCGATGCCGTGTGAGCTCGATCCACCGAAGCTTACTCGGAACAAATTGCATTCACTCAGAAACCGGCTCGCCGATTATTAGAAAATTCCTAAAGATTCTTGATTAAAGAAGAGGTGCCTGTTTGCCGACAAAGCCAGTAGCGGACTGCAATTCAGGCCGCTGACAAGCATCTCAAATCTCACTCCATCTCAAGACTATTGGATCGATCCATGAAGCCTCTGCCCGTGAAGAGCGCGTTGCAAAAGGACAGGGTGATCCGGCCGCCGTGGGCATATCTGCGGCTACCCCCTTTCCCGCAGGTCGCAATACGTGTACTGCGGCTTACCAACGATGAGAACGTGCAGCTGCACCAGTTGAGCGATCTCATTTCGTCGGACGCAGCCTTCGCAAGCGAAGTGCTCACAATTGCGAATTCCCTGGTATACGCTCCCCGTTTTCCCGCGAAGACCATTCAGCAGGCCATCGCAGTGCTCGGCGCCAATAACCTGCAGGGAATGTGTCTGACGGTTGGGGTCAGGTCGTATCTGGGCAAATCTCTCAACCATCCACTGATTCACAATGTCTGGCGTCACAACCTGGCCTGCGCCATGATCGCCGAGCAGCTTGCCTCGGCTGGCTTCATGGACAAGGACGCCGCTTACACCGCAGGCGTGCTGCACGATATTGGACGCCTCGGCCTGGCTGTGATCCGCCCCAATGAGTATGCCGTTCTATTGGCAAAGCACCAGGGTTCTGGCGCCAGCATCTTGCCGCTGGAGACGGAATTATTCGGTTGCAACCATTGTGAGGCTGGAAGAAGCCTGATTGCCGATTGGAAGCTGCCCTCCGATTTTGAGGCCATTGTTTGTGACCACCATTCTCCCCGCCGCTTCGATGGCGCCTGGAGCATGGCCGAACTCGTCAAGATCAGTTGCAAACTGGCCGACGTAGCAGGCTTCTCCGCATTCCCAGGCTGCGAACTAGCGCCGTTCTCCGATCTGTTGGACGAACTGCCGACTCGCGAACGTAACGTGTTCCATTCCAATCTTGAGACTCTGGCCCTCGAAGTTGCGGTCAGGATCAAAGCGGTCGAGTCTCTCTGACGCAAATGCGTCTGGGCAACAAGAAGACCATTCAAGCTGGCGGCGAGCGGGCCTGCTCATCAGTGGAAGGCAAAAAATGCGTTCCACCTTTCCAAATCCCCGCCTGCTGCGATGGGTCACATCGTTTACCCGTCGCGCTACACCAACAAGCCACTGGTACAAAACACTGGGCAGGCCACCTATACTGGTGCTTAGTCGAGAAGCGAACTGGAAGTCCCGGCTGAACGCGATTTCGCTCAGGAAGGATTTTCAAATGCAGCTTAACCTTACTTTTCCGCGGAATCTCGCAGCAGGAATTGCCACGGTCGTCACCCTCTTGGGCGCCCCTTGTGCAGTAGCCCAGCCCAACACCGGCGCGCCACAAATCCTCTCCACCGGCCAGCTCATCACTCCGCTCGTTCCCAAGGGCGCCCGCTTTCAGCCGCTCAATCCCAACCTTGCGGACAATCCCGGATACACCGTTGGCCAGGCCGTAACGACCACCATCAGTCCGGATCGCAAGACCCTTCTGATTTTGACCAGCGGCTTCAACCTGTGGAATTACTCGACAGGCACAGACGCCGGAGAAAACGACCCGACCGATTCCACCGAGTTTGTCTTCGTCTTCGACATCGCGACCGGCAAGCCGGTGCAGAAGCAGGCTCTCCCGCTGCCGAACACATACAGCGGCATCGCCTTCAATCCGAACGGCCAGCAGTTTTACGTGGCCGGCGGGAAGGATGATAACGTTCACGTTTTCGCCAGGACCAATGAGAGGTGGGCTGAAGCGCAGCCTCCTGTCGCGCTCGGCCACCTGGCCTTGGCCGACCAATCCGGCTACGGCGGACTCGGCTTATTCACTACTCCATTGGCAGCCGGTCTGGCCGTCTCACAGGACGGCAGGATCATTGTGGTCTGCGATTATGAGAACGACTCGATTAGCGTATTGACCCTCAGTCAGTCGGCTTGGGTGAAGAGCGCCGAACTCGATCTACGCCCCGGAGTGATCTCCCCGTCGACCGGAACCGGGGTCCCCGGCGGGGAATATCCCTACTGGGTGTCGATCAAGGGCAACAGGACTGCCTATGTCTCCAGCGTTCGCGACCGGGAGATTGACGTGGTGAATATCGCCGGCACGCCTGCGGTGAAGGCGCGCATTCGAGTGCCCGGCAACCCCAACCGCTCCGTGCTCAACCAGGACCAATCGACCCTCTACGTGGCTCAGGACAACAGCGATTCAGTTGCGGTGATCGACACCGCCAGCGACAAGGTGATCGACGAGATCAAAGTGACCGCGCCCGTTGAGCTATTCCACAACGCGAAGGGCTATAGGGGCGCCAGTCCAAACAGCCTTGCTCTCTCGCCCGATGGCGCCAGCCTCTACGTCACCGACGGCGGCCTGAACGCCGTAGCGGTGGTCTCTGTTGGCAGGGCTCCGAAAAGCTTGGCTGTCGAGGGGCTGATCCCCACCGGTTTCTACCCCAACTCGGTGAGCGTCAGCGCCGAGGGGAAACATCTGTACATCGTCAACGGCAAGAGCGCAACCGGAGCCAATCCGCAAAGCTGCGATCAGAATCAGGCAACTGCAGCCGGAACCGGCCAGAACTGCGCCGCCGCGAATCAATACATCTGGCAGTTGACCAAGGCCGGTTTCCAGACGGTCCCGACCCCTTCAAGAAGCGATCTCTACGGGCTCACCGAGCAGGTTCTCCGCAACGACCATTTTGTCAGCGGCAATCAGTCAATCCGCGGTGATGACCCTGGCGACAGTCTGACGTTGAAGCAGGAAGCCACGATGGCTGAACTCCGAAAGAAAATCAAGCACGTCATCTACATCATCCGGGAGAACCGCACGTACGATCAGATCCTGGGCGACCTGGAGGTCGGCAACGGAGATCCTTCCATCGTGCAGTTTGGGCAAGCCACTACGCCGAATGCGCACGCCATGGCCAGAAACTTTGTCGACTTCGATAACTTTTACTGTGTTGCCGACGTGAGCGGCGACGGCTGGCCGTGGTCGACGTCGGCGCGCACCACGGACGTCGTCGAAAAAGACGTTCCGGTCAATTATGCCGGCCGCGGAGGCAACTCCGATGGGGGCGGTATCAACCGCGCTGTGAATGTAGGCATTGCGAATCACGCCGCTCGGGTAGCAGCCGATCCGCTGATTGGCGACGATCCAAATTTATTGCCGGGAACCAGCGATGTGGCGGCGCCGGACGGCGTGGAAGGCGAGGCTGGGGAGGGGTACATCTGGAACGCCGCTAACCAGGCTGGTCTAACCGTTCGCCAATACGGCTTCTTCATCGACGGAGAACGCTACTACTTAGGCTCGCCCCTGGGCATTCCCATTGACCCGAACGCCTATGCGGACCATTTGAAGGTGGCTTACTCCTCAAGCACGTTTCTGAGCCCCTATACGGACATATATTATCGCGGATTCGACCTGCAGCTCCCCGACTACTTCCGCTTCACCGAATGGAATCGCGAGTTCCAGCAATTCGACGCAGACGATAGTCTACCCAGCTTGTCCCTGGTGCGTTTGGGCAATGACCACACCGGCAATTTCGGCAGCGCGATCGACGGCGTGAATACTCCGGAGCTGCAGGTTGCGGACAACGACTATGCGGTCGGCCTGCTTGTGGATGCTGTCGCGCATAGCAAGCACTATAACGGTAACACCCTGATTTTCGTGGTTGAAGACGATGCGCAGGACGGCGGAGATCACGTCAACGCCCATCGCAGCACCGCCTACATTGCCGGCCCCTACGTAAAGCAAGGCCACGTGGACTCAACCTTCTACAACACCGTCAGCCTGCTGCGCACCATCGAAGACATACTAGGCATGCCTCACTTGAACCTGAATGACGCGAACGCCTCGCCGATGGCCGATGCATTTGACCTGGATCGGAAGACATGGGACTACGTAGCGGTGCCGTCGGCCTATCTGGCGGGAACGCAGTTACCCATTCCGGCCGCTGCGTTCGATCCCACCTCGCTGGCCATGCCGCACACGCCGCTTCATGGCGCAGCCTGGTGGGCAAGGCAGACTCATGGAATGGACTTCGATGGAGAAGACCGCCTCGATTCGGGCAGATACAACCACATTCTGTGGACCGGAATCATGGGCAACAAGCCGTATCCCAAGACCCGCAGCGAGGCCGATCTGCGCGCCAACCGGGCCCAACTGCTGAAAGAGATTCACCGGCGCCAGGCTGCCCGGCAATAATCCCAGCCGAACCCACGAGATTTGGACCGCAGGATCATAAGCGGCAGATCAACAGCTCTCGCTCGAAAATCATCTCCGACGGCAGCCGGTCGTGCAGCGCGATGAACAGCTTCTCATGGTCGATCACTTCTTCTCTCCAGGCTGATTTGTCGACCACTTGCAATTCTTCAAATCGCTCTTTTGAGAAATCAAGTCCATTCCAGTTGATGTCTTCGTAATAGGGCGTCCAGCCGATCGGCGTCTCACGGGCAAGAGCTTGTCCGTGCACGCGGTCTACGATCCACTTCAGCACCCGCATGTTTTCTCCAAAGCCCGGCCACATGAACTTGCCCTTGGAGTTTTTGCGGAACCAGTTCACTTGAAATATTCGCGGAGTGACCTGCAGCGACCGCTGCATGCGAATCCAGTGACGGAAGTAGTCGCCCATGTGATAGCCGCAGAAGGGAAGCATGGCCATGGGGTCGCGGCGTATCTTGCCCAGGTCGCCGGCAGCGGCGGCGGTTGTTTCCGATGCCATGGTCGCGCCGAGGTAAGTGCCGCTGGTCCAGTTGAAAGCCTGAAACACCAGCGGGATCCACTGGGAGCGGCGTCCGCCAAATATAATTGCGGAGATCGGGACTCCTTCAGGATTCTCCCATTGCGGATCGATCATCGGGCATTGCGAGGCAGGTGCTGTAAATCGGCCATTGGGATGCGCGGCGGTCGCGCCGGTGAGCTTTGCAATCTCCGGTGTCCAAAGCTGACCGCGCCAGTCAAGGCATTCGGCAGGCGGGGCGTCGGTCATCCCCTCCCACCAAACGCCGCCTTCAGGGGTCAGGGCCACGTTGGTAAAGATGGTGTTGCGCGCCAGCGTCGCCATGGCGTTGGGATTGGTCTTTGCCGACGTGCCGGGAGCCACGCCAAAAAAGCCGCACTCCGGGTTGATGGCGCGCAACTGGCCCTGCTGATCCGGCTTCATCCAGGCAATGTCGTCGCCCACCGTCCACACCTTCCAGCCAGCGAAGCCCGCCGGAGGAATCAGCATGGCAAAATTAGTTTTGCCGCACGCTGAAGGGAATGCCGCAGCTACATAGGTCTTTTCGCCCGACGGCGATTCCACGCCCACAATCAGCATGTGCTCGGCCATCCAGCCTTCGTCGCGGGCGATGTTTGAGGCAATCCGCAACGCGAAGCACTTCTTGCCCAGCAGCGCGTTACCGCCGTACCCCGATCCGTACGACCAGATCTCGCGGGTCTCCGGAAAATGGACAATGTACTTCGTATCGTTGCAGGGCCACGGCACATCCTGCTGTCCAGGCTCGAGCGGCGCGCCCACTGAATGCATGCAGGGCACCACGCGCACGTCGTTCTTTTCAATCTCGCGCAACACCGCGTCGCCGATGCGCGCCATGATGCGCATATTCACCACAACATAAGGCGAGTCCGTCAGCTCCACGCCAATCTTCGCCATCGGCGAACCCACCGGGCCCATGCTGAAGGGAAGCACATACATGGTGCGCCCCCGCATCGATCCGCGAAAAAGCGACTTGAGTTTCCGGCGCATAACAAAGGGATCTTCCCAATTGTTCGTCGGGCCGGCAGCATCTTTTGCAAAGGAGCAGATAAAGGTGCGCTCCTCCACGCGCGCCACGTCTCTAGGGTCAGAACGCGCGTAGAAACACCCCGGCCAGAGCTTCGGATTCAGGCGCAGAAAGATTCCTGAGTCCACCATCTCACCGCAGATGCGGTCGTACTCCGCCTGCGAGCCGTTAACCCAGTACACGCGGTCCGGCTGAGCAAGATCGGCCATCTTGTCCACCCATCGGGACAAGTGCTTGTTGGTTGTTGGAACTACGGTTTGCAATGTCATAGCGTCGGTATCAATCCTACCGTCCCAGGGTGAGGATTCGCCAGTGGATGAACACCCAGCGCATGAATGCCAAATTCAAACAGCGCAAGCCGCAAGTTCAAAGCCCGCCGCAGCCGCCCGCAGCGGCAACATGCAATCAGCTCGGAGAAGAGGGGCCAATTCACATCCAGAGAACTGGACCAACCGCATCCAACCCGTTGGCGCAGATCGAGAACCGCCCAACCAGCTTGAAGCGGGACCGTCACCTGAAGTGAATGCATTCAGTGAAGGCGGAAGGCCTCGCGTCATGCGGATTCCCATTCTTATGGGCTACTTCGAAACCACGACAAAGCTCCCCGCCCCCGGGATCGATTACAGTGAACCAAAATCCTCGACAGTTGCCTCGTCACCAGTAGTCTGGCTAAATGCTGGTCCTGCCGAAAGCACGGCCAGACACATTGCGAGCTTGAAGGCTGCTACTGCGTGTCTCATGGTGTACTCCTCCTTTCATGGTTTGTGGTTGTTTATAGCTTCGGAACTACAATCATCCCAGTCATTCCGTATGGATTACGTACCGTGTAGGGTGACCCTGCCACTTCACTCACGCTGGTTGGTGTCGCGTTGAACACATACAGTTTTTCATCTGTATAACTCAGGGCGTACAAGTGGTTATTTCTGTCCCATCCAACAACATCAACACTTACAGATGGAATCTTGATGGGGCCTGCAGTAACCGGAGCGGAGCCGTTGAAATGCATCAACTCCACGCCATTACCGTACATAGTCACCAATTTTCCAGAAGGAGACATTGTCATCGCGCAACACACTTTTGGAGATGGCATGTCTTTCCGATTATTGGACGAGCTAATAGCTCCCGTTGCCGGGTCAATGGCATAACTGGCAATTTGGTTAAGTATCGAGCCGTTTGAATTCAGTTCAGTAGGGTCGGGGACTGGCGCGATATTCCGAAGGTCCAGCCTAGCTGTTGCTCCCCGTTTCCTCTGGGAGTGCCTCAATAGCCGAACCGTGAACCCGTTTCCAACCCCCGCCACATCGCACCCA
>Ga0182024_10005557_pt1 | contig 28214 bp, 27 predicted proteins | sample P32metaG_FD_120480 | JGI IMG/M metagenome (GOLD analysis project Ga0182024, IMG submission 120480) | Permafrost microbial communities from Stordalen Mire, Sweden - P3-2 metaG (Illumina Assembly) | ecosystem: Environmental > Terrestrial > Soil > Wetlands > Permafrost | place: Sweden: Stordalen...
GCCGCGGGACTCCGGCCGGTGAGTCTGAACGCGTCGTGCCACAAGGGCACGCTCGCCAGCCAGAGTGTCGTGGCGTCGCTGGCCACCCCCGGCAAGAGCCCAGACGTGCGCGTCGGCGCCATGCCGTTGAGCCCTGGTGCGGACGTCCCACCGGGCACGCGCGTCGGCATCACCTGGTCGGGCTGTTACGGAGATGCGTCCGATGTTCCCGCCGTCGTCGGGTTGACGCTGGCGGCGGCGCGGCACGCCCTTCACGCGGCGGGGCTCACCTGGTCCTGCTACTCGGTGGGCAAGCCGGCGACCACCACGGGCGAGGCGCCCGTGACGACCACGACGACATCGGATTCGTCGACTACGACCACCATGGCGCCCGTGACCACAACGACCGTCAAACTGGTACGGAGCGTGTTGACCCAGAGCCCAGCCGCTCACAGGGTGCTCCCCCCCGGCACCATCGTCAGCCTCACCATGCATCACTGTCCCCAATGAGGTCCCTCGATGAGTAGCGGGGGCGGGTCCGACGGCGCGACCCCGACGGGCACGGCGGCCGGGCCCCTTGCCCTCTCGAGCGGCCGGGGGCGCTGGGTCATCGCGGCCATGGTGCTTGGCTCAGGCATCGCCATGCTCGATGCGACCGTCGTCGGCATCGCGCTCCCCTCCATCGGCCGCGATTTCCACGGGGGGGTGGGCACCCTGCAGTGGGTGGTCACCGGCTACTCGCTCACGCTGGCCGCGTTCCTCCTTCTCGGCGGTTCCCTCGGCGACCACTTCGGGCGCAGGCGCGTCTTCTCAATCGGGGTGGTGTGGTTCGCCGTCGCCTCGGCCCTGTGCGGCATCGCGCCCAGCGCCGGGCTGCTCATCGCTGCCCGGGTGCTCCAGGGCGTCGGTGGCGCGCTCCTGACGCCGGGCAGCCTGGCGATCCTGCAGGCCTCGTTCCGCCCCGACGACCGGGCCCGCGCCATCGGCGCCTGGTCCGGATTGGGGGGCGTGGCCGGCGCCGCCGGGCCGCTGGTGGGCGGCTACCTCCTCGCCGTCGGCTCGTGGCGCTGGGTCTTCTTCATCAACGTCCCCGTGGCCGCAGCCGTGCTCGTGATCACGGCCCGCCACGTCCCCGAGTCGCGGGACCCGTCGAGCACCGGCCGCATCGACACGGCGGGGGCGGCGTTGGCGGTCGTGTTCCTCGCCGGCCTGACCTACGGGCTCATCGAGGCACCGACGCGCGGATGGTCCGACCCGGCCGTGCTGGCCGGCCTCGTGCTGGCCGCCGTCGCCGCGCCCGCCTTCCTCGTTGTGGAGCACCGCCAGACCCACCCGATGCTCCCGCTCCGGCTGTTCCGCTCCCGCCAATTCAGTGGAGCCAACGGCGTCACGTTTGCCGTCTACGGCGCCCTCGGTGGTGCGCTGTTCCTGCTCCCGGTCGAGCTCCAGATCGTCAAGGGCTACAGCCCGCTCGAGTCCGGCGTGGCGCTGCTCCCCCTGACGCTCGTCATGCTCGTCTTCTCTGCCCGGTCCGGTGCGCTGTCGGCCCGGATCGGCCCCCGCCTGCAGATGACGGTGGGACCGCTCATCGTCGCCGCCGGTCTCCTCCTCCTGACCCGGGCCACCGACCCCGGCAGCTACTGGACCCAGGTCTTCCCCGCCGTGTTGCTGTTTGCGATTGGGGTGACCGTGACGGTGGCCCCATTGACCTCCACGGCCATGGGCGCAGCGCCGGCCGAGCACTCCGGCGTCGCCTCGGCGATCAACAACGTCGTCGCCCGGGCGGCACAACTCCTGTTCGTGGCCGTCCTGCCGCTCCTGGCCGGCCTGACCGGGGCCGCCGCCCTGGCCAGCGCGACACTGGCCAGCGGGTTCCGGACGGCCATGCTGATCACGGGCTTCGTCTGTGCCGCCGGTGGCGTGCTGGCCGCGCTGACCATCCGCAATCCGCCCCGCTCGCCGGCATCCGTGGCCGCGGCCGCGGCCGCGGAGCAGGTGCCCACCTGGAACTGCGGCGTCGGCGGCCCGCCGCACAACCCCTCGTTGACGGCCGCCGCGGGCAAGCGGGGCTGAGGCCAATGTGCGGCCACCGCGCCCGTCGGCAAAGGTAGGTCGCATGCCGCGCCCCGCACATCCCGATGTCGTCCCGGCGGTCTTCGCCCCGGCGACCCTCGGGCCGCTGACCCTGCGCAACCGCATCATCAAGGCGGCCACTTTCGAGGGGGTGACACCAGGGGGCAGGGTGAGCGACGAGCTGATCGACTTCCATCGCCGTGTTGCGGCCGGCGGGGTCGCCCTCTCCACTGTGGCCTACTTGGCCGTCTCGCCCGAGGGCCGGACCGACCGCCACTGCCTGCTGCTGGGCGAGGACACGGTCCCGGGACTGCGCCGGCTGACCGACGCCGTGCACGCCGAGGGAGCCGCCGCCGCGGCGCAGATCGGGCATGCCGGACCGGTGGCCAACGCCCGGTCCAACGGCGCTCCCGCCCTCGCACCGTCGGGCGGCTTCACGCCCAGGGGCTCGCGCCTGCGCGCCGTCGACGCCGCCGGCATCGAGCGCATCATCGAGGATTACCGACGGGCCGCGACATGTGCGGTGGAGGCCGGCTTCGACAGCATCGAGGTGCACGTCGGGCACAACTACCTGCTGAGCGCGTTCTTGAGCCCCAAGCTCAACCGTCGCGACGACCAGTTCGGCGGATCCGTGCCGAATCGCGCCCGCTTCGCCCGCACGGTCCTGCGCACAGTGCGCGATGCCGCCGGCCCGAACGTCGCGGTGACGGCCAAGCTCAACATGGCCGACGGCGTCGACGGTGGCCTGTGGCTCGATGAGAGCGTCGAGATCGCCCGGCTCTTCGAGGCCGACGGTGCGCTCGATGCGCTGGAGCTCACCGGGGGCAGTTCGCTGGCCAATCCGATGTACCTCTTCCGGGGCGACGCGCCGCTCCGGGAGTTCGGTGCCACGCTACCGGCCCCGGTCCGGCTCGGCTTCCGCTTCATCGGCCACCGTTTCCTGCGTTCCTATCCCTACGAGGAGGCGTTCTTCCTCCCCTACGCGCGGCAGTTCCAGCGGGTCCTCTCCACCCCGCTCATCCTGCTCGGCGGCATCACGGAACTGGCCACGATTGAGATGGCCCTCGCAGAGGGGTTCGCCTTCGTCGCCATGGCCCGCGCTCTGCTGCGCGAGCCGGACCTGCCGAACCGCATGCAGGCAGACGCATCGACGACGTCGCTCTGCATCCATTGCAACAAGTGCATGCCCACCATCTATTCGGGCACGCGCTGCGTCTTGGTGAGCTGACCGCCCCGGATCCCCCTACGCCGCCACCGGCGGCCGGCGTCCTGCCCACGGGGCCGCCTGCTCCAACTGTCCGGCGAGGGACAGCAATGTCTCCTCGTCGCCGAAGCGCCCGACGAACTGCACGCCGATGGGCAGCCCTTGGTCGCTCCAGTGCAGCGGTAACGAGATGCCGGGCTGCCCGGTCACGTTGAAGGGCGGCGTAAAGGGAACGTAGGACGCGGCGCGCAGGAGCCCGGTCAGCGGCTCGCCCGGAGGCGAGTCGAAGGTGCCCAGCGTTGCCGGGGGCTCGGCGAGGGTGGGCGTCAGCAGCACGTCGATCCCCTCGAAGTACTCGGCGATCTCGCGGCTGATGCGCTGCAGCTCCTGCACCGAGGAGAGGTAGGCGCCCCCGTTGATGGAGCGGCCGAACTCAATGAGGGCCCAGCTCAAGGGCTCCACATCACCCTCCGTGACGGCGCGTCCCAGCCGCCTCTCCCAGTCCGCGATGGCCCAGGCGTTGCTGCAGGCCCACTGGTTGACGAAATGGGCCGTGAAGGCGTCACCGTCGACCGAGAGCGTCGCCTCCTCCACCTGGTGCCCCAGCGACGCACAGAGGGAGGCCGTGGCCCGTACCGCGGCCACACAGTCGGCGTGCACTTCGCTGCCGGTGGGCGAGGCCGTCATGACCGCCACGCGCAGTCCTGATGGCGGCGACGCGGCGGCGGCGGAGAAGGAGGGGCCTCGCAGCGGGGGGGCCCAGTAGGGATCACCGGGAACCGGGCCCGCCGTCACATCGAGGATGGCGGCCGAGTCGCGCACCGAGCGCGTCACCACGTGCTCGGCCACCAGGCCACCCATCATGTCGCCGTAGGCCGGGGCCACCGAGTTGCGCGCCCGCGTCGGCTTCAACCCGACGAGGCCACAGCACGATGCGGGAATCCGGATGGAGCCGCCGCCGTCGTTGGCGTGCGCGGCAGGGACCATGCCCGACGCGACCGCAGCCGCGGAGCCACCCGATGACCCGCCGGTCGAGTGGCCGGTGTTCCAGGGGTTGCGCGACGGCCCGAATCGGTGCGGCTCCGTCGTCGGCAGGATCCCGAGCTCAGGTGTGTTCGTCTTCCCGCAGATGACGAAGCCCGCGTCGATGTAGCGCTGCGTCAGCGTCTGCGTCGTGGTCGAGTGATAGTCGCCGGCAAACGCCAAGCCCTCGCAGAAGGGAGTCCCCGCGAGCTCCGCGCCCAGATCCTTCAACAGGAAGGGCACGCCCCGGAACGGACCGTCGGGCAGCGCGCCTGCCGCCTCGGCCCGGGCCCGCTCGAAGAGTTCGTGGATGACCGCGTTGAGCTCGGGGTTGAGCTTCTCGATGCGCGCGATCGCCTCACCCACCAGTTCGGACGGCGAGACCTCCTTGATGCGGACCAGCTCCGCCTGCGCCGTCGCGTCCAGCCATGCCGTGTCGTCACTCATGGAGTGCACGGTAGTGATGCGCTCGCCGGCGCGCCCGGGCGGCTCAGGCGTGCCCCGGCGTGCTGGACCTCTGCGACTCCTCCGCCGGAACCGCAGCCCAGCTGTCGGGACCGGGGCGACGCGCCCCGGTCCGGATGGCCACGGCCTCGGTCACCGTGACGTCCGCGCCACAGGTCAGGCAGCGGCGACGGTCGTCGAGCTCGCCCCCGCAGCCACGGTGTTGGAGGATCATCGGCCGCTCACCGCCCTGGAGGGCGTGCTGGTCGCCCCATTGGAGCATGGCCACCAACACCGGCCACAGGTCGGCGCCCTTCTCGGTCAGCCGGTACTCGGAGCGCAGCGGGCGCTCCTGGTAGGGGCGCTTGACGAGGATCCCCTCCTCGACCAAACGCTCCAGCCGCACCTGAAGAATGTTGCGGGCCACCCCCAGGTCGCGCTGGAGGTCATCGAAACGCCGGATGCCCAGGAAGACGTCTCGGATGATGAGCACGGTCCAGCGCTCTCCGATGACCTCGAGCGTCGAAGCCACCGGGCAGTACTGCGTGGGGTAGTCCCGATTCAGCATCGCACCAGCATAACCCGCCATTCGGGTCAATGGGTTGTTTTATGCAACTTTCTTCTCTACAGTACGTTGCATGACAGAACTGTTGCAGAGTCCTCCCGCCGTGCCGACGCGCGCCCGGCCGGTCCTGACCGCGCTGATCGTCCTCACCGGCGTGTTCCTGTCGTCGCTCGACCTGTTCATCGTCAACATCGCCTTCCCCAGCATCTCGGCCACCTACCACGGTGAGAGCCTGAGCTCGCTCTCCTGGGTGCTGAGCGCGTACACGATCGTCTTCGCCGCCGTACTGGTGCCGGCCGGCCGTTGGGCCGACCGGGCCGGGCGCAAGCGGGCCTTCCTGCTCGGTCTGGCCATCTTCACCACCGCGTCGGCGTTGTGCGCCCTCTCCCCGTCCCTCGGGCTCCTCGTCGCCGCCCGTGTGCTGCAGGCGATCGGGGGCGCCCTCATGCTGCCCACCTCCCTCGGCCTGCTTCTGCCGGCGTTCGGTCCCGAGCGCAAGGGTGCAGCCATCGGCCTGTGGTCCGCTGTCGGTGGCGCGGCCGCCGCCCTCGGACCCCCGATCGGCGGACTGCTGGTCCAGGCCAGCTGGCGCTGGGTCTTCCTCGTCAACCTGCCGTTCGCCTTGGTGGCGCTCGTGCTGGGCGTCCGTACGCTCGATGAGGTCCGTGACCCCGACGCCCAAAAGTCCGACCTCCTCGGCGCCGCGCTGCTGACCGTCGCCGTGGCCAGCCTGGTCGCGGGCATCGTCGAAGGGTCGGACTGGGGCTGGACCAGCGGGCGGATCCTTGGCGCTTTTGCGCTGTTCGCCGTGACGGGCGCCGGACTGGTCATGCGCTCCTTCCAGCACCCCAACCCCATCATTGAGCCCGCCGTCATCCGCCACCGCGCCGTGGCGCTGGCCGATCTGAGCTCGCTCGCCTTCTTCGGAGGATTCGGGGCGCTCGTGCTGGGTGGCGTTCTCCTCCTGACCGGCCTCTGGCACGAGTCCGTTTTGCGCGCCGGATTCATGATCGCCCCCGGTCCGTTACTGGCCGGGATCACCGCCTTCCCGGGCGGACTGCTGGGCGCCCGCTTCGGACACCGCGTCGTGGGCACAGTCGGCGCGCTGCTCTTTGCCGCCGGGGGCTTGTGGTGGATCACCCACGTCAGCGCCGTGCCGGACTGGACGGGTGCCTACCTGCCCGGCAGCCTGCTCAGCGGGATCGGCGTGGGACTCATGCTCCCCTCGCTCGGCGGTGCCGCCACGGCGCCGTTGCCGCCTGAGCGCTTCGCCACCGGGTCCGCTCTGTACGTCATGAGCCGCCAGATCGGCATCGCGCTCGGAGTGGCAGGGCTGGTCGCCATCCTCGGCACCTCGACACATGCCACCGAGGTCACTGCGTTCCACCACGCCTGGATCTTCATGATCGTCTGCAGCCTGGCGGCGGGTGCGCTGCTGCAGGGCGTCGGCAACAAGCGAACCGAGGTGGCCGATGCATCGCTCGAAGCCGAGCCGCACGCACCCGCACCCGCACCCGCACCCGTACCGAGAGCTGTGCCGGCTCCGGCTCCGGCGCTCTACCGGCTTGCTTCCGGCAAGTAGGCCGGGTTCGCCACCAGCAACTGGTCGCGGGCCGACGCGGCCAGCGCAGGCGCCACCGACTCCCACTCGTCGTCGAGCGCGCCGGACCGCAGCGCGGTGGCCAGTGCGGCATCGTCGGTGAACCCGAGGCCGGCCAGGCGCTCCGCATGCGACGCGGCCAAGGACGGGCCGAACCGAAGCTCACGCTCCGCGATCCCCAACGCGTTCCGCGCCACACGAGCCTCGAAGCGGTCGCCGTCGTCGCTGCGCTCCATGAGGACATCGAGGTATTCGCGCACCGCCTCGACGAGTTCGGCCGCGGTCGGTCGTCCGAAGGGAGCGATCGGTCCGTCCGCCGCGACGGGTCCGGCGGTGGTGGGCGGCGACGTGCCCAGAAGCGTGAAGAGATCCCACTCGCTTTCGCACACACGCCGGCCGATGGTGGCCAGCTCGACCGAGCGCGCGACACCGCTCAGGTGCGCCGACGCTTGCAGCGCGCAGATGGTGGCCCACTTCACCGTCGCGTAGACCTGCCACCAGTGCACGCGCTCGGGCGTCATGGCTTCGCCGCCGGCAGCGGTATAGGCGGCCAGCAGTGCGGGGATCGCGCCGAAGCCGCCGACCACGCCGCTCCCGCCGAAACGCCAGGCCGGCGCGCAGAGCCAGCCGATGTCCTCGGCGGGATCGCCGGTGTGGGCGAGTTCCCAGTCGAGGACGCCACGCAGCCCGTCGGGCCCGACCAGGAAGTTGCCGAACCGGTAGTCACCGTGCACCGTCACCCGAGGGCCGTTCGCGGGGCGGTGGGCCTCCAGCCAGCGCACCCCGAGTTCGAGCGCGGGCCGGACCTCATCGAGGGCGTCGAGGAAAGGCAGGGGGTTGCCGAGCGGGTCTCCCGGTGCCAGGCCGTCGATCGATGCCGGGTCGATGGCGTGGATGGAGGCCAGCGCGCTCCCGGCCTGGCCGGTGAGAGCGCGGCGGGCCGTGGCCCAGGATTCGTCACGCAGGATCTTGCGCGGGATGGTCTCACCCTCGAGGCGTTCCACCACCAACCAACCGGCCCCGAGCTCGTCACCCTCGCCGAGCGCGACGACAGCGGGCACCGGCACGTTGGCGACCGCCGCGGCGCGCAGCAGTGCGGCTTCCATCCGCACCCGGCCCTTCTGCCCAGTGTCGCCGCGGTCCATCTGCAGGATGAGCGGGCGCGTGCCGCCGGCGTCCGTCTGCAGGTCGAACGCACTGGTCACGCGTGAGGCGCCTCCCGACAGGCGCCGCAACCCGTGCACGGTGCCGCCGAGCTGACGCCCCAGCGCGGCGGCCAGCTCCTCGGTGCTCAGGCGGGAAGCCATCTCTATTCGACGGGGACGACAGGCCTCCCGCCGTCGTCGAGCTGGTGCAGGTACTCCCCGATGCCGTAGCCGGTGTGCGTTGCTCCGGACGGGTCCTCGTAGGTCCAGCGTGCCAGCCCCTCGTTGACCATGGTGCCGCCGGCCCGGCCGATGTCGGCCACACGCAGCATGTCGCCGCGCAGGGGATAGGTCCGGCCCTTCTTGTCCACCACGTCGAGGTGCACGACTCGATGGGTCACACCGTCATCGGCCAGGTCGGTCCGCAGGCGCCATTCGGCGACCGAGGTGGCCCGCGTGCCGTCCCAGACCCAACCGCGGTGCAGGTCGCCGGCGTCGGTGCCGAGACGGATACCGCCGAAGTGCATGTCCTCGCCGATGTTGATGGAGAACCAGCGCCACATTCTGGGACCACCCCAGCGCCGCGGGCCCCAGGAGCGGTCGCGGTTGCCGTGCGCGCCGTGCCACTCGTGGCGCACCCCATCGACCGTGAGCGTGCCTGTCCAGCGGCCTGCCTGTTCGAGGTGCCCTTTGCCCACCGTGCCGGCCGCCGCGGCCGCCTCGGCCGACTTCGGACCGCCGCTCGGCTGCCCGTCGGTGCCGATGGCGGGGGTGACCGCGTCGAAGCGCACGTCGAGCGTCACCGGGACCGGGTGGGTCGTCGTCTCGCCGCGCACGCACGGGCGCGCCTGCACCTCATCGTCCATGGTCAGGTGCCACGACTGCATCGCTTCGAGCATCTCGTACCGCACCGCACCGACCTCCAACACGGAGTCGACCATCTCGCGTTGCTCCTTGACCCAGCGGTACTCGCCGAGCTCGCCGCCCGGGAGCCAGAGCGACATGCCGACGTCCATCGTTCCCTCGTTGGGTCGTATGCCAATCCGGGTGAAGAACCCCGAGTCCGTCCCCGGGTCATAGGCGTTGAAGTAGTACGACTCGCTCCACGCGCTGTCTCCCTCGACGGGATGCGCCAGATCGTGATGGGCTTCGAGGATCGGCATGGCTACACCATTGTCTGTCCGGCGCTGACGTTCAACGCCTCGCCCGTGACGCCGCGGGCGGCGTCGGAGAGCAGCCAGACGATGGCGTCGGCAATCTCCTCGGCTCCCTGGAGGCGGCCAAGTGGGATCTCCCGGGCGACGTAGGCCGCCAGCGCATCGGGTCCACCCATCATGTTCTCGAACATGTGGTCCTTGTTGAGGAGATCGGTATCGACCGTGCCCGGGCAGACCGCATTGACGGCGATGCCCGACGGACCGAGCTCGAGGGCCATGGTCTGCGTCAGCAGGATCACTCCCGCCTTGGCGGCGCAGTAGGGGCCGAGGAACGGGAAGGCGCGCTTGCCGGCCTGGCTCGACACGTTGCAGATGCGTCCGCCGACGCCTGCGGCGACCATGCGGGTGGCGCAGGCCTTCGACACCAGCCAGGTGCCGACCAGGTTGACGTCGAGCACGCGACGGAACTCGTCGGCCGGGACCCCCAGCAGCGGGCCCGCACCGAAGCCCACGCCGCTACCTCCGGCCACGTTGGCGACCAGGGTGACCGTCCCCAGTTCCTCGCTGACCCGGGCCACGGCGGCCTCCACCGCGGTCTCGTCGGAGACGTCGGCCTGGACCGTGATCGCCCGCACGTCGTGCTCGGCGAGCTCGGCGGCGAGGGCGCCCAAGTCGTCGGCGCTGGCGGTGCCGTGATGGGGCGCGTCGGCGTAGGGCCGGGCGATATCGAGACAGGCCACGTCCGCCCCGCCCCTGGCCAGGGCGACGGCGGTGGCCCGGCCGATGCCACGGGGGCGGGCCGCCCCCGTCACCAGCGCGACGTGCCCCTCGAACGGGCGGGCTGCAGGATCGTGTGTGAAACTCACCAGGCAAACGTAGCGACGAATGCGGGCGACTGCGCCGTCCGCGGGGGTGCACAGCCATGCGTGCGGCGGTGACGAGGGGTGGACGGCTGGTGGTGGGCGACGTGGCCGAACCGGTGCCCTCCTCGGGCCACGTCGTGGTGCGGTCGCTCTCCGCCGGCATCTGCGGGTCCGACCTGCATGCGCTGGCCGACTTCGGCCATTTCACCGGACTGATGGATTCCGTCGGAGTTCCCGCACTGGACTCCGAAGCCGACTGCGTCTTCGGCCACGAGTTCTGCGCGGAAGTCGTGGAACACGGTCCCGACACGTCGGGCATCCTGCCGGTCGGGACGCGCGTCTGTTCGGTACCCATCATTGTGGGTCCGACCGGCGTGGAACAGATCGGCTACTCCAACGTCTACCCGGGCGCGCTCGCCGAGCACATGGTGCTGCAGGAGCTGTTGCTGCTGCCGGTGCCCGACGCGCTGGACACCGACCTGGCCGCGCTGACCGAGCCCCTCGCGGTGGGCGAGCACGCGGTGGGACTGGCCGGCCTCAGCCCGGGGCAGCCCTGTCTCGTCGTCGGCTGCGGACCGGTCGGGCTCGCCGTCATCGCCGCGCTCAAGGGCCGGGGCCACGGTCCCGTCCTGGCCGCCGACTTCTCGCCCACTCGGCGCCGTCTCGCCGAGGCCTTCGGGGCCGACGAGGTCATCGACCCCGCCGAAGGCTCGCCGCACGACCGCTGGTCCGACTTCGGCATTGCCCGGACCGTCATGGAGCGCATCGGCTCGGCCATGTTGGGCGTCAGCGTGCCGGACCCGGTGATCTTCGAAGCGGTGGGCGTCCCGGGGATGCTGCAATCCCTCATCGCCGACGGACCGCCCCACAGCCGGATCGTGGTCGTCGGCGTGTGCATGCACACCGACACGATTGAGCCCTTCATGGCCGTCACCAAGGAGATGGAACTCAGGTTCTCCTTCGGGTACACCCCCGACGAGTTCGCCGCCACCCTCCGACGCCTGGACGACGGGGTGCCCGGCGCCGAGCTCCTGGTCACCGCGACCGTCGACCTGGCCGGAGCGCCGGGCGCCTTCGAGACGCTGCGCACACCGGGCGAGCACGGCAAGATCCTGGTGACGCCGTGACCCTGCGCCCGACGATCGCACCGCCGGCCTCAGCACCGACAACCCTGGAGGACCATGACGACGATTGACGCCGACGGCCGACTGAAATTCGGTATCTTCCTGGCCCCGTTCCATCCCGTGGGTCAGAACCCGACCCTGGCGCTCGAACGCGACCTGCAGCTCATAGAGCACCTCGACGAGCTCGGGTTCGACGAAGCCTGGTTCGGCGAGCACCACTCCGCCGGCTACGAGATCATCGCCTCGCCGGAGGTGTTCATCGCCGCCGCCGCGCCGCGCACCAGGCACATCCGCCTCGGCACCGGCGTGTCATCGCTGCCCTACCACCACCCCTTCATGCTGGCCGACCGCATGGTGCTCCTCGACCACCTGACCCGGGGTCGCGTGATGCTCGGCGTCGGCCCGGGCGCGCTCCCCTCCGACGCCTTCATGATGGGCATCGACCCCGCCAAGCAGCGCGACATGATGGAAGAGTCACTCGAGGCGATCCTGCTCCTCTTGGCCGGTGAGACCGTCACCATGGAGACGGACTGGTTCAAGCTGGTCAAGGCGCGCCTGCAGCTGCGGCCGTATCAGCGCCCGTTCCCCGAAGTGGCGGTGGCGGCGCAAGTATCTCCGGCCGGGCCGCGAGCCGCCGGGCGCTTCGGGTGCAGCCTCCTCTCCCTCGGGGCAACGACAACGGGTGGCTTCGACGTCCTGGGTTCGCACTGGCAAGTCATGGAGGAGCGGGCAGCCGAGTTCTCCACCACGGTCGACCGCAACAACTGGCGACTGGTCGGACCCATGCACATCGCCGACACCCAGGAGCAGGCGATGGCCGATGTCGCCTTCGGGTTGGCCGAGTGGGTCGACTACTTCGAGCGGGTCGCCGCCCTGCCCATCGCGCCCGACACCACGAACTTCGAGTCGCTGGTCGACGCGCTCAACGCCTCGGGCATGGCCGTGATCGGCACGGTCGACGACGCCATCGCGCAGATCGAGCGCCTCCAGGAGCAGTCGGGAGGCTTCGGCACCTATCTGCTCATGGGCCACGAGTGGGCCGACACCGCCGCCACCCGGCACTCCTACGAGCTGTTCGCGCGCTACGTGGCGCCGCGTTTCCAGGACTCGTCGGCCTCCCTGACATCGAGCCGGGACTGGGCAGCGGAGAACCGGCCGGAGTTCATCGGCGGCGCGGTGAACGCCGTCATGTCGGCCATCCAGCAACACCAGGAGGAGAAAGCCGAGAAGGCGGCCAACGCAGAGGAGAAAGTGACGCCCCATGGCTGAAGTGACGCACGAACGGGTTCCGACCAACGGCATCGAACTGCACGTGGCGGTGGCGGGACCGGCCGACGGCCCTCCCGTCGTCCTGTGCCACGGTTTCCCCGAGCTGTGGTACTCGTGGCGCCACCAGCTCGGCGCGCTCGCCGACGCCGGCTACCGCGCCTACGCCCCCGACCAGCGCGGCTATGGCGCCAGCTCGCGTCCTCCCGCGGTCGCCGACTACGGCTCGGACAACCTGACCGCTGACCTTGGGGGCCTGCTGGACCATTACGGCTACGACCAGGCCGCCTTCGTCGGCCACGACTGGGGGGCGATGGTCGTGTGGGAGATGGGGCGCCTCCACCCCGACCGTGTCTCGTCCCTGTGCAACATGAGCGTCCCGTACTCCAACGCGCCGGCCCCGCCCATCCAGATCTTCGAGGTCATCTTCGAGGGCAAGTTCTTCTACATGCTCTACTTCCAGCCGGTCGGGCCGGCCGAGGCGGAGCTCGAGGCGGACCCGCGCCTCTTCCTGCGCACCATGCTCTACTCGGCCGGCGGCGAGGGGATGGCCGCCGGCACGGCGCTCCCCGACCTCCCCCGGGAGGGCACCCGGTTCATGGACATGCTGTCGCCCGCCCCCGAGCTGCTCCCGGACTGGATCACCGAGGAGGACGTCGACGTGTACGCCGACGCGTTCAAGCAGAGCGGCTTCTTCGGGCCCGTCAGCTTCTACCGCAACATGGACGCCAACTGGGAGCGCTCGAAGGACATCCCGCCGTCGGTCTACACCATGCCCGTCGCCTTCATCACCGGCTCGCTCGACCCGGTCAACACCATGATGCCGGGCGCCATCGAGGCCATGGCCGAGGTGATGCCCGACTTCCGCGGGGCCACGGTGATCGACGGGGCCGGCCACTGGGTGCAGCAGGAAAAGCCGGCGGAGACCAACGCCGCGCTGTTGGCCTTCCTCTCCTCGGTGTGAGCGACCTGATCGCGCTGCCGCGGCAGCCCGCCGGCGTGGACTGGCCCACCGAGGAGTGGCCAGAAGGCGACCTGCCGCCAGGCGTGGACCTGGCCCCGTTGCTCGAGGAGGTCTTCGACCCCGACGGGCCGATGGCCGAGACCTACGCCGTCCTCGTCGTCCACCGCGGGCGGGTCGTCGCCGAGCGCTACCAGGGCGCCCTCGAGCACTTCGACGCGCCACCCACACCGGTGACGGCCGAGACACCGCTGCTCAGCTGGTCCATGGCCAAGTCGATGCTGCAGTCGGTGGTCGGCCTGCTAGTCGGCGACAAGAGGCTGGACCTCGACGCCCCCGCCGCCGTGCCCGAATGGGCGGACCCGGGTGACCCCCGGCACGCCATCACGCTGCGCCAGCTCCTCGCCATGCGCGACGGACTCGATTTCGTGGAGGACTACGTCGACGACCGGGTCTCCGACGTCATACAGATGCTCTTCGGCGTCGGGCAGGCCGACATGGCCCGCTTCGCCGCCGACCGCCCGCTGGCCGCGCCGCCCGGCACGCGCTTCAACTACTCCTCGGGGACCTCGAACATCATCTCGGGCGTCGTGGCGCGAGCCGTGGGTCCCGGCGAGAGCTACGCCCGCTTCCTGCACAGCCGTCTCTTCGGTCCCATCGGCATGAAGAGTGCCGATCCGGAGTTCGACGAGGCGGGCACTTGGGTGGCCTCCTCTTTCCTGCGGGCCACCGCGCGCGACTACACCCGCTTCGGGCTGCTCTACCTGCGCGACGGCGTGTGGGACGGTGTGCGGATACTCCCGGCGGGCTGGGTGGACTACGGGCGCACCATGGTGTCGATCGACGACCCGGAGGACCCCAGCCCCTACGGCGCGCACTGGCTCGGCGTGCGCGGCGAAACCCTCGACACCCTCAACCCTCTGGGTACCTTCCGCGCCTCGGGCTACGAGGGTCAGACAATCACGATCTGCCCCGCACTCGACCTGATGGTGGTGCGACTCGGAAAGACCGCGCACGAGCGCGAGGACTTCCTCGTCCCGTGGCGAGCCGCCATGGTGCAGGCCTTCGCCGACGCTCGCTGAATCGACGGGGTCAGCCCTTGCGGCTGGCGACGAACACGGGGATCTGCCGGTCGGTCTTCTCCTGGTACTCCGCGTAGGGCGGGTAGGCCGCCACGGCGCGCTCCCACCAGGTGCCCTTGTCGTCACCGGTCACCTCGCGCACGCTGACGGCGAATGGCTCGGGCCCGTCTTGGATGACCACCTCGTCGGGGTGGGCCACCAGGTTGTGGAACCACTCGGGGTGCTCGGGCGCGCCGCCCTTGGAGGCCACCAGCGCGTACTCGCCGCCGTGCTCGACGCGCATCAGGGCGGTCTTGCGGACCTTGCCGCTCTTGGCGCCGCGCGTCGTCACCACCACGATGGGCATGCCCGTATCGAGCAGCGTGTTGGCCCGCTGGCCCCCGGAGGCCTCGTACTCGGCCACTTGGTCGCGGACCCACTGGGACGGGCTGGGTTCGTAGTCACCTTGGAGTGTGCTCATGAGCCGATCGTAGGGGGTCCGGGCTACTGTCCGACCGTGCCCCGCGACCCCATGGCAGCCGCCGATGTCCTCGCCTTTCACGAGACGCTCTCCAACTGGGGGCGCTGGGGCGACGACGACCAGCTGGGGGCGCTGAACCTGATCACGCCGGACGTCACGGCGGCCGCCGCTGCGACGGCGCGCACGGGTCGCTCCGTCTCCTGCGCCCGCCCCCTCGACACCGTGTCCTCGGCCGACAACCCCGCACCGGTGACACACCACATGACGGGGACGGTGACCGAAGGTATGGGGGCGGACTACTTCGCGCTTTCGCCGCACGGCTTCGCCACGAGTCACATTGACGCGCTGTGCCACATCTTCCACGAGGGGAAGCTCTTCAACGGTTACCCCGCCGAGGCCGTCACCGCGCACGGCGCCACCAAGCTCGGCATCCACCGGTTGCACAACGGCATCGTCACCCGGGGTGTGCTGCTCGACATCCCCGCACTGCGCGGCGTTGAGGCACTCGAGCCGGGCGAGCCCATCTTCCCCGAGGACCTCGAGGCGGCCGAGACGATGGCGGGCCTGCAGGTGCGGCCAGGCGACGCGCTGTTGGTCCGTACCGGTCGGTGGCAGTGGCGACGGGCCCACGGCGCCTGGGACGCCGGCAGCCTGGCGGCCGGTCTCGACGCGTCCTGCCTGCCGTGGCTGCGCGGGCGCGACGTCGCGACGTTGGGGAGCGACTGCGTCTCTGACGTGCTGCCCTCCCGGGTCGACGGCGTCGGCATGCCGATCCACACCGTGGTCATCGTGGCCATGGGCGTCCATCTCCTGGACAACCTCGACCTCGACGCCCTGTCGACGGCCTGCGCGGAAGAGTCCCGCTGGGAATTCCTCTTCACGGTGGCGCCGTTGGTGCTGCGCCGGGGCACGGCCTCGCCGGTCAACCCGATCGCCCTGTTCTGACCGCCCTGGATTCTGAGCGCCCTCGCCTGACCGACCTCTCAGGCTCCTTCGAAGGGGAAGCCAAGGTCGGGCGCAGTCAGGATGGCGCGGAACGGGATCCCTTCGGCGGCCGCCATCGCCTCGACCGTGCCGCCGCGGTCCACGACGGCGACGAGCAGCACCACCTCGGCCCCCGCTTCCTGCACGGCGTGGGCCGCCTGGAGCAGGGACGTGCCGCGCGTCACCGTGTCCTCGGTGACCACGACCTTGTCGCCGGGGTCGAGCGCGCCCGCAATACGACCACCCCCACCGTGATCCTTGGCCTCCTTGCGCACGCTGAAGGCCCTGAGCGCGCGACCACGCGTGGCGGCCACACCGGCGGTCACGAAGGCCACGGGGTCGGCCCCCATGGTGAGCCCGCCGATTGCTGTCGCCTCGGGCGGGAGCACCGAGAGCACGGCGTCCGCCACGAGCACCATGGCCTCGGGACGACAGACCGTCTGCTTGGAGTCGATGAACCAACTGCTCTTCCGTCCGGACTTGAGGGTGAAGTCACCCGTCTTGACCGAGTGCGCCAGGAGGTGGTCGCGCAGCTCGGCGAAGCTGTCGGGTCCGCTCATCGGAATCGGACCCCCGTGGTGCCAGAGACGACCTCGCCGATGACCCCGGCGGGCTGCCCCGCCCGCTCCAGTGCGCGCAGGGCCTCGTCGGTGGAGCCGGCGTCGAGCACCAGCGCCATGCCGACACCACGGTTGAAGACCCGGTCCATCTCGTCCTCGGCCACCCGGCCGAGCCGCTGGATCTCCGCGAACACCTGCGGCTCCTCCCAGCTCGACCGCTCGAGCACCGCGCCGAGGTCGTCGGGCAGGGCCCGGGGGAGATTCCCGACGATCCCGCCGCCCGTGATGTGGGCGCAGGCATGGAACGCCTCGCCCAGCACGGTACGCAACGCCAGCACGGCCGGGGTATAGATCACCGACGGGCGCAGCAGCTCGTCGGCCACGCTGTGGTCAGCCCCCGTCCAGGCGGGATCCTCCAGCTCGAGGCCGGCCCGCTCCAGCAGGACGTGCCGAGCCAGGGTGTAGCCGTTGGAGCGCAACCCGGGCGAGCGCAACCCGACCACGGCGTCGCCGGCACGCACGCGCTCGGGGCCGAGCTGGGTCCCCTGCTCCACGACGCCGACGGCGAACCCGGCCAGATCGAGCTCGTCGCGCGGCATGACGCCGGCATGCTCGGCGGTCTCCCCACCGATCAACGCGCACCCCGCCTGGCGACAGCCTTCGTGCACCCCCGCCACGACGGTCGCCACCTGGTCGGGGTCGACCTTCCCGGTGGCGATGTAGTCGAGCATGAACAGCGGCTCGGCACCCACGCACACCAGGTCGTCGACGCACATGGCGACCAGGTCGATGCCGACAGTGTGATAGCGACCGGTGTCGCGGGCGACGACCATCTTGGTGCCCACCCCGTCGGTCGAGGCAACCAGGACCGGCTGCGAGAAGCGCCCGATGTCGAGTGGGAACTGGCCGCCGAACCCGCCGATCCCCAGCACCATGTCGCGCATGCGCTCGACGGCAGCATCGCCAGCCGCGATGTCGACGCCGGCGCCGGCGTAGGTGGCGGCGCCCTCTCCCACGATGGTCAGACCCCGGGGAGTGCGCCCTGGTGGGCCCTGACCGCGACGGGTTCGGGCCGCCGGAGGGTCACCGACGCCGGGACGGGCGTCGGGTAGTTCCCCGTGAAGCAGGCGTCGCAGAAACCGCCGTCGGCGCCGATGGCGTCCTTCAGGTTCTCGATCGTGATGTAGGCCAGCGAGTCAGCGCCGAGAATGCGCGCCATCTCCTCGACCGAATGGTCGGTGGCCAGCAACTCCTCGTGGGACGGCGTGTCGATCCCGTAGAAGCAGGGCCAGCGCCAGGGCGGCGAGGAGATACGCAGGTGGACCTCGGCCGCACCGGCCTCGCGCAGCATGCGGATGACCGACCGCTGCGTCGTGCCGCGCACGATGGAGTCGTCCACCACGACGAGCCGCTTGCCCGCGATGTTCTCGGTCAGGGGGTTCAGCTTGCGCCGCACCGCGTCGGCTCGCTGTTGCTGGCCCGGCGCAATGAAGGAACGGCCGATGTAGCGGTTCTTCACCAGTCCCTGCCCGTAAGGGATCCCGCTCGCCCGGGCGAAGCCCTCGGCCGCCGGGACACCGGACTCGGGCACTCCCATCACCATGTCGGCCTCGGCCGGTGCCTGGATGGCCAACAGCTCACCAGTGCGGCACCTCACGTCGTGGACCTCTCGGCCGTAGAGCCGGCTGTCCGGCCGGGCGATGTAGGCGAACTCGAAGATGCAGAGGCGTGGCTCCACGTCGCGCAGCCACGGGATCTCCAGGCTCGTCGGGCCGTCGGCGTCAATGACGACCATCTCGCCCGGTGCCACCTCGCGCACGAACGTGGCCCCGATGACGCTGAGTGCCGGTGTTTCGGAGGCCAGCACCCATCCCTCCGGATCCTCGGCCGGGCCGAGCCGGCCGAGACACAGCGGGCGGAACCCGTAGGGATCGCGCACGCCGAACAGCCGCTCGGAGCTCATGAGCACGAACGAGAACGCGCCCTCCAGAATGGGGAGCACCGCTTGCACCGCGGTGGACAGGTCCTCGGTCTCGGGAAAAGCCTGCATCAGCAACTCGGCCACGACGTCACTATCGGTGGCGATGGAGCCCGGCAGCATGCCGGCCTTCTCAGCGAGCGCCGCCGTGTTGGTCAGGTTGCCGTTGTGCCCCAGCGCGAAGCCGGCGCGGCCCACCGGCCGGTAGACGGGCTGGGCCCCCGCCCAGTCAGAGGAGCCGTGCGTCGAGTAGCGGGTGTGGCCGATGGCCAGATGCCCCTCGAGCCCCGAGAGGGTGCGCTCGTCGAAGACCGTGGCAACCAGGCCCATGTCCTTGACGACCGTGACCGTGTCACCGTCCGCCACCGCCATGCCCGCCGACTCCTGGCCGCGGTGCTGCAGGGCAAAGAGACCGTCGAACGTGAGGTTGGCCACCCTCATTCCGGGCGCGTAGACCCCGAAGACTCCGCAGGCTTCCTTCACGCGTCACCCATTCTCGCACAGGCCTGTGGCGTCACGGTTCTCCCAGGGCGAGGGCGAGATTCCCCTCGTGTGCCTCGGACACGGCCGCGACGGGGAGGTCGAGCAGCCGGCCGGCGGTGACCCGGTCACCCCGCGCCTGGCCCAGGACCGCCGTGGGGATCCCGAACGCGGCGGCCCGGGCGCACAGGTCGTCCGGCGCAGCCGTCGCCACCACGAAGCGCGAGGGCAGCTCCGTGAAGAGCTCCGCGCCATCGCCGATCTCCACCGTGCAGCCGATCCCGGCCGCCGCGGCCATCTCCGCCAGCGCGACGGCCAGCCCGCCCCCGGACACGTCGTGGACGGCGTGCACCAGCGACTCGCCGTCAGCCCCGGCCACCTGCGCGGCGACCAGCGCGGCGACGAAGGCACACGACGCGGCATGCGCTGCGAAGTCGACGGACGGGATCCGCCCGCTGCGGTGGTCCCGCCGTTCGGTGGCCCAGCGCGTTCCCTCCAGCGGGAAGGCGCCGTCGGCGGCCGTGCGCGGCCCGACCAGCACGACGGTGTCGCCGGCGGACCACGCCAGCCCGGGCGGCGGCGCGTGGACGGCCTCGATGAGGCCGAGCACGCCGAGGACCGGAGTGGGGTCGATGTCGGACCCGCCGCTCTCGTTGTAGAAGCTGACGTTGCCGCCGATGACGGGGAGCGAGAGGGCGCGACAGGCCTCGGCCATGCCGTCGATGCACTCCGAGAGCTGCCACATGACCTCGGGGTGCTCGGGGTTCCCGAAGTTCAGGCAATTCACGACCGCGGCCGGTGTGGCACCGACGCAGGCCAGGTTGGCAACGCCCTCGGCGAGCGCGAGCGCTGTGCCACGGCGCGGGTCGAGCGCACAGGCTCGGGGGTTCGAGTCCGTGGTCAGCGCCACCCCGCGGTTCGAGGGGGGGAGCCCGGGGCCGGCCAGGCGGAGCAGCGCGGCGTCGGCGCCCGGCCCGACCACCGTGTTGAGAAAGAGCTGGTGGTCGTACTGGCGGTAGACCCAGCCCGGCGAGCGCAGCAGGGCGAGCAGGTCGCCGGCGCAGTCGGTGGGCGGTGCCGGTGGCGCGGTCGCGACGGGTGCCGGCGCCTGGCGCGGGCGGTCGTAGAGCGGGGCGTCGTCGGACAACGAAGCGGCGGGAACGTCGGCCAGCACGGGGCCGTCCATGCCGTCGCGGATCCGCAGGCGGCCGCCCCCGCCGGGCTCGGGCTCCATGACTGTGCCGATCACGGAGGCCCGCACCTCCCACTTGGCGCAGATGGCCGCCACCGCCGGCCACGAAGCGGGCGTGACGATGGCCAGCATGCGCTCCTGGCTCTCGCTGGTCATGACCTCCCAGGGCTCCATGCCCTCCTCGCGCCGGGGCACCGCGGACACATCGACGTCCATGCCGACGCCACCGCGCCCCGCCGTCTCGCTGGTGGCACAGGCCAGGCCGGCACCCCCCAGGTCCTGGATCCCGACCACGAGCTTGGTGTCGAGAAGCTCCAGGCAGGCCTCAATCAGCCGCTTCTCCTCGAAGGGGTCGCCCACCTGCACGCTGGGGCGCTTGGTGTCGTCGGCGGCGCCGGCGTCATCGCCGCGGAAGCCGGCGGAAGCCAGCACGCTGACCCCACCGATGCCGTCGCGCCCGGTGCTCGATCCGAGCAACACGGCCAGGTTGCCTGGGCCCGACGCGATGCCGAGCACGAGGCGGTCGACGGGCAGCGCGCCCATGCAGAGCACGTTGACGAGCGGGTTCTGGGCGTAGCAGGGGTCGAAGGTGAGCTCCCCACCCACCGTCGGCACCCCGACGGAGTTGCCGTAGCCCGAGATGCCGCTCACCACGCCCTCGACCAACCAGCGCTGGCGGGGGTCGTCCGGTGGCCCGAAGAAGAGGGGGTCCATCACGGCCAGCGGGCGCGCCCCCATGGTGAAGATGTCACGCAAGATGCCGCCCACGCCCGTGGCGGCCCCCTGGTAGGGCTCGATGGCCGACGGGTGGTTGTGGCTCTCGATGCGGATGGCCACCGCGATGCCGTCGCCGGCGTCGATGACCCCGGCGTTCTCCCCGGGACCGACCAGGACCCGCGCCCCCTCGGTCGGGAGGCGCCGCAGGTGCAGCCGGGAGGACTTGTACGAGCAGTGCTCGCTCCACATGACGGCATAGAGGGCCAACTCGAGGTGGTTCGGGGCCCGGCCCAGGATCTTGCCGACGGCCTCGAACTCGTCGTCGGTCAGGCCCAACGCCCGGTGCAACGGCTCCCCGGCCGGTGTCTGGTCGGGCGGCAGCGCCCCGGCCGAAGGAGTCATGACGCCTTCCAGGATAGAGGTCCGCGCCTGCCGTCCGGAGCGAGTTCGGGGCGTTCAGCCGGGGATCGGCGCGCACCACGACCAGATCGTGCTCGGACCACACCACGGTGGCGTCGAAGCCGGCCTCGGCCAGCCAGCCGAGCTGGTCGACCAGGGTCGAGGGCCGGTCGTGGCCGGAACCGACCGGCGTCACCGCGTCGGCCGGATCGGCCGGGATCACCAGGTCTCCGAGGACGAAACGGCCACCGGCCCGCAGGACACCGGCAACACGGGCGAACAGGTCCGCCTTGTCCGGCCCCTCCAGGTGGTGGAAGGCCAGGGCCGAGACGACGAGGTCGAACGGGCCGGCCGGCAGCAGGTCGCTCAGGTTGGCCACCCGCAGCTCGAACGCGGCCCCGGCCAGCCGTTGGCGGCCGCTCCGAGCATGGCCTCGTTCTTGTCGACCCCGACGGCGGTCGCCCCCGGGTAGGTCTCGAGCACGGCCGCCAGCGTCTCGCCCGTCCCGGTCCCGAGGTCGAGCACCGACGACACCGCGAGCCCGGCCGTGGCCAGACCGACGGCCTGCTGGAGGCGCTCGTAGGCGGGGACCTCCTGGCGCATCAGGTCCAGGTAGGTGGCGGGATCGAACCGGAATTCGCTCATGGGAGGGATTGGATCACAGTGGGCATCGGCTCAGTGGGTATCGACCCCGTCGTCATCGCTCCATTGGGTATCGGCGCACGATGAAAGCAGGGCGTCGCGGCGGACCCAGGTCCAGCGCAGGACGAAGAGGGAGAGGACCAGCGTGATCACGTTGATGATCAGCTCCATCACCCCGTTGACGCCTTTGCCCCAGACGCCGTGCTGCAGGTCGTAGAGCACGTCCATGGCGAAGAGGTAGAGCCCGGCCCCTCCCCCGGCCAGGAGCCAGAACAGGGCCGCCCGCCGCGCCGTCCAGAGGCAGTACGAGGCGGCGACCAAGCACAGGGCCAGCCAGGCATCGGCCAGGGGAAAAGCGTCCTCGAACTGGGTGTATGCCGCTCCGGTCTCCGAGGCCACCAGCGGGCGATGGAGGAGCCAGGCCAGCCAGTAGCCGGCGATCAGGAGCGCCACGAACAGGAGGAGGCCGGCCATGGCCCGCCGCTGCCGTGCCTGGACCTGCAGGCCCGTCGTCGTCACTCCTGCAGGGTAACGCCGGTGCCGCGGGGTCAAATGGCCCGTGGGAGTTGACGCAATGCGCGTCCTCTGTCCTGCGGGATTGGCCGACGGCATCAGTGGAATTGGGAATAACAGCGACGCGTTCCACCCGAAATAGGGGTCGGCCGAACAAAGAAAGGGAAACTTGGCGAATTGCGGTGAAAATGCGTTCGCCGTACGGCACAATGGACGTATGCCTCCCAAGGGAAAGACTCCGGCTCCTCGCAAGCCCATGAGCAGCGGTCACAAGGCGGCGCTGGCTCGTGGGCGCGCCGAGAGTGCAACCGTGCGCCACTATCTCGAGGCGCTCGAGACCTCCAAGCCCAAGCGGGGTCGCAAGCGCACACCGGCCTCCATCGACCGCCGACTGGCCGCGATCGACTCCCAGCTGGCCGGGGCGGACGCGCTCACGCGCCTCCACCTGCTGCAGGAGCAGAAGGATCTGCTCGACGAGCGCTCCCGCGTCGACGGCGTCAAGGACCTCTCCGCGCTGGAGAAGCAATTCGTCAAGGTGGCCAAGGCCTACGGGGAGCGCAAAGGCATCACGTACGGCACCTGGCGGGCGGCGGGCGTGAGCGCCGCTGTCCTCCAGAAGTCCGAGATCTCGCGCGCCCGGGCCTGAACCTCAGCCGGCCTGCTTGACGCCGGCGTCGTTGCCGGCGTGCCGCGTCGGGCGGACGGCCTTCAGGTTCTGGCCCGTGGCCGCCACCGGGGCGAAGTACTGCTCGATCGCCTGGGCCAGGCCGCCCGCAATGACCTCCTGACCGGACGCGCTGTCGGCCAGGCTCCCCTCGTAGGGGTCGGTGATGAAGAGCGGCTCGATGAGCGCGCCCGGCATCCCGCTCGGCGTGGCGGCGAAGCCGGGGTCGGCCGGGCCGAGGAGCAGCAGGTGGCCGTAGTCGGCGGCCGCCGTGGTGAGCGCCGGCCCGCCCAGCACGCTGTCGTCGACCACCCCGAGGTCGGGGATCCCCCAGCCCTGGGCGTTCATGGCTTTCATCACATCGGTCTGGACCAGCGTCGCCAGCTTCAGGTTCTGCGCCGAGAAGGGCCGGTCGCTGTCGTAGCCGGTGACGCTGCCGGCGTCGAGCTGGGAGCCGCCGGCGTCGAAATAGATGCCAAGGAGGACGTTCGCCTTCGCCATGTTGGCGCAGACGTCCCGGGCCGCCACGTCGTCGTGCTCGCCTTCGGCTGTGAAGAGCCCGCCGGACACGTCGCCGGGTTGGAAGCGGGCCACCGTCTCGTTCTTGGTCCGGGACACCACCACGGTGAAACCCTTGGCGCGTAGGAGCCCCATGGAGTCGAGCTCGACCGGCAGCGTCTCGTCCGCCTCGTCAATCGTCTGGCCCGTACTGGTCTCGCCGACGCCGCCCGGATCGAGGCCGCCGTGCCCCGCATCGAGGAACACGGTGAGGTGGCGGTCGCCCGCGGTCGGCGGGTACTCCATGCAGGCTCCGGGCTGGAACAGCTTGGTGTCGATGGCTCGACCTTCGGTCGCCCGCACGGCAGCGTCCGAAGCCGGGGCCGGCGCGACGAGTGCGCCAAGTGTGGCGGCCCCCAGGACGAGGGCGCAGGACAGCGGAAGCCGGCGCCACCCCCGGCGCGGGCGCACACACGATCCCTGGACCTTTGTGCATCGCCGCAATTGCATACGCCGCCACCCTACGGAGCGCAGCTGAGAATTTGGTGACGCCTCCGGGCCGCCCGGCGCGGGGCAGCCGGATCAGGCGGCGGCGCGGGACGAGGCAGCCCCGACGAGCGCGCGCAACAGCACGAGCCCGTCCTCGGAACCGAGCAGCGCGGCACTGGCCCGCTCGGGGTGGGGCATGAGCCCCACGACGTTGCCGGCCTCGTTGGCGATGCCGGCGATGGCGTCGACCGAGCCGTTGGGGTTGTCGGCGTAGCGCAGCACAATGCGGCCCTCGTCCTGCAGGCGCGCCAGTGTCTCGTCGTCACAGGTGTAGTTGCCCGAGAAATGGTTGATCGGGATCACGAGCTGTTCGCCGAGCGACGCGCCCGCAGTCAGCACGGACGACGTGGAAGTGACCTCCACCCGTACCGGCTGGCAGAGGAAGCGCAGCCGCCCGTTCTTCTGCAGCGCGCCCGGCAGCAGGCCGGCCTCGGTCAGGACTTGGAAGCCGTTGCAGATGCCGACCACGGGGCCGCCGGCGCGGGCGAAGGCCTGCACCGCCTCCATCACGGGCGAGAAGCGGGCGAGCGCGCCGGGACGCAGGTAGTCGCCGTGGGCGAAACCTCCCGGGAGCACCACGGCGTCGACCCCGCCGAGATGGGCGTCACCGTGCCAGAGCAACACGCCGGTGCCACCGGCCGCCTCGGCGCCCTGCACCACGTCGTGTTCGCAGTTGCTGCCGGGGAAGACGACGACGCCGATACGCGGTGCCACTCAGATCGCCTCGAGCTCGAGCCGGCTCTGCTCGATCACGGGGTTGGCCAGGAGGCGCTCGGCCAGCTCGGTTGCGGTGGTGCGCGCCGCACCCTCGTCGGCCGCGTCGACCTCGAAGCTGAAGGAGCGGCCGGCCCGGACGTGCGCCACGCTGTCGAAGCCCAGTGCGGGCAGCGCCCGCTCGATCGTCGCCCCTTCGGGGTCGGCGATACCGGGCCGCAATTGCACCTCGACGCGGGCGCGAAACCTCATGGCTTCGCACCGTACCAGTCGTCCAGCGAGCGCCCGGTGACGCGCTCGTAGGCGGCGACGTAGCGCACCGACAGCGCGCCGGTGACCTCGTCGGGCAGCGCGGGCGGGGGCGTGCGGCGGTCCCAGGGCTGCGCGGCCAGCCAGTCGCGCAAGGGCTGCTTGTCGAAGGCGGGCGGCGTCTGGCCGGGCACGACCTGGTCGGCGGGCCACAGCCGCGAGGAGTCGGGCGTGCACACCTCGTCGCACAGGCAGAGCACGCCGTCGACGTAGCCCAGCTCGAACTTGGTGTCGGCCAGCACGAAGCCGGCCTCGGCACAGCGGGCCGCGGCGCGCCGGTACAGCTCGAGGCAGGTTTGGCGGGCCGCCAGCGCCGCTTCGGCGCCGACCAGGTCGACCGCGGCGGCGAAGTCGATGTTGAGGTCGTGCCCCTCGGTGGCCTTGGTCGACGGGGTGAAGATGGGCTCGGCCAGCTGGCTGGCCAGCTGGAGGCCGGCCGGCATGGGCATGCCGTGGACCGTGCCGGAGCGCTCGTACTCCTCGTAGGCCTGCCCGGCCAGGTAACCACGCACGATGCACTCGAGGTGGAGCATCTCGGCCGCGTGCACCAGGACGGCCCGCCCGGCCCATTCGGCGGGCAGCGCGGTGCCGCCCAGCGCGTCGGCGATGGCGACCGGGTCGGCGGTGATCTGGCTGCCCGGCACCACGTCGACCATCTCGTCGCACCAGAAGGTGGTCATGGCCGTCAGCACCCGGCCCTTGTCGGTGATGGGCTCCGCCATGATGACGTCGAACGCGCTGACCCGGTCCGAGGCCACCATGAGGAGGCGCCCCTCGCCGGCGTCGTAGAGCTCGCGCACCTTGCCCGAGTGCACCCGGGGCAGTTCCATCGTCATGGGGCGGGGGTCACGGTTCGGCGGGTCACAGGTCGGCCAGCGCGTCGGCGAAACGGTCGACGTGACGCAGCGTACGCGTGAGGTCGAAGGCGGCATTCAGCTGGGCGGCATTCAGCGTCACCTCGGCGTCGGCGTCGAGCACGGCCCGCAGGGGGCGCCGCTCCTCCCAGGCCAGACGGGCGTCGCGTTGCACGATCCGGTAGGCCTCGTCCCGCGTCAGCCCACCCGACACCAGCGCCAGGAGGACGGACTGGGAGAAGACGAGGCCGAGCGTGCCCTCGGTGAGGTTCTGCAGCGCGCGCTCGGGGTGGACGACCAGGCCGGCCGCCAGGCCGGTCGCCTTGCGCAGCATGTAACAGGCCAGCATGGACGCGTCGGGCAGGGCCACCCGCTCGACCGAGCTGTGCGAGATGTCGCGCTCGTGCCACAGGGCCACGTCCTCGAGGCCGGCGCCGAGGTAGCCGCGCTGCAGCCGGGCCAACCCGCACAGCCGCTCGGAGAGGATCGGGTTGCGCTTGTGCGGCATGGCCGAGCTGCCCTTCTGGCCGGCGCCGAAGGGCTCCTCCACCTCGCCGAGCTCGCTGCGGGCCAGGTGCCGGATCTCGGTGCACATGAGCTCGACGGTCGACCCGATGGCGGCGCAGGCGTAGAAGTACTCGGCGTGGCGGTCCCGGGAGATGACCTGGGTGGCCGGCACGGGGGTCAGGCCCAGCGCGGCGCAGACCCGGGCCTCCACCGCGGGGTCGATGTTGGAGTAGGTGCCGACGGCGCCCGAGAGCTTGCCCACGGCGATGCCGTCGCGGGCGGCCCGGAGGCGGCGCCGGTCGCGGTCGGCCTGCAGGGCCCACAAGGCGAACTTGGCCCCGAACGTCGTGGGCTCGGCGTGCATGCCGTGGGTGCGGCCGGTGACGGGGACGTGCAGGAGCTCGAGGGCCCGGTCCTTGAGGGCGACGACGAAGGCGTCGACGTCGGCCAGCAGTAGATCGGCCGCCCGGGTCAGCGTGGCGCACAGCGCGGTGTCCACCACGTCGGAGGAGGTCAACCCGTAGTGGATGTGCGAGCCGGCCGGCGCCCCGATGCGCTCCTGCACCACGTCGACGAAGGCGGCCACGTCGTGGTCCGTGATCTTCTCGCGCTCCAGCACGTCGGCCACGAAGACGTCATCGACGGTCGGGGCCTTGGCCCGGCAGGTGGCGGCATCCTCGGCCGGCACGACGCCGACGGCGGCTTGCGCCTCGGTGGCCAGCAGCTCGACCTCGAGCCAGAGCGAGAACCGGGCCGTGTCGCTGAACAGCGCCGCCATGTCGGCCGGCGCGTAGCGCGGGATCATCGAGCCCCCTCTGCTGCGGCGACCTGGGAGCCGGCCACCAGGGCGGCGATGTCGTGGCGCATCTGCATTCCTTCCCAGTCGATCGGTGCCGTGGCGGCGTAGGCGCGGGCGCGGGCTTGTTCCAGCGTCGGCGCCACCGCCGTCACCCCGAGCACACGCCCGCCCGCCGTGTAGAAGGGCCCGCCGGGGGTGTGGCGCCGGGTGCCGGCGTGAAAGACGGTCACTCCGTCGGTGGCGGCGACGGACTGGCCGGTGGTGGTCAAACCCTCGATGGTGTCGCCCGTCCGCGGGCTCTCGGGGTAGCCCTGCGAGGCCAGCACGACGCACACAGCCGACTCGTCCGAGAAGGCCGGCGGGCGAGCCTCGTCGAGTTCGCCGTTGGCCACAGCCAGGAAGAGCTCGGCGGCGTCGTCGGCCAGGAGCGGGAGCACCACCTGGGCCTCGGGATCCCCGAAGCGCACGTTGTACTCAATGACCTTGGGGCCGTCCGCCGTCAACATGAGTCCGCCGTAGAGCACGCCGCGGTAGTCGATGCCCCGCCGGCGCAGCTCCGCGACTACCGGTCGCACGGCGGTGTCCATGATGCCGTCGACAACGCGCCCGTCGACGTGCGGCATCGGCGCGTAGGCACCCATGCCCCCGGTGTTGGGGCCGGTGTCGCCGTCGCCGATGCGTTTGAAGTCCTGGGCCGGCACCAGCGGCACGGCGCGCGTCCCGTCGCAGAGGACGAGCAGCGAGCACTCCTCGCCCACCAGACCCTCCTCAATGACGATGGTGCGTCCGGCGTCGCCGAACGAGCTGCCCGACAACTTGGCCGTCACGTCCTGGCGGGCCTCCTCCAGGCTCTGCGCCACCAGCACGCCCTTGCCGGCAGCCAGTCCGTCGGTCTTGATCACCCAGGGA
>Ga0182024_10005558_pt1 | contig 28212 bp, 29 predicted proteins | sample P32metaG_FD_120480 | JGI IMG/M metagenome (GOLD analysis project Ga0182024, IMG submission 120480) | Permafrost microbial communities from Stordalen Mire, Sweden - P3-2 metaG (Illumina Assembly) | ecosystem: Environmental > Terrestrial > Soil > Wetlands > Permafrost | place: Sweden: Stordalen...
AAGTGCGGCACTGCTGGTCGGTAGCAAATCGCCCTTCCAATTCTAACAGTGTCCTCGGGTAATCCTCAGCCACGCCTTTCTACTACAGCTTGAGGTCGGTGGAGTCAATAGGATAGCCCTGCCCGTTTGATCTATCGTGGCAGACACAATCTGATAAAATGTGTCTGTTGAAGCTGGGTCTCAAAATCGAGACTGGATCCGTTGGCTGGCTTCCGAGAATTTTCCTTTGGCATGGTGTCCGATTGTGTGCCCAAAACCCGCCATGGTCAATTCTGCGGAAGGGAGCGACTTAACCTAACCCGTTCCCATACCGACGCTTTGCACGGTTTGAAAAAGTTTGCCTTCGGTCTTGATGCTGGGGGCGATGATGATCTCGGTCTCCTGAAATTCTCGAATGCTGGACGCGCCCACGTTTCCCATGCAGGTCGTAATGGCTCCAACCAAATTTTGCGAACCGTCATCGACTGTCGCAGGTCCGTAAAGGATTTGTTTCAAGGAACCGGTCACGCCGACTTTGATGCGGGTGCCGCGCGGCAGATTGGCGTGCGGCGTCGCCATGCCCCAATGATTACCCTTCCCCGGCGCCTCTTGCGCGCGCGCAAATGCGCTGCCCACCATGACAGCGTCGGATCCGCAGGCGAGGGCTTTGCAGACATCCCCTCCCCTGCTCATGCCGCCATCGGTGATAATCGGAATGTATCGGCCCGTCTTCTTGTGGTGGTAATCACGCGCGGCCGCGCAATCGACCGTGGCAGTGACCTGCGGCACGCCCAACCCCAGAACGCCGCGACTGGTGCAAGCGGCGCCCGGCCCGACGCCGACTAACACGCCCGCGACGCCGCAAGCCATCAATTGGCGGGTGACGTTGTAGGTGACGGCATTGCCAATGATCACCGGGATGTTCATCTTGCGGCAAAAATCGGCCAACTCGAGGGATTTATACTCGGTTGCAACATGTTTGACCGTCGAGACTGTGGATTGGACGACAAAAATATCGGCTCCAGCCTCCTGCGCAATGCAACCGAAGCGCTCGGCCTTTTGCGGGATCGAACTGACCGCCGCGAGCACGCCAGCGTCTTTTAACTCGCGAATTCGTTTGGCGATCAATTCTTCCTTGATCGGCTCGGTATAAACTTTTTGGATGATGGCAGTGACTTCCTCCTTGCCGGCTTTGACAACGCGGTCGAGGACTTCCGCCGGATTTTCGTAGCGGGTTTGCACTCCTTCCAGGTTGATGACGCCCAAACCGCCAAGCTGGCCCATGGCGATGCAAAAGCGGACATCGGTGACGCCGTCCATGGCGCTGGCAATGATCGGGATTTTAAGTTCGATGGCGCTGCCGTCCTTGCGCGGAATTTTGAACGAAGTATCGACTTCGTTTGGATTGATGGTCATTTCACCTGGGACAAGCGCGATTTCATCAAAACCGTAGGTGACGCGCGCTTTTCGATTTCTGCCGATCCACATTCCCATAGTGTTAATTAAAACTCGAATGGCTCATTGAGCATTCCACACTGCGAGCAACGGGAACGGTCAACGTCCGCGTCGTCAGTATAAATTGAACCGCAACGCTCACAGCGAAAGATGCGGTCTTGTTTTCGCGCCGGCCCAAATCGCCGGCTGCGAATCTCAGAATATATGGCCAGAAATGCGAGTCCCGCAAGCAGAGAAACGACATAACCGATAATAAGTTTTTCGACTGACATCGCGCTGGCCTTTATTTCGCCGGCCCAACCGCAGCCGGCTCGATCATGTGCCATTGAAAAATGGCGTCGCCCCACTTCGTCCCCGCGGAACGTTCGGCGCGGAAACGCAAGGTGCGCGCCGTGTTTACCGCCTCGGAATCGGCTTCGGCCAAACCGCAACTCGTCACCAGCCTGGCGGCCATGACTTCTCCCAACGGACTGACTGCAATTTGCACAACCGAATTGGTCAAGAGACTCTCGCCAGGCCAATTTTGCAACGCTGGCAGCCCTCCCAAAAGGCGATCGATCAAGCCACCTTGCAGTCGCAAAATGGACCGCGCGGGACTGACCTCGGGCGCAAGGAAAACAGGCCATGGGTCTTCGCGACTGGGCGGTTGTTCGACCCGTTCCGAAGGAATGGATCCTGTCCCCGACGGGTTGCCGAGAAAATCGGTGCCAAAGTTGGAAATCATACCGGAAACAAATCGGGAGAGCGAGGTTGGGACGCCCGACAAACTGGTCGGCTCCAGCCATATCGGCTTTTCCAATTGAATTGTGTCCTGGTAAGCCAATGGGCCTTCGTCCAACCAGCCTCGGCCAGAAAAACCGCGAGGGTTCGGCAAGGGCAACACCGCCGGATCGCCCGCAAAAAACTGGCGCAACAATTGATCTTCACTGACCGACGCGGCCAAGGCACGAAAGTGGAAAGACGGCGAAGACGGGGGCGGGCGAGGTTGGGAGCGATCGTTAAATAAAAGAATTAATCCAACCTGAACGACAAAAAGCGCGCCGACCGCAGCCCAAAAACGCCTCTGCGGCCATGCAAGATAATATTTGACCGTTCCGTTCATGGTTGCCCACTAAACATGGCCGGTCTTTCAACCGTAATGACCTTGGTGATGCCGGCTTCGCGGGCCAATTCAGAAAGCCGGGTAAAGACCTGGTATTTGGCAGCTTCATCAATTCGCAAGAGAAGGGTCAATTGCTTGGAATCGCGCGTGGCTACTTTTAAGCGCTGCGCCAATTGGGTCTTCAATTCCGGTTCCTGTATCAGCCGGTTTTCGTAAAAGCACTGCCCGCGAAAATTAACGGCCACCATGACGGTTTCGTCGTCAGTGCCGGTAAGATTTTTGCCGTCAGGAAGTGTGATTTGAAACAAATTGCTGACTTGGCGGACGAGGCTGGGATCGGCGCCGGGCTCGACGGCCACACTAAAGGGCACATCGCCGGCCACGGTCCTCAAGTCATTCCGCAACTGGTCCAACTCGGCAGGCTTATAGTTTTTTCCGGCAAAGGCGATGTCGTTCGTGCCGGTGACAGTGATGGTTGTAGCGGCCGTCGCGGGCCCGAGATTAACCAACACACCCGGGGTATAGACCAGCGAGCCAACCAGCATCAACAGCATCAACAGCATCAAGACCGCTGCCACCGGGGCCGGATCAAGCGGGCCGCGGAATATCCTGCAATGGCGCGCGAACCTCATGCCTGGGCGGTGACGATATTCAGGATTTCGGTGGAAACCTGTTCCATGTCCAGGACAATCGCATTGACACGGCCCACGAGATAATTGTAGCCGGCGTAACTGGGAATGGACACCGCCAGGCCCGCGGCAGTGCAATCGAGCGCCCGCCAGATGCCGCTGGCCATATCCGCCACATGAGCGTTTAGTCCCAATTCCTCCACCACACGGAAAACCGTGACAAAACCAAGCACGGTGCCCAGCAAGCCCAACAACGGCGCAATCTGCGCAATGGTGGCCAGCAGGTTTAGTTTTTCCTCCAGGCGCGGCACTTCCCATGCGCCTGCGTCTTCCAACGCTTCGCGCACCGCTTCGCGTCCTTTTTCCCGGTTGAGAATGGCCGTCTTGACCAGGCGCGGCACCGGCCCAGGCGTGGCATCACAGATCGCCAGAGCCTCGACGATGTTTTCGCGCTTGAGGATGTTTCGCACGCCGTTTAGGAATTCGGTGGAATTGATTTGGTCACGATGATACTGCAGGAGCCGTTCTACAAAAACGGCCAAGGCCACGGCGCTTGCGGCCACAATCATCCATATAACCCATCCACCCTCTGCCAAAGTGTGAGGCATGGCTTATGTATAAACAGTCAACTTTGATCTTTAAACCTTAAACTTTCGACGTAAAGTCCAAGGCATGGACAAGCCGGAGCCTAAAAAATACAGGGCACGCCGTTCCAAAGAGCCGCCGCCGCACTGGCGCAATGAGATTGAGTTCGTTCTCATTTCCAAGGAAACCATTGCCCGGCGCGTCCGCTCCCTCGCCCGGCAAATTGAAAATGATTTTGCCGGACGCGATCTCGTCATCGTCGCGCTCCTGAACGGCACAGTCGTCTTTCTGGCGGATTTGCTTCGCCGGCTTTCCATGCCTTTGCGGTTGGATTTCATCGGCATCTCCAGCTACGGCAGCGGAACGGAATCAGCCGAGTTGGTCTTCACCAAGGAATTGCGCCTGGATGTCAGCGGACGCGATGTGCTGCTTTTGGATGACATTTTGGACACCGGCAGGACCCTTTCTCATGTCAGCGCCAAACTGCACCGGCTTGGCCCGCGCCAGGTCAAAACCTGCGTCCTGCTGGACAAACCGGCCCGCCGGGTGGAACAAATCGCCGCCGATTACGTCGGATTCATCATACCCAACCATTTCGTCGTCGGCTACGGATTGGATTTCGCCGAAAGATACCGGAACCTCCCGTTCGTCGGCGTCTTGCGTCCAGAAATGTACCTCCAGCCTTGAGGAGGGCCTAATTATTAACTTACGTCCAAAATTTTGGCTCGCCCTGGGCTGGGATGTGAACCATGAAACACAAAAGAATCCGTTCTTGGACAGCCGTTGTCCCAGTTATTTAAATAGAATGGTATGAATGAAAAATTACGCGCCGGTCACGAACTTTGAACGTCAAACCAGTTATTGCCCGCTCTATCTGGCAGGGGCGTTTGATGCCAATCCTAAATAATCATGGAGCCGAATCCGTTGTTGACTCCGCTGGGACAATTGTCCGGCGTTGGCTCTGAGCGGGCCGGACAGTTGCAACGGCTGGAGCTTCACACTGTCGGCGATCTGCTCCTCCACCGCCCGCGACGTTACGAGGACCGCCGCCATTTTCAGCAAATTGCCGATTTAAAATTGAACGAACCTTCGCTGGTGTGCGGTAAAATTAACGCCAGCGGTTTGCGCCGTTTGCGCGGAGGACGCTCGATGTTCGAGTTTATCATGGAGGATGGCTCCGGCCGTTTGCATTGCCGGTGGTGGAATTTGCCGTTCATGGAGAGATACTTCAAAGCCGGAGATGAAGTGGTCGTCTTTGGCAAGCCCAGTTCGCTGCGTCCACGCACCTTCGACCATCCCGAAACGGAAGTCATCCAACGCATCGAAACTTCCGTTCACCTCAATCGCATCGCGCCCATTTATCCTTTGACCGAGGGACTGCCGCAACGCTGGCTGCGTTCCTTGCTGTGGCGCGTGCTGGAACAATTCGAATCCGCCGTGGTTGAGCCGCGCCCTCAATTTCAACTGGCCGGCCAACTGATTACGGTGCAAGGAGCACCTGTGCCCGCGCCGACGCGCGCCCAGGCGGTTCGACTGATCCACTTTCCAGAGGAAGTCGCCGACGTGGAGATCGGGCGACATCGCCTGGCGCTGGACGAATTTGTCGAAATGCAGATCGCCATTCAGACGCGGCGGCGGAATTTGGAGAAAAATGCCCGTGCGCTCCCTTGCGCCGGAGACAACCATTTAATCAAGCCATTCCTGGCCGCACTCGGCTTCGACTTGACTTCGGCCCAAACGCAGGTGCTGCGCGCCATCCGCCGCGACATGGCCGGGCCGCGCCCGATGCGACGCTTGCTGCAGGGCGATGTCGGCTCCGGAAAGACCGTGGTGGCTGCGTGCGCCGCGTTGATGGCCTTGGAAAGCGGAACTCGTTCCGCGCTCATGGCGCCGACTGAAATCCTCGCCGAACAACATGGCCACAACTTCCGGCGATGGTTCGAGCCGCTGGGCATTGGCGTCGAAGTCCGTGCCGGCGGCCGTGAACGGCCTTCACTCGCCCTGCTCAACCCGCGGACGCCGCACTTTTACATCGGCACCCACGCCTTGCTGGAGCAAACGTTCACTCCGGACAAGCTCGGCCTTGTTATTATTGACGAACAGCACAAATTCGGCGTGGCCCAGCGCGAACAACTGGTGCGCAAAGGCGCGTATCCTCATTTGTTGGTGATGACCGCGACGCCGATTCCGCGTACGCTAGGACTTACGCTCTACGGCGACCTGGATATTTCCACCATCGACCAGAGTCCGGCGGGACGCGGCCGAATTAAAACCTTCGTGCGCGAGCCAGCCAGCCTTCCCAAAGTCTGGACTTTCATCGCCGGGGAATTGGCGAAAGGCCGTCAGGCCTACGTCGTTTATTCCCGTTTGGAAGAGGAGGATTCCGCCGCCGGCGTAAAAGCCGTCACCAAGGAATTTCACAACCTGGAAAAAATCTTCGCGCCCGCGCGTGTCGGGGTTTTGCATGGCCGGTTGCCCAGCCGCGAGAAAGAGGAAATGATGTCCGCCTTCGCCGCGAACCGCATCAAAGTGTTGCTGGCGACCTCGGTGGTGGAAGTCGGCCTGGATGTTCCCAACGCCACCGTCATGGTGGTGGAGAACGCCGAGCAATTCGGGTTGGCGCAACTGCACCAAATGCGCGGGCGTGTGGGTCGCGGCGTCGCTGACTCCTACTGCATTTTAATTTCCGCCGGCAAAACAGAGGAAGCGCGCCGCCGACTTAAGATCATGGAAGAAACCAGCGACGGCTTCCGCATCGCTGAGGCCGATTTGGAATTTCGGGGCGCCGGTGAGCTTCTGGGCCGCCAGCAAAGCGGAGCGCCGCCGTTGCGTTTTGGCGAATTGGCGCGGGACAAGGCCCTGGTTGAGCTGGCGCGTGAAATTGTCCGCGCAAAGACCAGCCCGCCGCCCAGCCAAGGCCCTCACTCAAAATCATAGACGACAACCTTGTGGCACGTTTTCTTGAAGACGTTGTTCACAAATTCGATATGGAGCGGGTGCGTTTGGTAGTCGTCCTGCGTCTTCTTGTCAGGAAAAACAATGGCGAGAGCAACTTGATAAGTCTGGTCCACAACCGGACGAAGGCTTGCAGCCATTTTGCCCGCGTGGAAATGCAAAACGCCGGGAATGGGCCGCAGATATTTTTGTATGCCGGCCAACAGCTCGTCGGCAGCTTTCGGGTTCGCGGGATCAGTCCAGAATATGACAACATGAGAGAACATAATTATTTTTGTGAATCCCAATGGCCGAATGGGTCGGGCGGGATCTGGGCCGTTTCGGGATAGATTAGATAGACGGTGTTATGCGATTCGCGCCAAGCTTTGATGACATCTTCGCGCTTATAAATATGGCGGACATGCTGGCCCTTTTGCAAGTTGGTGGCTGGATCGTTGATCACGACATCCCCTGTTTCCGTGAAACCGATGCAGACGGTCAAATGGCCATTGCCGGTGGCGTGACGCCCCGGACTCAACAACTCCCACGGCGCGGAGATGATTACAGGAATGCCAGCCACGATCCAATCCTCCAATTCCGAGATGTCGCTGAATCGGGTGACGTACGCGCGGATGCCGCCGAAGCTGCCGGCGAAAGCTGTGTTGAACGGCCAATTGCCAGTACCGTGAAAGCCGCTGTCATATATGCCGTCTGCGACAGCGGGCACATCGATGTTCAATTCCGGGCGCTGCAAGACATCGCTCCATCGGGTCAAGACCATGGAAAGCGAAGTTGGACTGCACCAACCTTCCTCTTCCGGATATGAATTTTGTGATCGCTCCGGTGTCGTGATAATTTTGCCCCAGGCAGCGCGCTTCGGCGGCAACGGCTCTGCAGTGACGCGGTCATCAAAAAAACTGAGGCCGAGAAATTTGATCGGCGGAAAAACTTTGGCCCCGCTCCAAGTCAGCCGCAATTGAACATCCGCGCCCGGGCGAGTAGTTATCCAGGTGTCGGTCTTGACCCTGCCGTCGGCGTCGCTTTGGCCTCTCACACTATGCCGCGTTTGCCGGTCAGAAGACCAAACGCCTAAAGTGTAAAACTTGGTTTGGTGGTCGGGATAAATCGCGCGAGCTTCGATTTCCAGCACGGCATTTGTCATGGGTACGACATTCCATGATGCAATCAACTCATTCCATGCAATAGGCGCTTTGATGATCGGAGAGAGCATCACAAGACTGTCGCCCGAATTAGTCCCGGTAAACGTCGTCAGATCGTGGATGCCCATAAACCGGCATTGGTCGGCGGGCTGTCCCTCGGCGCGGGCAAGAAATGCGCCAGCGATGAGCAGCGAAATAAAAATGCGGTTAAGAGATTTCACGCTGAGTTCGCAAGAATGGGGACAGAGCTTCGGTTAGCTCCTCCGGAAGGCGTTTAGGCTTCTCGTTCAGTCCGGCACAAACATGGCGCGTGTGTCCTTCGGCGAGCGTTGCACCATTGGCATGGCGGATGCAGAAACCGAAACTCATTCTCGCGCCGCGCAATTCGGTTAACCACAATTCGATGGTCAGCAAATCATCATATCGCGCCATTCCTTGGTATTTGATCCCCACTTCGATGACGGGGAAGACGGTGCCATTTTCCTGCAAGGCCAACAGGGGCCAGCCACCGCGCCGAAAGAATTCCCCGCGCGCCTCTTCCAGCATGTCGAGGTAGCGGGCATAATAGACGTGGTTGCCCACGGTGCATTCTGCATAAACCACGCGGTGCAGATGTTGGAAGACCGAATCTGACATGCCATGTCATTTTCAATGGCCGCGGTTCAATGGCAAGTGGATTATTAGCCAGGGCAGACGGATCTATAAAACCAGCGAATCAATTTTAGCGCAGCCCCCCGTCAAAATCATTCATTACAGGAAGATTTTGGCAGAGGAATAATTGGCAGAGGAATGGGAAAAAGCCTTTCAAGAATTATTCCCTTGCCAAATATTCCCCTGCCCCTCCGTTGCCTTGTCCGTCCTCGTTTCAGTTCATCAGAGACTGAGGAATCCAAAAATTAAAAGTAAATCTCGCGCAAAGGCTGCAAAGGGCGCAGAGAAGCAGAACGGGTTGCAACTATTTTAGACGTGTTTGCCCTGGATTATTAGTTCTCTTGCTTGGGCAGAGGCAGTTCGAGGATGAAAACAGCGCCTTGACCGGGGCCGGGGCTGGTAACACGCAATTGGCCGCCCATCTCCTTGGCCGAAAGCGCGGCGTTGTGCAGGCCAAAGCCATGCCCGTCCTTGCGTGTGGTGAAACCGTGACTGAAAATGCGGCTGAGGTTTTCGGGAGCGATTCCCACGCCATTATCGCTGGTCGATATTTTGATTGAACCTTCGCCATTGTAAACGCGGATGACCAGTTGTTTGTCTTTTCGCCCCGACTCTTCGCAGGCTTGCTTGGCGTTGCGGATCAAATTGACCAGGATTTGAATGATCTTGTGTTTATCGGCGTGGATGATGGGTGGATGGGCATCGTATTGGCGAACGGTGCGCACCTGATGCCGCTCCAGGCTGGTGGCGTTCATGCGGATGGCGTCTTCGACCAGGCTGATCACCTGCAAGGGTTCGGTCAAACCGACATGGGTGGCGTAGTTTTGTTGCACGGCCACGATGTCCTTGATGTGCTCGACGTTCTTGGAAAGACTGTCCAGTTCCTCGAGAGCACCGGCTTGTTCTCCGGCCAAATGGTTGGCCAGCGTGTCCAGGTAGGAAACGACTTGTTTTCCCTTAGGATCGCTGGACATGAACGTGCCCAGATCGCTCTCATGCTCACGCAGCAGGGCGACAACTTTGCCCAAGCGTTCTGATTTGAGCTGGCGCAAGCGATCCACCAGCAGCGAACTGGAAACGTTGACACTGTTGAGCACGTTGCCGACGTTGTGGAGAACGCCGATGGCGACTTCGGCCATGCCCGCTTCACGGGCGGCGACAACCAATTGCTCATGGGCTTCATCCGCTTCGGCCTGGACGCGTTTGCGTTCGACAATTTCGGCTGCGAGCATCTCTTCCGAGCGCTGCTGTTCTTGTATCTTCGACTGCAAATCGTGGGTGCGCTGGCGGACCTGGTTCCGCAACATGCCGACCCAGGCGAGCACGACGGCGAGGACACCGCCAAAAGCGGCTGCCAACCATAAAATGTGTTCCGTGCTCCACCAGTTTGGACGCGCCGTCACAACGATATCATCAGGCGAGTTCAAATACATTTCGAACGAGGTGGCGGCTTGATCGACGTCTGGCGCTTTGTCGCGAACGGTTTTGAAAACGCCCTGGAGCCGGAGGAGGCTTCCAATCGGAATGCTCAACCGCTGGTCAGCATCAGCCAGCGGAATATAGGCGCAAAAAACCTGTTGAGACTGCTTGTCCTGGAGATTGAGGATGCAGACAGATTGGTCCACGCTCTGGCCAAGGAGAACCGCCTCCATTTCAACCCGGGTGGCGTCGCGTTGCTGTTCCAGGTCGCTGGCGTTGTTAGTCAATAAATCAATGGTCTCCGGCCGCGGCAAAACGCCCCGGCCAATTCGGCGGACCACGGCATGACCGAGCTTGGCACTGAATCCGTCCGGTTGCGGCCAGCCCACGGCTTCCACTTCGTCACCCACGGCCACATCGGAATCTTCGCCGAGTGAAACGCGAACGCCGTCATTGCCGCTCTGAATGAAAAGGAGATGGGGCTGGCGGCAGGTGACAATGCCCACTGTCCTGACAAATTGGTCGCTTGAACCGCTGGCTTGCTGGCCCGCGCTCATGACGGCGGCGATGGGAACGGACGGCGCGTTGAAAGGATTTTCGCGAGAAGGGTTGAGGGTCTGGACGAGTTCGCTGGTGGGCAACAGAATTCGAATACCCAGGCGTTGATTTCGCTGGTTGACCACGGGAGAACAAACGCCTTGCACCCGCACCAGGCTGCCAGAAAGTGTATGGAGGGCGTTGGTGTCCAATTGATTCACCCAAACAATGACCTGGCCGCCGCTGACGCTGAGGGTCAATCGCTGCTTCTCAATGGCGGTGACCACCCCTTCGATTTCAACCCAACATGAATCGTATTGGCCGCTCATTAAATGGTCCCACGACGGGTGGGCGGGTTTCGGGAAATTTCCTTTGCCGAGGACACGCGCAAAGGAAGTGGCCAAAGCCAAGCCAGGCAACGCGGTACCCGCCACCTCGACGAAGTTTCCCTCTTGGGAAACGCCTGGATATAAACCGGCATTGAGCTGGCCCACGATCATGATGCCATCCTCGCCATTCTGCAGGTAGAAGTTGCCGAGGTTCAGGTCAATGTAAGTAATGATACCTTGAATTCTGAAATGCCCATGGCCGTTGGTCTGAGTATTGATATATTCCTGGAGGTCCGAAATGCGCGTGAACAGAGGCGTCCCGTCAGGCTCCTTCGAAACGTCAATATGAACTTGGGCGTTAGGCAAGAAAGAGACGTCTTGCGGTGTCGCGGCCCATAGCACGGTCGGCTCCGTGTCACCTTTTTCATTCAAAAGTTGCGCCAAGACGCCGTGGACAGAAATGGAACAATCCATCGATGGGAGGCGCGGAAAAGAACCGCCCACGATACGCACCAACAGAGGAGTACCGTTACCGAGGGTGACACTGGCCCCGGAATACAGCGGGCCGGTAAACACACCCTGGACTTTGCCGGTAATGGTTGCGGAGGCGAAAGGATCAGTAACGGCATGGCTGGAATTAGTGAATACACTGTCGAGAACCGGGAGCGACTGAGAGGATTCAAGCCGCGCCTCAGATACGCGCAACATGCCGTTCCTGGCATGAAGAACACCCGTCAAATGGACCTGAAGGCCGGGAGCCAAGTGCTCTGGCCAAGGCAAAAGTTCCATACACGCAAATGCGCCTTGATCAACCATTCCAATCACTCCGGCCTTTGCATCTGTGAAAACGACAACAGCGTCCAACCGCAATTGAGAGTGCCTCCGTATGCGCGAAGGGGACACGTCGTCCCGGTCCAGATTGATCGTCGGTGCTCCGTCGCCGGCAGCGTAACGCCATTCGATCCAGCTGCATCGGGTGCTATCCGGGGCCGTGTTATCCAGCCATTTGCTGTTGGGATTGTTGTCAAAAAGATTCTCCGCGTTTTCAAAGGGAGGATGTTCGCCTTGTGACTTAACCAGGGCGGTCAAATGCGCCGCTGCGACTGAATTGCCGGCCAGAAGTTCCACTCCGGCCAGTTGCACGGAACTGGCGTTGGTGGGGTTATTGACTGAGTCGATTTGGAGGCGGAACCATTGACAGGAGGCAGAGTTGGTCAGGTGAAATTCACGACGTTCGAATCGCCTGGCGAATTTTTCATCGCGTCGGACATCGAGTGTTTGCCAGCTTTTACCGCCGTCGAGTGATCCCTCCAGGGTCCAATCTCGCGGGTCACGGTTCGGAAAATCATCGGCCGAGGTCAAGGCATAACCATCCACGGTGACCAGCGGAATAGTCGGCTGATCCAGCAATTTATCAACGACGAGAGTGTGGGTCAGGCGCTCCAATTGCCGCCCGTTGATGACGGGCATGGCATCGTCCCGAGGCACCGACTGCCACTGAATCCAGACCGGGTTTTGGGGCGACACGTTTTCAAAGGTAAACCATTTGGTCTTGGAGTCGCCGTCGAAGGCCATCTCCACCGTTTCCAAGGGCGGATTCTCGGCACTGGCGCCGACGACGACGGAATAATGGTTATTGGCTTGCGCATCGGCGTAAAGCGGCTCCAACTCTGCGATTTGGACTGAGTTGCTGGGTTGGACCACCGAGTCCACCTCCAACCGATAGATTCGGTACGCGGCCGCGTTGGTAAGTTGGAAGGCGCGCCGTTGGAACCTTTCCGTAAATCTTTGATTGACACGGCTGTCCAGAAGGGCCCATGTTTTGCCGCCGTCGTTGGAGCCAAACACTTTCCAATCTCGCGGATCCCGGCTCGGCTCGTCACTGGCGGTGGTGAGGGCATACCCTGTCAATCGGCGGGGCGGCGTTGAGGGGTCCGCCATGTAAGCGAGTAATCCGGGGCCCTTTTCCGCCAGCCATTCATGGTCTGTAGGAATATGGGTCAACTGGTTGGCTTGAGTGAGACTGGTCACGAAGGATTCGCCTTGACGGGCATAGCGAACTTGCACCCAGCAACCATTCGAAGTGCCCATGCCGAAATCAACCCATTTGGTGGAGGGATCATGGTCGAACGCATTTTCGGGCATTCCCAGGACTGGATGCGGGCAGGAGGCGGTAATGACTGGTTGGAGTTCGGCTTCACTGGCCGCGTTGACCAACGGACCTTCCAGGATAAGTTCGGCCAGTTCCAGGCTCCGGCAAATTCCAAACTCCTGGTTGTAGCTCATGGCATCGATCTGGAGCCGGTAGGTGGTGTAAGCTTCCGGATTGCGAATCCGGAAGTTCCGATGCTGAGACCGAAATTGGAATACCTCGTTCGTGCGGACATCGAGAACTGACCAAGTTTGTCCCCGGTCATTGGAACCGAGCAAACGCCAGGCGGTCGGATCGTGATCGTCGGTCCCCAGGCTGGAGACGAGGGTGTAGCGCTTGACCATGCGCGCCGGTTGCCCGTCGGCAGGCGGGTTGGTGGATTGCGCGCACAAAAGCAGCGGCCAGAGCAGAAGGAAACTGACCAAAGCCCGGTTGAGTTGTTTGTAATCGATTTTCACAACGTCCGCGGTTCACTGGAACCGCGAGGAGCAGTTGTAGTGTTTCACTCTTGGCTATCGGCGCTTTTGCCGGTTCACCTTAGCTTTTTTAGGGGATGGACGGTGTCGAATTGGCTAAGCGTCCGGGCTGTCATTTTCGCAGAGGAATTGGAGAACTGCCAACCCCTTGACAGGAAAGAAATTGACATAAGAGGGGAATGCCCGTAAACTAAACATCAGTAACATAAGTATCTCAGTTATGATTAACCCGGAAACGCCGCCGAAACTGACTCGGAACGAGGGCCTTAAGGCCAACGATCCGTTGCTGGCGGGGACTATCGCCCAAACGTTGGCCAATCCGGCTCAGGACCGCTTTTCCGAGGATGATTACGAATTCCTCAAATTTCACGGCATTTATCAGCAGGACGATCGAGACAAGCGTAAGACGGGCAAGGAGTATATTTTCATGGTCCGGGGACGTTTGCCGGGCGGAGCAATGACGCCGTCGGTTTATCTTGGATTCGATCATTTGTGTGGCTTGTACGGCAATAACACCCTGCGGATCACGACGCGGCAAGGTTTTCAATTTCATGGCGTGACGAAGGGAAAACTCGGTCCGTTTATGAAGGGTTTGAACGACGCCATGGCCACTACTTTGGCGGCGTGCGGCGATGTAAATCGAAATGTCATGGCCGCCCCAACGCCTGCCACCAGCCCCGTGGTGGATGAAATACAACGCCAGGCCAAAACGGTGTCCGACGCGCTTTTGCCCAAGACCCGCGCATACCATCAAATTTGGGTGGAGGGGACAGAATTAAACCTCACTGACGAGGACAAAAATTTCGTCGATCCGCTTTACGGCAAAAGTTATTTGCCTCGGAAATTTAAAGTAGCCTTTGCCATTCCGCCCCTCAATGACATTGATATTTTCACCAACGACTGCGGATTTATTGCCATTGTGGAGAACGGGCGCCTGGCCGGTTACAATCTGGTTGCCGGTGGCGGCATGGGTATGAGCCACGGCAACGCCCAAACTTATCCGCGGCTGGCGGACGTGATCGGCTTCATCAAGCCTGAGCGCATGATCGAGACCGCCAAAGGGGTGGTGACGATCCATCGCGATTTTGGCGATCGCACCAACCGCAAACATGCCCGGCTCAAGTACGTCATCGCTGAGCGCGGCGTGCCTTGGTTCCGCGAAGAACTGGAGCGGCGATTGGGCTTCAAGTTCGAGGAAGCGCGTCCTTACGCCTTCACCCATCAAGGCGATCTTTATGGCTGGCGCGAGCAATTTGACGGTAATCTTTTCCTCGGCCTTTTCGTTGAAAATGGCCGGATCAAAGACGAAGGCTCGCGTCGATTCAAGAGCGGATTGCGCCGCGTCGTGGAGGAATTCAAACCTCCTCTGCGCCTGACACCATCCCAGAACGTTTTGCTGGTCAACGTGCCGCCCGCGCAGCGCGACGGCATCACGCAGTTGCTGGCCGAGCACGGCGTGCCAGTCGAGAACCAGGCCAGCGTCATCCGGCGCGCCTCCATCGCCTGCCCTGCCCTGCCGACCTGCGGACTGGCCTTGGCGGAATCTGAACGCACCATGCCGGATATTTTGGATTGCATCGAGGGATTGCTGGCCGAACTCGGATTGCAAGACGAAGAAATCATCATTCGCATGACCGGTTGCCCGAACGGCTGTGCGCGCCCCTACACTGCGGAATTGTCTTTGGTGGGTCGGGCGCCGGGGAAATATCAACTATACGTGGGCGGCAACCAGGCTGGCACCCGGTTGACTGAACTGTTCGAGGAAAACGTCAAGTCGGACAACATCGCCAACGAACTTCGCCCGTGGTTGAGTCGTTTTGCCAAAGAAAGACTCGGAGCAGAACGGTTCGGAGATTTTTGCCAGCGCGTATTATTGAAGGAGCGAAAAGCAGGTAGTCCTCCGATTGAAGAAACGCCCACACCCGCTTGAGTCAATGGAAACCTTGGAAATCTCCGAAACCATTTCGAATTCCGCGCCAGAGGCCCAGCCGAAGTCGTTGACGGCCCGCGAGGTTGCTGTTTTGAACGAACAATTCGAACATCAGTCACCGGAAGAGATTCTGACCTGGGCTTGGAAGCGATTTGAGCAGCGCGCGGCCATCGGCACGAGTTTTCAAGGTTCGGGCCTGGTCATGATGCACCTGGCCAAGTTGGCCGGGCTGAATTTCCCCGTTTTCACCTTGGACACCGGCCTTCTTTTTCCCGAGACGAAGGAATTGCACAAGCGGCTGGAGGATTTTTTCGGTTGGAAAATCGAATCGGTCGTTCCCGATTTGACCGTGGAACAGCAAGCTGAGGCGCTTGGACCGGAATTATGGACACGCGATCCCGATCTTTGTTGCACGATGCGTAAAGTGCTGCCATTGCAATCGAAGTTGCGCGATCTGGATTGCTGGATCACCGGCCTGCGCCGCAATCAATCGCGTTCGCGCTCCAGCATCGGCTTGATCGAGCTCTATTCGTTGAATGGTCAAGGTGGTCCGGACGTGGTGAAATTAAATCCGATGGCCAAGTGGACACGCGAAGCGATCTGGCGGCATATCCGTCAACACAATATTCCTTTCAATCCCCTGCACGACCGCGGTTACGCTTCGATCGGATGCATGGTATGCACCCGCAAAACAGCCCGAGGCGAGGATGAGCGGGCAGGACGATGGATTGGATTCAAGAAGGTCGAGTGCGGCATTCATACGTTCATGTCGCGCAAGAACGACTTCCAAATCTAGCCGGAACTTCAGCCGCCGAATTGCAGGCGGGGCTCGTTCTTCAGCATGGTTTCCAAATTCGCCCAGTGGACGTCATTCATGGTGTAGAACGCGTTAAGATAAACGGCAACTTCCTCAGGCGGATACTTGGCCAGCAGCCCATCCACTGCGGCGGTTAACTTCGCATCCTCAACAGTGGCCGGCAGATCGTCCACACCGCCATCTTTGTGCGAAATGCCCAGGGCATCGAGGAAGCCCACCAGCATGGCCGTTTGCTTTTTCATCAGCCATTCCCGCAGGAGATTGGCGGCGACCAGCTCAAGCCGCGGGCGCGAAAGCATTACTGCCATGTCCGCATGGCGGCTCGCGCGCGGGGAGCGTTCCAGAAAAGCGGGGCGCACCTTCTTGCACTCCGCCACCGCACCGAGGGCGGCGCGGTAAAGCTCCTTGTTTTCGTCGTGCGCGAACTCAATGATGCGCGCTCCCAAAGCCGGAGACATGAATCCGAACAATTCGTGAGATGTCAGCATACCAAAGTAGCGCCTAAACTAGGAGAGTGCCGCATGAACTGCAAGCATTGCGATGCCCCGGGATAGTAAAGTAACCGCATCTTTGACAGGAAGAGACTGGGTGGTTGAATGGTTAATGGCAATTTTTCTAAGAAATGGGCGGTTGCGATAGCTCGAAGCTAAGGCGAGCGGATGGTGTAGAAGCGTGTCGCATCATTGGTTGTCGGCTGCGACGTGAATTGGAAGACGCCGGAACCAACATTGCTGGGCGCACCCGCCACTGTCCAATTAGTTAACGGCCACGACAGGTTGGTGGAGGAAAGCACAGAGAACGTCGCGGCCGGATCGTTGGTGAAGGAAAACCGCACCACGCCCGCGCCCAGCCATTGCGCGCCGGTCAGGGTCGGCGGCGTGCCAGCCGAGGCCGAAGTGGTGAAGGTCAAGTCCCCGCCATTGGCCAGGCCGTCGTGGTTGTAGGCATACCCCTGGAAGTGGTAGAGCGTGCCGGGCGAAAGTCCCGTGATGATGTTGCTGAAGGCAAATTGGCTGGTTCCGATGGGAATCATGGTCATGCCAGTGTAGCTGCTGTAATTGGTGGTGGTCCCATATCCAAAATAAAACGTGCTGGTGGAGCCTCCCGGGTCCACCGTGGCGTTCAAGGTCGCGCTGCCGGTTGTGACGGTCGTGGCGGACTTCGTGGAAACCGCCGGGGGAGATAAGAGTGGCCCTCCCCCCAAGCTGAAACTGGTCAGCCCGATTCCACCCAAATCCGGAGGCATAGTTGGAGGTACTCCCCCTCCGCCAAGCGCCACTGAGTTGGTTGACTCGACGTACCCACACGGGACCACAGATGCGTCCGCCGCCGCATAATTGCTGGCCCCCCCGCCACTGTACCACGCCGCGATGCCGACAAAAACCGGTGTGCCGGCGGCAATGTCGGGAACAGCCACAATCATTTGTCCGTCAGAGTTGCCGTACTGACCGGCCAGAGCGCCGCTATTAATGTTTGTGGTAGCCAGGGGTGTTCCGAAAGTGATGGCGGAGCTTAAGGCTGACAGGGAGGTAGCCACATAAAACCCCACCTCGAAATTGCTGGATAACTGATAATTAATACCCCCAGGCCCATTCGCGGGTGTGGAGCCAATTCCGCCTCCGGGTGCAACATCGGTCCCCCCAATCCACCCGCCGCCGTAATTGGCGCTGCCAGGCGGGAGATCCCAACTGGTGTTTCCCGTTTGTTCGATAGCTGCCATGGCTGGGTTTGGGGAAATAATGGATATTGAGAAATTCGGCTGAGTGGTACCGTAGTCATAGTCGCCCCAATTGATCAGCCCTTGGGCATACACATGTCCTGCTCCGGCCAGGAGGCTTATGACCACGATTGTGTTCTGGAAATTCCTTTTCACATTGTCCGGATTCCCCTGGCAATCACTCCTCTTTTACCTCCATCCTTCCCGGCAAGCAAGGCAAAAAGTCTAAAGGCTTTTGGAAGAAAAACAGGGATTCCTGCTGCATGGTTCCGGCTAAGAGGTTACAATTTAACGGATCAGCTTCGTCAGATCAGCTTTGAATTTTATGAGATTCAAACGGACCATAGTGTATTCGGTTTTGTTGGCACTCAGCGCGATGGGATGCCACACGCCGAATCGACCCGACCAAGATCAAGGCAAAGCAGTCATTAAGACCGTCACGGGAACCGCGACTCGCTCGTTTAGTGGCACACAGACACCCGCGACGCGGGGGATGGAATTAGCCGCAGGCACGACGATCACCACCGGCCCTGATTCCTCCGCTTACCTGAGTATCAATGGACGTTTGTCTGATGTGCGCCTTCAAGGGGACACTACGTTGGTCATTTCCAAGATGGATAGCAATGAGACGATTCTGGAGCTCAAGGCGGGATCCATCCTTGGCCAGGTCGAGAAGCTTCCGCCCAATTACAAATACGAAATCAAGACGCTGCATGGCGTTGCTGCACCCCGCCCAGGTTCAAAGTTCGCGATCACGGCCGCGCAGGCATGCGTACGCAATTAGCCGGCAATACACGAACTGCGTTCAAGAAGTATAAAGGGAAAAACTGCCGAATACAGAGGTGATCAGCAGCTCGCAACAGGGCAAACCTCCTCACACCATTGTTCTACCTTCCTTTGAATCAGGTCACGCACCTCGCGCGTTTTGGCGAGCTTTTCTTCATACGTCCCTTGAAAGCTTGAAGGATCGGCAAAACCCCAATGCAGCCTAGCCGTCGCCGCGGGAAAAATTGGACAACGTTCCGCGCTGGCCTCGTCGCAAACGGTGATCGCATAGGCGAACTTTTCTCCGGACTTGATAAACTCAGAGACAGATTTGGTTTGGTTGTGAGAAATGTCATGGCCGATTTCGCGCATGGCCTCGACAACGATTGGATTCAGTTTCCCCGGTTCAAGTCCGGCACTGTGCGCTTCGAATTCGGCGCTGCACATTTGATTTAGGAATGCCTCGGCCATTTGGCTGCGCGCGCTGTTATGGATGCAAACGAACAGGACTTTTCTTTTCATAACGCATTCTGAGGTTTCATGCAGCAGCCCTCTTCGCGCACGCAACGGCAAGCCAACATGGCGGCACAAGCGCCAATCGGCGGCGCGGCCAGGTAAATCCAGACGTGCTCCAAATGGCCGGAGAAAACCGCCGGCGCGAGGGAGCGGGCCGGATTCATGGATGCACCGCAAATCGGCCCGGCAAACATTGCTTCCAATCCAATGACCGCGCCCACGGCGATGCCCGCAGTGATGCCTTTTTCCTTCGCCCCGGTTGAAACATTAAGAATCGTGAGCATGAGAAAGAAAGTCAGAACGATCTCGAGAACAAACGATTGCCATTCCGCACCGGCAGGCAGAGTGGCCCCGAGCCATTTGCTTCCTGGAAAAAGAACCCGCAGCAAGCCGCTGGCCAACAGCGCGCCAAGACACTGGCTGCCAATGTAGGGAATAACATCGCGCCCGGGCAAGCGCCGCGCCGCCCAAAAGCCAATGGTCACAGCGGGATTCAAATGCGCGCCGGAAATGTCACCGACGGTGTAAATCATGGCGAGCACAATAAGCCCGAAGGTGAGCGCAATGCCCACGTGAGAAACTGCGCCGCCGGTTACCTCATCAATAACAACGGCGCCAGTGCCAGCGAACACGAGGCCAAACGTCGCAATGACTTCAGCGCAGCATCTCTTCATAGAGTAACACATTAGCTTCACGGCTTCCTGCCGGAAATCCTTATTTTTACATTTCTGTTTTCAACTGCTGGCGGAATCCAGCCACAGTCCCTGGCAAAACGGTGCGGCTACCGCGGATCAAAAATTGCGCCGAGAAAAAGGATAAGCCCCGTTTCCTTTTCTCGAATGGCGATGAAAAAAGGGCGGTCCACGATGAAATGAAATGGCGGCGGCTCGCGCCTCATGGCCATGGCGCGGACACCAATGGCAGTCACCGCCGCGGCTTCCGTCCCTTGTTCATTTACGTCAAGGTACGTTTTCTGTTTGACGAAGCCAATATGCAACGGTTCGTCCGAGATGCCGCTGAAATCCGCCTGGGGAGTGAAGGCCAGCGCCATCCCCATGGGAGGAAGGACGTGGGTCAGGTCGTATTCGTTTTCCAATTTGAAACGGGGCAATTCCACAGTGCCTTTGCTTGAACTCATTTGTGAAATGGCTGACTCGAATTCTGCCACCGTGAACGACTTCAAAAATTCATCCAGGCTGCCTGCCGGCAGGAAAACATACATGCTGATTTGCCCGCCCGCATAAGGAAGTTCAACAGCCTGAAAACCGTTCCCCTCAATGTAGGAATAATGGTCGGTGTGGCTCATGCGCGGCTGTTGGATGCTCTGGCCGTTGCCTAACGTGAACGGCATTTCGCGCGTGGCGTTGGTGGCAAAAGGCGAAACCCACGTGCCCTTGAAATAGATTGCATCGAGCAGAATTAACCTAAGAAAAGGATCGAGCGGCGGCTCAAGAATGCTGCGGATTTTCTCGTGCGTGCGCTCGCTGACCCAGTTATTGATCTTCTTGACGGTGGCCGGATCTTGAAAATTGTCGTTCGCCACGTCGGCGTTGTAATCGCGTTGATTGATGGCGATGAAATCGGACTTTACGGACGCTTTTCTATCTATCCAAATCGCATTGGCGATTTCCAATTTGACCTTGGGATCGAGTTTGGACAAATGCTCAACCAGCGCCTTGTTGTCCTCGTTCAACTGGGGCAACGGAATATTCCCGACCTCAAGCGTGGCCATGATTTGGCGCAACGTTTCCCCCTGCGCGCCGTTTTGCACCATCGACAATGCGAACGCCAGCCCGGCCGGACTGAGAAAGAAATTGGTTTTCGTCGGCAGCGTCTGCCGGCACTGAGCGAGCAATTGGAACCCAAGCCCATTGTAGGCGCGAGCCGTTTCTGCCATCCCCGCCCCGCGAACCGCGCCGACCTCAAAGATCAACATCGCCGACAACCACCATGCCACAATAATCCTCATAATTCCTCACCTCGTCATAATCTAATCCGTCCGCGCTGCAATCCAAATTGAATTCGGCCATGGACCATGAATGCACCGGGAGGCTCACCCAGCTCGCGCGCCAAAGTCCAGATTGAAAACAGCCCCGCATACTGGCAAGCTGGCGTCATGGATCATCTCGCCCGAGCACGACAAGTCCTCGACATCGAAATGGCGGCGCTCAAAGCCGTTCGCCAACAATTGGACGGCGCTTTCTCGGCCGCCGTTCAAATCATGGTCGAGACCCTGCGCCAACGCAGCAAGATCATTGTCGTGGGCATCGGCAAGTCGGGCAATATCGGCCAGAAAATCGCGGCCACGCTGACCAGCACCGGTTCGACAAGTGTTTTTCTGCACGGCGTCGATGCCTTGCATGGCGATCTGGGCATCGTCAACGATGGCGATGCCGTCCTCGCCTTGAGCTATTCCGGGGAAACCGAAGAGGTGCTGAATCTTTTAGGCCCATTGAAACGATTTTCTGTCAAAATTATTTCCATGACCGGATCGGTCAAATCTTCGCTTGCCCGTTACAGCGACGTCGTCCTAAACGTCAAAGTGCCCAAGGAAGCGTGCCCGTTCAATCTCGCGCCCACGGCCAGCACGACCGCGATGCTGGCGTTGGGCGATGCGCTGGCGATGGCGATCTTGGAGGCGCGCGGTTTTCGGGAAAAAGATTACGCCCGGCATCATCCTTCCGGCGCCATTGGCCGCGCGCTGCTGGTGAAGGTGTGCAACATCATGCGCGATGGCAACCGCAACGCCGTGGCCGGCGAAAAAGTGACGGTCAAAGAGGCGTTGCTACTGATGTGCCAGGCCAAGTCCGGCAGCGTCAGCATCGTCAATGGACGCGGAAAACTGGTCGGTGTCTTCACCGATGGCGATTTGCGCCGCCACACTGCTGAGGAGAGGGACATTCTGGCCAAACCGCTGGCCAGTGTCATGACGCGCAATCCCGTCTGCATTCGCGACCAGGCGCTCGCGGTGGAGGCTTTGAAGATTTTTAACCAGCGCAATATTGACGACCTCATCGTGGTCAACGCCCGCCGGGAACCCGTTGGTGTCATTGACCTGCAGGACTTGCCGAAGTTCAAAGTCATGTGATCCTCGCGCGCCGGGCATGTCTCCCCTCACCCATCTTCTGGCGAGCTGGATTGTTGCGGCGAAGACCACGGACAATTTGCGCGACCGGCGGCTGGTGACGCTGGCCGGAGTCGCGCCGGACCTCGATGGGTTGGGCCTTATACCCGATCTACTGACGGGGAAATCTAACTATTATCAGGAATATCACCACGTTTTATCGCATGGCCTGCCTGCGGCACTGATTTGCTCCGGAATAATGGCCGTAATCGGACGAAGACACGGGCGCGTGTTTTGGCTGTCGTTTCTGACGTTTCACTTGCATCTGTTATGCGACTTGGTGGGTTCGCGCGGTCCCGACAAGAACGACATTTGGCCAATTCTATATTTCGCGCCGATCAACGCGCATCTGATTTTCACGATGTTCCACTGGCCGCTGCTCAAGCCTTTCGCCTGGTTGCAAATGTGGTCTTGGTCTCATCAATGGCGGCTGGATGGCTGGCAAAACACAGTCATCACCTTGGTACTGCTTTTTTGGGCTTTGTGGATCGCTGTCAAGAAAGGGGATTCATTTGTCGGCGTCATCAACCGCCGTTGCGACCGGGTTTTCGTGAGCGTCCTGCAAAAATGGTATGTGCAAATCCGGGCGCGTTTATCTTCTCAATCCGCATCGTAATCTTGCTCTTAATCGTAATCCCAACGTCTTCTCCTATGAAAAAAATCGATTAAGAGTAAGATCACAATTAGGACAAAAAACGAGGGAAAAGGAATTGGCATTGTCGAGTACAGAGTGGTAAGAGTAGCACATGAAGACGATCCATGCAGTCTATGAGAAGGGCGTATTTCGGCCGTTGGAAGCGGTCGAACTGCCCGAGCGCACGGAAGTCGAATTTGAGCCACGCCCAGTGGCCAAAGAAGAAGAGCGTAACGGCAATCTGGACAGTATTTACGCGATTTTGAGCGAACGATATCAGTCAGGTGAGGAAGATGGAGCTGCCCGTCATAACGAACACCAACCATGACCGTATTTTTGGATACGGTTGGTTTACTTGCTGTCTGGGATGAAAGCGACCAATGGCACCGCGCGGCCCACTTCTGTTTTTCGGAGCTATTACGAGGTCGGACAGACTTGGTCACAAGTAGTTACGTCCTGCTCGAATGCGGCAACGCTGCCGCCCGTAGACCCTACCGTTCATCTGTGGGCCGATTGCGCCATCAGATGGAACTTGGGCATCGTTTGATTGTCCCAACCGTTGAAGACTGGCAGACCGCATGGCTGTCTTACGAACGTGATGGGGCTGATAGGGCTGGCATTGTGGACCACATCTCGTTCACGATCATGCGACGTTTGGGGATATCCAAAGTATTTACCAATGACGGGCACTTCCGAACGGCTGGATTTGAGACGTTGTTTTAATGGCAGTGCAACATCCGTTGGATGAGAACGAAATCCGTATTGGCTTTCGCCGGGGCCTCGATCATGGGAATTGCGTGCGTGTGGTCGGTTGCGGCTGCACCGCTGGCGGCGTATCTGACCATTAGCGTGTTCACGGAACTCGCTTCTTATTGGTTGGCTCTGGTCCTCGTCTTGAGTGGAGGATGGTTATACCTCCGAAATCATAATCAGCCTGTAGCACCCACGGGCCTTTTTGGCAGACGTTTGGCCGTGGCGCTTGCCCTCGCGATGGTCATAGGATCGTGGTCTTTGTCTGACCGACAATTTTTCTTTTGGAAGATGAGAGCCGTCCCCCACACAGCGTGGCAGCAAATGGTGTCTGATCTTAAAGAAATCGGGAAACGAGCCGCAGCAAGCGGCACCAACTATCTGTCAAGTCGAACACCACTTCCGACAAGCTTTCAGCAGCTTGGCTCAAGGGAAGATTACAGCGGCGGAATGGGTAACGTGTGGAATACCCCAGAATATACCGGCCCAGTCGCTGGCGTGGTGTTCGGGAGCAGAGTTCGCCGTTGGGGGTTATGCGTTGGGCCAGAGAAGATTGCGAAAGAATATTGTCGAGGAGGAGGCTATATGAGCGTCGGGTCGGATGCCTATTTTTTCTTCGGGAATAAGGATTGACGAACGTGAAACCAATAAAGAGACGCCTTGCTTCGCGGATAATTTGCGGTATGTTGCGCCATCATGTTTGAGAAGATCAAAGTCCAGTTGCCTGCCGCTGAGGAAAAAGTCGCTCATCTGCGGAGGTTTCTTTGACGTCCCAGGCGCGCAGAAACGTCTGGCCGAGCTGGATGCTTTGATGACCCAGGAGGGCTTCTGGAACAACCGGGAAAAAGCCCAGGGCCTCATCGACGAAGCCAATTCCTTGCGCAAACAGACCGAGCCTGTTCTCAAAGCCGAACGGCAGGCGGAGGATTTCAAGGCCATGCTCGAATTGGTCCAGGAAGAACCGCCCGCAGCACAGCAAAAACATGAGTCGGACCTGGAACGGGAATTGGCCCAATTCTCGCGCGAACTTGAAAGCCTGGAATTGAAGGTTTTCCTCAACGGGCCGCACGACAAAAACAATTGCATCCTCAGCATCAACGCCGGCGCGGGCGGCACCGAGGCCTGCGATTGGGCGGAAATGCTCCTGCGCATGTATCAACGCTGGAGTGAAGGGCGCAGCTGGGAAGTCGAATTGACGGACGTGCTTCCCGGCGAAACGGCGGGCCTCAAAAGCGCCACGCTGCTGATCAACGGCGAATTTGCCTACGGCTTTTGCAAGGCCGAACGCGGGGTTCATCGTTTGGTGCGCATTTCTCCTTTCGATTCCAACAAGCGCCGCCATACCAGTTTCGCGAGTGTCGATGTCATCGCGGAAATCGAGGAAACCAGCGCGGACATCGTGCTTACGCCCGCAGAATTGCAGGTCGATACTTATCGTTCCGGCGGCAAGGGCGGACAAAACGTCAACAAAGTGGAAACGGCTGTGCGCATTACGCATTTGCCGACCGGTTTGATTGCGGCGTCGCAGAGCCAGCGTTCGCAACATCAGAACCGCGCCACGGCCATGCGCATGTTGATTTCAAAAATTTACGCCAAGCGCCTGGACGAAAAAAAGGCGGAGCTGGAGAGGTTTTACGGTGAAAAGGGCGCCATCGGCTGGGGGCATCAAATCCGCAGTTACGTTTTCCAGCCTTATCGCATGGTCAAGGATTTGCGCACCGGCGAGGAGACAAGCAATGTCCAGGCGGTCATGGACGGCGACCTGGACCCCTTCGTCAATGCGTGGCTGCGGGCGGGCTGCCCGGCCAAACGCATGGCCGGAGTGAAGGACGACGCCGAATAATGAACATACTTGACACCATCGTGGCGCAAAAGAAACGCGAAGTGGCCCTCTTGCCCGACCGCCGCGTCACGCCCGCTGGCATTCGCGCCGCGCGCCGTGAGCCTCGCGATTTCGCCGGCGCCTTGCGCCAGCCTAGACGCGGACCTTTGGCCTTGATCGCGGAAATCAAGAAAGCCTCGCCATCGGCCGGCGTCATTTGCGCCGATTTTGATCCGGTGCGCATCGCTCGCGAATACGAGGCGTCCGGCGCGACCTGCCTTTCGGTATTGACAGACGAAACATTTTTCCAAGGTTCGCTGGAGCATTTACGCCAGGTTCGGGCAGCAGTGCCTCTGCCCCTCTTGCGCAAGGATTTCATCATCGACGAGCGGCAAATTCTGGAAGCGGCCGAAAACGGCGCGGACGCGATTCTGCTAATCGTGCGTATTCTGGGGGATGAAGACCTCAAACACTTTCACAGTCTGGCCATCGAAGCAGGTCTGGCCGCGTTGGTCGAGGTGCATGATGAAGCGGAGTTGGAACGCGCGCTGGCTGTGAATGCCGGTCTCATCGGCATCAACAACCGCAACCTGGACAATTTCACCGTGGATTTGGAAACAACCGCGCGGCTGGCCGCGAAAATCACGGACAAACTCATTGTCGCCGAGAGTGGCCTTCATACCCGTGCTGATGTGGAACGGGTGCGGCGCGCCGGCGCGAAGGCGATTCTGGTAGGCGAATCGTTGCTGCGGCATTCTGGCGGCATCGCGGCAAAGAGCGAACAACTGCTGGCGTAGCGGCGGTGGTGTGAATTGCCGCCGTGGAGCAACTTAATCGTTTCGAAGAATGATCTCATGAAATGGTTGAATTTTACATACATCGCTATGGCTGGCGCATTAGTCGCGGATAATGCCAACGCGCAAGTGACAGCGTTGAGCGCCCGTGACTTTCTCAATTCCATTGGCGTTTGTACGCATATCGCGCAAGGCATTGATAATCCGACGAACGTCGCCGCCTGTCTGAGGTACGCCGGTATCCCCAATATCCGCGATGATGGCTCCACCAGCAGTGCAACGATCCAAGGCTGGATTTACGTCCATAACAATTCCGGGGCGAGAATCAGCCTTTTGCCGATAAATGGTAACATTGCCAAGACGCTCTCCGTCTATGAATCGTTGGCTGCGGCGGGAGCGCTGCTGGCGGCGGAAGGGCCTAATGAACCTAACAATTTTCCTGTCACTTATAACGGCGTGAAATCTTCGGGCACAAATTTTCTGCCGGTGGCCTGGTTTCAAAGAGATTTGTATCGGGCGGTGAAATCGGACCCCAAGCTGGCGGGCATCCCTGTTTTCGCTTCGAGCGAGGCCGGCGGCGCACAGCCGAACAACTGCGGTTTGCAATTTCTTACAATTCCACCAGGCGCAGGCACTTTGTTGCCCGATGGAACGATTTTTGGCGACTACGCAAACACGCATAACTATGTTTGCGATCATTTGACAAATCTATGTGACAATAACGCCTGGGGCGCCGCAGAGCCCGCGTTGAATGGCCGCTGGGATGGAATGTGGGTCGAGTACGGACACACGTGGTGGGGTCGCGGTTACAACGGTTATTCCAGCAACCAGCTTCGGACCCTGCCGAAAGTGACCACCGAAACTGGTTGGACCACTCGAGGAGAGAATTCCATTACGGAAGAGCAGCAGGCCAGGCTTTTTCTAAATCTTTACCTCGCCGCGTTCAAGCGAGGATGGAGCTACACCTTCATTTACATGCTGCGCGACGATCCCGGCCAAGGCTATTGGGGGCTGTTCCATTCGGATTACACTCCCAAGCCCTCAGCGACCTGTCTTCACAATCTTACAACCATTCTTGCTGACAACAATTCCCCGATGGCCAGGGGGCTTCATTATACGATTCACGACGAGCCATCCACGGTGCATGATCTCCTCCTGCAAAAGAGCAATGGCACGCTTGAATTAATCATCTGGGGCGAACAAGTCAGCGGCTCGAGCCATGTCACGGTGAATATTGGCGAAAGCTTTGCAACGGTGCGTGTTTACGATCCGATGATTGGAACATCCGTCACGCAAAATCTAGGCGCGGTCAAATCGGTGTCGCTAGATGTGAGCGATCATCCGCTGGTCGTTGAAATTCAGAATTAGGGAGAATGGCAAAGTCCGCTGCCCGCTAATTCGTCAAGGGGCCTTGCGGCGTTTGGTTTGGAGATTCACAACCAGATGGCCGGAAAGTTTTTGCCGTTCGCGGGCATCGGCAAATAGTCGATCCACGTCGTGTCCATAGGAGGCCGAAAGCGTGTCTTTGATGTGCCAAATTTCCTGGAGCACCAAGTCAGTGCTCCGACCCATCTTCAATTTTTTTGCGACATCACTCATATAATTCTCCGGTCAGTTCTTCCGGCGTGCAAATTACGTACCGCGACAACATAGCTCATAAGGGTCCCATCATCCTGCGAAATTGCAATGAATCAAATCGGATTATGGTTTGAAGTGGCCTTTATGCCGAGCTCGGCCTAAAGGCTATTTTCTGTAGCCCCGGATAATGCCGAGCATCGAGAGGCGATTGTTCCAAAATGGAATGAATCGCCTCTTTTTTATTTCTTCACTCGGCATTATCCACGCCGTCTGCCGCAGGCGCTCAGAGACTTTGGAGAAAGCTCAAGAGTTGGTCGGGCGGGCGATACCGACCCGTGGGGCCTTCCAATGGCTTCG
>Ga0182024_10005559_pt1 | contig 28210 bp, 25 predicted proteins | sample P32metaG_FD_120480 | JGI IMG/M metagenome (GOLD analysis project Ga0182024, IMG submission 120480) | Permafrost microbial communities from Stordalen Mire, Sweden - P3-2 metaG (Illumina Assembly) | ecosystem: Environmental > Terrestrial > Soil > Wetlands > Permafrost | place: Sweden: Stordalen...
GCCCGAGCGGATCCCGCTCGACCTCAAGGACGAGCTGCACCTCAAGGTCCCCGACGCCAGCGGTATCGCCTTCCGGCGCATGCTGAGCACGATCTCCGAGGTAGCTCCATTCATGCCCTGAGAGCACCTTGGATGGGAGCTGGCCTGATACCCACCATTTCACCACATCCACGCTTGGAGGAGCTTGCGAATGACGACGCGGACGAGCCGCCTGAGCGCGACCGAGGACGAGTTCCTCCTCGACTCGCTGGACTATCCCGGAGATCTGACGGCGTACTGGCACCCGATCGCTCGCGCCGAAGAGGTCACGCGCCACCCGCAGCGCGTCGTCCTGCTTGGTCGGCCGGCGGTGGTGTTCCGCGACGACAAAGGCGTGGTGGCCTTCCGCGATCTCTGCGTTCATCGCGGGACGCGTCTCTCGCTTGGCAGGATCACGTCCGAAGGTAATCTGCAGTGTCCCTATCACGGGTGGGAGTACGACCGCACAGGTCAATGCGTCCGCATCCCGGCACGACCGCCAGATGCACCGATCCCGGGCACGGCGCGCGCGCTCGCCTACCAGGCGCGCGAAGCCTACGGCCTGGTATGGCTATGCCTGAGCGAGCCGGCCTACCCGATCCCCCCGTTCCCCGGCGGCGAGTATGACGATCCCAGGTGGCATACGTTCTTCGCCTTCAGCGAGAGTTGGCAGACATCGGCCGGACGCGTCCTCGAGAACTTCTGCGACTGGACGCACATCCCGTTCGTGCATGACGGCGTACTGGGGAGCCACGATCTTCCGAGGGTCACTCCGTCGCAGGCTGTCGAGCAAGAGGACGAGGATGGGTTCTCGATCAGATACTCCTACGAGCAGGTCGATCAGAGCGAGCTTTACGGCGGTGGCGGCAGTTTGAGCATTCGCCGGGAGTTCGTGGTCTATCTGCCATTCATGGCACACCTTTACAAGGTCGCGCCGACCGAAGATGCGAGCCTGCTGTCGCTGGCACTTTGCCCGCACGGTCCGAAGGAGACCACGCTGTACCTGTGGATTTCGCGCAATCACGACTTCGAGCGGTCCGACGCCGAGTACCGACAGCTCTCACTGGAAGTGTTCGCACAGGACCGGCACGTGGTGGAGACCCAGCTTCCGGAACAGATCCCAGTCGATCTGAGTCGGGAGCTTCATCTCAAGCTCCCCGACGCCTTCAGCGTCGAGTATCGGCGTCTCCTGGGACGGCTGAGTAGCGACGGCTGAGCACACGGGGGCGCAGCCCCGGCGCCAGCGCGATGATGCCCGAGAAAGTCCCAAACACACCGAGCAGTGCCATCGGCAGCACAAACCCTCCGGTCAGGTCATACAAACCGCCCACGACAAGCGGCCCGCTTGCGGACAGGATGTAGCCGAACCCGAGCATCCAGGCCATCAACTCCGTCACCGACCGCTCATTGTCGCCCAGATCGAGCGGGAGCGTCAGGGCAAGCGGAAACATCGCGCCGCTGCCGACGCTGAAGACGATGATCCACAGCCACGACGCCACAGTCGGTGCGAACGCCAGGCCCAGCATTCCCCCGCCCATCGCCAGCGCCGCGCCCAACAGCCACCTGCCACGGTCGTGTCCATCTGACAGGCTGGGGATCACCAGTGCGGCCGGAACGGTGAGAATCGAGACCGCCGCGGTGGCAAACGCCGCTGTGCCGGCGCTCCACCCAGCGTGGACGTAGAGCGCAGCGATCCAGTTGATCACCGCCGCGTAGCACATCGACTGCAGACCAAAGATCGCGGCGAGTAGCCATCCGCGGCGCGACGGCATGACTTGGTGTCGGTCACCGCCCGCCCCTTCACGAACGGTGACGTTGATTGGCGCAGAGCCCTCCTGCTGCGGCAACAGCAGCCACAGCGGGAGCGCGACAATGGTCGGCAGGACCGAGACCGCGAACGCCGAGCGCCAGCCACCGAGCGCGTCAGCGAGCGGAACCATCATCAGCGCTGTGAGCGACGCGCCAACGCTCAGCGCGGCAACGTAGGCCCCGGTCCCCGCGCCGGTGCGCGCGGAGAAACTGCGCTTGATCTCCCCGGGAAGAGCGAGCCCGATGAGCGCGATCGCGATGCCGATAGGCACTGTGGCCACCACGATCAATGCTGCGGTCGGCATGACTGACCGGGCGAGGGTGCTGACGACAATCAGCGCCAGCGCCGCAGCGATCGACGTCCGCGCCCCGAAGCGCCGGATCACGGGTACGCCAGCCTGAGCGAACAGTCCCATGCAAAGAAACGGAATAGCGCCGAGCGCCCCGGCCAGCGTCGGGCTCATGCCCGTATCGCTACGGATCTGATCGAGCACGGGCCCGACGGCAACAACGGCGATCCGGAGATTGAACGCCGCCGCGACGATCGCCACCAACGCGCCCGCTGTCCGCCTTCGTGCGACGGCGGCCGTCGTCTCGGTGTTCACGGACTGGTGCGAGCCCGGTTTTGCGTGCGCCACGACTGGTACGTCCCGCCCGGCGTGCCGGGCTACGCCTGGGGCGGCAGCTTCTGCGCCGCTTCGGCTACGTCGCGGTTGAGGTTAAGCAACTCGCCGACCTTCTGACTCAACGGCCGACGGCCCCAGCCGCATGGCGTCGCCACGCCAAAGCTCCGCAGGTGCTGCCGGGCCAGCGAGATCCGGCGTAGCGCTCCGTCGACGCCGTCGCTCGTATCGAGCAGCCCGATGTAGACTCGCGCGTCGCCCACCTCGAGACGCTCCAGCGGCGCGTAGAAGGCGTCACGCATCTCCGACAGCTGGACCGGCATGTGCACGTAGTCGACACGGCGGCCACAGGCTTTCACACCCTCGTTGAGCATGTCCACCGCGACCCCCAGATCCCGAATCGGTACGAAGTGGGCTGAGTCAGGCGACTTGCCTTCTTTGTGCTGCAGTGAGCCGTAGCAGACGTGCAGGCCGAGCCAGACATCTTCGGGTATGCCTGCCGAGAGCTCAGCCAGCGCCTGGCAGTAGCGCTCCATCGGATCCGGCGGAAGGCTTCGCAGCTCGGCGTTCTGGAAGTTGAACTCGAGACCCTCTACGGCGGCGGTCTCGCGGGCCAGGTCCCACTGAATCGCCAAATCCTCGTGCGGAATGGATGACGCAAGATCCCGGAGCTCACGGGTCACGGCCTCGTTATAGGCGCGCCACACGAGCTCGAAGTCTCTGGCGTTCTCGAAGAACGCGCGCACTGCGCTCTCCGTCAGAGGATAGGCGACGAGGAAGCGGATGCCAGCCGGAATGACCCCCTCCTCACGTAACCGGCGGAAGATCTCGTAGGAGCGCTTGGCCTCATCGCCGTAGCCGATCTGGGTGAACCGAATGTCGTTGACGCCCTCCCGCACGGCGAATCGCCATTGATCGTCGTAGTGCTTCGGCTTCCAGTCCTCGAACGTGTGCCGCGACAGCGTGACCAGGTCGGGATGGCGGCAATAGGTGTGCCGGGCGATGTAGGTGATCCAGGTCGAGCGGTCGCCGATCTCCCCGTCCGGGAGCACCGAGACGTGACCGCCAAGGATCTCCGCGCTGCCCCGGAACACGTCCTCTACTGACCAACCATCTTCCGGTCGCGCGATGCTCCCGACAAGGAGGACGTCTCCACTGTCACGGGACCCGCTCATGTCTGCCCGCCGGCACCCGCAGTAACCCGGCTCCAAGCCTCCTCGAAGGCCAGGGACAGCCTGAGGAGGGCGGCGTCTTCGCCGCGGTGGCCGACGAGTTGGATCCCCACCGGGAGACCCATGGTTGGCGCTGGCAGTGCGAGAACCGGCTGCCCGGTGACGCTGAATGCCCGGAGAAACCGCGTCAGTGGCGCCCGCCGGTCCGGATCGTCGAGCCTCGGCGCCACGCAGGCTGTCGCCGGGAGCATGATCGCATCCCAGCCGCTCATCGCTGCGGCCACGTCGCGCCGTGCACGCTCAGATTCGGTAAGCGCCGCAGCATGCTCGCCGGCCGAGATCTGCATCCCGTCTCTGAGCCTCGACAGGACGTCCGATCCGTAACGCTCCGGGCAACTCTCGAGCCACGCCCGATGAAATTGAGCGGCTTCGTATCCGGAGATTCTCCTGAATGTCTCGATCAGGCCGTCACGCGCGGGAAAGTCAATCTCAGGAAGACCCGCACCGACTCGGCGCCAGACCTCCGCCGTCTCGTGGTCGAGGCTGTCGACCCATCCCCGGGGAGTGGCAACCCGGTATGTCGCGCTCGGCTCTGCCGGCTCGGAGGGTACAAGCCCCGTGCGGCCGGTGAGCATCTCGACGCCGAGGGCTACGGTCCTGACGTCGGCGGCCATAGTTCCGACCGTGTCGAGCGAAGCGGCCAGCGGGATCACGTTTTCGGTACTGACCGTCGCGTAGGTCGGCTTGTAGCCGACGACCCCGCACAGAGACGCCGGCATCCGGATCGAGCCGCCCGTATCCGTACCGATCGCAAAATCGCAGAGCCCGGCGGCTACGGCGGCGGCCGAGCCACCCGAGGACCCCCCGGGAATCCGTTCCGGGTCACGAGGGTTACGCACGACGCCGTAATGCGGGTTCGAGCTTGTGGGTCCGAGGGCCCACTCGTGAAGGTTGGTCTTCCCGACCACTAGTCCGCCGGCATCTCGAAGCGAGCTGATGCAGGGCGCGTCGCGCGTCGCGGGGATCGTGGGCAGGATCGCGCCACCTCCCGTCGTCACCATTCCGGCGACATCGATCAGATCCTTGACCGCGACCGCCGGTCCGGGCCCATCCTCGTCGGAGACGCTGATGAAGGCATTGAGGCCAGGCTCCGCGGCTATCCGGCGACGGGCGGTAGCGGCATCCATCGAGGGACTCAGTCGGCTCTCGCCGCGGACCTGCCGGAGGATGTCAGCGGCTGGCTCAATGAGTGCTCATCTGCGATGGCTGCTCGATCAGCTCCAGGATCCGCTCCGGTGTGAGCGGGAGCCGGTTTGTCTCAGCGCAGAGCGCATCTGCCAACGCGTTCGCCACCGCCACCGGCGCAGCGATCGTCCCGCCTTCGCCGGCACCCTTCGTACCCAGCTCGTGGTTGGTCGACGGCGTCTCGAAATGGTGGATTTCCACGTCCGGCATATCCCACGCGGTCGGCAGCAGGTAGTCCATGAAGCTGCTGGTCAGGAGTTGCCCATCATCCGAGTATCTGATCTCCTCGAGCAGTGCTGTTGCCACCCCTTGGGCGACCCCACCCATGATCTGTCCATCCACGATCATCGGGTTGATGATCCGGCCGCAGTCCTCCGCCACGACGTATCGGAGGACCTGAACCTGTCCGGTCTCCCGATCGACCTCGACCATGCAGACGTGGGTGGCGTAGGGATGCGTCGCCTGGAACGCGTCGTAGGTCACCTCGACGTCGAGGCTCACGCCACCGTTCTCCTCCACGGTGGCCGCTCCGAGCTCCGCCAGGCTGATCGACACGTCAGGGTCTCCGACATCGTGAACGTCCGCTCCATGCAACGTGAGCTCCTCGGCAGCGACTCCCAGCCGCCAGGCGGCGGCCTCGATGATCGAATCGTGCAGCGCTGTGGCTGCCCGATCGACGCCGGTCGCGCCGGCGACGGAGCTTCGGCTCATGCCCGTGCCGAAACCGCGTCCCACCTTGGCCGTGTCAGTGTGCTCGACGACAACCCCGGCGAGGTCGATGCCCAACGCTTCGGCGGCCACCTGCGCGAACGTGGTGTGGCTGCCTTGGCCGAGGTCGGGGCAGGTGCTCTGGACGCGAACCATTCCGGCCCGGTCGACTCCGATGTGGGCTCGATCGACCGCATGGACATCGACCATTCCGCGCCCGACGAAGGTCCGCGAGCCACCCGCAGTTACCTCGACGTAGGAGGCGATCCCGATCCCGACCGCCCGTCCGTCGGCTCGAGCCTTGTCACGCTCGACCCTGGCCTGGTCGTACCCGAAGGCCTCAAGGGCCGACTCCAATGCTGCCGAGAAGTCGCCGCTCTCGTAGGGATGCGAGGTGACCGTCGTGTAGGGCATGCTCTCGACCGGCACGAGGTTGCGGCGCCTGATCTCAGCGGGGTCGAGGCCGAGCTCCCGGGCGGCGATATCCATCATCCGTTCGTGGGCCAGGACCGCGGTCGTCATACCGACCCCGCGGAAGGCACCGCCCGGAGCCTTGTTCGTGACCATGGCCGAGCTGTCGTAGGAGTAGTTCCTGATGTCGTATGGACCCGGGATCAGCCCCGAGCAGGTCATCAGGTCGAGAAGGGGACCCATGGGGTGCACCCCGTACGCCCCGACGTCCGAGGTCACCTGGGCCTCGAGTCCGAGCACGCGTCCTTCGCTCGTCAGCCCGGCGCGGATGCGCACCCGCTGGTCCCGAGAGTGGTTGGAGCACGAGAGATGCTCCTGGCGGTCCTCAATCCACTGCACCGGGCGCTCCAGCTTCAGCGCGAGCCAGGGGACGAGGATGTCCTCTGGGTAGACGTGGCCCTTGAGTCCGAAGCCTCCGCCGACCTCGGGGACGATCACATTAAGCTCAGCTTCGTCGAGGCCGAGCACTCGCACGATCGCCTCGTGAACGGCGTGGGGGTTCTGGGCGGAGAGCCATACGGTGATCCCGTTCTCGCGGGGAACGGCGAGCACCCCGCGGCATTCCATCGGAGCCCCCATGATCCGGGGATGGATGATCTCCCGCTCCACGATCACGTCCGCAGCCGCGAACGCAGCCTGGACGTCGCCGAACTCAACCTGTCGGCGGGCGTAGCAATTGCCGGGAACCGTCTCGTGTACGAGCGGTACTCCGTCCGTGCCGGCGCTCGCTGGATCGAGCACAGGCTCCAGCGGCTCCCAGTTAACCTCAACCATGGCGGCGGCATCCTCGGCGAGGTATCGGCTTGCGGCGACGACGGCAACGACGGCCTCGCCCGCAAACCTTGCCTTGTCGATCGCCAGCAGGGGCCGGTCGGGGGAGCTGATGTCCGGCGCGTTGAGGATGGTGTGAAGGAGCGGATGGGAGTCGTGCACGTCACGGCCGGTGGCAACCAGCTCTACTCCCGGTGCGTTCCTGGCCTCGGTCACAGCGACGGACTTGATCAGCGCGTGGGCAAACGGGCTCCGAACAATCGCCGCATGGAGGACGCCCTCGGGATGCAGGTCGGCGACGTACGTGGCCTCACCTCTGAGCAGGGGCTCATCGCCCGGCCGCAGCACGCGCTGTCCGACGTACCGGCCCCGCACGGATCCGGCCCGCTCGACGGTGACCCGCGCCGAGCTCACGGCGCGCCCGAGTAATTCGGCTCGAGCTCGACATGGAGCGGCCCGAGGACTGCTGCACAGAGGTGATACCAGGCGACCGTCAGTACGAGATCCGTGAGCTGCGAGTCGGTGAGATTCGCCCTCAGCTGCTCGAACACGGCGTCATCGACATCGTGGGTCCTCGCTACCTGGTCGGCGTAGGTGACGACCGCGCGCTCGGCCGGTTCTAGGTCTCCCGTCTCGCCGGCGGCGATGGCCGCGATCTTGCTTGGGGAGACCCCAGCCGAGAGCGCCACCGGCTCGTGATGAGCTTTCTCGTAGGGCTGCTCGAGCGCGCGCGCGGTCGCGAGCACCGCCATCTCTGTCAGATGCCGGTCAAGGCTGGAGAGATCCCGGATGTAATGCGACATGCCGAGAAATGCCTCCAGAGCGGCAGGCTGATTGGCAAGAACCTTGTAGAGGTGACCGACCGGCCGGCCCCAACCGTTGATCTGCCCGTAGAGGCCATCCACCAGCTCCGGCCTCGACGATTGCTCTGCCTCGAGATAGGGAAGTCGCGCCACGGCGCTCACTCACCGCTCACGAGCGCCGATTGCACCTGAAACAGCCTGGCGGCGTTCTGGTACTCGATCTTCGCGCGATCGCCGGGATTGAGATCAAGCGAATCCAGTACGTCGGTGGCGACTGACATCGGCCAGAAGGGATGATCGCTCCCGACCATCACCTTGTCGACGCCGAACAAATCGAGCGTGAGCTTCAGCGCAGGCGGCCAGTTGCACACGGTGTCCACGAAGAACCTGCGGATCTGCTCGCTCGCCGGAGACGACAGCTGTCCCGTTGCTCCTGGGCGCATCTGCCCGAAGAAGTCGATGCGCCCCACGAAATACGGAATCAGGCTACCGGCGTGCGGAACGATGAACTTGAAATCCGGGTGGCGTTCATAGAGTCCGTCGAACACGAGCCGAAGCGCAGCGGTGGTGGTATCGAACAGGAACCCGGCGATCTCGATCATGCCGTGCGTGGCCACAGTCGGAGCGCACAGCGGGTAGGTGGGATGGAGCAGGATCGGCACGTCGAGCTCCGCAGCCGCATCGAAGAAGGCCCGGCGGGCGGGATCATCGAGATGCCCGCCCGCCACATTCGAATAGATCATCGCGCCCTTGAGCCCCATCTCGACTGCCCGCCGAAGCACGTCACCGGCCTCGTCCGGATACTGGAGCGGAACCGTGGCCAGGCCCGAGAGCCGATCGGGATGCAGCCGGCACAGCTCGGCGGTCTCGCGATTGCACTCATCGGCGATCTCTATCGCCTCGTCCGGCCCGAACCAGTCGACGCCCGGGATCGTGACGCTGAGCACCGAGTGATCGATGCTCGATTCGTTCATCCGCTGAAGGATCACGTCGATGTCCGTGAAGCCCTCATGCAGCGGGACCGCGGAACGCGGACCGTAGTCGACCATCGTCCTCCCATCCCGATCGACCACGCGTGGCGCGCTCCCACGCCGCTCCAGAGCCCGCAGCAGCGCCTGCGGCATGTAATGCGAATGCATGTCGATCAACACCTTGATCGCCTCCTGCCGATTGCCTCAGCTCGCCGGTGACGGTTCATTGGGTGAGATTTCGGATGACCTCGGGCCCGTACGTCGCGATGATCGGCTGCTTACCGTCAGCCTGCGCGAAGCCGAACACCTCGAAACCGCCGGAGGAGTTGTGCCACTTGTCGAACGCGCTCTCGCCATTCGGGCCGATGTAGGCGATCTTCTTGCCCTGCGCCAGCAGCGCCTTTCCCTGGGCGAAGGTGTGGACAACCGTCGCCCCGGCGCCGACCGTGGTCACCTTGGGGATGTAGCTGTTCCAGACCACGGTGTTGGTGGTGTGAGCAGCGAGCATCGCCAGGCTGCTGATCATCACGGTGTCGAAGCCGCTCTCGGAGAATTCGTCGTGCAGCCACTGCTTGGGGTTGCTGACCGAGGTCGAGGCCAGAAGGTTCGTCGCGTACTGCTGGTACGCAGGCCCGGTGAACTGCGCTGTAGGAAGGATGGTGTTGTACACCTTCGCCAGCGTGGCCGTGCCGATGGCGTTGCTCACCGCCTTGATCCAAGGCGTGTACTGCGCCGCCGTTGAGATCAGCGGCGGGATGGAGCCCTGCAGCTGCTTCAGCTCGCTGAAGAAGGTGGCGGCCGTTTGGGGGTCGAGCTCGTTGAAGATCACATCCGGTTTCGCGGCGATCACCCGCTCCACCTCACTGCGATAAGAGCTCTGGTCAAGCGCCATCGTCAAGTTGAGCGCGATGGTCCCGCCCAGCTTCTTGAAGCCGGCCAAGATCCCCGGCACCGTCCCCTGGGCACCGATGCTGTTCCCGTAGACGAGTACCGCCCGTGCATAGCCCTTATGGTGGGCGTACAGTGCCTCGGCATAGCCGGTCGCCGTGTCAGGACTGGTGATCCGCCAGAAGTACTGGTAGTTGCTGTGGTCGAAGAGTGACTGGCCAGTGTCGGCGAACATCGGGATGTGCGCAGCGTTGATGCGCGGCACGGTGGCGGCCGCCTCGTCGGAGCTGGGACCGAGGGTTGCCATCAGGTTGCTGGTGCTGGCGAGCATCTGTGCGGCTGCCGGCACCGCGTCGGCTGGATCTCCCCGGGTGTCGACGGCGATGCACTTGACCTGCTTGTGCCCGAGTACGCCTCCTGCCTGCTGGATGATTCGCGCCGCGGATGGGCATCCCGCCCCCAATTCTGGACCGAAGCTCGCGTCCGGCCCCGAGTACGGCTGGAACGTGACAAACGCCAAGGGGGCGGTGTTCTTGGTACCGCTCCCGGAACTCCCCCCACAGCCGGCGACCGCCAGGACTACCGCCCCGAGGGCAGCCACAGATAGGAGATGGTTCTTACGCATGTTGCCTCCTACTTATCCAATTCGAATGAGGGTGAGACCTCGGCACCTAATTGCACACCTGCTGTCTGCTTGAGACCGGGGTCCTGAGCGTCACCCGCTGTCTGCCCGAGGAACATCTCGGCGACAGAGCTTGTAAGCATCTCCTGCGGGGGAGCCGACATCTTCACGCTGCCCGACACCAGCAAGTAACCCCAGCTGGAAGTCTCCAGGGCTGCCCTCACCTTCTGCTCGACCAACAGGACGGCAGACCCCGACTCGGCGATCCGAGCCACGTGCTCTTCCAGTAGCTGCTTGGAAAGCTGCTCGGCCAGCCCCGACGTCGGCTCGTCGAGGACGTAGGCGCTGGGCCTCATCATCATCACCCGCCCGACCGCGACCAGTTTCTGCTCACCCCCACTCAGCTTGTGCACGCTCCGGCGCATCAGGGGCGTAAGGATCGGAAACGTCGCCAGAACCTCCGCGATCCGATCTCCGACGTCTTTCTTGTTGAGGAGGTAGCCACCCATCTTGAGGTTCTCCTCGACGTTCAGGGTCGCGAACACGTTGCGCGACTGGGGGACGTAGGCGATCCCGCGGCGGGCGAGCTCGTCCGTCCTCAGGTTCGTGACGTCGTCGCCATCGTGCAGAACAACGCCCTCGATGGCAGGGATGACACCGAGCAGCGCCTTGATCAGGGTGCTCTTGCCGGCGCCGTTCGGGCCCACGATCGCAGCGATCTCTCCGCGCCCAACGCCGAGGGTGACCCCAGAGATGATCCGCGAGCCGCCGTAGCCACCGGCGAGGTCCCTTACCTCGAGGAGGTGCGGTGGTCGTCCCGACTCAGCCGATGAGGTAGGCATTCCGCACTTCCGCATTCGCACGCAGTTCCTCCAGCGGCCCCTGGGCTAGAACCTTGCCTTGGGCCATGACGGCTACCGGATCGCAGACACGGCCGACGGCGACCAGGTCATGCTCGACCATGAGCATCGTCAGCCCTTCGTCCCGCAACTCCTCCAGGTACCCCAAGATTCGCTCCCCGAGGCGCGGGTTGACGCCTGCCAATGGCTCGTCGAGCAGCAGAAGCTTGGGCTTCGCGATCAGCCCCCTCATGATCTCCACCAGCCGCTTCTGGCCGCCACTCAGGTTCCCGGCGTATTCCTCTTCCTTGTCACTCATCTCGAAGCGGCGAAGCAGCGCGCGCGCCTCACCGACGAGCGCTTGCTCCTGTTCTCGCCAGCCCCGCGGACCGAGCAGGGCGCCCACGAACGACTCGCCGCGCTGCCCGGGGGCGGCAACGAGAAGGTTCTCGAGCACCGTGAGCTTTCCGAACTCGCTCGAGAGCTGGAACGTCCGCGTGATGCCAAGTCTGGCCACGCGATAGGGGGCGAGCCCGGCGATGTCACGGCCAGCGAACATGATCTGGCCCGAGCTCGGCTTGACCATTCCCGAGATCAGCCCCACCACCGTGGACTTGCCCGCCCCGTTGGGTCCGATCAGCCCGGTGATCCGGCCCGGCGGAACCTCGAAGGTCGCCCCATCGACGGCGTGCACGCCTCCGAACTCCCGGGCGAGATCGCGAACCTCGAGAACCGGCGTCTTCGTGGCGATTTCCACGGTCGTCACGGCACTCATGCCGCCGGTTCCCGGTTGAGCTCACTATCGGCTGCGCTCCGACCCAGGCGCCGCCTGAAGCTGATGAGCAAGCTCGCCGGTCTGCCGTCTGCCAGGTACTTGCGCTTGCGCTCAGGGAAGATTCCCTGCGGGCGGAACCATAGAAACAGCAGGAACAGGAGCCCGATCGCGATCCACTGCAAAGCATCGACAAGACCCGCCCTGCCGATCGCGGGGATGTATCGCGTCGCTTCGGCGAACGCGATCGGCACCAGCAGGACGCCGACGATTGCGCCGAGGTCGTTGCCGGTGCCACCGATGATGATCACGGCCAGGAGGACAAAGGTCTCCGGATAGAGCCACGCGCTGGGAGCCCACGCGCCGATGAATTCGACCAGCAGGCCGCCGCTGAGGCCGGCCATCGCCCCGCCGATCGCGAACGCCAGCAGCCGGAGACCCGCGACGTTCTTGCCGAGCGACGCCGCCGCATGTTCGTTGTCTCGCACCGCACGCATCGCACGACCGAGCGGGGCGCGTGTGAGCCGCCGATAAACCACATACACCACACCGCACACAGCGAACGTGAAGGCGGCGAAGAACCACTGGTAGTTGACCGCGCTGAGGTTCAGACTGTTGGCCAGTGGCGGTGGGATCAGGGCCAGACCGGCCGCACCGTTGAACAGATGCGCCTGATTGGTGGCGACACTGGTGGCGATGATCGAGACCACCAGCAGGGCGATCGCCTGGTAGTCGCTGCGCAGCCGGCGCAGTGTGATCAGGCCGATCGGAATCGATATCGCCGCCCCGACCACGCCGGCCGCCAAGAGCGGCAGCGGGAACGGGAGGTTCAATCCCACGATGTAGTGCTGGAAGCCCCCGTTTCCCGATTGCGGTCCGAGACTGAGAACGGCCGCCGTGTACGCTCCCGCCGCCTGAAAGAGGATGTAGCAGAAGCTCAGCAGGCCGGCGGTGCCGAACTGGAGGTTCAGGCCCCAAGCCGCCAGGATGTCAACGCCCGCGTACACACACAGCGTCGAGATGTAGAACTGCGTCCCGGTGCTCATGTCGCCAGCTCACGCTGCGTCGCGATCTCCGCGAGGATCCCCTGCGGACGCACCAGAAGCACGATGACCAAGATCACGAAAGCCGTGACGTTCTTATACGCGGGGTCGATGTACGCCGCCGAGATCTCCGTCGTCAGCCCGAGCACCAATGCACCGAGCATCGCCCCGTATGCGTGGCCGACGCCGCCGAGCACGGCAGCAGCCACGATCACCACAAGAAACTCATTGGCCGTAGCCGAAGTGAACGTCGCCGTGTTGATGAACAGCGTTACACCGGCGAGACCACACATCGTCCCGGAGATTAGCCAGGCGATATCGATGATCCTCTCCGTCCTGATTCCGCAGCTTCGGGCAAGCGAGTTCTCGGCCGACGTCGCCCGCATTGCGATGCCGAGCTTCGTGTACCGAAGCACCCCGTGAACCACGATCATGCATACCACCGCCAAGCCGATGATCGCGACCTGAAAACCAGTGAAGATCAACGATCCTACGTGGAACGTGCTCTGGTGGGGCAGCTTGTAGCTGAAGAAAGTAGGGCCGCCGATCGCCAGAATCGTGTTCTCGATCACCAGACCAACCGCCACGGTGACAATGACCATGCCGAACAACCGAGTGCCGCGACGGATATACGGCACGAGGATCGCGCGGTTGAGGGCATACGAGCTGGCGGCCCCGAACATCGCCCCGATGACCAGGCAGATCCAGATGCTGACCCCAGCCTTGTTGACCAGCAGCGCGATGAATCCAGCCGCTCCCATGACCTCGCCGTAGGCGAGGTTCAGAACGTTGGTGACCCCGAACTGAATCGTGAACCCGACCGCGGCCAAGGCAAGGATCGAAGCCGTGACCAGCCCGAAGCCGATCGACGGCCCTAGCAGGCTCACTACTCCTCCCCGAGGAAGGCCACGATCCGGCAGATGCTCGACTCCCCGCCGATGAACTTCCACGGAAACGCGCCGATCAAGCATCGCGTATTGCTGACTTGATCTATATCGCCGCCGAGATTCTCAGCGTGCACGATCCCCTTGGGAAACGGGATACGGTGCATCGGGTACCAGTTCTCCTCGTCGGCGTACTCCGACGCATCTGTTCCCGTCCGCTGCTTCCATGCCCGCGCGACGTCCTTGCGGTGCAAGTGGGGGATCGTCGTGTTCATGATGTGGTCGAGTGAACCGGTGTCCTGCCCCACCCAAGACAGCTCCATGTCGACGATCCACTGCGCCAACTCACGTGTACCGCCCGGGTGATAGCAAAAGTACTTGACGTCGTTCTCTTCGGAATTGTGGGTGTAATACTTGTGCCAACCGGTGTTGATGATGACGATGTCGCCCTTCTTGATCTCCATCTTGCTGGTGAGCATGTCCGGCGTGATCCAGGTGAAGTCTTCACACTCCTCGCTGATATCGACGATCACGCCTTCGTGGAAGAGCCGATCGAGCGGCATCGCAGCGATGTCGCGGCCGCCCGGAACCCCGTGCATCTCGCCATCGATGTGGGTCGACACGTGCAACGAAGTCTCTATCCACTGTGACACCACACCTTGAGTGTGGTGCCGCTGGAAGTAGCTGATCTTTGGAGACGGGTAGTTGACCCAGCCCGGCGTGTGCATGCTGAATGGCTGGCTGAGATCGACGACCTCGATCTTGGATTCGGGAACGCGATTCGATGCGGTTGGCGACGCCTTCTCGGTATTAACTGCCATCGTGTCCTCCTCCAATAGGTGATGGGCGCGGCGACGCCGCGTCCTCGCGCATCCGCTTTGCTGCTTCGATCACTGCCGTGACTATGTTCTGGTAGCCGGTGCATCGACAAAGGTTTCCCGACAGCGCCGTCCTGACCTGGTCGGCGGTGGGATCGGGCTCGTTGCGAAGGAACGCGGCCATGGTCATCAGGATCCCCGGGGTGCAGAACCCGCACTGGAGTGCATGGAACTCATGGAACGCCTGCTGAAGAGGGTGCAATTCCTCAGAGGACGGGGCCATCCCCTCGACCGTATTGATGCTGTGTCCGTCGGCTTGCGCGGCAAACATCAGGCACGACCGGATCGCCGCCCCGTCGAGCTGGATCGTGCAGGCGCCACAGACGCCGTGCTCGCATCCGAGATGCGTGCCGGTGAGTCCAACCTCATCCCGGATGAAGTCCGCGAGCAGGAGTCGCGGCTCGACCGCACCCGTGACTGGGGTGCCGTTGATCTCCAGCGAGATATCAACAGTCATGTGTCGTTCCTTCCACGTGTTGCGGCCATCGAGAGCGCTCGATGCGCCATCGTTCGCAGCAGCTTGACTCGGTATTTCGTGCTCCCGTGAATGTCACCGGTCGGCTCGACACCGTCCACCGCGGCGTCGACGGCCGCGCTCATGGCGGCGCTATCGAGGGTTGAGCCGACGAGCAACCGTTCCGCCTGGGTGGCGCGCACCGGTGCCGGCGTGGCCGCGAGCAGGCTCAGCCTCGCTTCGCGGCAGGTGCCGGTCGCGTCGACCACGAGCACGGCGGCTGCCCCTCCGAGGGCGAAGTCACCGTGGCGCCGGGCGAATTCCACGAAGCCCGTGCCGGCACCGGGCGGCAAGGCCGGCACCTCAACGTCGACCACCATTTCGTCGGTCTCCAGAGCCGTGGTGAACCCGGTGACGAAGAAGTCCGACCAGCCGAGATAGCGGTCGGTACTACGTGAGCGCAGATGGAAGCGGGCGTCGAGCGCGGCCAGAGCCACCGGCAGCTCGGCCGCCGGGTCAGCGTGGGCCACGGAGCCGCCGATCGTTCCGCGGTTGCGGATCTGCTCGTGGCCGACCCAGGTGATTGCCTGGGTCAGCAAGGGCCACTCGGATGCCAGCAGCGAGGAGCGCTCAATCGTGGTATGCCGCGTCATGGCACCGATCACGACGTGGCCGTTTCGCTTCTCGACGTGGTCGAGCCCCGGGACGCCGTTGAGATCGATCAGGCGCTCCGGTCTCGCGAGCCTGAAGTTCATCAACGGAACCAGGCTCTGCCCGCCGGCGAGCAGCTTCGCTTCGTCTGGCTGCTCGGCCAGCAACTCGAGCGCCTCGTCGATCGTCGCCGGCACGCTGTAGTCAAATGCCGCTGGCTTCACGCCGCGCCTCCGATCAAGTGATAGATCCGGTCCGGGGACATGGGCAGTCGCGTGACCTCCACGCCCAGCGCATCAGAGACCGCGTTGGCGAGAGCAGCCCCGACGGCGGCTGTCCCTCCCTCGCCGGCGCCTTTGACGCCGAGGGGATTGAGCGGCGACGGAGCGTCCTCGGTAACCAGGATCTCCACCTCGGGCATCTCGCTCGCCGTCGGAAGCATGTAGTCCATGAAGCTCGCCGCCAGCGGCTGCCCCGACGAGTCGTACACGAACTCCTCGAGCAGCGCACCTCCGATTCCCTGGGCGGCGCCTCCGGTGATCTGGCCCTCCACGAGCACCGGGTTGATACATCGGCCGATGTCGTACGCCACGACGTAGCGCTTGATCTCGACGACGTCGGTGTCCGTGTCAACTTCGACCGCAGCGATATGGATGCCGTATGGGTAACCGAGGAGCTCGCAGCGGTAGCGGCCTTCCTCGACAAAGTCGCCACCGTTCTTGTCGATCAGCCGCTCCCAGGAGATCGCCTTCCACGGAGCTCCACGCGGAGCAACGCCGCCCTCATGCAGCACCAGATCTCCCGGGGCGATCTCGAGCTCATCCGCTGCGAGCTCCAGCACCCGGTCCCTTACCTGGCCGGCAGCGACCATCACCGCCGCTCCGCCGAGCATCGCTGCCCGACTCCCGAAGGCCCCCATCCCCTCCGGGATGACGGCGGTGTCACCGTGGCGCACGGTGATGCGGTCGTAGGGCATCCCAAGGTGGCTCGCGCAGACCTGGGCCAGAGTCGTCTCGACACCCTGTCCGACGGACGCCGACCCCGAGAAGACGACGACTTCGCCGGTCGAGCCGAGTTCGACGCGCGCGTACTCCTTCACCGCAGGACCTGCCTTCTCGACGAAGAAGCCGAGGCCGAGGCCCCGCCGGAGCTGGTTGCCTGTCGGCTCGCTCCGCCACCTGCGCATCGCCTCGAAGTCGAAGTTCTCGAGGCATTTGTCGAGCAGCAGCTCGTACTTGCCGCTGTCGTAGATCACGGGGTGCCCGTCGTAGCTGGTCCCCACGGCGTATGGGAAGCTGTGCTCGTCGATCAGGTTCTGACGGCGAAGGTCGACGGGATCGCGATTCAGCCGGCGAGCGATGATGTCGAGCAGGCGCTCGCGCACGAAGTTCGCCTCGTAACGACCGGGCGAGCGGTAGGTGCCGGCGGGTGTCTTGTTCGTGACCACGCTCCGGACGTGACACCGGTAGGCGGGCCACACGTACGGGCCGAGGAGCATCGCCGCTGACATCGCCGGCACCGTCATCCCGTGCGTCCGCACGTAAGCACCGGTGTTGTTGATGAGCTCATCTTTGAGGGCGAGCAGCGTCCCGTCGGCTCGAACCGCAGCGGCAACGCGGTGGATCTGCTCGCGCGAGTGGTTCATGGCGCGAAGGTTCTCCTCCCGATCCTCGATCCACGCCACCGGTCGCCTGGTGCGCAGGGCGCAGAAGGGGATCAGGTAATCCTCGGGGTAGAACTCGCCGCGAGCGCCGAAGCCGCCTCCAACATGAAGCTCGACAAGGCGGACTCGATCCTCGTCCTCCCACCCCAGCAGCCGGGCGAGGATGCCCTTGTTGACATGGGGAATCTTCGCCGCGCCCCAGACGGTGAGAACGTCGGCGGCCTCGTCGTACTCGGCGAGCAGGCCGCGCGTCTCGAGCGGTACGGCAGCATGCCGCTGGATCCGGAAAACCTCTTCCACGACGAGGTCGGCGGTAGCGAACGCCTCCTCGACTTCCCCTTGGTCTATGACTATCTCACCTGACACGTTGGAGTCCGCCTGGGGATGCAGAAGTGGGGCGTCAGCGGCCAGCGCCAGGTCTCCATCGAGCACTGGCGGCAACGGCTCATAGGAGACGTCGAGGAGCTCGGCAGCGTCCTCAGCCAGATACCGCGAGTCGGCAATCACCACGGCGACGGGCTCGCCCGAATACCGGACCACGTCGATCGCGAGCGGGGGCTGGAGGAAGCGCTCCGATCCCGAGACCCGGAACTGACGCATCGGTATCCGAAGCCCCGGGTCGGGCAGGTCAGCCGCCACGATGACGTCGGTCACTCCCGGCGCCGCAAGCGCGGCCGATGTGTCGATGGACGTGATCCGCGCGTGCGCGTGCGGGCTTCTAACCACGGTGGCGTGGACCATGCCGGGCCGCTTGAAGTCGCCGATGAAACAACCCAGACCCGTGACCAGCGGACGGTCCTCCTTGCGCAGCGGCGACAGGCCGATCCCGGCCACGTCTTCCGGAGCCACCACGTCGGCGCGAGTCTCGACCGTCGGGATCACAGCCCCTCCCGACGGCGGATGAGCTCGAACCGAACGAACCGATCGTTGACGTTGATCGCGCTGAAGCCGAGCGCCGTCCCCATCTCGGAGTAGTGGACCTCCCGCAGGAGGATGCAGGGTTGCGTGGGCTCGAGGCCCAGCTTCTCGACCAGGTCCTCGCCTGCCCGGTGCGGCAGGATCTCGACGACGGCATGGTCGATCGGCTCGATGAACAGGCTCGGGTCGATGTCGAACGGAGAGCGCGGAACCGTCGCGTGCGTGAAATCAAGCTCGCGGTTGAAGCTGCTGAGGGGGAACATGTCGACGGCCCAGACTGCCGGCTGACCGTCGGCGAACAGCAGGCGGTCGATCTCATAGCACGCGGTCCCCGCCTCGATCCCCAGCGCTTCGATCACGACGGCACTGGGCTCCTGAGTCACGGTCAGGGTAGGGGTGTACGTAACCTCGAAGCCCTGTTCGCGGATCAGGTCGGCAAACCCGATGAGCCGCTGCAGGGCGACGAGCGGCGGGCTCATGCGCTCATGCACGCTTGTGCCCCGTCCCGGTGTCCGGGTGACGACGCCGTGCTGCTCGAGCGACTGCAACGCGGTCCGGACGGTTGTCCGGCTGACCCCGAGTTGACGCCCCAACTCATCCTCAGGAGGCAGTCGTCCGTCAGGGAACTCGCGTTTCAGAATCGCCCTCAGCAGAGCCTCACGAGCTCTGAGCGCACGAGACGCGCCGCCGACGAACTCCAGGCCCCCAGAGCCGTCTTCGTGGTTGAGATTGGGCTTGACGATGGCGGAATTTTGCGTCGGGGAGCTGGCTTGCAGATCCGCCGGATTTGTAATACAAATGATGGACTGTGTCAAGACGGGCGTCGGTGGATCGTGTGCCGATCGTCCGTGCCCGGCCGTGGAAGGGAGGGTCGTGCACTTTCAGAATTCGTTCGACGTCGAAGCAGACCCCGATGCCGTATACAGATTTCTGCTCGACGTGACGGAGGTCGTCACGTGCGTTCCCGGGGCCGAACTGACCGAGGTTCTCGACGGTGACACGTATAACGGCCGCATGAAGGTCAAGGTCGGGGCGATCGTGACCTCCTACAAGGGCACGGCGAGCATCGTCGACCGCGACGAGACCACAAGGTCGGCGACGCTGAAAGCGCAAGGTCGGGAGACAACCGGAGCGGGCGCGGCGACAATGGAGGCAAGCCTACGCGTTGCGTCGACCGAGAATGGATCGACCGTCTCGATCGGGACTGATCTCACCATCACCGGCCGCGTGGCTCAGTTTGGGCGCGGGGTCATCGAAGACGTCTCGAAGCATCTGGTCGATCAGATGGCTAACTGCATCAAGCAGAAGATCGAGCAGGCCCCGGCGGCCGCCGGTTCAGGAGAAAGCGTGCAGGTGCCCGCAGCCGATTCGGAGCCCCCTCCGCTCAACCTCTTGGCGGTTCTGTTCTCCGTTCTGCGCAAGCGGATCGCCCGCATTTTCCGTCGGCGAGACGCATCCGGGCGCGCAGACGTAAAACCGGGGCCCTAGGCGATGGATGCCCCGTGGGCGGTGCGGCGATGATCACTAGCGCTTCCCCCGTCACCGTGCCAGAAGCCCGAACCCGCATCGCCGAGTTCGCGGAGCTGAACGCGTTCATCTCTCTGTCCGAGGAGCAGGGCGATGGCCCGGCGATCGCGGTGAAGGATCTCGTAGACATCGCCGGCATGGTCACCACCGGCGGCGGCCGCATCCTCCCCGACGTCCCCGCCCGTCGTGACGCAACCGTCGTCCGGCGCCTACGTAAGGCCGGATGTGTCGTCGTGGGCAAGACGAACCTACATGAATGGGCGTACGGCGCGACGAGCGTCAATCCCCACTTTGGCGCGGTGCTGAATCCCGTGGATCCGCGGCGGATTGCCGGCGGCTCGTCCGGGGGGTCGGCTGCCGCCGTGGCCGCTCGGATGTGCGAGTGGGCGATCGGCACCGACACCGCGGGCTCACTCAGGATTCCGGCGTCCATGTGCGGGATCGTGAGTATCAAGCCGACGTACGGGACGATTCCGACCACCGGCGTAATTCCGCTGAGCAGCTCGCTGGACACGGTCGGCCCGATGGCCCGAACCGTCGACACCGCCGCGGTGGCGCTGGCGTTGATGACCTTGGGACCGCCGCCCTCGACCGGAAGCTCGCCGCTCCTTCGCGAGCTTCGAATTGGCCGAGCCCCGGACGGCTGGGTCGACGGATTGGACGATGAGACCGCGGCAGCATGGGAGTCGGTGTCGGCAGAGCTCCCGGAGATGGCGATCCCGAGCCGCATTGAGGCCAGCGCCGTCTGCACCACGATCTCGATGTACGAGGCCAGCCGGTTTCATCGCCGTTGGCTCGAGCAGTACCCCGACCGCTACGGGAAAGACGTCCTTGAAAGGCTGCGCGAGGGCTTGCAGATCCCCAGCGCCGATTACCGGCGCGCCGTAGCCAAGAAGCTTGCACTCGGCCGCGACATGGCCGCCGCCATGGAGGGATGGGACGCGCTCCTCTCCCCCGCGACGGCGATCGTTGCTCCCCGCGTCGACGACGACCGCGACGTACGCGAGCCGATGACCCGATTCACGAGGCCCTTTAGCGCCACCGGACAGCCGGTCGTGACGATACCGGCTCCCACGACGGCGCTCCCGGTCGGCATCCAGATCGTCGGTGCGCCGGGCCGGGAGGAAGCGCTGATCTCAGTGGCCCGCACGCTCGAGGCTCACTGGCGATGAGCGCGCCCCCCAACACCGATGCCAAGAGGAGAACAAGGATGGCGATTGACTACCGCGCGGCGCAACCGCAGCTCTACGAAGCGATGCACGCCCTTCAGGAGCACATCGACGCCTGCGGAGTCGAACCCGGCCTGCTCGAGATGGTGAAGTTGAGGGCGTCTCAAATCAATGGCTGCTCGTTCTGCGTCAATCTTCACGCCGGCACGGCAAGAGACGCAGGTGAGTCCGACGCCAGGCTCCACATGGTTTCGGCATGGAGGCACGCCAGGAGTTTCACGCCGCGCGAAAGGGCCGCGCTGGAATGGTCTGACACGATCACCAGATTGGCGGACGCCCCGTCCATGGAAGAGGGGCTCGAGAAGCTCCGCACACATTTCAGCGACGCGGAGATCGTCACTCTCACTTGGGCGGTGGCCGCGATCAATGCCTGGAACCGGGTAGCCGTTCCGCTCGGCCGCCAGGGCGGTCCTCCTGCTCCAGGAGGGACGGCGCTATGAGCGCTTCACAGTTCGACACAGCCATCCTCGGCGGCCTCGTCGTGGACAGCACTCGAGTCCAGCGTCTGGACCTCGGGATCAGCGACGGCCGAATCGCAGAGCGAGCCTCGTCGATCGAGCCGGGACAGGCCTCGCGGGTAATCGACGCTCGCGGGCGATACGTGCTTCCCGGTGCCATCGACGCGCACTTCCATCCTCAGTACGGAGACAATCTGGAAACGGGGTCGCTGGCGGCGGCCCACGGCGGAATCACGACCCTTGTCGCGTTCGTATATGCGTACAAGGGCCTCGAGCTCGGCCAGGCGATCGATGAGTTCCTGGAAGGTGACGGCTCGAGGTCGGTCGTCGATTTCGGTCTCCATCTCGGCGTCGTCAATCCCGCCGACACCGTGGAGCAGATACCCGACGCGGCGACACGTGGTGTCCGGTCGATGAAGTTCTTCCTGGCATACCGCAAGCGCGGGATGATGATCGACGACGACCAGTTCCTGCGCGCCCTGGAGCTGGTCAGAGACCTTGACGGCATCGCCATGGTGCACGCCGAGAACGGGCTGGCGATCGACCACCTCGAGAAGACCTTCATCCGAGACTCGAAGACGAGCATCGAGTGGTTCGAGCGCAGTCGCCCCAAGCGGCTCGAGTACGAGGCGGTTTTCCGCGCCATCCAGCTCGCAGCCGTTGCCGAATGCCCGCTCTACCTCGTACACCAGACGACCACTGAGGGTGCTCAGATGGTCGCCGAGGCACGAGCGCAGGGTCAGTTTGTGATCGGCGAGACGTGTCCGCAGTACCTCTTCTGGACAAACGACGACCTGGTCAAGTACGGGCCAGTCGCCGTCCTCGCGCCTCCCTACCGCACCGTGGAGGATCAGGAGCACCTGTGGAAGCAGATAGCCACCGGGGACATCTCGGTCATCGGAAGCGACCACGCCCCCCACGACAAGCGTGATCTGGAGAACGTCTTCTCCGTGCCGGTCGGCACGGCGCAGGTCGAGACGATGCTCCCTCTGGTCTTCGACCGCGGCGTGAATGGAGGGCGAATCACCGTCCAGCGCCTCGTCGCCGCCCTCTGCGAGAACCCGGCGCGAGTATTCGGCCTGTACCCGAAGAAGGGATGCCTCGAGGTCGGCTCCGATGCCGACGTCGTGATCGTCGATCCGAACCTGACGGGGGAGATTCGCGCCGAGGGCCTGCACAGCGTGATGCGCTATCCGAGTATCTACGAGGGCTGGCAAACGCTAGGCCAGCCGGTTCATACGCTCCAGCGTGGACGCGACGTGTTGGCCGACGGTACGGTGCTGGCCGAGCGCGGGCAGGGCGAGTTTCTTGAATCCGGGCCGCCACTGCAAACCGTGTGAGCTCGGTATGAGGCCGCCGGCGCCAAGCCCGATCGGGGAGTCGATCCCGAGGTCCGAGGACGAGCCATTGCTCCGCGGCACGGCAGCGTTCATCGGCGATCTTCTCACTGCCGAGATGTTGCACGTTGCCTTCCTGCGGAGCCCGGTCGCCCACGCCCGGCTCACCCGCCTCGAGCTGGACGATGCTCGCCAAGCCGAGGGCGTCGTGGCGGTGTTCGGTGCCCCCGATGTTGAGGCGGAATGCCAGCCGTTTCGGGTGCACCTGACCGCCCCCGGCGCGCTCGCACCCCAACGCTGTCTGCTCGCGCAGGACAAGCTGCGCTACGTCGGTGAACCGGTCGCCGCGGTTGTCGCTCAGAGCCGGTACGTCGCGGAGGACGCGGTCGAGCGCGTCCAACTGGACTACGAGCCGCTCCCGGCGATCAGCGACAGTGAGGGTGCCCTGGAGAATGATGCGGCGCTGGTCCACGACGCCGTCCCGGGCAACGTCTACTTCCGCGCGAACAGAGAGTTCGGAGATGTGGACGCGGCGTTCGCCACGGCCGAGGCGATCGTCGAGGAGACCGTCATGCATCCCCGCGTGGCCGCCGCGCCGATCGAGTGTCGGGGAGTCGTCGCCGTTCGAACCAATGAAGGCGGGGTCAAGGTCTGGAGCTCGACGCAGTGTCCGCACCTCGTGGCTGAAGCGATCGCCGAGTGTTGCGGGCTGCCCGAGAGCCTCGTCCGCGTCCTGACCCCCGACATCGGCGGTGGGTTCGGAGTAAAGGCCCACGTGTACACCGAAGAGGTCACGGTGGCCTGGCTGGCCCTCAAACTCGGCCGGCCGGTTATCTGGCTCGAAGATCGCAGCGAGCACCTCCAGGCGGCCAGCCACGCGCGGGACCAGCGGGTCTCCTTCCGTGCCGCCGTTGGCTTGGACGGCAGCGTGCTCGGGCTCGAAGTGCGGATCCTCTCTGACATCGGGGCGTACGGGATCCGTCCCCACGGACCACTGCTTGACCCCATGACAACCGCCGGGCTCATCGTCGGCCCCTACACGATCGAAAACTACCGCTACGAAACCATCGCCGTGGCGACCAACAAGAGTCCGGAAGGGCCGTTTCGCGGCGTGGGCATGGCCACAGCGGCGTTGACGCACGAGCGCCTGATGGATCTGATCGCCGGCAAGCTCGGCCTGGACCCGGCTGCGGTCCGCCGCCGCAACTTCATCCCCGCCGAGCGCATGCCCTATACGACGGTAACCGGCCATCCGTACGAATCGGGCGACCACGCGGCGGCGCTCGAGATCGCGCTGTTGGGCTTCGACTATGCCGGCGCCCTCGAGCAGCGGGAGGTGGCCCGGGCCACCGGGCGTCTGGTCGGGATCGGGATCGGGTCTTACGTCGAGTTCACCGGCGGCGGCTCGAAGACCTTCGTCGGAAGAGGGATGGTGGGCATCCCCGGGATCGACACCGCCCGGGTATGGCTCGACGATGCCGGAACGGTGCGCGTGCAGTCGAGCTCCCCGGCAATCGGCCAGGGTAGCCAGACCACGCTTGCCCAAGTCGTCGCCGCCGGGGTCGGCGTGGGTGTCGACCAGATCGTGGTCGAGCAGACCGACACCGCCGCTGTCTCCAGGGGTACGGGCACGTTTATGAGCCGAAGCTCGGTCGGGACGGCAACGGCTGCATACCGTGCCGCTTGCCTACTGCGGCAGTCAATTCTTGACGCCGGATCTCTGGTGCTCCGTCAGCCCGTGGAGGCGTGCAGCCTGTCGGGTGACGCGGTTGTCTGCGCCGCGGCCAGCGAGATCGGAATCCGACTGGCCGAATTGACCGGCAAGCGTTCGGGCGGTGAGGCGCAGCAGTTCGATGTCGAGGTGACCTACGACCCACCGGCGGCCGCGCATCCACTCGCCAGTCACATCTGCCTGGTGGAAGTCGACCCCGAGACCGGGGGCGTGGAGATACTGCGTTACGTGGTCGGAGAAGACTGCGGCTACCAGATCAACCCGATGATCGTCGAGGGGCAGGTCCATGGAGGGATTGCCCAAGGGCTCGCGGCAGTCTTGTCGGAGGAGATCATCTACTCAGACGAGGGGCAGTTGCTGACCGGTAGCTTCATGGACTACCTGATCCCCACGGCGGCGGAAATGCCGACGATCGAAGTCCGGCACATCGAGACCCCGACACCGGTACACGATCTAGGCGCGAAGGGGATCGGCGAAGGCGGCACGATCGGAGCCACGGCCGCAGTCGCCAACGCGGTCGCCGACGCAATCGGCGTCAGGTCCATCCAGCTACCTCTCACTCCGGGACGAATCCTGCAAGCACGCGAGACATCCCAGCGTCTGGAAACTCACAGATGATCGTCAAACGCGATAACGACTGCTGGAGCTTGATCGCCCAGATCGATCACGCCAGTCACGCGGCTGCGATCAGCGACGCCTGGAAGCTGGGGCCCTACGGGGGCGAGGAGATCTCTGAGAGCCTGCGATACGCGACGTCAGAGCACGACCTCGGCTGGACCGAGTCCGATCTCAAGCCAGAGGTGGATTCAGAGACCGGCTCTCCATCCAACTTCACCGGGATCGACGAGGCGACGCACACTTCGTTCTACGCCCGAGCGGTTCGCCGGATCGCCGACACCGATTCGACAGCCGCCTACCTCACCAGCCTGCATGCTTCAGGCCTCTACTCGCGCCGTTATGCGTGGACCGGGCTCAAACCGGTCGACTGGTACGCGATCGGGGAACACGGCCGTGCGCTGCTTGCTTCCGAGCGCGAGTTCCGGGTGCAACTCGTGTCCAGGATGCCGTCGGCAGATGCGGAATTCGAGGCGATCTGGCGGTCGTACATGCTGCTCGAGACCTTTGACTGTCTCTCGCTGCTGACCTGTTTTGGCCTGGATTGCCAAGGGTTCGGGCCAGTCCCGACCGTGCCGGGAAAATGGGAGATGCTCTCCGTGCAGCGCGTCGGGCCGTGGGTGGTGGCGCTCGACCCGTTTCCGTTTGCAGCGCCTGAGCTCGTGGTCAAAGTGCCTTCCTGGCGCCTCTATCAGGAGCGCTTTGCGGACTCCGATGAGCTCCGCAAGATGCTGGCAACGACACCGCAGACGAGCCAGGAAACGGTCTATCGACCGTTCTGACGCATGCGCAAGCATGGGCGGAAAGATCGTTCTTGCCAACGGTGTCTTCTGGGCGCATGGCCGAGCCCCGGTCGAGGCCGTCTCCGTCTCCGACGGGCGTATTCAGGCCGTGGGAACGCTGGCCGACGCGAGAGCAGCGGTCGGCCCTGCGGAAGAGATCGATCTCGGCGGTGCCGCCGTGCTGCCGGGGTTCGTCGACAGCCATCTTCACGTCCTCAACTGGGGGCGCGGCCAGATGGGGGTCCCCTGCTGGCCCGGGGACGTATCTTCGGTCGCCGAGATCGTCGCTCGCGTCAGATCAGCGGGCGGCGATCTGCCATCGGGAGCCTGTCTCCGAGGCCGCGGTTTCGATCCCGGCCAGCTCGAGGAGCGACGGCCCCCGACGGCGCGCGAGCTGGACCTCGGGCGAGACCGCCTCGTCGTCCTTGACAGCATGGACTTCCACCGTCGCGTCGTGAACTCAGCGGTGCTCGAGAGGGCGGCGATCGGGCCTTCCACCGCCGACCCCCCGGGAGGGCTGATCGTTCGAGATGCTTCGGGTGCACCGACCGGGGAGCTCGTCGACTCCGCTCGAGCCCTCGTCGATCCCGTGATCCCCCCGTGGTCGGAGGCGGATAATGACGAGGCCGTACTTGTGACTGCACGACATTTCGTGCGCCAGGGCTTCACGAGACTCACGAACGCTGCTCCGCTGACGATGTCGGCAACCGGTGAGGAGATCGCCGCGCTCGGTCGCCTTGCGATGCGGGGCGATCTCCCGCTCTGGATTAGATCGATGATCAAAGCGGAGGCCACAAACGCGGTGTCGGAGCTCGCCCTGCCCGAGGGGCTTCGTCTCGGGCGACTCATTGTTGGTGGGCTGAAGGTGTTCGCCGATGGAGCCTTCGGACCTCGCACCGCCTGGCTGTCCGAGCCATATCAAGACGCAAGTTCGACCGGCAAGCTTTCGACAAACCTGAGCGATTTCGTTTCGCTCCTCCGGCATGCGGCTTCAACGGGCTGGCAGGTCTGCGTCCACGCGGTCGGCGATCAGGCCATCAGCCTGACCGCGGGCTGCCTGGCACCAGTCAGCTCGACCGCGAACGCACACCGCATCGAACACTGCTGCCTGACCGATCCCGAGACGATTCAGGTCATGGCGTCTTGCGGACTGATCCCGGTCCCCCAGCTGGCATTCCTCCGAGAACGCGCCGACGACTTTCTCAACGCGTTGGGGGACGCGCGCATGCATCGGCTCTACCCGATGCGAGATTGGATCGACGCCGGGCTTCGCCCCCTCCATAGCTCGGATGCCCCCGTCGCACGCGACACGCGGCCCCTCGTAGCGCTTGCCACTGCGATCACCAGGCAAGACGCATCCGGCCGGACCTGGGGCCCGGAGCAGGCAATTACGCCGTCGGAGGCGATCTCGACATTGACTATGTGGCCCGCGATGGCCGATGGAGCTGTGGACCGTGGCCGGATCGAGCCCGGATGCCGAGCCGACTTCACCGTCCTCGATCAGGATCCACGCCAGGTTCCGCCCGAGGCCTGGCCCGAGCTCAAACCCGTGATGACGATTGTTGACGGAGCTCTGGAGTGGGCGTGCTGACAGGGCAGTCCTACGCCGGCAAACCGGATCACGCGCTAGCCGCGAGACCCCTACACAACGAAGGAGCATCTGACATGGAAACCTGGGATGCGATCACGTCGCGACGTAACGTAAGGACGTTTGAGGATCGGCCGCTACCGAGCGGGGAGATCGACCGCATTCTCGAGGCGGGGCGGCGAGCACCCTCCTCCCGAAACTGGCAGCCGTGGGACTTCGTTCTCGTCACCGATCGCGAACAGCTGACGGAGCTGGCAAAGGTCTGGAAGGGTGCCGGACACGTCGCCAAGTCAGCGGCCACGATCGCCCTGATCGTCCCTCAGGCGGATGACCCAGCCGAACGCGAGCGCGCGCAGTACGACGTCGGACAGGCCACCATGGCGATGTTGGTCGCGGCGGCTGACCTCGGGATCGGCACGGGCCATTCGGCCGTCGGCGATCAGAACCAGGCCCGTCGGGTGCTGGGCTTCCCCGAAGACCGATACGCGGCCTACCTTGTCGATCTCGGCTATCCGGCCGACCGGCCGCTGAAGCCGATCCGCAACCCCGACCGGAGACCGTTCGAGGAGGTGGTACACCGCGGGCGCTGGTAAGCGAGAGGACCGCGGATCAGGCCACGTCGCGGAGCTTCTGAGCCTCCGCGAGCGACTGGAGCTTCTTCAGCGACTGGTTCTCGATCTGGCGGATGCGCTCGCGGGTGACGTTGAACGTCCGCCCCACCTCGTCCAGCGTGCGAGGA
>Ga0182024_10005560_pt1 | contig 28204 bp, 20 predicted proteins | sample P32metaG_FD_120480 | JGI IMG/M metagenome (GOLD analysis project Ga0182024, IMG submission 120480) | Permafrost microbial communities from Stordalen Mire, Sweden - P3-2 metaG (Illumina Assembly) | ecosystem: Environmental > Terrestrial > Soil > Wetlands > Permafrost | place: Sweden: Stordalen...
AAATCTGTCTCGCTCACCGCGCTGGTCGGCGGCGATGAGCGCGTCCGTGAAGCGCATCGCGAGAGCGTTCGCGTTGCCCTCGACCAGCTCGAACGCTACACGCAAGCCCGCATCGGCGGCAATCATCCGCCCGAGACCACCGGCAAATTTCTCGCAGCCAAGTTTGAGCACGATACGGCCCGCCCGGTGGATGGCTATGTCGCGCCGCAACTGCACACCCACGCGGTCGTATTCAACGTCACCGAGCGCGACAACGGCCAGCCGCGTGCCATTCAGCCGCACAGCCTTTTTGCTTCGCAGCAGTTCGCCACGGCCATCTATCAGTCCGAGTTGACGTACAGACTACGCCAGCTCGGTTACGAAATTACGACCGGGCGAAGCGGCGCGCCCGAGATCAAGGGATACACACAGGAATACCTCGACGCATCCAGTCCCCGCAGCCAGCAGATTCGTCAATACCTCGAACGCACGGGCCGCGTAGGAAAAGAGGCCGCAGAAATTGCCGCTCATTCGACCCGCGACCGTAAAGAAATCCATTCGCCAGCCGAGGTAATGGCTGCCCACCGAAAACTGGCGGCAGACTTTGGACACCAAGCCGAGACCGTTGTCCGGGCAGCCCGTGAGAGGTTTCAACATCAAGAAAAGCCCGTGCACTCGGTTGACCGCGTCCGAGAATCTCTCACCTTTTCCCGCGACAAGAACTTCGAGCGCGAGGCGGTTGTAGACGAACGCGCCCTGATCCGCGACGGGTTGCGCCGAGGTATGGGCGAGATAACTCATGACCAGGTCCGCGCCCATCTTGACGCCCGCTTGGCTTCCGGGGAATTTCGAATCGTCGAGCGACAGCAGGGCCTTCCGGGGCGTCAATTTACTACCGCCAAGACCATCGAGGCCGAACACGAAATTCTGAGTCGGATGCGCCAGGGGCAAAACCATGTCGAACCGGTTCTTTCGCGTCCGCAGGCCATCGCCTTTGCCGACCAGCATCCGCGTCTTAACCATGCACAAAAAAGCGTCCTCGAAGATGTTCTCAGTTCATCCGACCGCATCCAGGGACTCCAAGGTTTTGCCGGCGCGGGCAAGACGACCACGCTAACGACGATCCGCAGCGCTGCAGAATCACAGGGCTATCGGGTCGAGGGTTTTGCCCCGACCTCTCGCGCGGCGCGCCAACTGAATGAAGTAGGAATTGGGGCTGGAACCCTGCAAGGATTTCTTGCCCGTACTGCAAACCCAAACGTACCTGGGCAAAAGCATTTGTACCTTGTCGATGAATCGAGCCTCGCCAGCACGAACCAGATCCGCGAGTTCCTTGTGCGGCTTCGTCCCAACGACCACGTGCTCTTTATCGGTGACATCCGCCAGCATCAGGGAGTCGAAGCGGGCCGCCCCTTCGAACAATTGCAGGAAGCCGGGATGCGTACTGCCAAACTCGATGAGATCGTGCGTCAGCAGGACCCGGCTCTCAAATCCACAGTCGAATTCCTGGCCACAGGCCAAATCTCCGCTGCACTCGACGCACTCGGACAGCAAGGCCACGTACAAGAGATTCCCGACCGAGAAGAGCGCATACGCGCCATCGCCAAGAAGTATGTCGAATCGCCGGAAAACACGCTCATCGTCTCACCGGACAATGCTTCCCGCCGCGAACTGAACGTCGCTGTTCGCCAGGAGCTAAAGGCCATTGGAGCCCTCGCACCCGAAGATCATGCCTTCCGTGTCCTGGTACAGCGTCAAGACATGACCGGAGCCGAACGATCCTGGGCAAGCCACTACGAAATCGATGATGTAGTTCGGTATGCACGCGGTAGCAAAGCCATCGGAATCGCCCCTGCTGCCTACGCATCAGTCGTCGCTATCGACCCAAGCGCGAACCTCCTCTCTATCGAGAAAACAGACCAAGAACTTGTGACCTACGATCCCCGCCGCCTTACCGGCGTAAGCGTCTACCGCGACATCGACCGACAGTTCTCGGTAGGCGATCGCATCCAGTTCACCGCGCCGGACAAATCGCTCGCCGTTGCCAATCGCGACCTCGCCGTTATCGAGGCGATTCATCCCGATGGCCGCCTCTCCGCCCGCCTCGACAACAACCGGCAGATCGAGTTCAACGCCAGTGAGCATCGACATTTCGACCACGGATACGCCGTGACTAGTCACAGCTCTCAAGGCCTCACCGCCGAACGCGTCCTCGTTCATGCCGACACCAGTGTCCACCCGGACCTGCTCAACTCCCGCTTCGGCTACGTTTCCATCTCCCGCGCCAGCCATAGCGCTACTCTCTTCACTGACGACATAGCAAAACTGGGGCCTCAACTCAGCGCCGATGTCTCGAAAACCTCCGCTTTGGAGGTGAGCCCGACTTTATCCGCCGCCCAGGGGATTGGGGTAGGGCTTTGAAAAGAGGGATCACCATGATGAAGATGACGCCCACTCCTGCATTCTGTGCTCAATGTAAGTGCCTGAATGACAGTCCCAACTCGATGTCGCGAGCCGCTTGGGGAATCCAGGTTGCACTCTATGATCGGTGCGGCATATGCGCTAAACTTGCAGATCATAGCTGCTGTGCTCCCGAGAAAGATCATGTTGACTGTTCGGACGTGAATCCATTTTGGCGATGGAACGCTGTCTCGGCGTGCGGCGGAAATCCATCTTATCGGTCAGCAAGTTACTGAATTTATGAGTACAGCCCGCCACATCCTCGCGCTACTCAAGAGCCACCTGGAAGGTGACGACAAGGAATTCTTGTCTGTTGCCATGCAAGCGGCGGCTCATGAAGCACGGCTCGGCCATGCCAGCGTTGCACAGCAGTTGCGCGATTTGATCGATGAAGCCAAACGCCGCACCGCTGCCGCCCACACCCGTGGGGGACAAATAATCGTTCTGGAGCCGCGGGGAGAACTAGCGAGCCTGCTTTCGGTCCAAACGCCTCGCATCCGCCTGAACGATATGGTCCTGTCCACCGCTCTTGCCGAGCGTCTTAGGCGCGTCCTCGTCGAGCAGCGCCAACAGAAGAAGTTGCGCGAACACGCTCTACATCCGCGCCGAAAACTCCTATTTGTCGGCCCGCCCGGCTCCGGGAAAACAATGACCGCCTCCGCTCTTGCCGGAGAATTGCACCTGCCCCTTTTCACCATCATGCTAGAAGGGCTAATTACGAAATTCATGGGAGAGACTGCGGCGAAACTCCGGCTCGTCTTCGACGCGCTCCGTCAGACCCAGGGTATCTATCTGTTCGACGAATTTGACGCTCTCGGGGCTCATCGTAATCAAGCGAATGACGTTGGCGAAATCCGCCGAGTTCTCAATTCGTTCTTGCAATTCCTTGAGAAAGACACATCTAACAGTTTGATCGTCGCCGCCACAAACCACCCAGAGATGCTTGACCGAGCCCTGTTCAGGCGTTTCGACGATGTGATCGAGTACACGCTTCCCGATCCGGAGCTTGCCAAGGAGATACTTAGTCGCAAATTAGCGCCTTTCGAAACGGCAGATCTTGACTGGTCACGGCTTCTCTCGGAGGTCAACGGTCTGAGCCAGGCGGAACTGGCCCGAGCGAGCGAAGAGGCCGCAAAGCAGGCCGTATTGGGTGGCTCGACTGTGATCAGTTCCGATGCTCTCTTCATGGCTCTACAGGAACGAAAGGCAGCGTCCCCATAGATGCCGGACTTACCGCGCGATCGCCCGCATCTCTACCTGCGAAAGAACGGCCGGCCCGAACCCTACACCAGCAAAACGCCTCCGCCGCGATCGCCACTGCCCCAGCGTGATCGGGCCACACATGCCCAGGCGGTTCGATCCACTCTCGATGCTGCGCTGACGATGGCCGAGGCTTGGCGCCGTGAGCGCGAACCTGATCTGGCGCAAGGCACACCCGGTTTCTATCTGGACTTTGAGATCCATCCGGGGGCCGAGATGGCGGCCGATCTGCTTGAAAATCGAAGGAAGAACATCGAGCTAGTTGCAGTTCGCCAGGAATCCGAGACGACAAATATGGTTGCGACTGTTTTCGTCCCAGATGCGGCCGCCGATCATTTCCTGAAAAAGGTCGAGGCATATCGGGCCGAAAATACAAAGACAGGTAAACCAAAGAACGAGGCGCTGATCTCCCGCATTCAAACCATTGCTCTCGCGGCAGTTCGCTCGGTCTATACAGATGACCAGACACTGTTTCCGGCGGCTGGCGAGCGCATCTGGTGGGAGCTTTGGATTCGACAGGGACACGTAGAGGCATTTGATGCCGTTATCCATGGCCTCGAAATTCCGGCCTCACCGCAGAGACTTGTCTTCCCGGACAGAGAAGTGCGGCTCGTGCTTGGCGATGAGATCACAATCGCCCGACTGTTCCTAAATAGCGACGCTATTGCCGAATTGCGGCGCGCTAAGGACACCCCGGCACTCTTCGTTGATTGGTCAAACGTTGAGCAGGCAGCATGGAGCTCTGATTTGGCAGCTCGGCTTGTCATTCCCCAAAACCGCGACGTCGTTGTGTGTGTACTTGACACGGGCGTGACTCAAGCACATCCCTTGCTCTCTCCCGCGCTCGACGTAAGCGATGTACATGCGTACGATCCCAGCTGGCAGGGCGGCGACAGCCGCGGACATGGGACGAACATGGCAGGGGCAACGGTTTATGGTGACCTAACCCCACTTCTGGCGAGCAACAATTCCGTTCCCCTCACGCATTTTCTGGAATCCGTAAAGATCCTGCCCGACGACGGTGAGAATGATCCTAAGCTCTATGGAGCCATCACGGGCGAATCGATCGCGCGTGCAGAAATCCAGGCACCAGAACGACGCCGCGCCGTTTGCATGGCGGTGACCAGCAACATAGGAGTTAATCGTGGAAGACCATCCTCCTGGTCAGCCGCCATCGATCAACTCTGCTTCGGCGATGAAACGGCTCGGAGACTGATCCTTGTTTCTGCAGGTAATATCCGCGAAGGCCTGTCCAAGGCCGATTACCCCAATCGCAATGCCGTAGAGTCTATTGAAAATCCTGCCCAAGCATGGAATGCGATCACCGTGGGCGCCTATACAGAAAAGGCAACCCTCACCGATCCAAGCTATGCGGGGTGGGAGCCTATTGCGCCCGTAGGAGATCTAAGCCCTGCCAGTCGCACTTCCGTCACTTGGGAGCGTCAGTGGCCGCTCAAACCGGACATCGTTCTCGAAGGCGGCAATTGGGCCGCGCTTGGCGACCAATGCGACTGCCCCGACGATCTTGGTATCCTTACCACCTACCGCGACCCGACAACACGCCATTTCGACATCTTCCGCGACACCAGTGCGGCAACAGCTATTGCGGGGAATCTTGCGGGGAAGCTCTTGACCGCCGTGCCGGAACGGTGGCCCGAGACCATTCGAGCGCTTATGATCCATTCCTCCGAATGGACACCCGTAATGCGAGCACAGCTCGACGCGGCAACATCAGAACAACAGAAGAGAATAGTGTTGCGGAAATATGGATACGGCGTTCCCAGCTACGACCGCGCGGTACTCAGCGCGGCGAATGATTTGACCTTGATTGTCGAAGACGAGCTTCAACCATTTTTCAAGGATGGCGCCGTCATAAAGACTCGTCACATGAATTTACATCGCCTACCGTGGCCCCGGACAGAGCTCGAACAGCTCGGTGAAATGGCGGTGGAACTGCGTGTTACCCTCTCCTACTACGTGGAACCGAATCCCGGCGAGCGCGGATGGCTGCGGAAACACCGATACCCCTCGTATGCGCTCCGCTTTGCGGTAAACCGGGCGCTAGAGACTGACAGCCAATTTCGCACTCGCATCAACAAGGCAGCAGCAGCGGAAGAGCAAGATCTTGGAATCATCGACACGGGACCAGATAACTGGGTCCTGGGCCGAATACGAAATGTTGGTTCCATTCATTCAGACTATTGGCGGGGCACCGCAGCCGACCTTGCGAAAAGATCCCTCGTCGGCGTCTACCCAATCGGGGGATGGTGGAAGGAAAACCCTTATCATCACAGATACGATCGCGTGGCCCGCTACGCCCTCATCGTTTCCATCCGCGCAGCAACCAGCGATATTGACATCTATACGCCAGTACGGTTGCAAATTGCTGTGCCAGTCGCAGTGACAACGTCCTAAACACGCGTTAGCGCACATGCGACCTCGTATCCCGCGCAAAGAAAACAACTGCGCGCAACGATGCGGACTTCCCGACTATGCGCTGTGAGCCCTGTGAAAACACCAGAATTCGAAACGACAGACCGCAGTAACAGTGATTCCGCAGTGTTCAGTCTCATTAGCAAACCACAACTCCCGGTACAATTATTGTTAACGCCACCACGGGACACGTGGTTTTCAATGATCAATGCTTACCTAGACGAGAGCGGAATCCATAACGGGGCTGAGATTTGCGTAGTGGCGGGCTATTTTGGCGGCCCAAGCCAGTTCAAGAAACTGGCCCTTGCGTGGCGGAGGGTGCTCGCAAAACACGGGGTGGCACTGAATGATTTCCACACAACTGACATGGCCAAGACGCGCCGCTATCAACCGATGCTCCTGGAATTGACCCAGACTATTGGTGAATACAAGATCTCGCCGATTAGTTTCGGTATCGTGGTCGCGGATTTCAATTCGTACAATGAAAGGCAGCGCAAGTTCATCACGGGCGCAACGCTCGACGAAAAGACAGGGAAGTTCTTGAGCACAGGCTGCCCGAACAAACCGTATTTTGTTCCATTTCAGCTTTGTCTAAAGCGCGTGACCGCATATGCTCCAATCGGAGGTAAAGCTAATTTCTTCTTCGGATCGGACAGACCAGTTGCTGGCTATGCCAGGTCGCTTTTTGACCAGATTAAGATGCAAGTCCGCCAGGGCTCCTGGCCGGGCACGACATGGAAAGAGAAGAATCGCCTCGGCAACTCAGATTTCCCACTGGCGAAGCAGACACCGGAGTTGCAAGCTGCCGACTTGTACTGCTTCTTAACTTACCAGCACATGCTTGAGCGTCACAAAGCTCACGATTGGGATGTTCGGCCCTCTGGTTTGTTGGCTAATTGCCTCAAGAACATGCGTTCCGCTGAAGACCATGCGTACCAAAACAAGCGTTGTATCGATGAAATGCTAGAAGAAACTCGGCGAATTTCCGGTTTCGACTGGGATGCAGTGAGTGCTTAATTGACGGAGTCAGTCGTTGCCTCGCAACTTCCGTGCCGCCCTCGCAAGTACGCTAAACAGAGGTGAAGAATGCCGGCAATGCCCTCTTCGACAACGCCACAACATTTCCAATCTAAAGATCTCCACGAAACGCTCTGTCCAGGATCGAAGGCATCAACGCGTCGAGCTCGACGGCAGTCTCGGTTTGTAGGCGCTTAAGCCCGTCAACCACCGCTCTCACCTTTCGCAGACGCTCTTGAGTCGCTCGTGATGGAAGCGGCATTCGGTACGCCAAGAAATCGTTTGGGTTCAATCGGCGTCTCCTGACATTGGTGCCGGTGCTCGCACCACCAATCTCCGGCCAAATCGACGGTGTGCGAAAGTATGTGTCCAAAACTTCCGGGAAAACTCGCTCTTCAATCACTTCAAAAACTGGGAACTCCGTGGAGACGACGCAGCCGTCGCACTCCGGCGGGACCACGGCGAGCGCACCTTCCCACGCCATCAACTTCGGGTAGACGAAATTGCCAGTCTGTAAGCGAGTTAATCGAGAGTAGGCGAACTCCATCCCGCTCTTAACCTGGCCTCTAAAAACCCCACGGCCGAAGCAATACACGCCCGCAAACTGGTAAGCCTCTTCGGGGTGCACGACAACATCCGGTTGACGGAGACGAACCAAATCGCACATCGGCGTACTCTTTGCTTCTTTGTCAGAGCTTATGATCGCCCGACACAGGGTTTCAACATCTTCCAGTGCCTGTCGGCGGAGAACGCTGGCCTCGTCGATCTTGGTGGACAGTCTTTCTATGTGTCCCATCAACCGACGCTGCTCTTCAATTGGAGGAAGAGCAACCTCCATGCCGAGGAGCTGATCTTCCTTGAGCCGGTTTCTGCTAGTTGGAGTGCCCCCGGTGCTCAAATTTAACACTTCGTCCCACACAGAAGGCAGGCTGAAATATTTCCAGAGAAATCTACCATCCGCCAAGTTAGGTCTTACGGTGAAACAGGGAAATTCGTTTGATACGTAGCAACCGCCATTCTCTTTTGACGCCAACGCAAACGCACCCTTCCAGCCGAATAGTCGGTTATAAACAAAGTCACCCTCCTCAACGCGATACAGATATTTCGCCTGAATCTCCGCACCCTGCGAGACATCCTTCGTGTAAAGGCCCTTAGCGTACCAATGAGCTCCCAATATCGAATAGAGGGCAGTTGGCTCCACGAGCGCGGCCCGACTCATTGGAATGAGTACCCTGTCGAGACTCACCTTACGCCAGTTCTTGTTCATCTGACTTGTTGCGATAGCAGCGTCTTTATCTCTGCCATGATTTCAGCAATGCGCTGTTCTTTCTCTCGGATGCCTTCAGCCAGCTCTTCCGGAGGCAAGTGCGTCATGTTTTCTTTCGCGCGTGGATTCTTGCTGTCCAGATTGCAACCATTGGCGAGAATCTCGCTAACCGGAACTCTCCACGCACGATCATTTTCTTTACGCTTTTTCCACCACACCAAGCAGGCAGCAAAATCCTCGAATTGAATGGGCATTGTCTTTGTGTAGTTCTTCCGCCCCTCGGGGAGTGGCTGTTCGTAATACCAGACCTGCTTGGTCGGGCCAGACCGATCGAAGAAAAGAAGGTTCGTCGGAATCAGCGTGTACGGAGCAAACACTCCGTTCGGCAGGCGGATGATCGTATGAAGATTGAATTCCTTTAGCAATTCTTCCTTGATTCTGGCGCATATGCCGTCACCAAACAGGACACCGTTTGGCACGACCATACCGCAGCGACCGCCTGTCGAACCGCCCACCGGACGCTTGAGCTTACGCATAATTAGCTGTAGAAATAGGAGTGCGGTATCCGCCGTCTTCTTGTCTTCAGGGAAATTGGCCAGAATCCCACGTTCTTCTTCGCCGCCAAAGGGCGGGTTGGTCATAATCACATCTACCCGATCTTTGTCACCGATCTCGCGCAATGGGAACCGCAGCGCATTCAGCGGGTCGATCTCTGGATACTCAACCCCGTGCAGCAGCAGGTTCATTTGGCAAAGCAGATACGGCAGCGGTTTCGGCTCAATGCCGTGAAGCGTGCCTTTCTGCAGGTGCAAGAAGTCTTCCGTCCTCTTGCACTGTTTCTTGAGATGTTCGAAAGCTTCCACCAGGAATCCCCCGGTACCGGCCGCCGGATCAAGAACAGTCTCTCCAAGCATGGGATCGACAACCGTGACGATGAACTTCACCAAAGGGCGGGGTGTGTAAAACTCTCCTGAGTCGCCAGCGGCGTCCCTCATCTCTCGCAACATGCTCTCGTACAACTGCCCGAGGGTGTGAATTTCATCGCGTGAGGTGAAATGGATGCCATTCACCTTGTTGACGACGTCACGGAGTAGGTAGCCGTTAATCATTCGATTAACGGTGCCTTCAAAAACTTTAGCGATCACATCTCTGCGGTCCCCATTGGCGCTTTGCAGGGAACGCAGATAGGCAAAGAGCCCCGATCCCTTCGTCCCATCTGGACGGACGGCCTCCTCTTGGTTGATGAATGCGATGAACTCTGGGCCGGTAATCCCATCGGGTTTCGACGCCCAATCCCTCCAGCGGTACGGTGCCTCAATGGCTTGTCGAAATTTCTTTCCGGCGAGCTTTGCCTCCTGTTCTCGGACCTCTTCCATGTCGTCGAGAAACTTCAAGAACATGATCCAGGTGAGCATCGGCAGCCGGTCGAGGTCGCCGTTGAGCCCTTTGTCCTTCCGCATGATCTTGCGACTGGAATTCACGATACTGCCCAATTGCTGGGACGTGGATTTTGGAACTTCGACTTTTGTATTGCGTGGCGTCATAAATTACGAAGCGTAAAGGAGAGCCTGCATTTCATTTACAGCGGAGCGCATGTTTTCCGCGCCGCCAAAGAAGGCAGCGATTTCTGGAACGGTGCCCCGCTCAGAAATCGGCGGTACCTTAAGAATTTCCGGAATCTGAAATTGTGCTGTACTGTACTCGATGTACTTGTCCAACATCTCATCCAATACCGCACGAGCTTCCGGTCGATACTGATCGAAAAAATCCTTCTTGTTCCTTCTTAAGTTCTCAGCTCGTTCTCGGCGCGTTCGCAGAGGAGCATTGAACGCGACGTGGCACAACAGATCGAATGGATCTGCATCAGGTTGGTTCAACGTTTTGGCAAGTTCCTCAAACGAGATGCCTCGATTTTCAAGAGTGCTAATGATCTGGGCTCTCTCCTCTGCCTTGCTCCAACTTGACCGCAGCGTGGCAGCAGAAGGGTACATGCTGCGGACCTTTTCTGTGGTGTAATCGCTAAACTTGACGATGCGGAGTTGCTTACCGTTTTCATCCAGTTCCTGGACAAGATGGGCCACAATCTCAACTGAGCCACGATCAACGTAGTACTTGCGCCTCTTCTGGCCGTGACGTTCATCCTCTTCCAACTCATCCGCTAGCGGCTCTACATCTTCCGGTTCTGCCGGTTGGTCAACGACAATCTCCTTTTCGCTAACTGTCTCACCGGCCGCGTCCATCTCCTCTTCGGTGATAAGAGCGGGCTCACCGTCGAAATCAGGATCGGCAAAGAGCCGCGTAGCGCCGGTGTAGTCAATGATATTGAAGTAGAGTTTCTCGTAGTCGTCTCTCACACGCGTTCCTCGTCCGATAATCTGTTTAAAGTCCGTCATGGAGTTGATGACGCGGACGAGAACTACATTCCTACAGGTTTGGACGTCAACCCCGGTAGTCAACATCTGCGACGTAGTGACCACCACCGGGACCAGCTTCTCCGGATCCATAAAGCGGTCGAGGTAGCCCCTACCGACCGAACCCTCATCCGACACAACCCGGACGACATACTCCGGATGGTCTTTGACGATATCCGTGTTGCAGTTGTTTAGTGCTTTTCGCATTTCCTCGGCATGTTCTTGGTCTACACAGAAGACAATGGTCTTGCCGAATCGGTCGGTCTTCTTCAGAAAGTCCGTGAGGTTTCGTGCAATTGCCTCCGTGCGAACCTTCAATGACACCAACCGCTCGAAATCCTTAGTGCCGTATTCACCATCGGGGATCTCGCGGCCGTATCGATCCATTTCGCCTTTCGTCGGTCTCCATCCTGCGGCGTCGACGGTCGAAACAACCCGATGTACCTGGTAGGGCGCCAAGAATCCATCTTCGATACCTTGCTTTAGGCTGTATGTGTAAAGCGGGTTTCCGAAGTACGCATAGGTGTCACGGTTATCCTCTCGCAGTGGCGTTGCGGTCATGCCAAGCTGGAACGCAGGCTCGAAATATCTCAGGATTTCACGCCAGCTGCTATCGCCTCGTGCGCTGCCTCGATGACACTCGTCAACGACGATCAGATCAAAGAAATCCCGCGGGAACTCTCGATAAAGCCCCGGCCGATGTTCGTCCCGAGCGATGGCCTGATAAGTCGCGAAATACATCTCACGGCTCTTCACTGCCTCCCCCTCAATCTTCCACCGTGCATCTCCGAATGGGGTAAAAGTCTGGTCTTTGGGAACATCCAGCAGAACGTTGCGGTCCGCTAGAAAGAGAATGCGAGCCCGGCGCGGCTCGCCGGTGCGATTCCAACGGGAACTCCAAAGTTTGTAGCAAATCTGAAAAGCAATGACAGTCTTGCCAGTACCGGTGGCCAAGGTGAGGAGTACACGACGCTGTCCTTGGAGGATTGCCTGGACCGCGCGGTTAATCGCAATCTCCTGATAGTAACGCGGTGCCTTCCCGGAGATAGGGTAACAGGGAGCGAGTACCCTCTCCGCAGTTTTCTCGTCGATACCTTCGCTCTCACGCAGCCGCTTCCACAGCTCGTCGGCAGAAGGAAAACCTTCGAGGTCATTGTCTCGACCGGTCAAAAAATCGTGCTCGACAATACCTTGCCCATTGGTCGCATATGCGAACTTCAGGCCAAGAATTTGGGCATACTCCTTCGCTTGCTGAAGACCGTCTCCTGGATTGGCGTAGACGGTCTTGGCTTCGACGACTGCAATCGGGAAATCCCGCCGGTACCTGAGAAGGTAATCCGCACGCTTCTGAGGCCGCCGTTTCACGTTCCGGCCTGCGACAACAATCCGGCCGTCCGTGAAGCTCTTCTGTTCGCTGATCTGGTCGTCCATCCAGCCGGCTGCATAGAGCTTTGGCAAGACGTACCGACGGCACGTATCCGCTTCAGTCAGAAAGGCCATTTATGTAGTCGACGCTTCGCAGCGATCATAACAAACTATTGACCCGTCTCAGCTCTGATGCCCTCGCCAGAAACATTTCCGGTCAGTTCCCGACTACAGTTCCAGCGCAACTCCTTGACACCCATCAGAGACAAGTTCGTAACAACACTCAAAAAACGCGTCCTTTCACTTCTATCCGAGAGCAATTCTCTACCTTCGCGTTTTCTTTTCCACTTCGTCCTCTGGACACCGCTTCGCCGCAGATCGAACGAGCGTTTCCGGCTGCGCTGGCTTTGCGGTTCCCCACAAGCCGCGCGCACTCTTTCTCGTCCTGCCAATCTCACCACGCCTCCGTGCTGCCCTTTCCCCGGTATCGATCTATTTTCCCCGGCTGCGACCCCGCTCAGAAAATCTTCGTCTACCGAGTCGTTGCCGGAGGACGTGCTTGCCATCCAGCACGCTGACAAGCCCAATTACAGTCCCCACTGACAATCCTGTCTTCTGCCCTTCCAGATGCCTGATGCTGCAAGGCGAAAAACAACCGCTCGGATGCGCTTGGCCGCGCGTCGTTTATCCACTCCCACGGGCGAGGGTGACCACTGCGCTTCGCTCCCGGACGGCCCTTCGGGACAGCACGGCTGCGCGCCAAACGATAAGGCTGTTTGGCACTTGCCCTGCCCGCCTCTCGGTCCTTCCCCCTCGCCCTCGGTCCTTCCTCTTTGTCTCCCGGTGGTCCGTTTTTTCCTTCGCTTCGCTCGGGGTGAAAGAAAAAAACGCCCCGCCGGGCAGACAAAGGAAAAAACAATGGCATATCACAGCAACAACAACACCCACAGCGACGGCTCAGCCGCCGTCCATGCGGCTTCCGGCAGTAAGAACCGGAAGCCCGCCAGCGCACAGCAACTCATCCGCGAAAACGTGAAGTATCTCATCGAGCAGTTGGAAGCGGGACACAGTGAAACGCTCACCGCTTACTTGAATGCAATGGCGAATTTCCACACGTATTCCTTCGGCAATGTGCTCCTCATCGCGAGACAACGGCCCCAGGCCACGCATGTTGCGGGCATACGGACGTGGAACGAACTTGGCCGCCGCGTCAGACGTGGTGAAAAAGGCATTGCCATTCTTGCCCCGATGATCGGCAAGCACCGGAAAAAGGAAAACACGGACGCCGGGACGGACGAAGATGCGAATCAGTCCACGTTGCTCGGCTTTCGCCGCGTTTTTGTGTGGGACGAATTACAGACTGACGGTGCCCCTCTCCCAACGATTGGCGAGGTTACTGGAGAAGCCGGAGTCTATCTGGATCGCTTGCGAGACTTCGTGCAGGCGCAGGGCATCGCGCTTGAATACAACGAAAGCATTGCCCCCGCATTCGGCATGTCTTACGGCGGCAGAATCGCACTGCTGCCCGGACAGACGAAGGCCGAAGAATTCAGTGTTCTGGTGCATGAGGTAGCACACGAACGGATTCACAAATCCGAACGACGCACGGCAACAACGAAGGTTGTGCGCGAAACCGAAGCTGAAGCGGTGGCCTTTGTCGTCTCGAAAGCCATCGGTCTGAATCCGGAGTCTAGCGCCAGTTACATTCAGCTTTACCACGGCAACGCCGAGTTGTTGATGGAAAGTCTTGAGGTCGTGCAGCAAACCTCAGCCGTGATTCTGGGAGCAATCACAATGGAAGAACCCGCCCCGCCGGAAGCGCAGGAACAACAGTCCGCGCCTGACACCACACCCGAAGCCGAAGATGCGGGTTACTCGCCCGCACCTGCCGACTTTGCCGAAACAGCAACACCAGCCGCTTAGACCACCACACGCAAACCGGCGCGGACAGGCGATGTGTGTCTGTCCGCATGACTTCCACCACCACTCAGACAACTTAAACAAGGAGACGCATTTTATGGAAACCGCAGTTGAAAGCAGCAACGAATATCGCAACTTGCCGGTCGCACAGTTGCAGGAATCCACCACCAACCCGCGCCGCCGTTTTGACGAACGCAGTCTTGCGGAGCTGGCAGCCAGTTTTCAGGCACAAGGCGTCTTGCAGCCCTTGCTTGTCCGCACGATCGAAGATGACAAGTACGAGGTCATTGCCGGAGCGCGACGGCTGCGCGCCGCCAAGCTCGCCACGTTGGAAGAAGTGCCCGTTCGCGTCGTCGAACTATCGGACGCGGCTTGTATCGAAACGCAGTTGGTCGAGAATATTCAACGCGAAAATGCACATCCGTTGGAAGAGGCATTCGCATATTTCGGCCTTTTGCACACGGACGGGCTTCAATACGACATCGCCAGCCTAGCGGCGAAAACCGGGAAAAGTCCTGCATTCGTTGCGACACGCCTTCGCTTGGTCGAGTTGCATCCATCCATCGCAGAGGCATTTTTGGCAGACGAAATCGGCGTCGGCCAAGCGCTCGAAATCGCCAAACTACCGCAGCAGGAGCAACAGCGGGCGTTTGATGCCGCGTTTCATACCGCGTGGAACGGCGGGAAAGAGACACGCATTCTGCGCCCTGTCCGCGACTTGACGGCGTGGATCGAGCAGAACATTTTGCTCTCGCTCGATTCTGTGGCGTTCGACAAGAGCGACGAGACGCTTGTGCCGGAAGCGGGAAGCTGCGCGAATTGCCCAAAGCGCACCGGCTGTAACACCTTACTCTTCGATGCGGCCTTGCAAGATTCCTGCACCGACAAAAACTGCTACAACAACAAGCTGACGAAGAATGTCGAGCGTCAGATCGCCGAGAAACCGCAATTGGTGCAGATTACGACCGAATGGAAGAGTCCCGCAAGCAGCACAGTGCTGGGACGAAACCAATACGTCGCCCTGAATCTCACCACCAAGTCTGCGAAATCCAAGAAGCCGCTCTCGCCTTATCAGAAACCATGCAAGAACATGAGCGAGGCCCTTGTGGTAGACGGCACGGAGCGTGGACGGACTGTGAAAGTCTGCGCCGCGCCGACCTGCCCGGTACACTTCGCCGACCGCCGCGCTCCTAACCCGGAGCAAACAGCGAAGGAACGCGAACAACGCCGGAAGGAATTGGAGAGGCAGAAGCTAGAAACCACAGTGCGTCACCGCGCATTGGCCGAGGTGCTCAAGCGCATCGGCGCACCGCTTGACCGCGCCGACCTTGCACTGGTTGCGAGTGCTCTTTTGAACAAACTTGAACCGTTGCGAAAGGAATTGCTGGCGCGGCGACACAAGTTGGTCGAAGGCTCGGCCAGCGAAGTTACGCACCAGCAGGTGCAGCAGGCCATTGCTCGGTTGCTTCGGCAGTCGGAGGAGGGCGCACTTTCAAAACTGCTGATCGAGGTCGTTTTGCTGGAATGCACAGATCGGGCGCCAACCAGCGACCCGGACGTGCTGATCGTGACGGCGAAGCGGCATCGCGTGGATGTGGACAAGGTTCGCAAGATCGTGGAACAGGAGTTCACCGCGAAGCGTGCAAAACAAAGCACCAAGCAAAGCAAAGCTGCCAAGAAAAACACAACGAAAGCCGTAGCGTAACCCGATCCGATCACTCAGGCGCTCGGCAAATGTCCGAGCGCCGTTTTTACTATTGGATTCTTGTGATTTGATCGCCAGTGTAAAATTTGTCTTTCCCATCGCCCGTCTGCGTCCAGCCCGAGTCCCACCCTTCAAGGGTGTCCTGCTGGCGCAGGAGTCTTCTTTATCCCACCCGACGGGCTGGCGCGTCCGCGCCCGGCTGTTTACCGCCGGATCGAAACATTGCGTATAGCGCCGACATGGGTTGTTGTAGAAGCTCCAGGCGGCGGCACCGGCGCTGGACACCCGGCGCTCTTTATGCCACACTCCGGCTATGAGCGAAGATACGGCGAAGCCCGCCAACATGGTTTCTCGCCATCCCGCAAATGAAGGCAACCTGTTGAAGGCCCAATATGACCGTCTACGAGACGCGCTAGACGGTTACTACCTAGGAAAAAGGGTACAGGTCCTCAATATAGCCGCGACCATCCGCGTGCTCGTGCATGACAAGCCCGGCACTTCAATTCGCTCGCTCCTGTCTCGTTTGAATGCCGCGTATTGGGACTTGTCCATCTATGACAAACTGCCCCCTCATCCGAATGCGGTGCTTACCATTCGCACCTCTATTGTTTTCACGGGCGGGGCAGCCACGCGCGTGGCTCGGCCTCAGTTCCTTAAGACGCTGTATCACCTAGTTCCGTTGAGAGAGTGGTGGACAGGCGATTATCAGGTGCTCGGCAACAAGCGGTTGTCAAAAGAGACTATCGTTCGCACTGTAGCGGACAAAGACGGCGGCGCTCATGTGGATGCGAAGGTGCCACAGGCTTACGCGACTCTTTCCGAGCCTCCCGTGCGCTACGGAACAGAGAATGGGGGACAGCTTTCTTTCATTCAACCAAACATGGCGTATGACGTTACCGCACAAGCTGGATGTGAGCTGCAGGACTACATAGAGCGTCATTTTCCCTACGTGAAGTGAAATGAAGAACCTGAGCAGGTGCCGTGAACGGTGCGTTTATTGCGGAGCGGACAAGAACCTCACGGTTGACCACGTTCCGCCTAAATTGCTTCTGACGCGGCCTTACCCCGTGAATCTAGTCACGGTGCCCGCTTGCTTCCCATGCAATCAATCTTTTCAGAAAGACGATGAGTACATGCGGACGTTGCTATGCATTGACGTTCGTGCCTCCAAGAACACCGCCGCGCAATCGAACCTGCCCGCCGTCTTGCGTTCGCTGCAGCGGCCCAACGCTCGGGGTTTCGTGGAGTACCTTGCGAGCCAAACCAATCTCAGCGCAATTCTTGACCAACATGGGTCCCCCATGGGGCAAGTGATAGAGGTGGACAACACGCGGGTCAACCGGGCTGGGCAGCGGTTTGTCCGCGCCCTGTACTTTGCAGAAACACAGACGCCGTTACCGGTTGGCGCTCTTGTCAGAGTTGGAGCAAAGATGGACTTAAGACCCAAAGACGCGGGCACTATCCCGATAGCGCGAGCGCTGAAGACTTTGCCTGATTGGAGAAATGGCAGTGTCGGAACAGCTTTCAGTTACGTGACCGCCATAGGGCCGGAATTTTCTTTTTGGTTCATGCTGCTCTATGACTTTTTCTTTTGGCTTGGGACCGTTGACTGCCGCGCGGGTAGTAGGTCAGTTTGAGATCCATCCCGCCCTGGCCAGCATTTCGAGCGCGACATCGGTCAACGAGCGATTCTCGTTGACGACAGCAAAGTCTTCTAATCGCGCGCAGTCAAGGATGACATTCAATTTCGCAACCATTCTTTCACGGCCAGCGCGAAGGGGAAACAGTCAAACTGACCACCACGAGCTGTTGGGGTTGTTGTAGAAGCTTCGGGCGGCGGCAGCGGTCAGAAGCGGGTACCCGAATCCCGCGTATGGCGGGGCGCTGCCGGAACGTGGCCCGAGCCATCACCACAGACCGCTTCGAATTGTGGCGGTTGACGGAGACATGGGGCACCCGCCAGAGAACGCCAAAAGATGGGCCACCCGCCCACTACGGTGAAATAGCACTGTTGTGTTACGCTGGAAAACCGAGCAATTTGGTATACTTTCCGCCGTAACCTTCCCCCGGAAAGTGAGACCCAAAATGCGCAAGCTGAAGATTCGGTCTTCCAAGACTGCGCTTCTAACACTGACACGCAGTCCCCGATGGTCGAATAAGATGGTTTACATTCTGACTGCCAACAAGCATCAACGGTACAGGGGCACGGATTCAAAAACCGTCGGGCGGTCAAAAATCATCTACATAGGCACAACGAAGACAGGAGCAGGTCGTCCCGCCGCGTCAGCGGTGAATAAGGCAAGCGAGGTGTTCTACCATCTGCACGGGGTGAGAACGATTGACGTTCACATCGTGACATGTGGCACAAATGGCATTCATCACGCATGGAAGAAACTTGAAGCGGCGCTGATTGATGCATTCCGACAGAAGTACTTTCAACTTCCGAAGTACAACAAAGTCAGACCCAAGCCCATCGAAGGGCTATTCAGTCCGGGCGCCCTTCGGAAACTGATAACACGTTTTGAGGCGAAGTAAGAGGGGCGGTCGGATCGGACGGAAAGCCACAATTTAGAACAGTTCCTTTTTCTTGCATAGTTCGACCGCGATCAAGCGCTTTCTTCAGTCGGCCCGCAATGACATCTTCGGAAGAGAGTAAGGCTCTTGACGACCCTTCTACTGGAGCGCCAGTGCTGCCTTTACATCATCGGTTATCTCTACTGAAACGTCATGTTTATAAACTTTACAGAACCATCTATCTGTTGTCCCGGGAGTGACTTGTAGCTGGCCTTTCTTTCCTATACTGTACGCACCCCAAGCCTGTTCTCTCCCTCCCATTCTGTTACCAGCAACATAGTGAATGCATCCCCAAAATGAAGGCTGCTTGTCAGGGTCTTTGCCTAGTCTCATAATCGCGTGCACATTTAGTAATGTGAACGATGTGGGATCTACCAGTTCATTTCGAAGCATAGGTATAGCCTTAACAGCGTATTCCCTTGCCTGAGACAGCGTAACGGAAAGGGCGGGTGGAACGGGTTGTCCCGACACGTCAGTTTGCGCTACTGCTGCAGATGATAAGAATAAAATGCAAACCAATGCTTTGTTCATATCGTAGGCTCCTTTTCTCCTGCGCGTTCTTGTCTTTGGCTACGGCAGACCCAACACCGATGGACAACGCAATCACAGCAATCGTAGTTGTTTTCCACATTCTACGCACGGCGTCGTCTACTTTTCTGGGGGAACGCTCATTCTCCCACACGGTATTTGTCAAAAGCAAATGCCAATGTTCGCCCCGGCGCAGTTCGCCGCCTTGCTCTCGGCATCAACGTACATTGAATACATTGGACTTACACGTTGACCGGAGGTCTTAGAGTAAATTTCTGCACGGTTGCTGCCGGTACCCCTAATGGCGTCACAGCACCGTCTGCATCCGCAACCGAGCGCTGGGGCGCGCATGTCGCCTTTCAAGACCGCGCAAGTCCCAGCGCTTACTCACCGAGACCGTAGAACATCTTGTCCCACAGTTTGTTGTCAGCGCACGGAATCTCGCCATCGACATCGCCATCAACCCGCCGCAAATCTGGCAGCCACCCTTGATGAGACAGCACGAAATCCCTGAACCTCTTTAGAAACTTCATGTACTTGTCGACAGGAAGGAGCGTCGTTGAGCATGAAAGAAACGTCGACGCGGCTGTTCTCAATAGGAAAGGCGTTTGGATTTAACCAGTGCCAGAATTTCGTGCCCCACACCAGCCAATTGTTCCACTCGCGATTGTTCTTACCGGTGAGACCGCTTCACAAACGGACGGTAGAGCATTTCGATTGTGCCCCGGCTCGGGGTTTGAGACAGAATATTTGATGCCGAAGCAGCGGCCTTCTCGTACTCTGCGCGCTTCTTAACATTACCGTAACTAATTATGACAAACGGTTTGAGCGCGAACGCGCCGTCAAAACGCCCCACCGACGGGCAGTTTCGGGAAACCACACTTTCATTTTTTGTTCGCATCTGAGAAACTAACAAGAAGTTTACGGTTCCAGTTAGTATCGCCGCGGTCTGCGCCACCTCGTAGCTGCCAGTTCGTGAATTCCCTATTTGCGAGGTTTGTTGAGTGAGGGTACGTGTCACAAAGCGAGTAGTGGTCACAGTCGCGATTGCCCTACTGGGTCTTCTTGCTTTCCTGAGCTACCGCTCTATCGGGATTCACCGCATTCTGACCGCTGGTAAGCGGCTGGGCCAGCGTGCAGAAGCGAAAGACGCGAAAACGTCAACTGATCCGCAAGAACTTCTCGCTGAAGCCAACCGCCTGTACTGGCTAAACAACGGCACGATGGCGGCGCCGCTCTACGCCAAGGCCGAGAAGCTATTCGCCGCCCAGGGCGATAGCCGGAACGAGCTTTATGCAAAAGTGGGACGCCTCAGATCGGAAGCCGAAACAATGTCGTTTGTGGAGCTTTCACGAATCCTGAATGAACAGCTCCAGAATCCGATCGTCCGAAACGACTCAAGGCTGCGCCTGTGGTGTCTGATCGCGAAGGGCTACACCGATCTTGAGATTGACTACCGAGCCTCAAAGCGCGATTGGCTGGAAGCGCAGGACATCGCAAAGAGCTTAGGCGAGGACCAATGGGTAACAAGGGCCTCCGGCGAATTGGGCCTCATCGGATTCTTAGAAGGAAACCCTGGACGCGCAGCCAGACTTCTGGGGGGTGCTCTCCTGTCAACCATGGCGAACGGCGACACGGCTGGTCAAGTACGATTTCTAGAATTACTCGGAAGAGGATTTGAGGAAGTTAAGCGCCCCGCGGAAGCGCTGAAGTTCTTCGAGAGGGCAATCAAGCTGGCGGAGGCCGATCCTGACTGCGGACTGCCATTCATGGGTTATGAAGGGAAAGCAGATGCCCTGGCCGCGCTCGGTCGAACCGATGAGGCAAAGTCGGTGCTTGAGAGCGCACTGAACAAAGCGCGATCGCAAGAGAAGCACGGCCACGAGGCCCAGTTGCTCATTCTTCTCGGAAAGCTTGAGGCGCAGACCGGGAACCGACAGCAGGCGCTGACATATTTGGAAGATGCCGGTCAATTTACAACCCGAGTGCAATATTACCGAATAGAAGCCGACGCCATGTTCGAACTAGCGACACTCTATCGTGATGGCGGCGATCTGGTCACAGCGGACGCGCGCGCCACACAGGGTCTGGCTGCCAGCCAACAGGTTGGTGATCGTTACTATGTGCCTCGCAACTTGACGATGCTGGCCGATTTGAAAGCGCGGCGTGGTCACTTTGCCGAAGCAAACGCGCTCTACGAGCAGGCGGAAGATGTGATTGAGGGAATGCTCCTCAGCGTCGATGAGCCGTACTGGAATAGCTCAACTGCAGCGGCGATGAGCCAGACCTACTTAGGACACTTTAAACTCATCACCAAGAATGGTGACGCGCCCGGTGCATTCGCAGTTCTGGAACGCGTTCGAGGCCGAACTCTCGCCTGGGCTCTTAAAGACAGGAAGGCACAGCCCGCAGCGGAATCAGATCAGACAGCCGCGCTTGAAGGCGACATTTCGGGTCTCCAAGCTAAACTCATGCAGACCAACAACGCACCTGAACGCGAACAATTGCTGGACAACCTCGTTGAGTACGAGCGACGCCTTGGTCTGGCATGGACCAAAGAAGATGCTCCCAACCAACGACTTCCTGTGCGGCCAGCGGTGTTGACGAATGTGGAGAACGACCTGCATCCAGATGAATTGCTTTTAGAATACGTGCTGGATGAGCCGACGTCTTTCTGTATCGCGGTAACGCGGCGCGGCGCCCGCGTCCAAACTCTGCCGGTTGGCCGCGGGGAAGTCGACAAACTTGTACAGCAATTTGTCGACGACGTGCGCACAAAGGGTGCCGCCATCGAAGTCTCAAAGCAGCTCTATCGGGCGCTCGTGGAGCCGATCCCCGAAGTGAAGACGGCGACCAAACTCATCATTGCGCCGGACGGGATGTTGAACCTGCTTCCATTTGAAGCAATTCGAGATAGCCAGGGCGAGTATCTGTTGAAGTCTCGCGTCCTAAGCTACGTGCCTTCAGGGACCATTCTTGACGTACTGCGGCGAGCGAGGAAGAACGAAAGGGCGCCGCGTCCGTTTCTCGGTGTGGGTGACGTTGCCTACGAGAATCAAGGGGGGGCGGGGCGTAGGATACCGACTCCAGACACGGTCCGCGCACGGCTGGTGCGGGGCATGGCGGACCTTTCCGGGATGCGGCTTCAAGATCTTCCTGAAACGCGGGAAGAGGTCGAGAGAATCGGTAAAATTGTGGGACGGGACGCGGTAATCTTGCTCGGCAAGGACGCCACGGAAACTGCATTCAAGAAGGAGCCGCTCGACCAGTTTCGCGTTTTACATCTGGCGGTTCACGGGTTCGCAGACACGCAGTATCCCGAGCGTTCAGCACTGGTCTTGGGGACAGACCCGAAATCCGCTGACGACGGGCTGCTGCAAGTACGGGAGATAGTCAGATTGCGACTGAATGCCGAACTGACAACGCTATCCGCGTGCGACACAGGCGTAGGCAAACTCCAGGGGCAAGAAGGGGTCAGTAATCTGGTGGAAGCGTTCTTGGTGGCCGGTTCGAAATCAGTTGTCGCGAGCTTGTGGAGCGCCGACGACACCTTCGCAAGTGCGCTGATGGATCGCTTCTACCAGCGGCTAGGCCAGGGCCAGGATACCAGCTCGGCTCTCAGAGACGCGAAGCTAGACCTGTTGGCGAAATATGGTGACCAGGTGAGTCCGTTCTATTGGGCAGCGTTCATCGCTGTTGGAGAGGCGTCCACACCAGTTGGGATTAAACAGCAATGAATTTGACTCTCGACGAGCGCACGAAGATTTTCGACAAGGTCTGCCGCTTGGTGGAAACCAAGCATTTCAATCCTGCCATGAATGGAGTGGATTGGAACGCGCTTGCTCAAAGCCGACGGGACCAAATTCTTGCATGTACCGAAGCGGAGGCATTCGAAAAGGAAGTTCAGAACCTTGTGGCTGAACTCAAGACCAGCCACACCGGCTTCCGACACGCCGGGACGCGAAACATACCGGCGCGGCACGCGATCAATGCCACCATGCAGCGCTTCGCCGTCAATGGCGATGAACGCTGGATGTTTCAGGATGTGCACCAAGGCGGCCCAGCATACTCGGCAGGGATACGGCCTGGGGATTTGTTGCTGGAGCGCGGTGGACGGGAGATTCGGCCTCCGGAGGATTTGACGTTCTCGGTCGGAGAGACGGTTGATTTAACAGTTGAGAAGCTCCACCACGGAGGCCAGGAGCGGATCAGACTTCAATTGCCAATGCCGAAATCAAAGACACACCCTGTGACCGCGCCGGACCCGGTACACGCCGAGAAACTCAACGGTGAAATCGGCCTACTCAAAGTCGCCATGTTTCCAGGAGTGGTGGGAATCGACGTAGCGAAGGACATCGACCGCGGCATAGCCGCACTCGACGGATGCAGTCGGCTCATCGTCGATCTACGCGGCAATACTGGGGGAGGAATCGGCGGGCTACGCCTGATGAGCTATTTGACACCCGGAAAACTTGAGGTTGGCTACAGCCTCACGCGGAAACGTCGCGACCGCGGTTATCGTCGTGAGGAACTGACCCGATTCGGACGGATTCCGGCACACAAGGCGACTCTTATATGGTTAGCGGCACGATATGCCTTCGTTGAAAAATCTATCCTCGTGGTCACCGAAGGACTCGGCCAGCGACGATTCCACGGTCGAGTCGTGCTTTTGGTAAACGAGCATACCGCGAGTGCCGGCGAGATGGTCTCAGCTTTCGCGGAGGAAAATAATCTGGCGACCATCGTGGGAACGAAGACGCCCGGTCGTCTATTGAGCGGCAGCGCATACAAAGTTGGTCACGGATACATTCTTGGGCTGCCAGTTGCCGCCTACCTGACCTGGCAAGGACGGATGCTGGAGAACAACGGCATCACGCCAAAGTTCTTTATTGAACTCTCACGAGAGGCATTAAGGGAAGGAAGAGACACACAGCTCGAAACCGCAGTCCAGGTAGCCAAAGCTCTGTAGTCTCGGAATGGCAACGGGGACGACATCCGTGAAGAGATTAAGGGAGGCATGATGAAGCGAGGTAAATGCAAACTTTGTCATGCTCTCGCTGATCTGCGCGATAGCCACTACTTGCCCAAGAGCGGGTACAAGAAGATGCGTGCAAGCGACCTGAAGAATCCGAATCCGGTCGTGCTTTCAGGGGGCAAGGCCAAACAAAGCTCGCTGCAGGTCCGGGATTACAAATTTTGCGGTGCCTGCGAGGAGCGGTTCAATAAGGGTGGTGAGGCGTGGATTCTGAACAAGATTCCGCAGAACTATGGTGAGCCGTTCTGGCTTCACACCTTGTTGAATTCGAAGACCCCGACAGTGAATGGCGATGATCTCTTGTTTTCCCAAGCGGGCATTCCAGAAGTGGACATCGCGAAGCTCGTCTATTTTGCGTTGAGCATCTTCTGGCGTGGGACCCGGCGTTGGAGCGCAGTCGAAGGGGGACAGCCTCCGAAACTGAATCTTGGCCGGCAGGAGAAGGCGATCCGCGCCTTTTTGCTCGGGAGAGGCAAACTGCCGAAGGATGTCGTCGTCACTGTGGCGGTGTGGCCGTACAAGAAGGTCTATCCGATGGCGATGATGCCTCGTGCCGATGCCGGGACCGGCTACCGGAGCTACTGGTTTTATTTCTTTGGCTTCATATTCCTGCTCGCGCTCGGGAGGAAAATTCCCGCGCAACAGCGGCGGACCTGCTCGTATCACTCTCCCGAGAAGTTCCTGACGCTGAGCCTGGGACTGGGAAGCCTAGTCAAGGAGACGATCAGCACAGAGCTCCTCTCGCTGGATCGTTCGAAGATCGAAAGCATGTTCAAAGAAATTCAGGCGATCCGTTCCAAGACGTCGTCCAAGGAATAGGCGGACCAACGCTCCCTGATACGATTCCTGTGATGAACCCCGTCGCTTTGTACTTTGCGTCAGGCGAGTCACTCTACCTTGGTGTATCGCTGCTCGTACTGGTGATCGTCGCGTCACCGTTTCTGAAGAAGACATGGTCGCCGCGATTGCGTAACGTGGGCGCATGGCTAGGGTTGATGATGATCGCGATGGCGTGTCCGCCGTCTCCCCTGGGCATGGATCTGACCTGCGTCTGTGTGTTCCTGCTGTGGTTCATCGCGTCGAACCGAGCTGAGGGAACACGAACATGGATGAGACTGCGGCGCGTTTCGACGGTTATCCTGATTGAGTTGCTGCTCGTTCTCACGGTAGTCGAGTTCTCTTATCGTAGGATGCCGCTGATCGTGGGGAAGCCGAGCGATCATCTGGTTGTGATCGGCGATTCGATCTCATCGGGCATTGATCCCCACATTTCGGCATGGCCCGCGGTCCTCCAACAGAGGAGCGGCGTGTCAGTCACAAACCTGGCGAGACCCGGCGCGCAGGTAAGCGAAGCCCTGTCTATGGCGCAAGAACTGACGCCAGTCGATACCTTGCCAGTACCACCTGGTTGACTGTCAACCTCTTGTTTGAAGAGTGGAGATGCTCTTCCCGATTCTCTCGAGGCTAGATTTCCACCGGGCTATGGAGTTTTGTAGTCGGTGAATTGTGACGCGCTCAGACTTCACCCGACCGCTAAGGTATTCTCCCCACCTCGTTTGTTCCAGAGACTCAAAAGTGCTCAGTCGAGACCGTGCCCGCGTTAGCTCTTTAATTTCTGCCGAAAGCCATCGTTTAAGGCGGGTTCTGCGCTTTCTTTGATCTCTGAGTAACTTCTTCAGTCCTGCGTTCATCTCGTCCTTCTCCTCGGGCTTGCGACCGCGCCGCACGCTCTCAGTTGCACTGACCAGAGTTTAGGATATTCCCTTGAGCGTCTCGATAGGTCCACGTCTCGCCCTGATGCTGCTTGCAGTATTTCTTCACTCCCTTGTTGAATCTGTGTACCCTCACCATCGCTGCGACACCGTTCCCGAGCGCAGTGCCGACAGCCGCGCCCGCCTGCTGGCCTGCCTGATCCTGCGCCTGCTGACGCGCGATCTGTGCGCTGTTGTCTGTGCTGGTGCAGTCCACGTCGTCGCCTGTCTTGGTGCAGTGGGTGGTAGTGGTTGGAGTTTGTGCCGAGAGCGTGAGGCTCAGGGCAAAGGACATCACGAGCACGATTGCTTTTCGCATTTGAGTTCCCCATTTAAGTATCCCACCGCAGGACTTGAGAGACGGAGTTACATCAGTCCACGGACGGAGTTACCTTAGTTCACGGACGGCAGGGTGTGCTGAAGCTACCGAAAAGTGAAGGCCCTCGCGTTCAAATCTGCGAAGGCCCTTTGGTCTGTGACTCGACTTGCGTAGGAGAGCAGGATACCAAGTCCTGTCTCTTTCTCCAATTGGATTCCTTCCGTGCAAGCGATTTTCTTGTCCTCACCTGCGGCTTTTCCGCCTTCGCAGCGCGGGAAGCATTTGCTATCACTCTCGCCTTCGCTTGCCCACGTCGGTATTTCAGCGGCACTTTCTCAACAAAGTGCTGCTCGGCTCTCCGTTGCAACCCTGCGTACCACTGATGCAGCGTTGCGCGGTACCTGTTTTAACCGAGACGGACGGGTTCATTCGCGAGAACCGGGACGATCTTGCTGTCCTACAGGGGATTCCGTGGACATTTTCAAAGCACCCGAGCCGGATATCGGCTCCACTCCAGCCCAGGTTGGCTCACACCAAGCACGTACAACCCAGGGCGAACACTACCAATGTCAATGTCGGTTCGGAGAATCACGACGTGGTCCTCCACCTTCGCCATGCCAGTGGCACGCAAGAGTTCACCTCCAGTCTCGTTCAGCAGCGCCACATCGTAACTTCCCTCCTTGCTCCCAATCGGCAAGTCTAGAACGAGGTGTTTGGCTGTACCCGGAATTTCCAAGGGTGGCTGCCTGGTATCATATGGGTTCTGCCCACGAGAAACTGAACGGTCGCGTAGGTCCAAAACAGCGATATCAGCTGTGTGCGGCAAGGGCCGACTTCGTACCCACAACCATCCGCCAACCGCAAAAAGCAGGATCGCAGCAGCGGCCAGCCACACCTGCGTTCGACGCTGTTGGCCTGCCGCTTCTCTACGGAGCTTGGTGAAGTCCTGGAAGCACGGGCTGCAAGCACTGAGGTGGTCGAACCAAGGCACCGCCTGCGCCAGCGGCAATTTGTGGGAAGCAATGCCTCTGAGGGTGGACGAGTCGGGGCACCCAACGCGCTCTGGGTTTGGAAACTCGCGCGATAAACCTCGCGCCAGCATATCCAAGATGCGCTTCTCTTCATCGACGGAATAGCCTTGTTCGATCAGAATTTGCCTCTCGCCAACCCTGTTTCAAAACCAACGGCCAAGTTTACCGCGAGCCGTGTGCTGCGACTACACGCCCGCGCTCGAACCTCGCGCCGCATTGCCGAGCCGGGCGCGTAGCCGACCGAGCGCGTACCGGAATCGAAGTTTAGCTTGCGGCTCGGTCAGACGCAGATATTCTGCAATTTCCTTCCAGGAATAGCCAGCCTGCCTTGCCATCCAGACCGTACGTGTCCACTCATCCATGTTCTCGATGGTTTGCTTGACCTGAATCGAACGATCCGGATCCGACACCGCCTTCGAATCATGGGCATGTCGCAGCCGCTCAAGATCGCGGCCTAGGGGGAGATATTCCACCATCTCTCGTCTTCTGCGTTCCTGCCTCAGGGCGCGATTGAAGCGATGGTGAAAGGCCCCGAAAAGATAGGCCTCCAGGTTCAGTATCGGCCGGCCTTTTCCATTTGACCGACGCATGGTTTTCGCGACGGATCGCAGTACCGCCTCCCACACATCCGTGGCCAAAACCATCGTGTCATCGGACGTTTTGTTTGCCAGCTCTTTGCGCGCGTGCGCCTGAATCCGCGGCCACAGACGCCGCGCCGCGATTGCCAGTTCGCCGATGTCATCCTGGTCCCATGCCTCAGCATTCGCAAGGAAATCGGAAAGAACCCATTCAGGGCCCAATTCGCGGCTGGACATCGGACAGGCCTCACCTCTTAATGACTATTGCTAAGGCCAGAGATTACCAGAGCGTGACATCCGATATGAGGCGGTGTCAAGGCCCGGTGCACCTCCCCGGTGCACCTCTCTCCCCGACCGGAGACCATACTGTCACGCCGTCGAAATTGCGACCCATCGGGTCTGGCCAGCGTCCCGCAGAAATAAAAATATTCTTTTGATACTTTTTCTTCCCTGCCGGTTCCTTCACTAGATGTAGGGCAATTACCGATTTCTGCCGTTTGGCGAAAGAGGCTTGGAGCAGTGTTCCCCAACGTTGAAGTGCGTCACCTGCACGCAGTCATTGTTTTGGCCG
>Ga0182024_10005561_pt1 | contig 28203 bp, 24 predicted proteins | sample P32metaG_FD_120480 | JGI IMG/M metagenome (GOLD analysis project Ga0182024, IMG submission 120480) | Permafrost microbial communities from Stordalen Mire, Sweden - P3-2 metaG (Illumina Assembly) | ecosystem: Environmental > Terrestrial > Soil > Wetlands > Permafrost | place: Sweden: Stordalen...
CCCCGAGAAGGAAACGGCCGAGACAGAGCTCAAATTCCGGGCGATGCAGGAAGCGCTGATGAGTTGAGGCTCGTAGCGGAACGCGCCAGCGTTTCGCGGGCTTGTGGGCGATCGCGAATCAATCCGATCCCATGTTCTCCGTATCCAAACCGACATCGCTTCGTCCAGGCAGTCTATCAGTGGGCATTTTTGAGGAACCAGAAGCGACGCAAATTTCATAAATCCTCCAGAATCGAATCCAGAAATCTGCCTTGCGCAGATCGAGTCCTGGGTAGCCCGGGATGACCGAACCGAGATTTGGATAGTCTGACCAACAGCGTACCAGACCTCGTCGCTCCGGATTCCGGAGTATATATTCTGCAATAGCCGCAAATGGACTTCGGGCGCATTCTGCTTTCCGTAAAACGTGGTCATAAGACTGGCGGCTAAGCGCGAACCCTTTGAAGGCAAGAAGTTGGTTCCACGCCCTTCGAAAATGACGTGCCGCAGCACAATGATCGCTATCGGGCTGGAACCCAATCCAGAGAAAGTGACCGTGATCAGGCATCAAGCAGTAGGCCGGACAGAGAATACCATACGGAAAAAGGCTGTGACAAAGGAGCTCTCTCACCGCCGCATGGTGATGCTGGTCGAGCCAGCCAGTGCGTCTCCCTTCGATGCACATTACCCAATGGACGCTGGTCTGGCCCTGGTAGTAATTACGCTCAAGACGCTTGAGGCGGCCAGTGTGGATAGATGGGTCGTAGGGCATGCCCTATATTGGCATGACCCAACGAGCGCGAAACGCCGCCTGGGTGCGCGAAACGCTTGCGCGTTCCGCTACGGACATGACCTCATGCGTATCGCGAATCCGAGCGTGGCGAAAGCCTGGCGGCTTCCGCTACGTACCGGACGAAGCGCGAAGCGCGGAGATGGCGATGCGAAGCATCGTCCCGAAGGGATGCCTCCGGCGGGCGCCCTCTAGGGCGACGGAGGCACAACGCGCCAGCGTTTCGCTAGCTTTGCCGTAGCGGAACGCGCACGCATTTCGCAGGCTTCGCGGTAGCGGAATGCGCCAGCATTTCGTGCTAAAGCTGCCGGGCCCAGGCCGCAAATTTCTCCCACGCCCTGGCGCGGTGGCTCACCCTGTTTTTCACCGCTTCGCCCAGTTCCGCAAAGCTTGACTCATATCCGTCCGGCACGAACAGCGGGTCATAGCCGAAGCCTCCGGCTCCCCGGGGCGAGTCCAAAAGCCGGCCATTGCAACGGCCCTCGAAGGCAAGTTCCTCACCCGACGGTCCGGCGACAAATAGTACGCACACGAAATATCCGCCGCGCCTCCTGGCCGGCACATCGCGCAGAGCTTGTACGAGTTTGGAAAGATTGGCCGCGCTGTCGCACTGCGGCCCTGCGTAATAGGCAGACTCGACTCCCGGACGCCCGTCCAGAGCATCGACGCAAAGTCCGCTGTCGTCAGCCAGGACCCATGAGCCGCTCGGCGCATTCGATCGCAGGGCCACCGCTTTTTTTCGTGCGTTTCCCTCGAACGTGCCCGCATCCTCGGTCACGGCCGGCATGCCCCCGACTTCGCGCGCCGAAACAATCTCGATCGGAACCCTCCCCGCGTCGGCGAGGGCCTGCAATTCGACGGCCTTGTGCGGATTTGCCGACGCGAGGTAAAACTTGGCCGGCCTTGAGGCTATCCGAAAACTGCCAAAGGCCATTGCGGCGCATATTTTGTTCTGGAGCCGCGTTGCCGCCTCGGGGCAAGCCTCTCTGAGGATTGCCTCCTCGGCGTCGCCTTGCTCCCGACCAAAATCTGCACCGCACTGTCCCATGTCAGTTTTCGGATAGCCTCTTGTCATCCGGTTGTCAGCCGAGGCTGAAAGTCGTCTCGTCTACCTGCAGCTTCTCCGGGTAGACCATGCGGCCGCGAACCAACATGTCGGGACCGAGCACTTCGTGGCGCACGTCGGTCAGCCGGAGCGCCTGGGCGAGCTTTTCCGTTCGCAATCCGCCCAACATCGGCTTTGCGCGCTCATCCGCCAAGAAAATCGGAGCGCAGTACGTGAAAAAATAATCGAGCTGCCGCTCACGGGCGCACTGGCTGACGAGCTCCGCTCCTCCCTCGAACAATACGCCTGTGATTCCGGATTCGGCGCACTGACGTCGAAAATCCCCGATAGGCACGCGCTGTGTCGCCGATTCGAATATCCACACCTGCACGCCCAGGCTCTTCAGTTTCCGCACATATCCGAGGCCGCCGTGTTGCGTCGTGACAACGATTGTTTGCGCGCAGTGCTCGTCGGTATACATCCGGGGCATATTCCGGTCCGCGACCGTCCGGAGGCGCCCGTCGAAAACAAACCGCACCGGGCACCATTCGGATTCGCCCGGCAGTCGCGCAGTCAGCCGCGGATTGTCCTTGGCGACGGTTCCTGCACCGACCGCGATCGCGGGAAATAGTCTGCGCCAGCGGTGCACGTCGCCGCGCGCCGTCTCGCCCGTGATCCATTGCGACTCGCCGGTTCGACTGGCGATGCGCCCGTCAAGTGTGGCAGCGGCCTTGGCCGCGATGAGCGGAGATTTTTTCGCGGTCCAATGGTTAAATATCAAATTGAGATCCGTGCATTCATTCTCGAGAACCCCCGTCACGACCTCGACGCCGGCTTCCCGCAAAATCGAAAATCCGCGCCCCTGGTGCTCAGGAAACGGATCGGTCGCCCCGACAACGACCCGCTTGATGCCTGCCGCAAGGATCGCCGTTGTGCACGCGCCGGTCCGCCCTTCGGTCGAGCACGGTTCCAAGGTGACGTACAGGACGGCATCCGCCCGGGGCTTCCTGCCGAGCGCATCCAGGGCCGCGCGCTCCGCATGGAAGCCGCCGTCGCTTGCATGGAATCCCTCCGCCACGATCTTCCCATCCTCCACGATGACCGCGCCGACCATCGGGTTTGGATGAGTCCTTCCCCACCCGTGGAGCGCACGGTCGAGCGCCTCCCGCATGAAATCTTCATCGACGCGCATGGATTTCTATCTCACACGCTTTCCGCCCACCCGTCAAATAGCGTGTCATCGGAAGCTATCCGCGAATGTGCGGATTCTCCTTCTTTTCTTCGCCGACCGTGGTTTCAGGCCCGTGGCCCGGATAGATCACCGTATCATCCGGCAGGGTATAGATCCGACCGCGAACGGACTTCTCGAGCGTCGCGAAGTCCCCTCCGGGCAGATCGGTGCGGCCGACGCTCCTGAAAAAGAGCGCGTCGCCGACAAATGCGCACGACGAATCTTTGAAGTAGAATAGAACGTTCCCTGGGGCATGGCCGGGCACATGGCGGACCTCGGCTTCGGTGCCGAATACCTTGAGCCGCTCGCCATCCTTGAGCCAATGATCGACCTTCACCGGTTTGATGTGGATGCCCGGGATCGCGAATCGGTCCATCACCTCGGGCGTCTCGATCAAAATCCTATCGGCCGGATGGGCGCGGACCACGGCCTTCGACTCGGCGACGACCTCTGCCCCTCCCTGTGTATGATCCCAGTGGCCGTGCGTCAGCCAGACTTCCTCAAGAAGGCATAGCTCGGACCGCAATATCGGCTCAACCTGGGCCCACACGTCCCCGGGAGCGTCGATGAGCACGGCAGTCCCATCCGACGGGTTTGTGAGCAGGTAGGCATTGGTCTGGATTGGACCCGCGGGCAAAACATGAATCTTCACACCCCCATCCTTATCGCTGGATCGGAGTCCGGCAAGAAGTGCATTTAGGGCTGCGCTGACGGGCCGAAAGCATGCCCGCATCGAAAACTGTCAAAAGCCGACTCGACTTAAATCAATTCGACATCGGCACGCCCGGTTCTAACGTCGGGCAGCCGTGCCCGAACCCGTTCCGATGGTCTCTCCCGGCGCAGTCTTCCTGAGTTATTCTTCGCAGGACGCCGAGGCCGCGCGGACGCTGTGCGAAGCGCTCCGAAGCGCGGGCGTCGAAGTATGGTTCGACCAGAACGCGCTGCGGGGCGGGGACGCGTGGGATGCAAAGATTCGCCGACAGATCCGGGAGTGCGCGCTATTCCTGCCGATTATTTCCGAAAATGCCCAGCGGAGGAAGGAAGGTTATTTTCGATTGGAGTGGAGGCTGGCGGAGCAGCGGACCCACCTGATGGGCCGCGACAAAGCGTTTCTGGTGCCGGTGTGCATCGATGACACGAATGACGCCGAGGCCGATGTGCCGGAGGCGTTCATGGCCGTCCAATGGACGCGGCTTGCTGGCGGACAACCCACGCCGGCGTTTGCGCAGCGCGTGCGCGAACTGCTCGCAGGTGATCCGATCCAGGGGAAGCCAGCGGCCCGATTGCCGCATGCGCTTCCGCCGCAGCCGGCTTCTCCCCAGGTTGCGTCGAGGCGGTGGCTCTTTCCCGCCGTCAGTTTGGCGATCCTCGCGGCGGCGTTGGGAGTATGGCGATGGACGAGGCCCTCGATGGCGCCCTCCGGGCGCGCGCTCCTTTCGAGTGACGATGCCGCACACCAATCCGCGGCTGCCCTGATCGCAAGGAGCAGAGCCCTCATCGATAACATCAATTATGCGCGCGCCGATCTCGGGCTGGCGGAGAAATTTATGGCGCAGGCGACCGACCTTGCGGGCGATTCGGCGCAGGCGTGGTCCCTGCGAGGTTATATCCAGGCTTTGTATGTTCTACGGACGTGGGATTACTCGCCCAATCGGCTGCGGGATGCCCAAACGTTCTGCAATCAGGCTTTGGCGTTAAATCCGAATAATACGGAGGCCATGTACGCCTTGGCCGTAATTCTCAATTTTCAAGAGGCGTACGACCAGGCCGAGGCGCTTATGCGCAAGGCGATGCTTCTGGATCCGAGTGACCCGAGGCTGCCTCGCATGCTAGCGAGCAACGTCTTCAGTAGTGGCCATTGGGATGAAGCCCTCGGGCTGTTCCAGGACAACGTGAAGCGATTCCATGAGGACCCATTGTCCTGGTACGATCTGGGCCTGTACAACAACTTTGCCGGACACGCGGACGCGGCGCTCGATGCTTACCGGCACGCTGTCGCCCTATCGCCCGTGGCGGGTGGGTATATCGCGATCGCCGATATTCTGGCCACCAAGGGAGACTTGGCCGGGGCCGAAGCGGCGGCGGATCAAATTCCGGTCGAAAACCGTTCGGATGACCGGGCGGTGTCGCTCGTCATGTGGCTTGGAATCTTGGAACGTCAGCCGGACCGCGTGATCGCCGCCGGTGGGCGGACCGCCGCCGACTATTTTAACGATGCACAAAGGCGCGGGCCCAAAGCGTTCTTGACAGCATTGGCCTACGAGATCGCCGGCAAGCCCGCGTTGGCTGCGCATGAATGGGACGAGGCCGCACGGGTGCTGCGGGAGCGGCTCCAAACGGAACCGCCAGGCTTAAATCGCGATTTGGATCAGATGTATCTCGCGATCGCTTTGGCCTGGAATGGGCAGCGAACGGAGGCGGCGGAGATCGTGGCCAATCTTGAGCCAGCGCAGAGGGAGATGGAGCACCCTCCCTTGGCAGGCCCCCTGGCGAGATATTACGCGGCCTGTGGTGACGCTGCCCAGGCGGCTCGCTGGCTGAAGTCGGTGGGCTCTTTAGGTTTTAAAATGTCGACGCCGTGGTGGGAAAAGGTCCGGGACGCCCCCGAATTCAAGGGGCTGCTCGTGCCGGTCCAGGGGCCGACCAAGGGTGGCAGCTAGGCCGAGGGCAAAACCCCTTGCCACTCCCACCCGAAACCTGCCACGTTTTTCCTTCGATGCCCACGCTCAAGTTCGCCGTTCTCGCCGGAGACTACATCGGACCGGAAGTCATGGCCGAGGCCCTCCGCGTCCTCGAGCATGTCGCACGCCAGGAAAAACTCACTCTCGCCCACAAGGCGGCTGACGTGGGAGGCGCGGGCATTGACAATCACGGGAAAGCGCTCCCCGATTCGACGCTGAGGCTGTGCTCCGAAGGAGACGCAATTCTCTTTGGCTCGGTGGGCGGTCCCAAATGGGAGAAGCTGCCCCCGAAAGAGCAGCCTGAGCGGGCTGCGTTATTGCCTCTACGTAAGCATTTTACCCTGTTTGCAAATATCCGCCCCGGCCTGCTTTACCGGGAGCTGGCCGACGCTTCGCCCATCAAAAGCGAGCGCATCCCCAATGGGATCGACATAGTATGCATCCGCGAGCTGACCGGAGGCCTGTATTTCGGGCTGCCTAAGGAAACGACGACTCTTCCGGACGGCGACATCCAGTCCGTGGACACGATGATTTACCGAAAGAGCGAGATCGAGCGAATCCTCGCAACGGCGGTCGCGACGGCGCGAGCCCGAAAGAAAAAGCTTTGTTCGGTCGACAAGGCGAACGTGCTGGAAACCTCGGTGCTTTGGCGAAAAACGACCACGGATTACGTCGCAAAAAACGCGCCGGACATCCAGCTCAGCCATATGTACGTCGACAATGCGGCGATGCAGATGGTGCGCGACCCCAACCAATTCGACGTATTTGTGACTGAAAACATGTTCGGCGACATTCTTTCGGACGAGATGGCCTGCGTCTGCGGCTCGCTCGGCATGCTTTCCTCGGCGTCGCTCGGCGCCGGCAAGAACTCGCTCGGGCTGCCCTTCGGCCTATTTGAACCGGCGGGCGGCACCGCCCCGGATATCGCAGGAAAGGGGATCGCCAATCCCTGCGCTCAGGTCCTCTCATCGGCCCTGATGCTGCGCTACAGCTTCGGACTCGAGGGACCGGCGGCCCGGATCGAAGCGGCTGTCAAGAAAGCCGTGACGGGGGGAGTTCGCACTTCGGACATCGCTTTCGGCGGAAAGTCGGTCGGCACGAAGGCGATGGCCGACGCAATTATTGCCCAGCTTTAACCCGCCTGTAACGACACCCGCCGATGACGTCCGCAGAGATTCGCCAGTCATTTCTAGATTTCTTCGCGGCAAGGGGCCACACGATCGTTCCATCGTCGTCTCTTCTGCCCGATTCGCCCGGCCTCCTCTTCACAAACGCGGGCATGAACCAGTTTGTGCCCATCTTCCTCGGCGAACGGAAGCCGGACGTCGCCTCATGGGCGGGGTCAAAGCCGGCCCGGAACACACGCGCCGCCGACACGCAAAAATGCATACGCGCCGGCGGAAAGCACAACGACCTGGAGGACGTCGGCTTCGACACGTACCACCACACGATGTTTGAGATGCTCGGCAACTGGTCGTTCGGGGACTACTTCAAAAAGGAATCGCTCGAATGGGGTTGGGAACTGATTACAAAAACGTGGGGCATTCCCCCAAAACGTCTTTTTGCGACCGTCTATTCGCCAGAGAAGGCTAAGGGCGATCCCTCCGAATTCGACCAGGAAGCGTACGACATCTGGGCTGGAATCTTCGCCCGGGCTGGACTCGATCCCAAGGTCCACATCGTCTTCGGCGGTAAGAAGGACAATTTCTGGATGATGGGAGACACGGGTCCTTGCGGCCCCTGTTCGGAGATCCATTTCAATCTCCTGCCGGGCGACAGCGACGGCGCAGCCGTCGAGTCGCAGGGGCGCGAACTTGTGAACAAGGGCGTGCCCCGGTGCATTGAAATCTGGAACCATGTATTTATCCAGTTCAACGCGAACGCCGACGGAACGTTTTCTCCCCTGGCGGCAAAGCACGTCGACACCGGAATGGGTTTCGAACGGGTGGCGGGCATATGCGCGACGACCTCGGGTTTCAAGGACTTCAGCAAGGATCCCTCCAATTATGCCGCCGGCGTATTCGCTCCGCTCTTCGCAAAGATCGCCGTCCTTTCGGGAAAGCAGTACAAAAGCACAGTACCCGCTAAGCGGGAGGGCTTGGGCGAACAGGAAGAAACCGACATCGCCTTTCGAGTTTTGGCCGACCATTCCCGGTGCGTTTCGTGCGCGATCGCAGACGGAATTCTTCCTGGAAACGAAGGCCGCAATTACGTCATCCGGCGCATCCTCCGCCGCGGCATACTCTCAGGCAAGAAGCTCGGTCTGGCGCCCGGGTTTTTCGAACAGCTCGTCGCGCCGGTCGTCGAGTCTCTGGGACAGACGTTTCCCGAATTGAATCACCAGCAGGACATCATCCGCAGGGTGATCCGCAGCGAGGAGGAAAGCTTTGGCCGGACACTCGACCGGGGGCTGCAGGTCTTCAATGCGTGGGAAACCTCGAACCGCCAGGAAGGGCGTCCTCGCGGCGTTCTTCCGGGAAATGTCGCATTCGAACTTTACGACACCTACGGCTTTCCTTTGGACATGACGCAGCTTCTCGCCGCGGAGCACGGATTATCAGTCGATGCCGCCGGATTCGAGCGGGAAATGGACAAGCAGCGCGAGCGGGGCCGGGCGGCATTGAAAAGGGAAGTCATCGTCGCGGCCACGGAGGGAGAGGGCACCGCCGTGCAGAAGCCCACTCAGTTCGTCGGCTATTCAGCAGGCTGGCTGTCGGAGACGAAGGCGATCTTGATCGACATCATCCGCGGTGAGAAGGATGCGTTCTTCGTCTTCGACCAGACCCCATTCTACGCGGAAATGGGCGGGCAAGTGGGCGATCGGGGGACCGCGTTGATTGCGGGCGCGTCCTACGAGATCGCCGATACAATCAAGGACAAGTCGGGCCGCTATCTGCACAAAGTTGCGTCTGCGCCCAGCTTTCCCCCACTCGGCGCCCCCGCCGTCCTTGGAGTCGATCCCGCACGCCGCAGGGCGATCCAGCGCCACCACTCGGCCACGCACCTTTTGCATTGGGCCCTTCGCAAAGTCCTCGGCACCCACGTCCGCCAGGCAGGATCCCTCAACGCACCCGACCGGTTGCGCTTTGATTTCTCCCATTTCGAGGCCGTCACTTCCGCGCAATTGAAAGAAATCGAGGTGCTCGTGAACCAGCGCGTGATAGACAACGTAAAGGTGGAGGCGTACGAGGTCGACTTCGACAAGAAACCCGAAGGCACGCTCGCGTTTTTTGGCGACAAATACGGCAAGGTCGTCCGCGTCGTCGACATCGGCGGCTACAGCCGCGAGCTTTGCGGCGGCACGCACGTGCCGGCAACGGGCGAAATCGGAATTGTCAAAATCGTCGCCGAAATGGCGATTGCCGCCGGCACGCGCCGGATTGAGGCGGTTGCAGGTCAGGCGGCGTACGATTTCGTCGCTCAGCGCGAGGCCGCGCTTGCCGAGGTCAGCGCGCGCCTTTCGGCCGGTCCCGCGGACGTGGGAAAAAAGCTCGATTCGCTGCTCACCCATTACAAGGAGCTCGAAAAGCAGCTGAAGGTGTTTCAGCAAAAGGCCGAGGCCGGCCTGGCCGATCAGCTCGCGGCAGAGGCCACGGACCGGGATGGACTCAAATTCGTTTCCGCCGTGGTTGCCGCGGAAGCCCCGGAATCGCTGCGTTCGCTCGGTTCGCAGGTGTTGGCGAAGCTCGGCGAAGGCGTCGTGCAGCTCGGCGCGGCATTCGGAGACAAGGCGACGGTCGTGGCGTTTTGTTCGCCCGGTGCGGTCAAGGCCGGCCATCAGGCGGGGAAAATCGTCCAGGAACTGAGCGTCAAGCTCGGCGGCAAGGGCGGCGGAAGGCCGGACTTTGCAATGGGCGGCGGACGCGAAGTCGCGAAACTGGCCGAGATCCTGGGCCCGTAGCCCGAAATTGAGGATCGGAAGAAACGGCGCCCTTGCGGGAACCGCCGCAATTTGACATGGTAGCTCCCATGTCGCCGGCCGAGTCCAAAGCGCCTTCGCTCGATTGCATCCTTGCTTTCAACGTCGGCAACCAATTGGCCGTGCGAAAACTGGGTTCCAAGGCGAGTCTCGCATTTACGGGAACCGACCTCGCAATGGCGGTCGGGCGTCTCGAAGCGGCCTTCCCGGGACACACTCCTCCCGTCGAGCGATTTTCGGCCAGTGCGGGCGGGCGTTTCCACCGGGTATTCTTCACGCGCGTGGAGACCTCCCCTCACGACCGGGAGATCGAGTTTTGGACGGTCGAGCGCTTGGAGATCGCCGGCGGAACCGTGGCGCCTGCGCTGGCGGGTCTTGTCGAGCGGCTGGAGCCGCATTTGATCGAAATTCCATATCTGCATCTCGGCGAGAACGACTTCATCTATAAGTTCCGGCCGGAAAAAGAGCGGAATAACTCCATCTACGCGAAAGACGCGCCCGCCGATGCGCTTTACCAGTCGAGGCTTTGCGCGGCGATCAAGTCCATGGCGCGCCAGCATGAGAGAACCGCAGCCGCGCCGGTGAACCTCGATTTCGGAGCGGTCCGATATGTCATTCCGAGCCACTTCGGATTCTGCCTGGGCGTCAAGAACGCGATCGAGCGCGCTTATGAAACGCTCGTGGAAAACCCGGGGCGGCGCGTCTTCATGCTTTCGGAGCTGATCCACAATCCGTTCGTGAACGAGGATCTTCTCAAGAGAGGACTGCGATATCTTCAAACCGACAAAGGAGCGCCCTACACGGTCGACGGACGAGTCGCGCAATCCGGGGCCGCGGAAGCGCTGCTCTGGGACTCGCTGACTCCCGACGACATCGTCATCATCCCTGCGTTCGGTGCCACGGACGAGGACAAGGGGCGCCTCGTTCGGAAAGGCGTGGCCGTCTTTCCCTACGACGCCACCTGCATGCTCGTCGAGAAGGTTTGGAAGGCCGCGCGCTCCTACGGTCGCGAAGGTTACACAGTCGTCATTCACGGCAAACACGAGCACGAGGAGACCAAGGCCACGTTCTCGAACACCCGCCGATACGCGCAAGCGGTGATCGTCCGAAACATCGAGGAGACCCGGCTCCTGGGCGAATTCATCGCAAGCAAGGATCCACAGGTCCGGGCACGATTCTACGAGGCGTTCGCTGGAAAGCACACGCCCGGGTTCGACGTCGAGCGCCATCTCGAACGCGTGGCGGTCGTCAACCAGACGACGCTCCTCATGAACGAAACCCGGGAAATCATATCATACCTGCGGGACGTTTATACCACGGTTTACGGGCCCGATCGATCCGGCGAGCCGAGCCGCGTGGGCGGAAGCGGCCGCAACGATACCCTGTGTTACGCGACCCAGGTCAACCAGGACGCCCTGGCCCGGGCGCTCGCTGAGCCGCTCGACGCCGCTTTTGTCATAGGCGGCAAGAATTCATCCAACACCTACCAGCTCTATCGCCTGTGCGCCGACCGCCTGGGCGACCGGGCCTACTTCATCCAAAACGAGGCGAACATCCGCTCTGCGGCTGAAGTGGAGCACTACGTCTTCCCGGCCAAGGGGCATGAATTGCGCGGCGGCCAGACCGAGCCGCGGCGGCTGTGGCCGGGCGGTCCCGGGACGGCGGTAAAGCGCGTCCTCATCACCGGAGGGGCGTCATGCCCCGACGGAATCATCCAGCAGGTAATCAACCGGATCAACGGCTTCTTCGCCGTCGAGCGATTGAGAGGAGTCGAATCCGTCCTCGCCGAACTGGAGAAAAATCCGATCCCGCGCGATAATTTGAATTCGTGACGGCTGCCTGGAGGTTGCTACGATGGCTGCTTGATGGTTCGAGACCCCGAATCCAACGCAAGCCGGCCCCAAATCGCTGCGCAGACAACCAGCGCAACTGGCAATGTCCAGAGCACGGCCCTTTGAAGGTTTCCTCCGAGACGGTCTGAAACGATGCCGACAAGATTCGGCGATTCCAGATCGCCCAACAGGTGTATCGCGAAAATCGAAGCAGCCATGGCGCTTGCGCGCATCGCCGTAGGAACCGTCTCGAGAATGAGGGTGTTCACAGGCCCGGTCGGGATAAAGATTAGAAACATCGCCGCGATCAGGGCCGCCTTGGCCAAAGACGCATCCGCCAGCAGAAACGCGGCGAATGAGAACGGCACAGCAGCCAGCGCGCTCAATGCAAGCACGCGGGCATACCCCGAGGGATGCCTCTTTTGCCAAGCCGTCGCAGCCAGGCCGCCCAGTACCGTCGCCGCAAAACCGGTCGCCACCAGGGATTCCCCGAAAAACACAGCCGCCGACTGCACCGACATCCCGTGCACGCGATAAAGGAAGGTGGGCGCCCAGAATGCAAAGCCGCCCAAGGCAAAAGTCTGGGCTACATAACCGGCCACGACGAGAACGTACGGGCGAATCCCAAGTAACCCGGCATATCCGTGAAGGGCTTGCGCAAGGCTCCGCTTGAAGCCGACGGCCTCCCGCAGCCGAACGCCGGATGCAGGCAGGTGTTTATCCGGGTCGCACGCACCCCTGGACGGCTCGCGCAGCCGAAGAAGCCCGAGACCGAGTATCAGCCCAGGCGCGCCGGCCACGTAAAACGCCGGCCTCCATCCCCAATGCGCAGCGATGATCCCGCCCACCAGGTATCCCAGGGCGGATCCGACCGGAATTGCCGCATAAAAAATGGACAGAGCGTTGTTTCGCCTTTTCGAGTCGTACAAGTCGGCAATCCAGGCCGGGCTGATTGTTCCGTAGCTCGCTTCGCCCAATCCGACAAGAACGCGGAAAAAAACGAACTCGCCAAAACCCCCGGCCCGGCCTGAAAGCAGCGTTCCGATGCTCCAGACGATCACGCCGAGCGCGATCAGGTACTTTCGCGGCCACCGATCGCCGAGATACCCGAAGATCGGCGAAGTGAGAAAGTAACCGAGCATGAACGCGGTTCCCAGGGCTCCCAGACGGCTATCGCTCAAATGGAGTTCGTCCTTGATCGGAGTCAGGACGGCCGGCAGCACGTACCGGTCCAGGTAATTCAGCAAATTGATCCCAGTCAGGATCGCCAGTGTTCCCGCCGGCCAGATGGGCTTTTCCCTATTCACGGGTCATTGCGCATGAGGATGAGCCCAGTCTCCCCTCGCACAACAATTCTCAGAATTTGTACGTCATTCCGGCCCTGAAGCCCTCCTGATCGCTGAAGTCAATTCGGGTCTGGTAGGATCCGAAGATGGTGCCGGCTGTCGCGCTGTTTGAATTGGGGATTACCATGGGGTCGCCGGTGACAACGGTCGTCGTGCCGCCGGTGGGCGTTCCGAAAGAGTTGGTCACGGCCAAAGTGCTCACCACGCCATTGGTTCCGGCGCCGTTTCCACTCACCGATTGAATATAGCTTCCGCCATTCTGAAAGAAGCCTCCGATGTAAAACCCAGTGCGCTCATTCACGTCATATTGCAGCTGGGCGTCGATAAAGTAACCCAGAACCACCTTGCTCTCCACACTCGCCAAAATATCCGCAATCTGCCCGCCGGTCGGGGTATTGAGGATCTCGGTCGCCTGGAAACTCGATCCCGCATAGGCGAGCGCGGGGCCGACGCTTAAGTTCAGGTGAAAGTGATCCATCGGAGTGTACACCAGCATCGGACCACCGCGGAAATATGCGTACGCGCCGTGCACCTTGAATTGGTCCGTAGCGCTCACCGAGTCGATGGACGTGGTGACCGCCCGGTTGCCGACCGGCGCATCGCTGAGCAGGACCGTGGTCAAGCCGGACTGGCTCGAACCCGGTGGGTTCGGAGCCGCAGCGCCATAAAGATCGTAGGTATCGGTGATCGTGGTGATCTTGGAGGTGACATTAGCGTTCGAGGAGGCCAGGATGTCGTTGAGGCTGAATCCCGTAAAAAGCCGCCAGGCAAACTTCTTGCTCAGGTTCCCCATATCCCGCGCCGACGATAGCTCCATTCCCATGCTTCCCTTGCCGTTGACCGAAAACGAATTGGAATTGAGGGTCTGCGCCGAGTAGATGTTAAACTGCATGTAATCGTCGGATGTCACCTGCGACAATGAGGAGTAGTCCCATGTGTCCGTCTTTCCGTCGGAAGGAAGCCCCAACGACGATCCCGTGCCGTCGCCATTGTTGATCGTGAGTGCGCGGCTATTGGGCTGCACGTCGCCATCGTGATACGTCCGGGATATATTCGCCGCAGTCGCATTCGGAAGATCCTCTGGCGCGGCAATATAGCCATTCCCTGAGAACTTGGCCTTGATCCCTGTCACGTACCGTAGGCCGAAGTTCAGATTGCTTTTGGGCTGGTAGACGTACTCGTCGAGATTGCTGAAGTCCGGGATCTCCACCGGCGGCGGCGGCGGCGCGCTCTGCGAGTCGGTTTCCTGAGCGCGAAGAGCCCAATTGCCTGCAAACACGAAAATCAGGGTCAGGCAAAATAGTTTCATGCGGAGGGAAAAGGTGCTTTGGACGGCAAACCGGCGAAATTGTTGCGTAAAAATCCGCTCCGCCGGCAAAAGACAGTCAAGCGAACCACGCGGACAGAGAATGGAGTCCGCCGTGGACAGCCGTCAATCAGAGATTCTCCGAGGCCGGTTTACCCTCGCCTATCGCCGGCAAATCCCGGGCGATTTTCTGCGAAACAGGAGATTCTTCCACCTTTTCGGAAGGCTTCTTCGTCTCGAGCGTCCACTTGAATATCAATGTCGTCAATGCCGGAAGCGTGAGCGACAACGAATGCTTAAGCCCGTCAAAGGAAATGTCTTCGGTAGTGCGCCCCCCCTCGTTTCCCTGGCCTGCGCCACCGTAATATTCGCTGTTCGTGTTGATGATTTCGCTCCAGGCTCCGGACTTCGGGACGCCAACGCGGTATCCTTTGCGGAGCGCCCCGCTATAGTTGCCGACGACGAGAAAAAACGTCCGTTCCGACGAATCCAATCGAATGTAGCTGACGACGTTCGAATCGGCATCCTTGCAGTTGATCCACCGGAAGCCGTGGGGATTGAAATCGTTCGCGTGCAGGACGGGTTCGGCCAAATAAAGCCGATTCAAGTCCTTGACCAAAAGGCGCACGCCCTGGTGGTCCAGGTACTGGCAAAGGTGCCAATCAAGGCTTTCATCGTGGCGCCATTCGCGGGCCTGGCCGAACTCTCCGCCCATGAACAGCAGCTTTTTGCCCGGGTAGGCCCACATATGGGCGTATAGCGCGCGCAGGTTGGCCGCCTTCTGCGGGATGTGCCAGGCTCCCATCTTGTACAAGAGTGAGGCCTTCCCGTGGACGACCTCGTCGTGGGAAAATACGCTGATGAAGTTCTCCGCGTACTGATAGAGCATGCCAAACGACAGATCGCTCTGGTGGTACCGGCGGTGGATGCTCTCCTTGCTGAAATAGCGCAACGTGTCATGCATCCATCCCATGTTCCATTTGTAATCGAACCCCAGGCCACCGTCCGAAACCGGCCGGGTCACTTTTGGAAATGACGTGCTCTCCTCGGCTATCATCGCGACGCCCGGCCAATTCTTGTGCACCAGATCGTTCGCCCGCCGGAGGAAGTCGATCGCTTCCAGGTTCTCGCGGCCGCCGAATCGGTTGGGGATCCATTGGCCTTCCTTGCGGGAATAATCGAGATACAGCATCGATGCCACCGCATCGACTCGCAGACCGTCGACGTGATAGCGCTCAATCCAGGCGAGGGCGCTCGCGATCAGGAAGCAACGCACCTCGTTTCGGCCGTAATTGAAGATCAGGGTTCCCCAGTCCATGTGCGCACCCTGCCGGGGGTCCGCATGCTCGTACAAATGGGTGCCATCGAACTCCGCCAAGGCGAAACTGTCCCGCGGAAAATGCGCCGGCACCCAGTCGAGCATCACTCCGATGCCGCGTTTGTGGAGATGGTCGACGAACCAGGCGAAGTCTTCCGGCGGGCCAAAGCGGTGGGTCGGCGCAAAAAAACCGGTCACCTGGTACCCCCACGATCCATCGAACGGGTGCTCGGCCAGCGGCATCAACTCGACGTGGGTGAATCCCATTTCCACGGCGTAGTCGGCAAGCTGCGGCCCCAGCTCCCGGTAGCTGAGCGGCCTGCCCGCATCCTCGGGCTTTCTTTTCCAGGACCCCAAATGCACTTCGTAGATCGACACAGGGCGGTCCAGCTTATTCGCCTCGCCTCCGCGCCGCTCGATCCATTTGGCGTCGCTCCAAGCAAACTTGCGCACATCGCAGACGATCGCCGCATTGCCTGGAGGCGCCTCGAAATAGGTCCCATACGGGTCCGTTTTCATGTGGGCGACGCCCCTCAGATCGCGGATTTCGAACTTGTAAAGCTCGCCTTGGTCCAGTCCCGGGATGAAAAGCTCCCAGACCCCGGATGCCCCGAGCGAGCGCATGGGATGATACCGCCCGTCCCAACGGTTGAAATTTCCGACGACGGAGACCCTCGCGGCGGACGGGGCCCAAACGGCGAACGAGACGCCCGTCACCCCGCCCAGATTGCGAATCTGGGAGCCCAGTTTGTCGTAGATCCGATATTCATTGCCCTCGTTGAATAGATAAAGGTCCTGTTCGCTCAGGGTCGGAAGGAAGCAATAGGGATCGAAGAACTGGCGCAATTCGCCTCCGATTGTCGCAGCGCGAAGCTGATACTTGAAGACTTCGGGCCTCCCTGGAATGAATAGCTCGAATAGTCCTTCGGGAGCCACCCGCTCCATCGCGTACGCGGGAGCCCCCGGCGCATCGGGTTCGACAACTTCGCAACTGGCAACCCCTTTCAGGAACGCCCGGACGACAACCCCCTTTTCCCCCTGCTCCTTCGGGCTGAATGGGTGCATGCCGAGCACCGAGTGGGGGGTCGCATGCCGGCCCTGAACAAGTGCTTGTAGATCGGCTTTGGCGATGATCACGGGGCTAGGCGCAAGGTGCTTGAATCCCACCCAGGTTCAAGGATTAACGCAAGAGAGCTTGCCTGTCCGGGTAGCGGCGTTTTGGCTCCGCCCGTGATTCGGCCTTCAGCACTTGCCTTGGTCCTCGCCTTGGCCGCGTTGCCCGCGGGAGCGGCCACGCCGGTCACATCATCGGCGCCGGCAGCGCTGGATTCCGAACAAGTAGTGACGGGGGATCAATTCACGGTCGATCTCAACACCGGACAAACTACCTTTACTGGCCACGCCCGGTGGACGGGAAAGTGGAAAGGCTCCAACTTCCTTCTCACGGCAGACGAGATTCAGGATTTGCAGCGGGCCAATACGATCGTCGCGATCGGAAACGTCACGGTTACGACAAGCGACCAGCGGCTGCTTGCCGATCGACTCGAGTACAATCGGGTGAACGGCAATTTCACCGCGCAAAATATCCGAGTCGGCCGTTATCCGGTCTACATTCAAGGGGAATCTGCCGAAGGAACCCTGGATGAGGTCACGATCCACAAAGCCATCATCAGCTATACCGAGCCGGGCCGATGGAAGCCCTCGGCCAAGGCGGACACGATCATTTACTCGCCGGGTCGTTACGTGCGCACCATCAGCGCGCTGGTCGGTATGGGCGGCGCGGAATTCATCCCGATTGCAAGCCTTCGCCAGGACCTGAACGACGCGTTCACCGGAAGTTACTTCACTTTTGAAGCCGGCTATCGATCGACGCTGGGGCCCATAGCCGGCGTCGGCTTCCATGTGCCGGTGGAGCCTAACGTGAAAGCAGGCGGCGATTTCACCCTGTTCGCGAAGCGCGGACCTATGATCGGACCATCGGGGACCTATTCCTCGCCGGACGGAAGCGACGACATGAGCGGATTCCTCAGCTCCGGATTCATTCACGATTACGGCGTTCGCGGGACCGACATCCTCAACAATCCGGTGCCTGCGGATCGCGGAAACGTCGAATGGCAGCACCGCCAGCAAATTACGGACGATCTGACATTCGCTGCCGATATCAACTGGTGGTCGGACTCCGAGGTCCTGCGCGATTTTCGCCCAAAGGAATTTTATCCAATCCAGGAGCCCGACAACACGCTCGAGGCCGTGTATTCCGCCCAGGATGCATTCGCCTCGGTCTTTACCCGGCTCCAGCTGGACAAGTTCGAGCCCGTTCAGGAGCGGCTGCCCGAGCTGAGCTATGTGCTGGCGCCGATAGCGATCGGAGGGGGCTTCTACGAGCGGATCGAGGCCAGCGCGGCGTCCCTAATCGAAGATCCTCCCGGCGGGGGCCAGGAGCTCGCGAGCAACCGACTCGACGCATTTTACGGCATCTCGCGGCCGATCTCCCCGTCGAACTGGCTCACGGTCACTCCCGTCGTGGGAACGCGGATCACGGACTACACGGATACGCAGGGGGCCAGCCTTCCGGGCGGCTACCTTCGGGCCCTCGGCGAATTTGGATTCGACGCGCAACTGAGAATGAGCGGCACATTCGATTATAAAAATCCGGTCTGGGGAATCGACGGCCTGAGGCATCTGCTGACGCCGATCCTGAGCTACCGCTACATTCCCAACGCAAACGCCGGCCAGGAGTACATCCCCGAGATCGATCGCATTTCCTACTCGACGTATCTCCAGCCGCTTGAACTCGGAGATCTGCGTTCGATCGATCAGCTCGAGCCTGAAAACACGCTGCGCATGGGGGTGGAAAACACGATTCAGACGCGAGGGGACGACGGATACGGTTCGAGGGACCTTATCAAGTTCGACGTGCTCGAGGACCTGAACTTTCATCCAGGCCCGGCGGATCCCGCTCATTCCGACGTCCACACCGAACTATCCTTCACTCCCGCGCACTGGATCGATTTCGGGGCGGCGACGGTGTTTTCACCGATGGGTTTCACGCTCAACGAATTCGATTCCGGCCTCACGCTGCGCGACGGCGACACACGGTTTCTCCAGCTCGCATCCGATTTCGTGCGACACGAGGATGACGACTACCTTCTCAATTTCCATCAAAAGATCAACGAACAGTATACGGGCCTAATCCTTATGGAGTACGGCGCACGCCAGCACCAATTCAACCAGCGCTCGATCGGCGTGATTCAGAATTTGTCCGACACATGGAAAATCGAATACCTACTCACCTACAATGGCGGACCGAATAAGGAGGGTCCGCTCGATTTCCAGGTCAATGTCGAGGCGATCCGTTTCTGAACCATCATGAGTCGGATCGCGAGCCAGCGCCGCGTCTTTCGCGAAATGCTGGGCGTGCTGCGGCCCCACTGGCGGACCGATCAAGCTCTGCCCGCCCGGATCGAACGCCTTTTGGGCGGCGACCGGCGCCTGGGCGCCCGGGACCGACGTCTGTATCGCGAATTGATCTATGCCACGCTGCGCCACCTTCCTTGGATCGAAACTTTGCTCGATTCAACCGCTGGCGCAGCGCCGCCGCGGGGTGAGGAGCCGGCCATCGCCGAACGTGCGATCGCCTGGCTCGCCGCCGACACGCCGGCGACACATGCCTTCCGGGCCGAGCTCGCGGGAGATTTTCCCCCGGAAGTGCCGGCTTCCGTCGCCGGCAGGGCCGGGATCCTCGCGTCGCGCGCGGGTCTCGCCAGCCTGCACCCGCTCCTCCCCGATTGGTTCGAATCGGAATTCCCGGGCGTCCTGGATTCGCCCGATTACGATGTGTTGAATAGCCGCGCTCCGCTCTGGCTGCGGATTCAAACCGACAAGCCCGCCGAAGTCCTCGATGAGTTCGCCCGGCTGGGTTGGGATGCCGCGGGAAGCCCCCTTCTGCCCGGGGCTGTCGCAATTCGCGGCGAGGCCGATGTAGTGGCGACCGAGGCGTACAAATCGGGCCGCGTCGAAATCCAAGACCTCGGCTCCCAGCTCATTCTTGAAGCGGTCGGGATCGATCCCGGCGGCGCATGGCTCGATGCGTGCGCCGGCGCGGGAGGCAAGTCGCTTCAACTGGCCGGACTTCTCGGCCCCTCCGGGCGCGTCCAGGCTCATGACACCCGGCCGGCCGCCCTAGACGAACTTATGCGCCGGTCGCGCCGCGCCGGACTTTCAGACAGAATCCGAGTCCTAGCTTCGCCGACAGGACCCTACGACGGAGTCCTGGTCGACGCGCCCTGCTCGGGCTCCGGCACATGGCGGCGGTCTCCGCATCTGAAATGGGTCACGAGGGCCGCCGACGTCCGCGCATTCGCCCGCCGGCAGCTCGCCCTTCTGGCTCGTTTTGCCCCGCTCGTTCAAACGGGAGGCCGCCTTGTCTACTCGACCTGTTCGCTCTGCCGAAGCGAAAACGAGGAGGTGGTGCGCCTATTCCTTTCCGGGCATCCGGAATTCGCGCCAGCCGGATGGGCCCGCGAATTCACCGGCGAGCGAAGGGGGTCGTCCCTTCTATTCCGTCCGGCGGGCCATGGCGGCGACGGTTTTTTCGCCGCGAGTCTCCGCCGCGGCAGCGACCCCGCTTGAAGCGGACCGTGATTTTTCCGTTGCCGGCGGCTTGCCGCTCCCAAGGCTTGTGACGCCGTGGTTCTCGATACCGATACCCGCATCAAACTGCCCGTTTTCGAGGGCCCGCTCGATCTGCTTCTTTTCCTGATCCGAAAGAATGAGCTCGATATCTACGACATTCCGATCGAGTCGGTGACGCGGCAGTACATTGCCGCCCTCCGGACAATGCAGGAACTCGATCTGGATCTGGCCGGCGAATTCTTCGTAATGGCGGCGACCCTGATGGAGATAAAAAGCCGGATGCTGCTCCCCAAGGGCCAGCACGCGGTCGATCCGAATGCCGAAGAGGACGATCTCGACCCGCGATGGGAGCTCGTCTACCAGCTCCTGCAGTACAAGAAATTCAAGGACGCGGCGGCAAAACTCGCCGAAATGACGGCCATTCGCCAAAATCTCTTGGACCGCTTCGTTTCAACCCGGGCGGACAACTCCCTAGACCGGCCCCTGGCGGGGATCGGGCGAATCGAGCTTTGGAACACCTTCAATATCGTCCTGCGGCGTCTGGCCGAAAAGTTCGTCGTCGGCGAAATCCACGGCGAGGTGGTCACCGTGACCGACCAGATGGAATGGCTGCTCGCCCGGCTGCAGACGCAGCGATCGTTCGCATTGATGCACCTTTTTACCACCGGAGTGTCGCTCAGGAGGTTGATCGCGACTTTTCTCGCAATTCTGGAACTGACCCGGCTTCAGCAGATGCGGCTCCGCCAGGACGAGACTTTCGCTGATATAATTTGCAGTGCTGTGGAAGAAAGCCCGCTTGAAATCACCCCATAAATCGGCCCTCGCAGATTGGTGCGAAACGGCTAAATTGGCATTCAGGACGTCGCCGAATAGCTGCGTGCAACCCGGCGCCACCAAAACCGCGTGAACAAAAAGAGAAAAAAAACCGGCCCCAGGGCCTCCCTTCTCGGACTCGGCCTGGACAACAAGGACGGGCACAAGCGGATCACAACGGGCGAGAAGTTTGCGATCGTGGGCGGCTCGGCCGAGACCCACGAAAAAATGACGGAGACTGTGGTCAAGACCTTCGAGGAGCTGAAACAGCGGGGGAAGGAACTCGATCAGGTTGAGCCCAAGGAGCTTGCAGAGATTCTCCAAAAGTCCTCCCCGCAGTGACTGGTCGGGGTTGCATTTGAGTTTTATCCGAGTTTGTTTGCTGTAGCCAAAAACTATGTCCGATAAAATCAGTCATCTTACTTCCGATACCTTCAAGTCGGCTGTTGCGGATTCCGCCACGCCCCTCTTGGTCGATTTTTGGGCGCCCTGGTGCGGGCCGTGCAAGGCCATTGCGCCCATTCTCGAGGAGCTCGCCGCCGAACTCGACGGAAAGCTCAATATCGCAAAGGTGAACATTGACGATCACAACGACATCGCGGTGCAATTCAATATCCGGGCCATTCCGACGATGCTCGTTTTCAAAAACGGCAAGCTTGTCGACCAGATCGTCGGCATGCTCCCAAAGACCGCCCTGAAGGCCAAGCTCACCCCGCAGCTCGCCTGAGGGCGGGCTTCGCTACAGAATCACCCCGAGCGCGAACAAGCCCGCGTAGCAGGCGAGCAGTTTGCCGGTGTCGCCCAGGAGCGAAATAAGCTCTCCGGGGCTGCCGCCGAGGCGCAGGCGGCGCGCGTGAATGATCCCGAGCGGCGCAAGAGCCGCCGGGAGCAGGCACCAGGCCCGATAGCCTCTGAGCAAAAACAGAAACGGCACGGCCATGGCGACAGCGAGCGACAGGCCGAATTGGATTCGAGCCGCACTCCGTCCGAAGCGGACGACTAGCGTTCGCTTGCCCGCGGCCGCGTCGGATTCGACATCGCGATAGTTGTTCACAAGCAGAATGTTCGTCGTCAGGAGACCTATCGGCACCGCCGCGAGCACAGCGTCCCCGCCGATCCTTCCGGCCTGGACAAAATAGGTCGCGACGACGGCGACCAAGCCGAAAAAAACGAATACAAACACGTCTCCAAGCCCCACATACGCAAGCGGGACAGGCCCCGCCGTGTACGCGATACCGCACGCGATGCTGGCCAGCCCGATTCCGATAAGCCACGGGCCGCCCCGGTCCACGAGAGCGAGTCCAACGAGAAATGCGGCCGCGAAGACGGCGATCATAGCCCGGCGCATCACCGGAGGCGCCACCCACCCCGAGGCCACCGCCCTGCGGGGTCCGACTCGTTTCTCCGTGTCCGCGCCATTGATGAAGTCGTGGTAATCGTTCGCAAAATTCGTCCCGACCTGCACGAGCAGTGCAAATGCGAGGCAGATGCCCGCGGCAGGGGCGTAAAATTTCCCGTCGTGCGCGGCAAGTGCCGAGCCGACGACAACCGGAGCCACAGAGGCGGGCAGGGTCCTCGGTCGCGCCGCGCCCAGCCAAATCCTCCAAGGCGGGGGGACCCCGGAAATTCCCGCAACCGGCGGGTTCGGTTCCCCGTGTCCGCTCATCGAATTCCAAAGCCCGTAAACTGCGCCGTCCGGACATGGGTCGAGCGTTGTGTCTTTCGGATAAAATGGCGCATCTTTTCCTCCACGGCCGCGGCAAATGCCTCGATTTCCTGCGCCGTGCCCTCCGCTTCGATGCGGACGCGGCCGTCTGGAAGGTTCTGCACATAACCGGCCACCTCGAATTCGCGCGCCACCTCAAAGGCCGCATACCTGAATCCGACTCCCTGAACGTGCCCTTCGAAGTGGATCTCGGCGTGGTGGATCTCATCCATGATCGAGATCCATTTAAGAAATCGAGGCGCAAAGGCAACCCCGCCGCACTCCGCTGGTGTACACCCTTTTCGGTTGCTTTTTCGGATGTCCGAGACTCAGTTTCCCGCGTCCAATGGACAATTATTATTCAGACGGCTCTCCCGAAAATGAGTGGGAAGACCGGGGTGATCTCGCATGGAATGAGTTCGATTGGGAGCGCTATCTCCGCGAACAGGAAGATGTGATCCATAGGTATCTGGGCTTTTACGAAGCCCTTAGGACGAACCCGGAACGGATAGATCTCGTCGCCGAGCAAATGGGCTGGGAAACGCCCGACACGGAGGATGAGGTAGAAGACACGGAAACGCCGACCGAAGAGGACGAATCGGAGGAATTCACCGGAGCCGACGTTTATACGCTTCACAAGAACCCCGTGTTCGTGGCCACAAAGGCAATCTATCTTGGCATCCGGCGCCCTTGGGAGTTCCTCGCCAGCGACGCGAAGCGGGTTCCGGCTCCCCTTGCGCTTTCGTTTCTCGTTTCGCTGCACCGCGGCGAGGAGCAAGCCGTTCAGGCCGTTCACGCCTTGGACTTTGGCGATTACGCGATGGCGATAAGCCTGTTCAAACGGGCTCTTCGCGCCTTGAACGAGTCGCTAGCCCAGCTCAATTCCGAAACCTCCATCGCCAACTCGACAGTGCGCGACTTCCGGGAGGACGCCCTTCCCCGCCTTTTCGATATTCGCGAAATCTGGCTGAGAGTCATCGAAGAGTGCCGCCGCGAACTTCGCCGCCCGATCGACGAGGAAAGCTGATCTTTCGCTCGGCCGGACCGTGGCAAATTTTCGACTGGCCGCGCGCGCGCGCGACTTTAGCCTGCATTCATCACAAAACCAATGCAGGTTGACCAATATCCTCGAGCGAAAAGGGCCGAAGGCGACCGAGCTGTGCTAGAAGCACAGCGCAGGGAGCATGAGGTCCTTTTTGCCGAGGAGATTGGGCAAAATGCGTTGGAATTTGTGATGAATGCAGGCTAGCGTTGCGCCCAGATGAATTTTCTCCGTCGCGAGGAGATCGACCATGCGTGCGACCAGCTGCTCCGCTCCTATGATCGAGTCGTGGAAAGATTGGTCGGACCTCGCTATCCATACCCTATCCGGATGCGCGACTGGGAGCTCTACCGCATCCTGAAGGCACTGGAGGGCGCTGAAGAGGATGCGCGGATTCTCGAGATCGGCTCGTTCAACACATATCTGGCGGCTTACTTGGCGCAGCGCCACCGGCGCGTGACGGCGTCGGACGTGCTCGGCCGGCGCTGGCGCAAGAGCTGGCTTCGCCAATTGGGGCTGTATCCACCCAAGCCGGTGGAAGCGACCTATGCTTCGTGGCAGCGGGTGATGCGGCGCTCCGGAGCAGCGGTCCGCAACCTCGACGCCAGCCGTCTCCCGTGCGCCGATGGCGTATTCAACTACGTCGTCGCTCTCTCAGTGATCGAGCACGTCATTCCGGTCGAACGGGCCCTGGCGGAGATGTATCGCGTCCTCGCGCCGGGCGGCCGCATGCTGGTCACCACGGATTGCACGCCCGAGCCGGTTCCCTACGCCGCCTCTGTCCGCTATTTTTCACCCTCCGAACTCGAGCGGCTGTTTGCCCCCTATCCCGTCACTTCACCGAGAAACTTGCCAGACTTCTCACCGGCGAACTGGTGCTACGATCGAAACCGGCCCTTGGTGAATGTTTTTGTCGAGATCACCAAACCCGCCGCCGATGCGGTGGCACTGCGCGAGCCTGTGGTTCAACTCGCCTGAGCGGTCCCGGCTTCTACGAAGCCAGCAGTCGGGAGGCGGCCTCTATCACTTTTTCGGCTTGATAGGATTCCGGGGAGGCGGAAATCACCTCGACTTTCGCCCCGAGCGGACGCCAGCGAACGGGGCCGAGGATCGGGCGCGGATCCATAAATAGGACCAGCGTCGGACAACCTACCGCTGCCGCCAAATGGGCCGGTCCGCTGTCCCGTCCCGCGAAAAATGCCGCCGATCGCAACAGCCATCCCGTCTCGGCCGCATCAGTCGCTCCCCTGAGGTCAATGATATCGGCCGGCGACACTCCAAAAGTACTAGCCAGTTCGTGCAGGGGCGGATCGCGCTCGGTTCCAACCAAAACCGGCTTTAGACCGTGCGAACGGTTCAACCACCCCGCCAGGGCCCCGTACGCCGCCAATGGAGCCCGTGGTTTCACTCCGTATGCCGCGACATGAAAAACGGCGCACTGCCCCATGGATCGAAGCGTCGCGGCCCATTTCGCTTCGAGTCGAGCGGCGGCCGCGGGATCCAAGCTCAGGCTCGCCTCAAGTCGTCCGGGCGCGGGTACCCCCAGTCGTTCGAACACATCGAAATTATACCGCGCTTCATGCTCGGTGCCCTCGCTCTTCCGATACGGCACTGGGTGAGTCAAAAGCTGCGGAGCGCATCTGGCCCGGACAAAGCCAGCCCTTAACTTCACACCGCCCAGCCAACCGCCGACCGCTATCCCCCGATCGGGCTGGAGCAAGGCGATTGCGTCCGTTCCGGTGTTCCGGAACTCCCGCGCCAGAGCAAAGGCTCGCCGGATCCACCCACACTGAGCGATTGCGACCAGTCCATCGATGGCCGGGTGCCCCTTGAAAAGTCCCTGCCACGGGTCGGCCACCAGCAAACGAATTTTGGCTCCGGGGAAATGAGTGCGCACCGGTCCCAAACACGACGACGAAAGGACGACGTCGCCGAGGCGGTCGTACCGGGCGATCACAAGATTTCGAATCGGCGGCGGCAAAGGCAGAGGGATCTTCTTGCACGATACCTAGAGCAAGGGCAACAAGGTTGGTCGTACCCCCTATGAGCCCATTACCCGAAGAACCCCCACGTATCCCAGCAACGAGACCCGTGCTCGTTTGGGTCATCTCGATCTTTTATTTTATCTCAGCGGGATTCACGATCCTGTCCCTTGCTCTTATCTATTCCGGCTTGGCGCCATTGAGAGATGAGCAAAGGCAATACTTCCAATCACTGACTGCCTTCGATCATACGATGACCGTTTTGATCGCCGCGTTGAATTTATGTGGTGCCGTTTTCCTCATTCTTCTGAAGAGGCCGGCGTATCGCCTGTTTCGGGCGGCATTTGGAATAGCTGTACTTGTCACATTCTATCAAATAATCGCCAAGCACTGGCTCAGCGCGGTCGAAGGACCCGGCCTGATCGGAATTGCACTCGGCTGGGGTGTGAATGTTGCCGTCATTTTGTATTCGAAACGGCTTATTGTAAGGGGCGTCTTAAAATAAGCTTGGGCAGGGTTTGGCTTTTTGTTTTTTGCCGAACGGTGACTATGCCCAACGGCCAATGAGTGGGCAATTGCGCAGTTGATCGCCGTTCGCTTTTGACCCCGGGCGGCTGTTAACTAGGCATAGCAAGGAGTCTCCCCATGAAAGTCCCCGTTCCCAAGGACCGGCAGCTGGTTTATCGGAGCGCCCGCACGCTCCTGAACTAGGCGCGGGACGACGAGCCTATGCGCATCCGTCGCATTTCCCACTCGGCTCGTAGCCAGCCTAGGGGATCAAGAGCACCTTCCCAACGCTTTGGCGGGATTCCACGAAATCTTGGGCCTTCGCGGCGTCCCGAAGGGGGAACCGAGCGCCGACCACCACTTTGACCAAGCCCTGCGCCGCCATCGCGAATGAAGCCTGGACGGCCGGGACAAGCGCCTCCGGTCTGCGCCTCCGATAGCCTCCCGAGGTGTAGCCGATGACCGAGCGGTTTTCGCCGGAAAGCCGAGTGGCCTCGAGGTTTGCAGGCTTGCCGGATGACTGGCCAAAGATCACATAGCGGCCGAACGGGGCCAGGGTGGGAAAGCCATTCGTGAATACATCGCCGGCCACGGAGTCGAGGATCACGTCGACGCCACGTCCCTTGGTACCGGCCATGACACGCATGGCGGCGTCTTCCGACCGGTAGTCGATGACCTCGTCGGCACCGGCCTTTTTCGCGGCCTCAAACTTGGCCGGACTGCCGACCGTCGCGAAAATCAGGCCCGCACCGAGAGAGCGCGCCATTTGAACGGCAGTGGAGCCAACGCCGCCCGCCGCGGCATGGACAAGGATACTCTCTCCAGGAACAAGCCTGCCCGCCAGTCGCAGAATGTTGTACGCGGTGACCATTACGTTGAGCGAGGCGGCGGCTTCATCGGGTACCTCCGGTCCGGCGGGGTACGTGAGAACAGCCCGAGCCACGACAACCTCCGCATAGGAGCCACGGTCGGGATAGGCCGCGACGCGCTGGCCGATTTCTAAGCCAGTCACTCCCGGACCAATCGCGGCTATAGTCCCGAGACAATCCAGGCCCGGGATGAAGGGCGGCGGGGCGGTCCCCGGGTAGGCGCCGCGCCGCGAAACGATATCGGCGAAGTTGACACCGGTTGCGGACACCTTCACGGCGACCTCGCCCGGACCGGGCGCCGGATCGGAAAGCTCCTTCCACCGAAGGACAGAGGAATCGCCGTAGGCTTCAGCTTGGATCGCGTGCATTCGAAGCAAGGGTGGTTTTACACGAAAACAACGGGTAATCCTCCGCAACTAACTCCGCATCCTACTTTGGAAGGAGAGCTTGCTCCGTCCTTTGTTCCGTTTCCAGAGTTGTGGACGCCGGTACGGTCTTGCCGTCGTTGACGACCCGCCCCGCGCAAATACAATCTGATTTTCCAGGATTCCATGCAATCTATGCCTGAGGCGACATTGTCGGTGCCGGTGACCAAATCGGACCGTATCGAGTGTGGAGATCTGGCATTCGTCACCTTGGTGGAGTACGGCGACTACCAATGTCCATACTGCGGCCAAGCCTATGGTCTCGTAAAGGAAATCCAGAAGAAAAAAAGTGATCACTCATATGAACGAAAAAAAACGACAGACACTTGCCCGCAAAATGAAAAATCCGCTCGCCACCGCGAGCCTGATCGAATCCTGGATTGACGAAACGGAGCGCCGCACATGGTTCCTCTTTGAGGCAAGTCGCAGCGGAAATCCACGGGCCAGCTAGGGCAATGAAAAGGGCTGGTTCAAAGCTCGCGCCCTTGACGCTGAATGCTGCGAACGCTGCGGAATAGATACCTTGGTTATCTGCTGAATGTGGTCATTGCAATCTGGCGCATGAGACGCGCCCGAGACGGGGCGCATCCAGTGGAGTTGCTTTCCAGACGCCTGTAATTCGGCTTTTCCGCTTGCGCCGATTATCCGCCCTCCGCAAGGTCTTGAACCTGGATTATCCGGAGAGGTGCCTGAGTGGCCGAAAGGGACGGTTTGCTAAACCGTTGTAGGGCTTTAAAACCTTACCGAGGGTTCGAATCCCTCTCTCTCCGCCAATTTC